>Ga0080004_1148985_pt1 | contig 10101 bp, 9 predicted proteins | sample WasSprMetagenome_FD_69207 | JGI IMG/M metagenome (GOLD analysis project Ga0080004, IMG submission 69207) | Sulfidic aquatic microbial communities from Washburn Spring, Yellowstone National Park, USA - WS (SPADES assembly) (version 2) | ecosystem: Environmental > Aquatic > Thermal springs > Hot...
AAAGCTCTAAATTTCTTAATCGACTTTCTTTTCAGAAAGAAAGCCGGGCCGGTAGTCTAGCTCGGTTAGGACATCCGCTTGACGTGCGGAAGGTCACCGGTTCAAATCCGGTCCGGCCCACCTAAATTTCAGAACACATTGTTCTTGGAGAAAATTGGTTTAGTTTTGCCAAACTTCAAGTTTAAAATTTTGTTTTTGCTTAATTATGTAATGTGTTTAGGATGCTTTTGAGGTTGGCTTGATGAGAAAAATGGGTGTGTTCTTCAGCCTCTTTTGCGTTTGGTGTAAATCACCGCTGTTGTTATTATCGCTGCTGCCACCGCTACTGATATGCTTATGGAAAGTACTTCTATTGGCATGGTTGGCAGTGTCAGCGGGTTAGGCGATGATGTTTGCCAGATGCTTGTGCTGGTCGCCTTATAGGTCGCGGATGTGGAGCCTTGGGTTAAGGTTACTTCCACAACTATTCCTGTTTCTTTATCCCAGCAATAGCTGAATTGGGTATCTCCCTGCATCAAACTTGCATAAACCACTGTTCTGCTTGCTCCCGCATAGGTTCCAGCCTTTTCGCCGGCGATGGTTACAGTACCTCCCCCAATCACTTTGACGGTGCCTCCGGTTTTTGAGTTTGCAGGTATAAGCGCTTGAAAAGTCATGTTTCCAGTGCCACTGGCAACATCCCACGTCATTATCTCGGTTTGTTCTGCTCCGTTACTGAAGTGAGTTATCACATGTAATGTTGCAGTTGTCCCCGTAACAGATAAGCATTCCACCTTAACCCATTGAGGTGCTCCGCTTGGCGGACTGCCGCCTGATACATACTCACATTTTACCCAGTCGCCAGCTTTGACTCCCACTTGCGCTTCAGCATAGGCAAAGGCTGTGTAAAGAAGGAGTAGCAGTGTTGCAAACGCTCCTAAAGTAATGGTTTTTCGCATTTGTCATTCCTCCAGTTATCCGCGTTTGACTATGATGAAGGCTATTATGGATGCCACTGCAACGATAGCTACTGACAGTATTAGCCACCAATAGCCCAATATGCCTGTCAAGTCTACGCCGCCGATGCTGCCACCGCCACCGCCTTTCAGATGAGCTGTTAAATCGTGGAAGCTGTGGTGGTATTGCACGTAGATTTGGGCGTAGTTTCCCATTTGGCTTATTTGGAAGTCTATGGGTTGATTGTCTAATGTCACTTTGACAGCTGAAAGCGAGCTTATCATGTCCACTGGTATGGTTATATTGGCTATGCCCGTTGACCCGTCTGGACCTCCAACAGAGACGGTCAAAGCCATGTTTTGCGAATCAAAGACCACGCCAAGCACAGAAGAATTCGTTGAAACATACATCCTCTTGTCTTTCCATTCAAGTTGCATGCGAATCCATCCGTCCGGAAGAACAGAAACAAAAGCGTTCAACCCGGTCGCCGCAGCCTCCAAACCGTCGCTGATGCCATCACCATCCGTATCCCGCCTTGTCGGATCTGTTCGGAAAACTTTCACCTCAACACCATCACTAAGCCCGTCACCGTCAAAATCAGGATTTCCCAAATAAGTTCCATATTTGATTTCTTCTGCGTTAGTTAACCCGTCATTATCATAGTCAGCGTTGACATCTGTTGGATCAAGCGGGCAGAGGAAGTTTCCGATTTCGTCAAAGTCAGATACGCCGTCACCGTCGCTGTCGGGATTAGGCGTTATAGGCATATCAAAGTCTATAAGGTATGGGGCTCCTCCTTGGGCGGTGCGAATTACATATGCGGCTAGTGAGCTATCGTTTGGCGACCACGCAAGTCCATAGCCTTTAGGAAGCCAATAGCTTTCATCAAGAATGGTGTGTTTGCCGCTTCCGTTAATATTAACAGCAAACATGTTGACGGGGTCTCTAACGTCTAAACCCCAATTGTATATGTAACCTGTAAACTCCGAGTAAGTTAGCATTGTCCCGTTAGGCGTCCAGTCAACATATGCAAGAATGTTCCCTTCACTGGCGTTTACAACGCTCGTACAACCAGTGCCGTCAAGGTTCACCGTGTAAACGCTTTTGCAAGTTGTAAAGGCTATTTTATCATTGGATGGAGAAACACTCAAACTTGTGATAAGCGTGTCTCCCAACTCTTGCTGATCTCTTGTCTCTAACTGCATAACCATCGATTTCTCGTCAGCTGTCAAATTATATTTCCAAACGTACGTTCTGTAGTATTCTCCTTGAGAGTCATAGCCATGCTCAGAGGAGGAGTAAACCAGAAGCCCATCGTGGGTTACCTCTAAGCTTATCAGCCGTATTGTACTAGGGACTTCCAATACGCTGGTTATGCCAGACCCGTCCAAGTTAGCCTCGTATATAACGCTACCATTTACATAAAATATTTTTGTTTCATCAGGTGAAAAGACAGGTCGCCGCAAATCCCCAGAATAAAAGTCCATATCTGGCTCAAAAGTAATGTTGCAGGCCAACTTGCCAGTATTCATATCCATAACCAGAAAAGGACGGATTACTGCACCCCAGCCGTCATGAACTTCACCGTAAATGAGTAAGTATCTTCCGGAAGGCGACCATGACATGCTTTTCACATTTAGATATCTCCATCCAATTACCGGATATCCACCAACAGTCCATACGACTGTGGGAGGCCAGTAAACAATCCTTGGATTAGCGTTTCCAGTGGGTGCAACTGCATTTGAAGGCGGAACATAGCATAGTGCAAGCATGTTCAAAAGCATCAGCGCTGTAGTTGTGACAAGCATCCAGAATTGCCCTTTTCGCATTTTCATTCACCTACACATTGACAAAAAACATTCAAAAACCAAAAATAAAAATTCTATGAAGAACCACTTTTTAAACAAAATCTTGATTATTTATCCATTTTTGCTGTGCTGTTTTTGTGTTGTACGTTTGTGCAAAAAGGTTTATTAAATATCAATATTTAGCATACTAATTGAGGCTGTTAAAATGTCTGAAAACGTCACATCAGCAAGATATGGCGGATACCTCTTTTCTAGACATGAAGGTTTGATATGTGATGGTTGTGGCGAAAACTTTGAGAAACCCATCTTGGCAACTATTGTTTCTGGTGGTTCTTCCAGAACTTATTATGCTTGTCCGCGTTGTCTAACAAAGGTTGGAGATGTTAAACCTGCAAAATGCGAAGAAGGTCGAGAGGAGGAAAAAGCCTCCACGGTTGTTGTGCGCAAGAGCGGGAAAAGCGATTCAGACAAGACGGGGTGTGAACATTTCTTTGGCTATTTGAAGAAGCGTCCAAAGAATACGCCAATACCCGACGAGTGTTTAACCTGTAGCAAAATGGTTGAATGCCTAACCTATTAACACCAATCAATGCCCAGCCCAATACTTTCAGTGGTAAACATTAAAGCACCGCACAAAACACAGTGTATTTGCGAGGACAAAGCTTGCTTCCATTAAAGGATTTAAACCGACCGTTTCGAACACCCCACGTCAACCGCATGCTGTTAATTGTTAACATCGTCATATTCGCGGTTTACTGGCTTTCCTCTTCTGAAATTTATTTTTCACCTAAAGTTGCCAGTGAAATTGAAGATAAGTTTACCATGAAACCCAGCGATGTTGTCCATGGACAGAGGCTTTACACTTTGGTAACTTCCATGTTTATGCATGCTGATTGGCTACATCTTTTTGGAAACATGCTCTTCCTATACATTTTTGGAGACAATGTTGAAGACGTTTTTGGACATGTAGGCTATTTGGCATTCTACATAGCTTGCGGCTTGGCAGCCGCATTCTCCCACATATTAAGCCTATATCTCGGTTTAACTTACCTTGTCGATTTTACCATAGGGGTTGTAGGGGCTTCCGGAGCAATCTCCGGAGTTTTAGGCGCCTATCTTATATTATTTCCAAAGGCTAGAATCCTAACATGGGTTGTCTATTTTATACTACCAATCCCAGCAGTCATTTTTCTCGGCTTCTGGTTTATAATGCAATGGTTTTACGGCTTATTTGAAATCGGCAGCAAAATTGCCTACTGGGCGCACACAGGCGGCTTTGTCGCTGGGATGCTTTTAGCACTGGCTTTTGGGCAAAAACGGAAAAAAGCTAGAATGGCTAGACTTCTTCGCTAAAATTTTGCCTTAATGATAGGGGTCTGGCCGTCATGAGCTCCTCATATTGCATCTATCAGACTGGGACGGCGTCATCATCCCCCAAAGTATAGCATCATCCCCCAAAGATAAGATTTTTGCAACACTATGGTACATGAAACGTGAAGGCTATGCTGAGTCATACATTCATGCTGTAGGTAAAAGACTTCGACACCTAGCTAGATATGTATCCTTAGACAATCCAGAAATGGTGAAGGATTACATCGCTTCAAAACAGTGTTCTCCAGCATTCAAGGAAACACTTGTTGAAGCCTACGACTTATACGTTAAAGCTAACAACATGCATTGGAATAAACCCTATTATAAAAGATACGATAAATTACCAAAAATACCCAATGAAGAAAAGATAAACCTCATAATAGCTAACTGTTCCAAAAAGTATGCACTAGCATTTTCAATGATCAAAGATTTAGGCTTAAGACCAATCGAACTAACATGGTTAAGGGTTAAAGACATTGATCTGGAAAATGGAATTGTCAACATAACAAGTGCTAAACACTGCAATGCTAGAGCATTAAAGCTTAAACAGTCAACATTGCTGATGCTTAAAACCTACATTGCAGAAAAGAATCTGAGCTTAAACGATAGACTATTTCCCATGAAGTCATCTTCACTAAGTGAGAAATGGAGAAAAGTTAGAAACAAAGTTTCAGAAAAGCTGAAAGATCCTAGTCTAAAAACCATTAGAGTCTACGACCTTAGACATTGGAAAGCTTCAATAGAGTACCATAGAACTAAAGATCTTTTATATGTAAAATCTCTTTTGGGACATAGAGACTTGAGAGCTACCCTAAGATACACTCACCTATTAGACTCTAAAGATGAAGAATATATCTCAGCAGTAGCTAGAACTCTAGATGAAGCACGGAAGTTGATAGAACAAGGATTTGAATACGTTTGCGAAATTGATGGAGTAAAGCTTTTCAGAAAACGTAAATAGCTTCTTCATTTCCTTCTTTTTTATGTTTAACCATTATGTTTGAAACATTCAAGTGATAAATAATCGGTTTTTAATCATACCTTATCATCTTTTTTCACTATACCGTGGTTACATACGCTCAGAACAACATAGGGTTAATCGCTTTGTTCGAATCTATGGCCTTGGAGAGATGTTTCTTGCTCCTGAGCAATTTGAATGGTCTCTGGAGAGTTCTTGAATTTGAAAAGGTTCAAAATTTAGAGCAGGATTGAAAGCGTGAACTGTTTGCTTCGTGTAAATTATCCGTCTGGAATTAAGCCCAAGCATAGGTTGTTTTGAGTTTGTCTTTATAGTCTTTCAATAATGTTTTTTGCTTCGCTGGCAACCTGTTCCAGTTTCTGCACCAGTACTTGGAGGTTCTGTCTGAGGTCATCTTGGCTTACAATTTTTTCGATTACATGGTGTTTTGGAAGTTGGATTTTTGATGGTGTCCAGTCCCTGTATACAATTCTAACCTTCTGCCCTACATTTACATCCGTTGCCCTTCCCTTCCAGTCCACATAAATTTCTCCATTTTCAAGCCTCACGCCCCTAACATTTTTTCCAGCCTTTGTCGTGTAGTAGTCTACTATCTGTTCAACCTTTCCTTCAACTTCAGACAGGCTTTCCAATTTTCCCACCTCCTTAAAGTGGATTAAACTTGAAGTTCATGAAGTTTGCAAGTTCGAGGAACTCGCTGAACTCTTGCTCAGTTACCTTTGTCTTTCCATTTCGATAAGCTAACGCCTTTAGCAGGTTTCTGAAGTTTATTTTTGCTCGAAATCCGTAGAGGCTTAATTCGTTCCCAATTTGTGTAGCAACCGGGTTGAGTTTGTCGGCTAACTCCTTGGAAAGTTCAATGTTGATGGGGGCTTCAGGAGTTTTTAGTCTGATGCTTGGAAATTGTGGTCCATGGAGCGAATAGGTGTCCAGAATTTTCTGCACGGTTGAAATGCTATAGCCGTAGCTAAATATTACGAACCTTGAAAGGAAACCAAGCTTTGCCCAGTTGTGTCTACCATCTCTTAAGGCCTCATCCGTAACAGCCGTTATCACGTTTGCATTCACATCCTTCTCCCATATGTTGGCATAGGTTGTAACCTTAGCTACACCCTCTTCAATTAGGTTATTTAGGAAGGCAATGAAGGCTTGGCGGGTCTTTGTCTGCTTTGAGAGTGGTGTCATTAGGTCTGGAATAATTATGGTCTTGACCTCGCCTGAAACTATTTTTGGCAGGATGTCCCGGGTTAGTCCGTATGCTGTGCAGTCCGTCACATATACTATGCCCTTGTTTTCACGGTACATTTTGAGGACAGAGGTCTTGCCAGACTCTGGCTTGGCCACTATGAGTAGGGATAATGGTTTCTCGCCTTGAATGTATGGGCTGTAGATTGTGCATTCTACAATTTTTTGGAGAGGCTGAAGGTTGACCATTTGCAGGGAGGTTTGGTTACCTTTGGGTGACCATTTCTCACCAGACATGGTTACCACCGAGTTGTCAGATGGTGGGTCATCTTTTTAAATTTCTAGTTGACAGATTGTAAACCATGAGTCTAAAGGGAAAATGTGCAAGCCTTCGGGGTAGACCTATAGGACTGAATGGAAGGCAACAGAGGGTTTGGACAGAAAACCAGAAGAAAATAGTTTATGCGCTTATGGATGTATTTCCAAATTCTGTTGGAATAAGCTTTCTACAGAAGAGGACTGGGCTTTCAAGGCCGACACTGTACAAGCACATTGAAAAGCTTGAAAAAGAGGCTGTTCTGGTTAGGGAAAGTGGAAATTTGAGGCTGGACCCAGCATACCATGCAGAAAGACACGTCCGACTTCAAGACGCTATTAGCCACCAGATTCCACTGGAGGAGGGCATACTGGTCGTGAGGCTTGAGTCCAACAACCCAGTAACATGCCAGATAAGCTCAGGCTCGACAAGTCTATACACAGTAACAAGCCCCACAGTTGCATCAACAATACCCTTCACAACACAGCCAACAGTCCAAATAGCCCCAACACAACAACAAACAACAATAAACGTCCAAGTCATGGCCTTCAAACTGGACAGGCCAGCCACCTAAAACATCCAAAATCCCAAACCCACCAACAGACCTTTAAAGAGAAAAAAGATGGTTTTAACAGCGTTCAATCCCTTGGCATGAACAACCTTCTTTTCTTTGTCAAGACTGCTAGAACTGTTGTTGTGAGCATGAAGATTGTTAGGATTATGGTTGATGGATATTCTGTACGAATAGTAATTGTTTAAAATAAAAAAGAGGGTTATGGGTTTATTCGTGTTTGTTGAAGTTTAGTATGGCTATTGTTACATCTCTCATGTTGCATATTTCATCATTGTTTATGTCTGTGTTTGGGTCCCAGTTTGGTGATCCGGGTCTTGTATTGAAGTGTAGTATCAGATATGTCACATCTCTCATATTACAAACATCATCATAGACTGGTGGCGGATTGGGATTACCCCAAACATTACCTGGAACACCAACATGAACCTGAATGTTGGATGCCAGAGTATTATCATTAGTGTCTGTTTCGCCTTGAACAGGACAAGCATAAGCCCAAATTGTATAGTTGCCATAGGCAAAGCCTGTGGTGTTCCATGTGAAGGTTATTGTTGTTGAGAATCCATTTGATAGAGTAATTTGTTTTGTTTCCATTACAGTTGTGTTTGCATAAAGGGTAAGATTGAAAGTTTTTATACAGTTTCCTTTATTTGTAACTTTCACGTTTATGTTTAGGGTATAGCCTTCCCCAACAACTGATTTTAATGGGTTAACGCCTAGCACTGCTATGTTATGGAATTCTTTTATAAATGTTGCAAATATTGAGAGATGAGTTGTTTCTCCAAAGACTATATTATTTTCAGTGTCAATGGATATTGTTATGTCAACCCATTGTTGTAATACATTATCCCACTGCATAAGGCGAAGGTTCGTCTCTTCTTCAAGTGTCATATTCGAATCATCATAAATAATTCGCAGTTTTATAGTTTCAGTATAATTTGCTGTAGTTTTAATGTCATAGTATTTTCCTGCCAATTTAAACCCGCTTGGAGGTTCTGGTCCAGCGCTTGTTACATTAACGCTCGTCTCTCCTTCACTGATAACATTTTCAAAGATTAAACAAACCTCTGATGAAGGATAAGCTGTCACATTTTGTCCTTTAAATGTTAAACCACCAAATGGTCCCATTAAGGGATACCTATCAACAATGTTTTCAACAATATGGTAAGGCGAATCTCCCAAACCATCACTTCCAGTCGCATTTTGATGGGGACCACTGTAACAATCTACACCGGTATAATCACTCCAGTAGTTTCCGCCAATTGGATAGCCACCATCAAAAATATTGTTGCTGCCATATTCAACTCTTTCAACTCTGACTTGCAATGTATTATTTATAAAATTATTATGATAAAACGTATTTGCAGACGCAGAAAAAATGTAAACTCCATATCCGTTGTTAACTACATTATTGCTGACAACATCAATATTGTGAGAATATGCAATTTCTATGCCAATTACGTTGTTTGTTATATTATTTTCAGAAATAAGGTTATTGTTAGAATAAAGATGTATCATAACACCTATCCCCCCGTTTACTCTGTTCGTTATGCTGTTACGTGTGATAATATTGCCTGTTGCATATGTAAGGAAGATACCAGAACTATAGGATAAATATGTTGTTATTTTATTTTGAGAGATTAAATTGTTTTCTGACTCGAAAAGGAAGATTCCTCTGAATTTAGTTACTAAATTATTATTTGAAATAATTGAGTTGTACGTATTAATTAATTCAATTCCCACCGACGTGTTGAAGATGTTAAGATTCTTCACCGTAATCCTGTTACAACCAACAAGTATTACTTGCCCAACTTCTCCTTCAATTACAACATCTTCAACGCCTTCAAGGTACACCAAAGGTTTATCATTAACCATATTATCATAAACTATATTCCCATAACTGGCTTCAACATACAACCCATCATCTACAAAGATGTTTTGGTTAATGATATTGTTACTGGAAGCCCTAAGAAGAACCCCGCATCGTTCATTATTCGTTATATTATTTTTGGAAATAATATTGCTGGATGAACGAACCAAATAGACACCTATGTAGTTGTTATTTATTTTGTTTTCAATTACTGTAGCGTTCGTTGTGTTCCATAAATATATACCTACATAGGTGTTTGACAATTCAAGATTCTTAACAAGTATATTCGTGCAGTTGATGAGTATTACTTGTCCTGCTTCTCCAATAGTTATGTTTGAGTCATTTTCAATGTATATTAGTGGTCTACCATTTACAGTATTATTTACAATAATGTTATTAAAGGATCCTTGTAGACCCAAACCACTATTAACAAAAATGTTTCCGGAAATAATATTACCATCACTTTGACCTATCCAAAGGCCTCCATAAACTCCGTTTCCTGTTATATTATTTTGGGAAACAATACTATTTAGAGAATGAGAAATCCACACACCACCATCGACATTGTTATTTATTAAATTTTTGGATATAACAACACCCTCTGTGAGATAGGCAATTACGCCATAACAGTTATTTGCCAAAAAATTATCAGAAACTATGCAATTTTGAGAATCATACAAAACTATACCATAAAAGAAATTTCTGACCTGCACATTCCTAACTGTTACATTATTTCTTCCGTAAATGTATATCCCTTTATCCTCAGACCTGTACAAATCTTTGTAATACAAACTTCCCATTCCTTCAACAACATATCCTACCCCGTCAATAACTATGTCATCTTTTTCAACAACAATCCCATCAGCTGTGCTTGTGATGTTGCCAGTTAAAGTATACGTTACATAATCGTCTGTTGTTATTGGTGCATCTGGTGGGTCTATGCTCCCATCAGCCCTAATATAAACAGTTCCAGTCCATTCAGCTTTTGTTGATTTAAAGTTAAATGATAACGACAACATGGCCATCAATAACAGTATTAACACTGTTCCAGAGACTGATCTTTTC
>Ga0080004_1098997_pt1 | contig 10099 bp, 11 predicted proteins | sample WasSprMetagenome_FD_69207 | JGI IMG/M metagenome (GOLD analysis project Ga0080004, IMG submission 69207) | Sulfidic aquatic microbial communities from Washburn Spring, Yellowstone National Park, USA - WS (SPADES assembly) (version 2) | ecosystem: Environmental > Aquatic > Thermal springs > Hot...
TAACCTTAATAGGAATTACCTCTAAAAAAATTGCTCAATTCTCTTCAAAAAATCTCCCTTTCTCTAAACTTCTTCTTTCCTTGTTTTTTATAACTTTAGGCATTTATCTTATCATTAGGTAGAATTTAAGAAAAAGCATTTAAAGAGAAAAAACAAATCCTGTCCTGAACTCCCTCCTGAAGAAATATTCAAAAACCCATCCATATACAGAGAAATTGTTAAAAAGTGGAATATAATTTAAAATTTTTGTCTAAACCTTTTTGTGATAAAATTTGTCTAAAATATAGAAAATGGGAAAATTAAAAATTTTTATTCTTTTACTTATAATTTTTGGAGGTTTTGTAAAAATTCTCTACAGTGAGAATTTTAATGAAATTTATGAACAAAAGGAATGGACAATACCTGAAAATGAAATTGACAGGTATGTATTTTCTTTACAAAGTTTTTAATTGCTCAGAGAATGGCAGTTGAACCATCAATTGGATATGTTTACCCTGCAGGTGCACAAATAGGAAGTTCATTTGAAATAATTGTAGGTGGGCAGAATTTATGGGGAAGAAAGGAAGCATATTTTTCAAATCCTGATATAAAAATTGAAGAAGTTATACATGTCCCAACTTTAAACAATCAACAGGCGCAGTTTCTTGGAAGAGAGATAAGAAATGCATTTGGAAAAAGATATAAAAGAAATTATGTTGAAGAAAAATCAAAGGAAGAAATAAAATTGCCTGACCATCCATTATTAAAAAATATTGAAGAAAAAACAGATGAGGAACTTATAAAACTTATTGAGATTTTTTTAACACCATTCAGAAGGGAACAGATTAAAAGGTCTATACAGGAAAAAGTAATTATAAAAGGAAAAATATCAGAAAATGCAAAACCAGGGGTTTATCAGTTAAGATTAATAACTCCTTCTGGAATGACAAATCCATTAAATTTCTATATTAGTGAATTCCCTGAGGTAAAAGAGAAAGAAGACCTTCCATTTCCATTATTAAATTCTCTAATTAAAAAGAATGAGGTCTTTGATATACCTGTAATTATAAATGGACAGATTACTGCTGGAGATATTGATAGATTTAAATTTAAAGCAAAAAAGGGCAAAAACTTGTTTTTGAAGTTAAAGGAAGGGAAATTATTCCTTTTATGGCAGATGCTGTTCCTGGATGGTTTCAGCCTGTTTTAATAATTTATGACCCAAAAGGAAAGGAGATAATTTATTCAGATGATTATTATTTCAACCCGGACCCTGTGGTATTTTATGAAGTAGATGAAGATGGAGAATATACAGTAGAAATAAGGGATGCTTTATATCGTGGAAGGGAAGATTTTGTCTATCGTTTATTTATAGGAGAAAAACCTTATATTACTCATATATTCCCTTTAGGCGGAGAAAAGTACGAAAAAACAATTGTTTCAATTTATGGATGGAATTTACCTGTAAAAAAAATTGAACTTGATACTGATTATGAAGAAGATGGGGTTTATAAGAAAAACTTTGTCTTTAATGGAATATCAACAAATACAATTTCCTATATGATTAATGACCTACCTGAATTTTTTGAAAAGGAACCAAATGATACATTAAAAAATGCAAATGAAATAAGATTACCGGTAGTTATAAATGGGATAATTTCAAAAAGAGGAGATGTTGATATTTATAAGTTAAGATGTAAAAAGGGATTTAAAATTTCTGTTGATGTTTATAGCAGGCGACTTGGTTATCCATCTGACACATATTTAAATGAACTCCCTCCCTTTTAGCCCACCTACGAGGTGGGATTGGGAAATTGTTGGAAGACAAGGAGTTTAAAAAGCACATTTTCTGATTGACAGAAAATAAGAAAAAATATAAACTTAAATTTATGAAAAAAATTCTTATAACAGGTGGTGCAGGTTTTATAGGGACAAATCTTGCTTTAAATTTATTAAAAAAAAAAGAAAATTATGTAGTTGTATATGATAACCTCTCAAGAAAAGGCGTTGAAAAAAATATTGAATATTTGCTCTCTCTTAAATTTCAGAATTTTGAATTTATTAAAGGGGATATTAGAGATTATAAGAAATTAAAAGAAGTTGTTAGAAATTTTGATGAAATATATCATTTTGCAGCACAGGTGGCGGTGACAAAATCAGTTGAAAATCCTCTTGAAGATTTTGAAATAAATGCAACAGGAACCCTTTATTTACTTGAAACAATAAGAAAAAACTGTCCGGATGCAATTATTATTTTTAGTTCTACAAATAAGGTTTATGGAGAATTAACCCATTTAAAGTTAAAAGAAAAAGAAAAAAGATACCAATTTATTGAAAGAAAAAATGGAATAGATGAAAATGAAAATATTGACTTTCATTCTCCATATGGATGTTCAAAAGGGACTGCAGATCAATATGTAAGGGATTATTATAGAATTTATGGAATTAAAAGTGTGGTTTTCAGACAATCATGTGTCTATGGAGCATTCCAGTATGGAAATGAGGATCAGGGATGGGTTGCTCATTTTATAATAAAGGCAATTTTAAATAAAAAAATAAATATATATGGAGACGGAAAACAGGTAAGGGATATTCTTGAAGTAAGTGATTTAATAAATGCCTATCAACTTGCTGTAAAGAATATAGAAAAATGCAGGGGAGAAATTTTTAATATAGGAGGTGGAATTAAAAACACTTTTTCACTTCTTGAACTTGTTGAATTTCTTGAAAAAAAATTAAATAAGAAAATTGAACTTGAATTTTTTGAATGGAGACCAGGAGACCAGAAAGTTTTTATAAGCAATAATAAAAAATTTGAAAAAATTACAAACTGGAAAATTAAAATAGATAAAGTAAAAGGGGTTGAAAATTTAATAAAATGGGTTAAAAAGAATATATCAGTGATAAGGGAGTTATGCGAAAAATGAGAAATATAGGAGTAATTGGCGCTGGTCATGTTGGACTTGTAACATCTGCCTGCTTTTCAAAACTTGGTAATAAGGTGATTTGCTGTGATAATGATATTGAAAAAATTGAAAAAATTAAAAGATTAATAATGCCATTTTATGAACCAGGTCTTGAAGAAATTGTAAAAGAAGGAGTAGAAAAAGGTCTTTTAAATTTTACAGATTCTATATATGAAGTTGTTAAAAACTCAGAAATTATATTTATAGCAGTTGGAACTCCATCAACTTCAGAGGGTAAAGCAGACCTTTCATATGTTGAAAATGTTACTGTTGAAATTGCAAATTCATTAAAAAAAATGGTAGAGTTAGAAAAAGAAAAAAAAATTTATAGATTGATTGTTGAAAAAAGCACTGTTCCTGTTTTGACAAGTGAATGGGTAAAAAAAACACTACAAATTCTATCTCCAACCGGAATTGAATTTGATGTTGCAGCGAATCCTGAATTTTTAAGAGAAGGTAGTGCAATAAAAGATTTTTTTAATCCAGATAGGATTGTTATAGGAGTTGAAAGTGAAAGAGCAAAAAATATCTTTGAAGAAATATATTCTCCAATTAATTGCCCTAAAATTTTCACAGATGTTAAAAGTGCTGAACTTATAAAACATGCCTCAAATTCTTTTCTTGCACTCAAAATTTCTTATATTAATGCAATTGCAAATATATGCGAAAGGGTCGGTGCTGATATTGAACTTGTTGCAGAAGGGATGGGGCTTGATAAAAGAATAGGAAAGGAATTTTTAAAAGCAGGTGTTGGTTATGGAGGAAGTTGTTTCCCAAAAGATGTATCTGCATTCATACATATAGCAGAAGAACTTGGTTATCAGTTTAATCTTTTGAAGGAAGTCCAGAAAATAAACAGTCAGCAGAGATTACTTATTATTAAAAAGGCAAAGGAACTATTATGGAATTTAAAAGATAAAAATATAGGAATATTTGGACTTTCTTTTAAACCAGAAACAGATGATGTCAGAGAATCTCCTGCAATTGAAATAATAGAACTTCTCAAAAAGGAAAAGGCAAATTTAAAATGTTATGACCCGAAAGCAATTGAAAATATGAAAAAAATCCATCCAAATATTTTTTATTCCTATGACCCGTATGAAATTGCAAAAGAATCTCATCTTTTAATTTTTTTAACTGAATGGGAAATTTTTAAGAAACTTGATTTTAAAAAAATAAAAGAAATAATGAAGATGCCATATATAATTGATGGAAGAAATTTCCTTGATTATAAAAATTTAAAATCTATTGGTTTTATATACAGGGGAATAGGGAGGAAAATTGAATAGAAAAATTTTGATTAGTGGGGGAGCAGGTTTTATAGGTAGCCATCTCTGTGATTTTTTTATAAAAAATGGGGATGTTGTCTGGTGCATTGATAATTTTATAACTTCTGAAAGAAAAAATATTCAGCATCTTCTTGAAAATAAAAATTTTGTTTTAATTGAAAAGAACATTTTAGAATTTGATGAAAATGAAATTAATGAAAAATTTGATTATGTTTTACATTTTGCAAGCCCTGCTTCACCTGTTGATTATATGAAGTATCCAATTGAGACATTAAAGGTAAATTCAACAGGAACAGAAAAGATGTTAAATATTGCTTTAAAATCAAAAAGTATTTTTTTATTTGCTTCAACATCTGAAGTTTATGGAGACCCCCTTATACCTGTTCAAAATGAAGAATACTGGGGAAATGTAAATCCAGTGGGTGTAAGAAGTGTTTATGATGAAGGTAAAAGATATGGAGAGGCAATAACAATGGCATATCACAGGAAATTTAAATTAAATACAAAAATAATAAGAATTTTTAACACATATGGACCAAAGATGCGACTAAATGATGGAAGAGTTATTCCAAATTTTATATATTGTGCCTTAAATAATAAACCACTTCCTATTTATGGAGATGGAAAACAGACAAGGAGTTTCTGTTATATTGATGATTTAATAGAAGGAATTATTAAGATTCTTGAAGTTGAATATAATTTACCAATCAATCTTGGAAATCCAGAAGAATTTACAATAATTGAACTTGCAGAAAAAATTGAAAAAATATTTGGTAAAAAACTCGGGATTAAATATTTACCTGGCCTGCCTGATGACCCTAAAAAAAGAAAACCAGATATAACACTTGCAAAAAAATTGCTTTCATGGGAACCAAAAATTTCTCTTGATGAAGGACTAAAAAAAACAATTGAATATTACCTCTCTTCTTAATTTAAAATTTTGATTTTTCTTTAATTTTTTGATAAATTAAAAGATATGAAAAAAGTGCTTGTTACCGGAGGAGCAGGTTTTATCGGAAGTCATCTTGTTGATGGACTTGTAAAGAGAAATTATGAAGTTATTGTTATTGATTCTATTGATAAACAGGTCCATACAGATGGAATACCTGATTATATAAATTTAAAGGCAAGATACATTTTTGAAGATATAAGAAAAAAGAAAATACTTGAAGAAATTGTAAAAGAGGTTGATTATATTTTTCACTTTGCAGCAAAGGTTGGTGTTGGACAATCTCAGTATCAGATAAGAGAATATGTTGATGTAAATATAACAGGAACCGCAAATTTACTTGATATTCTTGTAAATAAAAAAAATAATGTTAAAAAATTGATTGTTGCTTCTTCAATGAGTATATATGGAGAGGGTCTTTATAAATGTGAAAAGTGTGGAAATGTTAAACCTGAATTAAGAAATTTTAAAGAAGAAAAAATTGACGACTGGGAGCCAAAATGTCCTTTCTGTAATGGAAATATAACACCAGTTCCAACTCCTGAAAACCTTCAGATTATACCTAATTCAATTTATGCCATAACAAAAAAGGAACAGGAAGAAATGTCTTTATTAATAGGAAAAACATATAATATTCCAGTTGTTTCCTTAAGATTTTTTAATGTTTATGGACCAAGACAATCTCTATCAAATCCTTATACAGGTGTTTGTGCTATATTTTTAAGTAGAATTAAAAATGATAAACCCCCTGTTATTTTTGAAGATGGACTTCAGACAAGAGATTTTATATGGGTTGGAGATATTGTAAGGGCATGTATTTTATCTATGGAAAAGGAAAGTGCAAATTATGAAATATTTAATGTTGGAAGTGGAAAGCCAATTTCAATTGTTGAGATAGCAAATCTACTTATAAAATTACTTGGCAAAGATTTAAAACCAGAAATAACATATAAATTCAGAAAAGGAGATGTGAGACACTGTTATGCTGATATAAGTAAAATTAAGGAAAAAATTGGATTTGAACCAGAAACAACTCTTGAAGAAGGACTTAAAAAATTGATTGAATGGGCAAAGGAAAGAAAAGCAGTTGATAAATTTGAAAAAGCCCATAAAGAATTAAAGAAGAAAGGACTTGTTTGAAAAATTATGGATTTATTTTTAAGTATAGTTATTCCAGCAAGAAATGAAGAAGAGAATATAGAAGAAACAATTGAAAGTTTAATCTCCCATATAAATAAAGATGAAACAGAAATAATTGTTGTTAATGACCACTCAGAGGATAGAACAGAAGAAATAGTTTTAAATTTATGTGAGAAATATAAATTTTTAAAAATTGTAAGAAATGAAAAAAATCCCGGATTTGCAAATGCCTTAAAAACTGGTTTTGAAAATGCAAAAGGAGAATTTGTTTTACCTGTTATGGCTGATGGTTGTGATAGTCCTCAAACAATAAAAAAGATGGTAGAAAAGGCAAAATATGGATATGATTTAATATGTGGTTCAAGATATACAAAAGGTGGAGGTAAAATTGGTGGACCAAAAATACAATCATTTTTTTCAAGATTTGTAGGTATTTCTTTATATTACCTGATTAAAATTCCAACAAAGGATTGTCCAAATGCTTTTAAAATGTATAGAAGGAAAATCCTTAATTCATTAAAATTAAAATCAGAAGGTTTTTCAATATCAATGGAAGCATGTTTAAAATTTTATTTTTCTGGATATAAAATATGTGAAGTTCCGACTGTATGGTATGGAAGAAAAAAAGGAAAATCAAAATTTAAACTATCAAAAACATTACCTTACATTAAACTTTATATATGGGCAATTTTAAAAAAATGGAAATTTCTATAGTTATACCTGCTTATAATGAAGAAAAAAGGATAGGAAAAACACTTAAAAAAGTTTATGAATATTTTAAAGAGAAAAAAATTGAATTTGAAATTATTGTTGTTGATGATGGAAGCAATGACAAAACAGTTGAAATTGTTGAAAATTTTTCTTTTGATAAGAAAGAAATAAGGATATTGAAACATGAAAAAAATATGGGTAAAGGTGCTGCTGTTAAAACAGGAATTTTAAATGCAAAAGGTGAATTAATTTTATTTACAGATGCAGATTTATCAACACCAATAGAGGAATTTGAAAAACTTAAAAATGAAATTGAAAATGGATATGATATTGTTATTGGCTCAAGAGCATTAAAGGAGTCAAAAATAGTTATTCCTCAACCATTTTATAGAAGAATGATAGGTAGAATTTTCCCCTTACTTGTAAGATTGTTAGTTATAAATGATTTTAAGGATACTCAATGTGGATTTAAATTATTTAAAAAGGAAGCAGGAAAAAAAATATTCAGTCAATTAAAAACAAATGGATTTGCCTTTGATGTTGAAGTTCTTGCAAGAGGAAAAAAAGAGAACTTTAAAATTGCTGAAGTCGGTGTTGTATGGATAAATTCACCCTACTCTTCTGTAAAAATTTTTAAAGATTCTTTTAAAATGTTTATCTCTCTTTTAAAAATAAGGTTTAGGAAATGAAAGTTTCAATAATTATAGTCCATTTTGGAGAAGAAGATTACCTGAAAAATTGTATAAAATCTATCTTGGAGAATACACTTTACACTGATATAGAAATAATTATTATAAACAATACCCCATTTATTTTGAATTCAAAATTATTAGAAGAATATAGCCCAAAAGAAAAAATTAAGATTATTAATACATTTAAAAATTTGGGATATGCAGGAAGTATTAATAAAGGAATTCCATTTACTTCAGGTGAAGTGATAGCTATTCTGAATAATGATATAGAAGTTGAAAAAAACTGGTTAGAACCATTGATAAAAGAATTGAAAAATGAAAAAATTGCAGGATGTCAGGGTAAAATACTTTCGTTAAAAGAAAAAAATAAATTTGATTATGCAGGTGCTGCTGGAGGTTTTATTGATATTTTTGGATATCCATTTTGTAGAGGAAGAGTATTTGAAACAATTGAAATTGATAAAAATCAGTACGACCACAAAATCTCTGTTTTCTGGATTTCGGGTGCCTGCATGGTAATTAAAAAAAATATTTTAGAAAAAGTCGGATTATTTGATGAAGATTTTTTTATGTATGGAGAAGAAATTGATTGGTGCTGGCGAGTTCATCTACTTGGATATAAATTGGTTTTTGTACCTGGAAGTATTGTATATCATATCGGAGGTGCCTCTACTAAAAAATGGCCTTCATATAAAAAAGTGTATTACCTTCATAGGAACCATCTTATGCTTTTACTGAAAAATTATTCAATAAAAACTCTTCTATTTATATTGCCTTTTAAAATAATAATGGAACTCATTTCCTTTTTATATTACCTTTTTAACGGAGAATTCAGGAGCAGTATAGAAATTTTCAGAGGAATGGCCTGGAATATAAAACATTTTCCCTATATTATCAAAAAAAATAGAAATATTAAAAAGAAAGGAAGGGATAAAGTAATTATAAGAAAAATGTTAAAAGTCCCTTTGCCTTTTATTTATTACATTTTGAAAAAAAGAAAATTTTCAAAAATTATGATTAAATATAACATTACAGATGAAAATGAAATTTAAAAAGGAATTTAAAATTATTTGGGGGGAAGACCTTTACTTTTTGGGTCCAAGAGATTATTTTAAGAATACACTTATAGTTAAAAAAGTAAAAAATTTTTTAAATAGCGGGAAAAATGTATTGGATTTTGGATGTGGATGTGGAAATTTAGCAATAAGATTAGCAAATTTAGGATATTATGTAACTGCTTATGATATCTCTCCTCTTTGTTTAAAAATTTTAGAAAAAAGAATTGAAAATACTTCTTTAAGAATAAAAATAGTTCAAGATGAAAAAGAATTAATAAAAATGGAGAATTTTTTTGATTGTATTTGTGCTGGGGAAGTTCTTGAACATATTAAAAATGATAGAGAGACATTAATACTGTGGCAAAATTTATTAAAAAATAAAGGTCTATGTATAATTACAGTGCCTGCAAAACAAAAATACTGGGACATAAGCGATGAAGCAGCATCCCATTTTCGTAGATATGAAAAAGGAGAAATAATAAATTTATTTAAAATTACAGGCTTTAAAATAAAAACATTTTATTGTTTTGGGCCAATTACTTTTTTCTGGCATAAATTTATATTTATCCCTGTACTGAAACATAAATTAATGAAAAGGGCGCATTTATCAAGAAATTTATTTAAAATGGAATCACTAAAAAAATTTATTTCCTACATATTTTATTTTGATTTTTTGTTTTTGAAATTCAATATTTGGAATTCTTATCTTATTGTAGCACAAAAAAATGAAAAATAAATGCTTACAAATTTTTATAATTTTGGTTGTGTTAATTTGGTATTTTTTGGGAATAAACTGGGGAATACCATCTAAAAATCTTAATAATTTGTATTTCACCGATAACAAAAAAATAGATACACATGTAAATATTATAAAAAAATATTCTGTTGATGAAGCATGGAAAGGGTGGGGTGCCTATCTTGCTTTACATCCAGAAGAAGAGGAAAAAAAATTACCAAGAAATTTATATAATCCAATAAGAAGTTATCATCCTGATGAATATGCCATAATAAAAAGCCTTTCTTATATGAATCCCAAGAAATTTGATTTTAATCCCCATCAGTATTCAATGGGAGGAGTATATATCTATTTTGTCGGACTTTTCATTTATCTTTTATCTAAAATCAATATTATAAATTTAACAAAGGACTTAGGTTTTTACTTTTTTAATCCAGATGAAATTGGGAAATTTTATATTGTTGGAAGAACTATTACAACTTTTTATGGAATTGGAGTTCTCATTTTATCTTTTCTTATTTCTAAAAAAATATTTAAAAAAGAAGTTAATTCATTTTTAACCTCAATTTTAATATTATT
>Ga0080004_1132751_pt1 | contig 10097 bp, 4 predicted proteins | sample WasSprMetagenome_FD_69207 | JGI IMG/M metagenome (GOLD analysis project Ga0080004, IMG submission 69207) | Sulfidic aquatic microbial communities from Washburn Spring, Yellowstone National Park, USA - WS (SPADES assembly) (version 2) | ecosystem: Environmental > Aquatic > Thermal springs > Hot...
GAGAGCTTGGAAGACCTGGACTTATTCTAGGGCCTTCACATGCCCTACAGCCAGACGTACCTTTAGAGAACATAATTGCAATCTATGAAACTGTGAAAAAAGGTATGTTCTAGATTTTGTAATTTTCTTTAGTATACGAATCATTAGAAGCAAACCCAATAGGTACACTCGCTAAAGATTTTAAGCGACTAACCATTTATCACTCGTTGAGCTAAGTAATTGATGCCCCTATTGTTGCTGAAAAAGCTCTGGGGACGAAAAGTAATTATTATTCCTAAAATTACATAAAGTGCAATCATGAGCTGCGACCTCTTGGAATGTCATATAAGCGGTTCCATGCGTCTCCAAGCTTCATTCGCTGTAGTCAACAGCCTAGGTATAAAACCAGAGAGATATTAGCGAAAACGTTAGAGCAATAACAACTAAGGTTGCGAGAGTATAGTCACCCAATAATCGTAATAGTATGGAATTTTTAAGCATAGCTATAGTTGCTTCACTATTTTTTGTTTTTTATTCATTTTAGTGCTCTGTAACTTAATATTTTTCTAACTAAGGATTACTTTTCTTTATGTTCACGTTTGGAAATGGCTTAACTTGTTTCATTTGTTTAACCAAGAAGAAATAGTAAAACTAACTCAAAAAATTATTATCTGAATTCATCTTTATTTTTACCAAGGCCAAATCCAAGCAGCTTTCATAAGTAATGTTAGAGCTATACCTAAGCTTAGAAATATTCCTACTCCTGAAAAGAATCCTGCTATTAAGACTCCTCTCTTACTTTCCCATTGTGCTTTACCAAGGTACTTAGAGAATAAGAATACGTTTGCTAATGAACCAAGCAATATCATAATAGAATAAGGAGGTAAAGTCCATACTCCAGTAACAAATGCTATGGGATTGAAGAATTTACTAAATGCAGAGGTTCCAGTTACAAGAACCAATACAAAAGAAAGTGCAGTACACGCGACAATTGTTGGAAGGCTTAAAATAATCTGTCTTGTAGCAAACAATCCATCGTTCGCAGCATTGACTGGCCAATATATCATCGTATTCGGATAAGCACTTGAAGGTATTGGTGCTATTCTCCAAAAAATATCTAAAGCAATAAAACCAACAATCATATTAAGAGCATAAGCAATAGCTATTGCGATGAAGTAATCTTTTGGCCTTGTTTCAGTCATGTATGAAACCTTCACTGCTTGAGAGAGCCCTCCGGGCCCTCCCATACATATATATGGTGAGTAAACCCACCCAGCATATCCTTGATAGTTTGTAAAGTAAACTAATGCTTGCCAAGGCCAAGGTATTGTAGGAGCAAATCCCAATTGACCGACACTCCTAGCTGCCAAGAGGCCAATTAGTGGACTTATAAACAAAGATGCAAGAACTGGCAAGTAAATTGGAAAATCAGGAATTAAAAACATAAAAAGAATTACAGAGCCTAGAGAGCCAAACAAAAACATGAGGAGGCCAAGCCATAGAGGATAATCTGTTGCTTCTTTAAAGCGAGAGGTTTTAGAGAAAAGTGACTTGATAGTACCAAAAGTGCCCTTAGAAGCCATTAAGAAAATTGCAAGTCCAGTTCCTAAAGAAATTCCGAAAAGAGGGGATATCCAAATTCTTTGTGTGCTTCTTAGGTATATAGCATTTATTTGCATACCTCTGTAGTATTCATTGTACCAACTTGGAAAGAAGCTTGGATTTACTGTAAATATAAAATTCAGTAGTATCCACACAATTACTGAGCCTAAGAACAACGAAAAACTTTGGTTTAATGGAAGTAAGAGTCCAAAGACAAAGGGTGAAGGATCTGTAGCTATTCCTATTAACGCTCCTGGAAGCCACTTTTGAGTCAACCATGTTAAATCGAACCAAGGAAATGGAATTAGAGGAATTCTTAGTGACATATTAAAGTAAACAAAGAAACCATAAATTAGTCCGGGATAAAATCCAGCCATGAAGAACTTCGTATTCTCTGGTTTTTTAATGGAAATCGTCTCGACTAAAGAAGCGTCAATGTTAGCAAAAGGAAATGGAAGTTTTTCTATGTTTACCATTAAATATGCAATAAAAATACCTAAACCAACATCAGCAACCCAACCAAGGAACGAGCTAAGTGTAGCAACCGCGATTGGTAAAGTCCAGTGTGGATCTATAAGCGTTCTTACATGAGAAGCATAACTTGGAGGAGGTGACAACCAACTGGGAACAAGTAATGGTAATGGGATTCCATTAAGTTTATATGCATACGAGACTGGAGAAGTTACAAAAAAAGCGCGATATATAAGCCAGTAATAGGCAGGAATTCCGCCTACTGCACTTCCAATTGTTGCATATAATATAAATACTTCTTGTGTAGTCAGCGGAGCACCATAGTATCCTGATAACTCGGATATTAAAATAGTTATTATGTATATTGCTGCTGTTGAAACTGTAGCACCAGTAACAAGGTTAAGATAGAGAGAAGCTGGAATAAATAAAACAGCAGAGACTATTAGAGCCAGTAAAACTCTCCATGTTAACCCTGGTTTTAAGATTTTCTTCTTAGTTTCATCCATTTTAGGTCACCCTTTCTAACCTCCAGCTTTTTGTATGTATTTTTCATGTTCAGATAGAGGCAAGGCACGCCATAACAAAACTTGTTTCCTCAGATCATCGAGAAAGTAGTAAGCTCTGGTGATCCAAATATCCTTATCTCCAGATAACATATCCATTTTGACAGAAAAAGCAATTTTATTTTCAGTTTCGATTATACCCCTTATGGCAACTCTTTGAACAGTTTGCAACTCATATGGAGCAAGAGCAACCTGAATAGTAATTAAATAATCTTTGAATGAAGTACTCTCAAAGTTTTGTACTCTAAAAATTGGTTTTTCATACCCAGCCCCACTGTAGTACTCGCGTAAGAATTCTATAAAGCCAAGAGCTTCTTTTTGATTTGAAAAACTTATAGGTAGAGGCATCTCCCATGTTGTTCCACTAGGTTTAGTTGGAGGCCGCCATTTTCTCTCTAAAGATGGAGTAATTAATTCAGCAGCTACCTTCGATGGATAAGCGGAAGAAACTAGCGCAGAAACAATTAAAACAGAAAGCGAAATTACTAGAAAGATAGATGCATAATTAAATGCATAGGTAGATGGAAGCAAGTTAAACCTTATGAACATAGCATTAAATAAGAATCCAAGGAGATATCCGATAACTATTCCAACCAACGAATAAACAATAGTTTCAGTAATAAACATAGCAACAGCACCCAATGGAGATAATCCTACAGCACTATAGGTATAGAGTTCCTTTGTTCTCTCTTTTGCATTCCCTAAAAGGGCTGAAGTTATATTTAATGCGCCTATTACAACTGCTACAAAAATACCTTCGAAACCCCTTATCGCAAATGATTGTACTCTAGACAGTGCAACTACTTTGTTTCCGTCTTTGAGATATACTGGAATGCTACTTATACTTGCAAGCATAGAAGCTGCATTCCTAACAAGATCTGGAGGAGTTTCTTTTGGAAAGACAACTAAAACTTCTGCGACATACCCTCCTAAGTCAATTGCTAAACGATACGGAACTACAACTATATTGCTCCATGACAGTGAAGGAGGAGTAAGAGTTGAAGGAAGGGTATAGCCAGTACCTAGAGAACCAACGTAAAATGGATCTATGGGAGCAACAAACGAATTGTCAATATCCTTTAAGGTATTAAGGCTCTTACTTGAGTAAATTCCTTTCACTAATAGTTTCAACCCTAAGACAGAGAGATAGTCACCAATAGATATATTTAAACTTTTTGCAACTTCTTCTGGAATCACACATGCAAAATAATCGTTATTACTAAAAGCTGTTCCTTCTCTTAACGATTGGTTTAATAGCATTTCTGAATCTTTTGAAGTTATGCCTAAAAATGCGTTTATACTTGCATTTGGAGCACCAATTGGGGTATCCCACTTTCTTACAAAAGTTACCACTCCAGTATTTGGCCCTATTGACGTTGGATAGTACCACGCTCTAGGGAACACCATATATGTTATGTTACTTAGAGAGCCCTCCAAGAGGTCTACAGTTCTTGGACTAAGTATTTGGTTTGGAGGAAGTGCGAATCCAGACTTAAGTAGTATTTCATAACTTGTGTAATTACTGTAAGAAATTGGAATTTCTTTTATAACAATAGTTGTCGAGACAGAGCTTAAAGCAGTAACTGCTAAAGCTGTAGCAACTATTGTTGCTAAAGTTAAAGTAGTCCTCAGTTTTCTTTTTCTCATATTCTCAATGGCGGTAGAATAAGAAGTTGCAACAATATCTACTTTGCTTGTTTCAACTGTATGATAACCCAAAATACGTATTGAGATTTCTTTTAAAATTTTATCTGTTTCACTGAATAAAATGAGCATAACGAGCAAAACTAAAGGAATTGTTAGTAGTCCAAAAATAGCCATTATAGAGTTTTTCATAACTTGAAGAGCAGGATGAACTAATGAGAAAGCAAAGATTAAGATTGCACCAAAGAGTAATGTAGTTACAATCCTCTTCTTTCCTTCAGCATGCAAAACTAGTTTTTCTAGGAAAATTGCAGAAGGGATTAAAAGAAGCATGAAAAAGATGCTACTTTTCCCTGAATCATCGATGAAGGGCATTAGACTTTCATAGGTACGTGAGGCCCATGCCCATGCCGTTAAAGAATACTTTTCAAAGTTACTATAATCTTTGCTATTCAAAGCATCTTTTGCTAAATTTAAATACTTATTGGTCTCATTCAATTGATACTCTAAATTCAAGTTTCTAGCTCCTCTTTCAGAAAGTGAGGTATACCTTGCATAGCTTAGTAAGTAAAGATCAGTAGCATATCTGAACGAAGACATCGTTAAAACTATTGGCTCTCCATCTGAATAAAATCCTACTCCTTCAGGGTGCGTTATACTTGAATTAACGAATACCATACTAGGCCAATTACCAACGGGAGTGGCGAGACCACCCATTTTAAGCATTACAGCTCCTCTAGTTTTTGGCAGTAAGAAAACTAAACCTATAGGCTCAAATTGATTAAAGTATACTCCATAGAATAGTGGATCTCCTTTTGTATTGAAATCTTGGGGAATTAAAATGCCACCCTGAATGAAGAACCACCCAGTTCCAATCCCGTAACTAAAAGGTCTTGGATCTGGCATAAGAAGAGGCCGACCGGACCAAGGATCAACTAGGTCAAATAGTGTAACACTATAACAAGGCATAACTGAAATTGTTGCTTTTTCATAAGGAGCAAATGGTGCAACACTAGGAGGGAATACTTTAGCACCATAAATTCCATAATCCGGAGCATACTCGATTCTACCATTACTTTGGTTGATTATCCACGCATCGATCACATATTGACCAGAAGGTATAAATGGATAAGGAGCTAAACCATGCACAACAAAAGTGCCATTAGCATCAGAAAAAGTTACTATTTTATTAAATGGATATGGATATGGACTTGCATATGGGTTTAATTGACCTATATATACTCTTACGAGTGCTCTAGATACAGGCGTGTACCAGCCTTTCGACAAATTATAAGTTAAAACCTTACCAACTAGTGTGACAAATCCGCTAAATTGCGATACACCTCCAACAGAGATGTATAACCGTGTAGGAGAAGTAGTTGACCAATCTAATCCCCAAGTTTTTTCAGATGCAAAAGAAGTAACTATCTGATTAATTAGACTAATTTGCACTTCAAAGCTTAACCTATCTTGAGAATTTAGTAATAGAGGAGGGTTATATGGAGAAAAAAGCCAAAGTTTGTTTGTAAAAGAACTCTGAATTGTAAATGCTACTTGACGTGTTTGTTCGGCAGGTTCTGAATCTAGCATATATGGCATTGGCTCAGTTCCCCAATACATCGTATTAGTAAAGAATTGCCTAACTAATGTTGAAGGACTAACTTGAGTTAACAGCTTAAATGAATTTAAGAAGTCTTCACGCAGTAAATAATCATTAAATATCTTATTCATCACCCAAGAATACCTTAAAGTTATTCCGCTACTACTACTAGTAGTAGCATATCCGCTTAAATCGCTACCTCTTAGAAGCTGAATTCCAATACCACCAGGATCTAAGTTGCCAATATTTATCATCATGACAGGTTTCCAATTAAGAGTAACATTATCTAGAGTTATAGTTTCATTAAAATAGTAACTTTCAACGAAATTTCTAGCACCAGACAAAGCTTCCCAATGCCCAGAAAAGAAAACAAACATTATATTCCTTGAATAATTCTCATGAGACATAAACTTAGCTAGTTCTAACAAGTAGCCAATTTGCAATGCCTCATATGTTGAATTAGCAAACTGTGGGGCAACTGCCCATGAGTCATAATACGTAGATAAGATAATAGTATCGGGAGAGGTAGAACATCTCTTAAAAGCGATTATATTGTAAGCTGTTACCTCTTTGTAATTCATCCTAGAAACTATTTTAACTTGAAGACCTTCTTTTGCTGCTTCTATCAGTCTAGCTCCAACGCTTTCTGAGACCATTACTCGCGGAAAGTAAACTGGAGCATCGATAATTTTTTCTAATGCTTCGTTACTAGTGGGCTCCCCACCAGGTGCAATGAATATAGCTGCTTTTGCTCCAAGTTTTGCTGCATTAATCCAATTATTCCCGCTACTATAATTCAAAATCACGATAGAGCCTTCGATGGATTTCCCATTCATACTCTCTAAGCTTCCATCTCCAACATAAACACCCAAGCCACTAACACCTTCTATTGGAGTAGGAGAAGTTTGAGGACCATTTGGCCAAATAGCATAAGCAGGGTATGTTTCCATACTTCCATTTTTGCTAACGATTGAGACGCTAGAGCCTTCATCAATTGGCACAACAAGTTTATATGCTTGTTTCATTACCAGTAAATCTCCAAAAGATTTTAACTGCTGATATATATAATTCGCTGTAATGTAACTACCATTATACCCAGTAACTCGCCCACCGAAAGAAGATATGATATTAGCATGATAAAGAATGTTATCAATTGCTATGCTCGAGGATAAATACTTAGTGTGTACTGCACCTTTTCCATCAGTAGCTAATGTAGGATTTATTACTAAGAATAGCAGTAAAAGTAGACTTACAATTATTGGTAAGCAACAAGATTTTAAAGACTTTGCAGTCATTTCCTCCTACTTTGTTAAGTGATGAGAATTATTTAAAGTTTTCGTCAATTTCTCTAGTGAACGCTTCTAATTTTTCATATAACTTTCCATAAAGTCTGAACACGGCTTTAATAGTTCTATAAAGAAAAATTTCACTAATTGGATCAAAAGCTTTTGCACCATAAATTATCCAACCAATTTTTTCAGGGTTATTATAATACGAAATAGAAGAAGATAAAATGTCTTGCATACTCGTTATTTCAAAGTAAGTGCCTATACTAAGTTCGTCTAAAAATCTAACAAGAGACAAGCAATCCTTACAAGTATTAAGATATTCTGCAAGAGAATTGTCAACATCTAAATTTGGAAATAACTTCTTAAGATTTTCATCACTTATGAAGTAATAATTTTTCTTAAGAAAACCTATGGATTTCATTTTACATTCCATGGATTTCAGTCTCTTATAGATTTGCCTCCTTTTATCTGTCATTTGGTCCCGATCATAAATAACACAAGGTGAAACGAATTTCCATTGAACACCGCCAAAACCTGCGACCTTCGTAACTATCATGGTTTTGGGTAGAACACCTTGCTTAAAATTTAAGATAGCCCCCGATGAAGTTACGCGCTTACTTTCTATTACATCCTTCAATTGTAATATTATCGGCAGATAGTCATCACTAATCAACTCAAAACCGACCTCTCATGAAAAAATAAAAAAATAAAAAAGAAGGTTTCTTTTCATTTTTAGGGTACGTAGAAAGATAGGAATCTCGGGAGTACTACTGTAAAGAATTCTAAAAGTCCAGAAAATAATATGGGAGCTCCAAATCCTAAAGTCAGTCCAGTTGCTATTGGAAGAGCATATTGCTCAAATTTTCTTACTCCAAGTGCTCTAACTAATATTATTTTTAAAACTAGAGCTAATAATGAGCTAAGCCAAGTCCATATTAAGCCAACAGCTACGCTTGCTACAAAAGCAGTAGGGTCTATGAACCACCAAGCGAAACGTGCTCTCATAAAGAATACGAAAAGAACTAAGATAAAACCTATTGCACCATAAATGAAGGCAGGAACGTAGTTAGTAGCTCCAATCGGCATTAGTCCCGAAATAGAAGTAACATAATTACCAGCCTTCGAACCACCCATGTACGAACCCATACACCTAGTATTCGTTATACCTCCACCATGAGCTACAAAGTAAAGATCTGTTGCATAAGCTAACGGAACACCTATAAGAACTACTAATACAACAGCGAGAAAGGCGTCCTTTAAGTTAGTATTTGTATCATGAGCTATCTTAAAGTATCCAACACTAGCACCAGGACCAAAACTACCGTTTCTAAGAGTGTTATCACCGTTGAAGGGCCATATTAACTGAGAAACTACAAACCAAGATTGACTTGAATTGCCAGTAGACGGAAGAACAGAAGGCCAATAACCTAGTGCAGCTCCTGGAGCATAGATATATGCAACTCCACCAGTTGTTATAAAGTCATCTACATGCCACCAAAGCATGGAAGTTACTCTAGCAAGAGCTGTATAATAGATTATTGCAAGAAGCAACATAATTATCGCGATGATCATAGGAACGCCACTCGCAACAAAGAATAAGAAAAGAAGAATAACTACTGCTACACCAAAAGTACTTATCGTCTTCAATGAAAGCCCACGTTCTGAAATGTCTTGACCTTTCAATGCATTAATTAATGTCTTTATTCTTCCTTTTAGGTTATATAATGTTAAAACTCCCAACCCAACCATCATACCTAGTACTCCAATAACACGATACGGAAAGGGATCCCAGTTTCCGGGCATATTTTCCCAATTCCAGAGAAATTCCACTCCAGGATGATAAGGAATAATACCTAACAAGGTTGCTAACCACTGATAAAGTAAACCAAATATTACATATGCGATCACAGCAGTAAGTAATACGTTGTTTGGTAACAGCATCCAAAGAGCAATTTGGTCAACTTGCATAACTCCTTTTGCCATAGCACCTGGAAGGATTGAGGGTAGAAACGTAAACAAAATTGGTTGTTCTCCCCAAGAAAAAGCACCCCAAACCGAAAATACAGGTAATACTTCACCTGCAACTGGAATCAGAGAAAGAACAAAGCCAATGAAAAATGCAATCCAAAAAGCTTTTAATGCCGGATCCTTGATATTAAAGATCTTTGACTTATTAGTAGTTTCGTCGATGGAAGAAGCATTATTTACAAGAAAAATCATTGGCTGAGATAAAGGAAAGATGAGCCTTTCAGTTTCTACCCAGGGAGTTCCATAGATTCCAAAGGCTAAGAATAAACATAAGAAGTAAGTTAAGATTGTATAGGTAGACCAATAAAGTATTGGCACTAAAAACTCTCCGAAAGGAAAAATTTGACCAGGCTTTAATCCGTTAACTAGAATTGAGACGGCAAGAGAATCGGAAGCAGGAAACATGAATGAAGGGGTCATAGACCTATAGTATCCGCTCCATGTTGGATTATTAAGTACACCTATGAATGCCATCAGAGTTTTTTCGACCATACCAATGACTGCTTCTCCTCCAGAGATTGCACCTTTATGCATCCACTTTACGCTATCCACTAAAAGAATAGAAGGAAATATTACTGTTAATTCTTGAGCCTTTAAGCGCCAATTCTTATTGATTCTTCCTATTAGTTCATTCACTAGAACAATATAAATAAAAGGGACAAAAAAAGCGTTTATAGTTCCACTTTTACTTGTGTAAAGCCAAGTCAGGTCGCCTATAATCGTTGCAGTAACTAAGAGTACTATACTTATTATGATTGCTCTAACTGATAATCCACTTTGAACTTTAACGGCTTCTTTTTCGCTTGTACTCATTTCCTTTTTCACCACATAATTATGAAAAGTTTATACATATAAAGATTTCAGTAACGCTTATATACTTCATTTTTAAAAATATCTCTCTTTTTTTTTTTTCATAAACAT
>Ga0080004_1097108_pt2 | contig 10096 bp, 8 predicted proteins | sample WasSprMetagenome_FD_69207 | JGI IMG/M metagenome (GOLD analysis project Ga0080004, IMG submission 69207) | Sulfidic aquatic microbial communities from Washburn Spring, Yellowstone National Park, USA - WS (SPADES assembly) (version 2) | ecosystem: Environmental > Aquatic > Thermal springs > Hot...
GATAAAGATTTATTAGACTACACCTAATCTGATAACTCGGTTAGGGCCCGTCGTCTAGCCTGGTTAGGACGCCGCCCTTACGAGGCGGAGGTCCTGGGTTCAAATCCCAGCGGGCCCACCATCAGATTCCTCATATCAGTTCTTCAGTTTCATATCAGCTTTCATATCAGTTTATAACCTCTGTTTCATATCAGTTGTTGGTGGTTTAACTGGTTGAGCTCGAGCTCGTGAATGTTAAGGATATCCCTGATGATGTCAGGTATAGGATTTTCGAATATCTTTGGGGTAGGGGTGTTAGGAGTTCTGATTTAGGTATTGACCCAACATACGTTAATAAGATTAGGAATAGGAAGGTCAGGATTTCAGATAAGTTACTTGAAAAGCTGATTAAGTTACTCACAGTTGATGAGTTCGCAATATTAGTTGCTTCTAAACAACCTCAACAGTTAGTAGTTAGAGAACCTCAAAGTCTTAGTGAGGCTGTATTAGTTGTAGACCAACATGTTAAGGGTTTAGAGATGGCTTTAGATAAGTATCCGCAACTATCAAACGTAGTCTATCAGAGGTTAGTAGAGCTATTAAAGAATAAGATTAAAGGTTATGCTGTCATTGTTACTAAGGAGCATATTGAGGCTTTCGAGAAGTTCTTGAGGTCTAAAGCACCTAAGACTAGGTCTGAGAGGCTTAGGTATTTGAGGAGGGCTTTAGACGACCTAGGTTGGGAGTTATCTGTTGATAGGTTACAAGAATATATAGTTGAGTTGAGTGAGGATAGTCCTCACGTAGCCCAACACACAGCTAAAGCACTCAAGCTGTTCATAAAGCATATCATTAAGGATCCTAACCTATATCAAGCATTTAAGACACCTAAAGTTGATTACGGACTCACAGCTGAACCACTAACCCTAGATGTTATTAGGTCCGTAGCTAAGGCTATCGAGTGGCCACCAGCTAAAGCATACTTCACACTACTCGCAGAGACTGGTTTAAGACCTGGTGAGGTATTAAACGCTAAGGTTCAGGACTTAGACTTAAGTGAGAGGATTTTGAAGATCATGAAGTTAGGTAATTCTAAGAGGTCATACATAGCATTCTACTCAGTGAAGTTGAGGGACTATCTGATGGACGTCTACCTACCTTATAGAGAGGAATTTATTAGAGATATGGAGGTTAGAGCTAGGAACTTATTAAGAGATGTTAGTGAATGGAAGACTCTATTATTCCCATTTAAGGATTCGGCATTAAGAGCATCGATATACAAAGCTATGGATAGAGTCTTAGGTAGGAGGTTTAGACTTTACGACTTAAGAGCATTCTACGCAACATACATGAGCTTGAAGGGAATACCTGGACAGGTAATAGACATACTACAGGGTAGGGTACCACCTAAAGAATTCCAAATACTAACAAGACACTACCTAGCATTCAACATTAAGGAGTTAAGAGACATATACGATAAAGCAGGACTTGAAATTCTATAAATAGACTTTACAAACATTTTTAAACTTTTTCACATAGCACCATGAAATTTCTCATTTAATTTTTGATATAAAACTAACTTAAAAGTTTATCTCTCGAGACAAAGTGATACTTTGTTCTAAATATTAGGTTAGAAAAACTTATTACGTATGAACACTGATATAGACAGGGTGATGCGTAGATTGATGATCACGTTAGGACTGCTCAAAATTGGATGGTGGCGGGATAAACGGGCCTACATCACGTTACCGTCTGACGACGTATACGTTCAAGCTCTAGCCGGCAGAAAGAAGGGCGCAGTGATAACATTAATATTTGACACTTCTGAATGTAGAGATGAAGAAGCGAGTAAACTCCATGGCACTTCTTCACGATTTGTGGGGACGATAAGCATTATAAGACGTACAGACGCAGGGTTTTGGTACAGAATAGCAATACCACTTAGAATTAGCAGGATGTTAACGCCGTACAAGGACTGCACAAAGGCTCAAGTATTTATCGAACCTTGGTTAACATCAAGGAAGGCGGTAGGTACAGCTAGGATATTGAGTGGATATGAGTAAGTCCCTATTAAAATTTGAGATGTTAAAAATGTAATATCCGTCATCGGTCGGGCCTCGGGACGCCTATGCCCCCCAATAATAATGATGATAGTCGAGCTAATAAACATAACTCCGTTCATATACGGTTTAAGGACTATAATATTCGCATCGATGAAGGAGTTAATCATTATTTAGTTGAAGTCTTTAAAGGCAGTGAAGTACTCGCGCTACTACCTATAAATAAGGACGAATACAGGGGGGATATTGAATTCTACTTTAGAAAGTTGGGGTTGCCCGAAGAGTTAAAAGACTTGCTGACCAGCATTATAGAGAGTAAATTTAGACCTAACGTTAGTGAGACTAAAATAAGTGATGCTGAGCAAAAAATTAAAACAGTTAATGAATCCTTAACTCAACAAGTTCAACAGGAAGTTAGTCTTAAAGTTGATGTTAAGACCTTACCATTATTCGATAAGGTTAAATACTTATGTGAGAATCTATGGAATTTAATACCTGAGAAGTTAGGGACTAGTCAAGAGGACTTTAAGAAGTCTAGGATTGAGGAAAAAGTTGCTATGATCTATAGATTGCTTAGTGAGTTCTTCGAATTCGTTAGGGTACTCCCTAGAAGCCCACAGTATGAGTCGGTTACTTACGTAGTTGATGATTATGTGTTATGGGATCCTCGTAAGGAAGTGTTAGAGCCTGTAATAGGTGCTTTAGTTAGTCTAGGACTTGCTAGGAAGTCATTAATTAGTGAGTTAGAGGTAGCTATAACATCAACTGGTAATCTAGTACCTTACTACATGGTAGATCCTTGGGACTACCTAAAATTAAGGAGTTACATTCTAGATCTCAACGAGTTAAGACTCTTAAGCACATCAAACTACTACTTTAGATACAACAAGTTAGACGTTAAAATATCACAACAGGAATTAGATGAGATTAGGAGCGGTAGTTATGATATTGAAAAGAATAAGGTATATACATTATGGCGTAATAGATTTGATGATACTAATTGGGGGTTCTTCATAGACAGTGTAGGTACCTGGTTAGCACCTATGAGATTTAAACACGTAGGCTACCTGGTAGGACCTACGAATGTTGGGAAGACTTCATTACTAGCTGCTTTGACAAATCCTATAGAACCTGTAGTAGCTCATGTATCCCCAAGAACACTAACTTCAGATTATCCGTTTGCATTGATGGGTTTGATAGGTAAGCAGATTAACGTCTATTCCGAGAAGATAATACCTACTCTGAAGAACATAACGGTACTGAACAACATCGTTGGTGAGTCAGACTTCATAGAAGTCCAGGTAAAGAAGAAAGCGCCAATGACCATTAGGAGTTTGAAGAGCATGATGTTCGCGATGACAGGGCTACCCATGGTTTCCGAGTATAACGGTGAAGAACTTAAAGCGTTTGCGGAGAGGCTAAGCATAATCCTATGCGAATACCCTGAGGAAGGATTTATGATCAAGAAGGAGGTATATAAGGAAGTGAGTAAGGAGGAGGCATTCAAGTTCTTGTTGTGGTGTAGAGTACAGCTGGAGAGGAGGAATTGGGAAATTAGGAGGTTAAGTACTGATGAGATATTAGAGAGGCTACTTAAGTCATCAAACACAGCTATCAAGTTTATTGAGGAGTCAGGATATGTTGAGAGAGATCCTACAGCTAGTGTTAAAGCTATGGATCTATACGCAATATATAGAAAGTGGTGTGAAGAAGTTAACTTAATACCCATGAGTAGGAATGACTTCTACATGGTATTAGATGGAATGTTCATGGACTATAAAAGAGAAGGTGTTAAATGGTATAAGGGTGTAAGGATTAGACAGAGTGTGCTACAACCTGAGGAAAAGACATTATTTGATTAAATTTTCTCTCCTCCCATCATCAGGAATGAACATCTCATTTAATCAGATTAGAAATCAGATTAGGATGGCGTGCCACCTGTAAATACATTATCTAGTTGAATCGGTATATCACATTACTCAGAATAGAGTTTCTCTCTATTAAAAGGTGCACCTTGATGAGGAGTTCTTCCAATAAAGAGAGGCAGTAGAGTTCCATCAGGTACACCCAGTAGGGACCACCCAGTAGGTAGGGGTAGTTTAGTTTTCGTAAATTTTTACAAACATAAAATTAGAAATTTTAAATATAGGGGTACCTACTGGGTGATCCCTACTGGGTAACTTTCATCTGATAGAATAGTAATGAATCCTAATTGAGAGAGTCTTAAACTATAGATGGATTTCCAAATCCCCCAAAAATTTGGGGGATGGGAGTAACTTTATTGAGGTTTTAAACTATGGGATGGGTAACTCTGTTGCTATTCATTAACAGTTTAGTTAAGTTCATCATCAATAAATTTGTTAAGCATGAATATACTTTATATAACCACAACATATGTTGTCATATTGCTATGTGGTCAGAACTAAAGTTGGTTTTAATGGGGGGAGGGGGGGAGGGGTGTGTATCTGTAGTTATTGCTTAGTTAGTCTAATTAATTGTTATGATTGTCTGGTCAGGTACTTACATATATGGTGGCTACGTTACAGTAATTAAGTTAATATTAGGTGAGTATTAAGTTAATATGAGGATAATATCAGTGATAATCTATGGGTAGGAGGAAGGACAAGAGATATATCGTTAGGTGGTTAGAGGAACATCCTCAAATTCGTCTATATCTTAGTAGAGATGATTATGAGTTTCTTAAGAAGATATGTGATGATAATGGGATATCATTTAGAGAACTCCTACTAAAGACTATTAAGGATATGAGGTATGTGGAGGAGATAATTAAGAAGGAGGTAATTCAAGAAATTAGGGAGGGGATAATCAATTTCCTTGAGGGAAGACCTTGTGAAGATGAATTATGTGAAGTTGTTAATGGGATAGTTCAAGAGGTTGTTGAGTATTTAGTTAGATTCCTTATAGGAGAGGTTTGTAAAGGTGAATTCTGTAGGGTTATCGATGAAGTTATGATGAAATATGGGGTGTCAAGTATTCATGTTGTAGGTCAAGACATAGACATAGAAACATCGTTTTAGGTATAACACAATAATAAGATAGGAGACACTAATTAAGTTAATCTCAAGATATTAATTATAGGCAAATATATCTATACAGACATCCCATAAAAATTTGTGGGATGAAGCTCTTTATGTATAGATTAGGGTAACCCTTATCTATTATTTGAGAGCTTTCTAATAGGGTTACCCCATCCCCCAAAAATTTGGGGGCTAAATTTTAATGTCCTTTAACTTAAATTCATTGAAGGAATAACCTTCTTTAGTAAGTAACTCTATAATGTTTATTACCGACGATAATGGGGTAAGGATGTGGTTTGGGATAATATCATCTTTACAATCCTTGGTGGTTTGATATCAGGTCTTGTAGGATTGTTTATTGAGTGGTGGAGGGAGAGAATAAGATTGAAGAAGAAGCATTTTAAAGATATTAAACGTAAGTGTCTTAAACCCATTCTTGAGGGGCTTCATGATTTAAGGAAAGAGTTCGAGTTTAGAGAGGGTGGGCCTGAATGGGATTTAGTTAAGTTGCGAGAGACTCTTAAATCTGAGTTCCGTTGGTGGGAGTTCTTCTCATTTAAGAGATATGCTGATACCTTACTATATGAAGACTTAAGAAATCACTTCCCAGACCTATATCAAGAATTACAAAATATTGAATTATGGGTAAAGAATGAATTTATGACATATCTACAATCGATTTATGAATTACTTAAACTTATTGATAGTGACCCAGAATTTAAAGAATTTATAAAGGGATTTCATAATCAGATAATACCATTAAAAGCTGTCTTATTCTCATCATTAGGTGTTGATAAATCTGAATGGCCGAATATCTACCTACAAGTTAAGCATAAACTTAATGAGTTAATATACCTACAAAATAAATTCTACAATAGTGTTGAAACTCAGAAAGTAAGGGAAATCACTAACCACATGATAATCACTATTGACAGATGTATTAAAAGAATAGAGGAGATACTCCTAGAAACTAAATTAAGAGGTAAGTGTAAATATTTATAGTGATAAATAATAACAATAATAAGTTATACAGCATTAAAATGCATAAACCATTACTCTTAATTAATCCCATCTAAAACCTAAGAGTCTCAAAGTAACTTAGTAACGTTCTATTAATAACTAAACAATATTTTATAAAGACTGACTTTACATTATATCAGCATCCTAAAGAATGGGGAGTAGTTTTATATATCTTCCGAGATAAAAGTAGATTATGAAGGTGATAGATTTGGATGGTACTGAATGTCCTTATTGTGGTTTTAAAGGGGAGTTCAAGCTCTTAAAGACCTGGAAGTATAGTTGGTGGAACGTATACTTTTACGAATGTCCTAGATGTGGTGGTAGATTCAGATATCAAGTTGATCCTGAGGGCAAGAGGAAGAGTTTCATCATAAGAGTAGGTGTTCGTAGTAAAAGATCTTGATAATTAATATAGATGTTAGATAATATTTTATTTTGATAAATTATCTTAGTTCATCTCTATATCTATGATATAAGAAGTAAAGTAAGGGTAAGGTATCAATAGATGGATGTGATGTATCAAGATTATTAAAGATAAAACTTTTGAGATCGTGAGTTTTATGCAGATATTAACTCTATCCTACCGCAACGTCTCTCAATAAGGTTTACATACTCTTGTATTAATTCTATTAGGATAGCTTTCCTTCCCAACTTCATCGCAACTTCCCCGACTGTGCCACTTCCAGCGAATGGGTCTAACACTACCCCATTAGGTGGGCATCCAAGTTTAATTGCTTTTTCAACAAGTTCTCTCGGGAATATAGCGAAGTGTGCTCCTGGATACTGTTCTAATCTTATACTCCATACATCACCGGGGTTTTTACCTTTTTCGGAGGGTTTAACAGTCTGTAATTCAGCGATAACATCAGTTACTGCTTTATCGTACACATCATTTAAACCTAAGATATCCTTTAACTTAAGCCAGTCAGGAGGTCGCGGGATTGAACCACCCTTACCCCACTCTCCGAAATCCTTCCTAAACCAATGACCGGCAGTATCTCTATAACCTAACTTCTCGTCAATATCCTTAACTGAGATCCCTTTAAGCTTTCTCCAAAAACTTAAATATTCAGCTATTAATGGTTGTGGTAATCTCCATCTACGCTTTATAGTAAGGTATTCTCCAGTTATTGTAAGCCTACCTGCAGGTGATGATGTGAATATTTGTTGAACTGTGAGGTATTTACTGGACTTGGGCACCTTAGTAATATACTTCTTCACATTAACGTCATCAATTATTAATTCTACAACATTCTCTAATTTTACATCATTAGCATTAGACGGAAAGACCACACTTGGAAAATTATTAGGGTTGCTACCTAAGCGCTTATTACAGTACGGACATATTATCATATCCTCATTAGCTATAGATAACATTATATCCCAATACGTTAGGATATTATTACATAATGGACATATAAACCTTACCTCCTCAGGATAATCCTTTAATGGTTCATCTAGAGGAATCCACTCTACTTCATCATTTTTCCATTTAACAAGAACATCATATATTTTCTTACCATGATACCTAACACCTATCACCACCCCCTCCATAGTTTCACGGTAGCGTAACGAATCTACTACCCTTAGACCTAGATAATCTTCTGGTTTAAGAGCTAATAGTCTACCATACTCAGCTAGTGTTTTCGGTTTTTCAGCAATTTCATCTACATTAAAGTAGTATACTTCCCTAGCTTCTCCCTTAACAAACACTAAGACAGGTTCATACGTATTATTTAATCTATTACGTGCTGGTGTAGGCATAGCATTTGGTTTATACCATATAATTTTGTTTTTTAGAAGATACCCTCGCTTCTTCATCTCTAAAGCAATCATCTCCGGAATAAGGATTAACTCTTCATTAAGATACTTATATCCAACATTTAAAAACACTACAGCAGTTTTCTTCAGTTTGGGTCTAAGTAGGTCAAATACCTTAACAATCTCAGCTACGTACTTCTCAGGGGTCTCCTCACGACCTATCTGCTCCGGGTGTCCATAATCTCTCTGCATCCAATAAGGTGGGGAAGTAACAACACAATCAATATAATTGTTAGGGAGTAATGGAATGACCTTCCTAGCATCACCAATAATGACTTTTGGTATCCATGAATAATTAAATCTTTGCCAAACCTTCAACTTTTCACTAATACCTGAAGACGTCATAACCTACCCGAAAGAGTTATTCCACCATAATTTACTTATAAAATAAATCCCTTAAACTTATGACATACCATAAAGCCTATAACCTCAAACAAACTAAGCTCATACTCTAAAACATAGTTATGTAGCAATCTCTATCATTACAGCTAGAACATAAATTCAAGATATTGCGAATAGTTACTTTTTCATCCAGACCTTCTCTATGATACCCATTATATTTAGAGTTAAAATATATACGCAATCTATAGTTGCATGGGTAATCATGCAGCAGTTTATAACAGGGACTTTTGCTATAAAAATATCTATAGTTTGCTGGACGCTCTCGAAGTCTACTTCCATCTTTAGTCTCCTTTGATCTATAGCTTTTTGGGTAACCTACTATATCATCACCATATACCTCGTAAAGTAAGCCATTAGGCATAGATATCAATATTAATGCTATAGGCCCTTCATCTAACTTCTTCTCAACTATGATCTCAGGTTTTTCATAGATAATTTGTATAAAGAATGCGAGCGAGTATTTTATTATACCTTTTACCTCATAGTACATACTTATCTTTGGCTGGAATTGCTGAGATGCACCATAAGTTTTCTTCATAGGATAGCTTGTTTGGGCCTCGCCTACCTCTACAAGTCCTGCATAGTCTCTTAAGTTATCAACATAAACTGTTTTTATATCGATATTGATGAAAGCATCCTGTGTTTCTAAGAACAGATTAGAGCCTATGTAGATGGGGATTGGTTGCCAGTCAGCAAACATTGATGAAATAAACTTCCAAAATACTCTCTCAGCACCCACTCCAAGATCTGTTAATCTCTTCTTACTTGTCTCAGACTTAAAATATCGGATCCAATATTCATAAATTTGAAAACGTGATTTGAATCTCTCTATAATATAATTTAAATTAGATTTTATCGCCTCATCTAATGTTTTTAAGTACCTATATTCTAGCTCTTCCACATACCGTAGCTTTTTACTTTCACCTTGGTTCTTCAAGTGAGTCACCAAATAGTGTCAAATCTAGATTATTATTGATGTCAAGCGTTATTAAGTTTTAAGAGATTTTACTTATGAAATCTATATACTCATGAGATCTATAAGGGGGGCACCCGCGTACATCACTTGATGCATCTGCTCTTAGCTTATACTAAACTATAAAATTGTGATCAATATATCGCTTAACATTCTTAATAATAACCTTAGCTTTGTCAAGCTGCTTAGGAGAATTATCCTTGATAGAGAAAATTATTGAAAAACAAACATTAATCTAGTATAGTTAGGTTTGATGATACAGCGTAAAAACTTTATTGAATTCACTAAATTAATTATTGAGATTAAAGGATAATCTCATCACATAAAACTCTCATGATCAAATTGTTTTATTTTTAAATTAATTTAAACAAACCAATAGTTTGTTTATTCCTGGTTTGGACAGATTCAGGAATAGGACAAAGTAATACTTTGTCTTTAAATTAAAATTTAAATTAAAAAACGGAAATAAATTAAGTGAAAGGTTAAAATATTGAGGTTAATGAATTTACAAAATGACGAAATTGGTAACGTATTTTTCTCTAAATTGGATATAGTAAGGTTTTTAAAGATAAGTCATATGGGGATGCGTATTTATGATTTTGGAGATGAGAACATATATGAATGTAGAGTATCATTCATATCGGATATTCATCAACCATTCATATCGTTGTGCCCTCACACTCGGCGGAGGTCCTGGGTTCAAATCCCAGCGGGCCCACCACGCCTTAATTCATCATTTGTGTATGTGTTTTACTTATCCTCAACCTTCATAAAAGTGTAGAATACGTTATTACTACTCATTA
>Ga0080004_1107748_pt1 | contig 10094 bp, 7 predicted proteins | sample WasSprMetagenome_FD_69207 | JGI IMG/M metagenome (GOLD analysis project Ga0080004, IMG submission 69207) | Sulfidic aquatic microbial communities from Washburn Spring, Yellowstone National Park, USA - WS (SPADES assembly) (version 2) | ecosystem: Environmental > Aquatic > Thermal springs > Hot...
TGGCTGATAACAGATTTGTTGAGAGACCTCTTGGAGAGATTGGGATAGAGATCGAAGGTTATAGAGCTAGTGCTACTCCAGTCGTATTTGGTGATAAAGATGTTAATCTTCTGGGGAGCGTGACTATGGAGCAACTTGGTTTAGCGCCAGATCCTGTTTTGAAGAGGCTTAGACCAGTCGAGGCTTTCCTCATGATTTTTGTCTCTTAAGACATGTTTTTATGATAAGCTTAATTAATTAACTAATAATATATCAAATAGTGTATATAGTTGAGAGATGAAGACAAGATCAAGATTTTCGTTATTGTTGATAACACTTCTTATAGAAACGATTTTGAGTCTGCATGGGGCTTGTCATTATATGTGGAGGCATATAAACATTCTTTTTTATTTGACACAGGTCCTGATCCAGGTGTCTTTAGAAGAAATCTTGAGAAGACAGATATAGATCTGAGGAGTATAGATTTTGTTGTCATAAGTCATTGCCACAAAGATCATACTGGAGGTCTTGAGTATATCGCTGAGAGAAGACCTGGACTACAGATCTATATTCCTGATGAGAGTAGAAGACATTATATACAGGAGATCGGGCTGAGACCTTCTGTGATCAAAGATCTTACCAAGATCTCTGAGAACATTTTTATAACAAAACCTTTAGAAGGACCTCCTATAGAACAGTCTCTTGTTATAAAAAATGATGATAAAATGATCTTGTTGGTAGGATGTAGTCATCCTGGGATAACAAATATTGTTAGAGAAGCTGTATATATGTTCAAAAAATCTCCAGAGATCATTATTGGAGGACTTCATCTATTTAATGTATCAACAGAACGTGTCAAAGAAATAGTTGAAGAACTCATCTCAATAGGCGTGAAAAAGATTTTTCCAATACATTGTAGTGGAGAGAAGACGAGAGAATATATAAAAACAAATTATCCAGAGATCTATGGGGACGGAGGGGCAGGAATGATCATTGAACTATAATAAAGAAGTAGTTAGAGAAGTATTTGAAAAAAGGGTAAAAGATCCTGAAGAATTAAAATTAATTGATATTATTTATAACGATTTAAATATTAATAGTAAAGAAAATATAGAAAAAAGAGTATATAAGAGGCAATTTTATTTATCTGGTTCTGAAGGAGTTGCATTGGGAGCAATCGCTGCAGGTTTGGATATATATGTTGCATATCCAATGACTCCAGCTTCTCCAGTTTTACATATATTGGCATCTCTAAAAGATAAATATAATATTGTAACATATCAACCAGATAATGAGATTGGTGTGATTAATATTGCTTTGGGTGCATCTTATGCAGGTGCAAAGGTAATGGTTGGGTCTTCTGGGGGTGGTATAGATTTAATGGCAGAGGCAATTAGCTTGGCAGGTATGTCAGAAATTCCCATAGTAATTTATTGGGCTCAGAGGTATGGACCTTCAACAGGTATGGCAACACATACAGATCAATCAGATCTATTAGAGGCATTAAATATTGGTCATGGAGAATTTCCTAGAGTTGTTATTACACCTGGAGATCCTGCAGAAGCCTTTGAAAAGACAATTGAAGCATTTCATATTGCATATAAATTTAATAATCCAGCAATATTGTTATCAGATCTATTCTTAGCTGAGTCAAAAATGAACTTTGATTATATATATGTACCAAACATAGAAATATCAAGATATATAGACTTAGAACCTCCAAAAAACTATAAAAATTATAAGATAAATGATCAAGGTTATCAATTAAGGGCAATACCTGGTTTTGATGCAATTGTAAAAGCATCATCCTATGAATATGACGAATTTGGTATAGAAACTGAAAATCACGAAATTGGGCAAAAAATGAGAAAAGAGAATGAAAAAATTAGAATCAATTGAAAAAGAAGTAAAAGAATTTGAGCCATACCAAATATATGGAGAAGGAAATAAGTTAATTGTTTCTTGGGGTTCAAATAAGATGCCAATATTAGAATCATTAAAATATTTAAAAGGTTGGAAATATTTGCATATATCTTACTTATCTCCATTTCCAAAAGAAATTAAATATTTGTTAGAAGAATCAAGAGAAATAGTATCAATTGAACATAATCTAAAAGGAAATATTAAATTATGTAAAAAATCTATAAAAATATTTTTTAGATTAGAATTTATTCTTTCTTTTTATTTAGAATCTTTTTATCTTTTTCCCATTCTTCAATATCTCCATCAATAATATAAAATATTGGATTTGGTTCTATTATTTTTTCATTTTTTATCTCTTCATATTTTTTATTATCCCTTACTTTAAGTTTTTCAAGTAAATGTTGAAATTCAAAATTTATTTGACCAATTGTTACTGGCATCTTTAAATGTAAATCATATTTAATTATTTTATCTTTATTAAAATTGTATCCTCTCTTCTTTCCTTCTAAATAAACATAATATAAATATGTTCCTATATAAAGTATAGGATCATCTGTTCTCTTGAATCTTATTAATTGCGGATGATTTTTATATCCTTTTGTTTTTCCTAACAATACCTTTTGAGCTAATAAACCTTCTCTCCATAGACCTAAGAGGCCAAGTTTATCTAAATATTTTGGATGTAAAGACCAGAGTCTCATTTTATTCTAAGATAGTAAATTTTTATTTAAATTTTTATTTATTTATATTATGATGATCGCTATTTTAATATTTTTAAGGATCTTTTGAGAAGATTATTGAAAAACATAATATCATTAATAAATATATAACAAGTTTGTTTATTCTATTATCTTTTTCATCAAAGCTCTGATAGGTCTCAACTCTCTTTTGAAAGGATCTAAGATTAGACCGAATATCTCTAGAGTGACTGTGCCAAGCAGATTCTCATCCTCTTCTTCGCCAAGAACAACAGGAGTATGTCTCTCACCATATCCTGGAAGCTCTATGACAGCCTCAGAAATACTTCTTCTAATCACAGTGCCATCAGCTAATATAAAATCCATCTCTCCAAGAGGCTTTAAACCAAGCTCCTCCCAGACTTTTTTGGTCAACACAGTGTAAGTAGCTCCAGAATCAACCAAAAGTCTTATTTTAACACTTTTGCCACCATGTTTAACTATTGCATCAACATAGACGAGACCCATATAATCTCCTCAAAATATCTAGTCTTCTAAAAATATTTTTTAATCTAATATTTTTAAGACAATATGTGGCCTAAGATCTTTAAAACAAGATCTAGACGATTTATATAATGTTAAAACTTATATATAGTGCACCTTAATTATGTATCGGGTGTACTTTTTTTGTCTAACATTTCTTCTAGGAATGATGAGATGAAAATATTTTTTCCATTCACAGCTATAGTCGGGTTAGAAGATGCTAAGCTTGCTCTACTTGTGAACGCTGTCAATCCATTGATTGGAGGCGTGGTGCTGGCAGGTGATAAAGGAACTGGTAAATCAACACTTGTGAGAGCATTTGCACAGATATTGCCTGAGCAGGCAGTGGCTGAAAACTGTCCTTTTAATTGTAATCCTTTTAATCCTCTCGAGATGTGTGATCATCATTATATGATGTGGTCTCGTGGAGAGAAAATTAATTATAAATTTAAAAGAATTAGAATAATAGATCTTCCTCTTAATGCAACACCTGACAGGGTCGTAGGATCTATAGATGTTGAAGAGACTATCAGAAGCGGAAGAGTAATATTTAAGCCAGGTTTATTAGCTGAGGCTAATAGAAATATTCTTTATATTGATGAAGTTAATTTATTAGAAGATTATATAGCTGATCTTATTCTTGATGCTGCTGCAAGCGGTTGGAATATTATTGAGAGAGAAGGCATATCATTTAGACATCCTGCGAGATTTGTTTTAATAGGCTCTATGAATCCTGAGGAAGGCATGTTAAGACCACAGATATTAGATAGATTCGGACTTTATATACCGATAGAGGCCTCAAAAGATCCTGATGAGAGAGCTGAAATTATTGAGAGAGTAGAAGAATTCTCTATAGACCCGATAGCATTTTATAAAAAATGGGAGATTTATGAGAGAGAGCTCAAAGAAAAAATTATGAGAGCCAGAGAGATCATTAGTAAAGTTAAGATAGATCGAGATTTGCTGAAGCTTGTTACATCAAGTGTCGTAAAAATGGGGATCAAGACTCATAGAGCTGAGATAGTGACAATAAGAACTGCAAAAGCTATTGCAGCCTTAGATGGAAGAGATAAAGTAGATATAGATGATATTGTTAAAGCTATGAAAATGTCTCTGAGACACAGGATCAAGTCAAAACCTTTTGATGAGTCTGAGAAGAGATTTGATGAAATAATTAAAGAGATTATTGGAGAAAAATTTGAGAGAAAAAATTACGAGATAAAGAGAGAAAATAACGAAAAAAATTATTCTGAAAAATCTGATAGAATGTTAATAACTTCCGGTGATGATAGAAGCGTTAGAATCGAGAGACTACTTAAGGAAGTGTCAGAGAATCCTAATATAAATAATATAAATATTGATCGAGATATCTTCGCAAGTCTGAGATTAGAAAAGATGTTCTCTGAAAGAGATTCTAGAGAGACAAGATCTATATCAATAGCTTCTTTAAAAGGAGTTCCTATAGATGCTATACCTCCATTAAAAACTCCTTACGTAGATATTGATCTGCCAGCGACTTTAAGAGTTTCTCTGACTTATAATCCTAAGATTCCGATCATAATAAGACCTGAACATATAAGAGTTAGAGTTAGAAGAAAGAGAGCTCCAACAAATCATATAATATTATTTGATGCAAGCGGAAGTATGTTGCATAATAAAAAGATTGAGACTGCAAAATATATTCTAAAGAAGCTTATCAAAGACTCTTACGTCAAGAGGACATATGTCTCTCTCATAATATTCAGAGGCTTAAGCTCTTATGTTATTGCAGAACCTACTAGAGATCTTGAGAAGATATATAGAAGTCTAGATGAGATACCTATGGGAGGTTCTACACCGTTTACATCAGCACTTTTAAAAGCATTAGAATACTCAAAAATATTCAAAAAAAGATTCAAAGGATCAAAAGTTGTTTTACATATAATATCTGATGGCAGAGCAAACATATTTTTAACAAATGATCCTGTAAATGAGATTTTAAATATAGCAAGAGAATTTAAGATGCTTAATACAGAAGTCATCTCTTATCATGTATCAATGAAAAGACAAAACGTCTCTACACCTAATTATCTGAGATTATTCACAGAGGCTGTTGAAGGCATTTATAATCTTATACAGACATCTTGAAACAGATCTCTATGGTGTGTCATTTGAAGGATTCTATTAAGATAACTTTGATATCTACAAAAACAAGTCTTCGCACGCTTTATGAAGCTATTAAAAATGTTGAAGAAGATGTTAGATGTAAGATAGATCTGGACGTTATATATGTTAATGATCTGGAGAAAATAAATATTGAAGAAGTGACAACAAAGATTCTTAAAACAGATGTTTTATTACTTGATGTGAGAGGCTCTGTCCCAGAGGTTTTAGAAAATGCTATTAAAAATTCTACCGCTCAACTTATAATACCTTTGATAGGAGGATCTATTCTTTTATCATATTTAAAGATGGGAGGTTTAACCGGAGAGGCTATTGCTAAAAGAATGAGACCTCTTGATTTTGATGCTGATAGACTTGATATGAAAAAGATTTTTAAAGCAATAGATCTTGTTGAAAAAATCTCGAGGAAAATGCCGCTGGGGTTTCTAAGAGATTATAGAAACTGGATCTGGCTTACTAGATACTGGAGCTTTTGGGGGAGACGTAATCTTGAAAACATGTTTAGACTTATACTCTCTGAATATCTCAGGATCAAGACTTTTTATGAGGAGCCAATAAAAGAGATAGATAATTGTCTCTACATCCTGGACAAGAATTATTGTACAAATAATGTGGTCGTTCATGAGAAACCTGCTGTAGCAATCTTTTTATATGGAGGCATGCATTTTGAACAAGATCTTCCTGTCGCAATGTCATTAAAAGAAGAATTTGAGAAATTAGGTCTCAGAGTTCTTTTGATAGTTGGAGGCTCTGCAGAAAGCATACTGACACAACTAGATACATTAAAAAGATTCATTATCTTCAGAGATAAACCAGCTGTTGATGCGGTCGTTAATCTTCAATGGTTCACTATAAATGGAGGTCCTTATGGAGGAGATGTGGAGCCTACAAGAGATCTTTTTATTAAAACAGGTTGTCTCCTATTTAACGGGCTCATAGGTTATATGAGAAGATACTCTGATTGGATAAATGATCCTAGAGGGCTTTCTCCAATAGAGGTCCTCACAGGAGTGGCCCTGCCTGAGATTGATGGAGCCTTAGAACCTATCATATCTGCTGTAGTTGATGACACTAAATACTCAGAAATTATCGTACTTAAAGAAAGAGTTAAGAAGAAAAGCATTAGAATAACAAGATGGATACAATTACGATATAAATCTAATAAAGACAAGAAAGTGGCCATAGTAATATACAACTATCCGCCTGGAGAAGAGAATGTTGGAAGCGCCGCATATCTAGATGTGTTTGAGAGTCTTTCACTCATGCTTAAAACACTTGGTGAAGCCGGCTACATAGTTGAGTATGTGTCCAAGGAGAAACTCGTTGAACGTATCAAAGATCTTTTAGTTAATTCTCCTAGATGGAGACAATATGGAGATGATATCATAAGACTTTCTTTAGAAGAATATCTCAGATATTATAATACTCTGCCTAAAAAAGTTAAAGAGGATGTTGAAAAAATATGGGGTCCTCCGCCAGGAGAGATAAATGTTGATAATAAAAAAGATCTTGTGATACCAGGGCTGATTTTAGGCAACGTCTTCATAGGTGTACAGCCCTCGAGAGGTTTTCATGATGATCCTAAGAAGCTTTATCATTCAAAAGATCTTCCTCCTCATCATCAGTATATAGCTTTTTATCACTGGATCCGAGATATTTTTAAAGCAGATCTCATTATTCATCTAGGCACACATGGAACTTTAGAGCTTCTGCCTGGAAAAGAAGTTGGGTTGACAGAAAATTGTTGGCCTGATATATTGATCGGAGACGTCCCACATGTCTATATATATCACGTGACAAATCCTTCTGAAATGACTATTGCCAAAAGAAGAGGATACGCATATATCATAACACATGGGACGCCACCGTTCACAAACGCAGATCTATATGGGGAATATAGTGAGCTTGAGCAATATGTTAGCGAATATATGGAGGAAACTGATGATGAAAAGAAGAAAATGATATACTCATTGATCAATGAGAGATGTGTTAAATTAAATCTTGATTGTAAAGATCTTAATAAGCTACATAACTATCTATATGAGCTGAAGAAAACTGTTATTCCCAAAGGACTTCATGTTTTAGGTAGAAGATGGAGTGATGAAGAAATAATAGATTACATCTTTTATACTGTTAAAAAAGATGGAGAGGTCAAGGCTTTAACCAGACTATTAATTGAAGAGCAAGGTCTTAATTATGATCTGATAGCGTCAGATCCTTCTAAAAAAATTAGTGACATGGAGGGCCGTAAGATCATTGAGAGAGCTGAGAAAATTGGAAAAGAAATCATAAGGCTTTTAATATCAGGTGCGGATATAAAGGATCTAGTCAAAAAATTTTTCGTAAGATCTAGAGATGAAGCTTTTAGAACACTAGAATATATAAAAGATCTTTATGAGAGAATTAGAAAAAGTGACGAGCTAAGCTCTTTAATCAAGGTATTGAATGGAGAATATATAGAGCCTAGAGTAGCCGGAGATCCTATAAGAACTCCAGAGATCTTTCCCACAGGGTCACATGGCTATGCATTTGATCCAAGGCTTATACCAAGTAAATCAGCATATATGAGAGGAGCCAGATTAGCAGAACAGATTCTTAGAAGATATATAGAAAAATACGGTCGTTATCCTGAGACAATAAGTTTTGTCTTATGGGGTTTTGAGACTGCGCAAACCAGAGGTGAGACTATAGGAATGATTCTTCAGCTATTAGGTGTTAGATTAATAAGAGATAAAGGACCTTGGAATCCTAGATTAGAGATCATATCATTAGAAGAGCTTGGGAGACCTAGAATAGATGTTGTAATAACTATATGCGGCTTCTTCAGAGATATGTTTCCAAATCTTATCTCATTACTTGATAAAGCTGTGAAATTAGTTGCCAGACTTGATGAGCCTCTTGATAAGAATTATATTAGAAAACATTATCTGAGGTATAAAGATAGAATAGAAGATAGAATAGCTCTTGCAAGAATATTTGGTCCTAAACCAGGTGTCTACGGCACTAGACTGCCTGAGTTTATAGAGACTTCAGAATGGTCTTCCGAGAAAGATCTTGTCGATATCTATCTACAAGATATAGGATATGTTTATACAGATGATCTTCACGGTTTTGAGGCAAGAGATTTTCTATTAGAGATGTTGAAAAATGTTGATCTTGTTGGTCAAATTAGAAGCTCTTCAGAATATGATATAGGAGATCTGGATCATTATTATGAATTTTTAGGAGGTCTGAAGAGAACAATAGAATTATTATCTGAGAAGAAGATCGAGACTCTCTGGATAGATACCACAGGTGATAAAGAGTCGATTAAAGATGTTAAAGAGGCAATAGATCTATGGGTCAGAGCTAGATTATTAAATCCTAAATGGATAAACAGTATGTTAGATCATGGCTATGATGGTGCTAGAGAGATTATGAAAAGAATAGAATACGTCTTAGGACATACAGTATTGACTAAAGCTGTAGATGAATGGATATGGAATGAGATCGTGAAGAGTTATGTCCTGAATCAAGAGATTAGAGAGAGATTTATGAGACATAATCCATGGGCTCTTCACAAGATCATAGAAAGAATATATGAAGCATATAGACGCGGTTATTGGAGAGCTGATGAAAAGATGTTACGAGAAATAGAGATTATAAGATTAGAAATAGAAAGATCATTAGAATAAAATAGGTTTTATTCTATAATCTTATTCTCGTTTAATCTCTCTCATATTCTCAAAGATCTTATCAAGCTCAGCCATATATATTCCTATGGCAAAATCTGATACTCCTCCTATCCAATATATCAGATCATTAATCTTTATCAGTCCGCAGCCGAATATAACGCCCGGCCTATCTCCATATAACTCTGGGAAGGTCTCCGGGACAAGCATATAGTCTGAGACAGCCTTTAATTCTCCGTCTTCATCTATTATTGCAAGACCATTTGCATAGATCATGCTTCTCAACACGGCGTGCCATCCAATTAAATACTCGTTTGAAGAGATCTTTAAGACATTTGTTGACCAGCCTGTCTTCAGCTCCCATTCTTCAAATGGGAAGACAGGCTCTAGACTTCTATGATTTATAGTTAGATTATCAAGATCTATAATGCCTCTCCATCCTATTTCTAAGACATTCTCTTCATATCTAATCGTTGGTCTTGTCATAAGCGTGGTCTCTCTTCTAGACACATCTAATAAGGCGCTGTCTTTCCACGGATATATTATGTATTCTTCGTCAGCAACAATCTTTATAAATCCTCTTCTCATATCCTCAAGAGAACTGTTTAAGACTGCATAAGCCTGAAGAGGAATAATCTCTCTTTGAGAAGGTGCTACAGCTGTGTAGAGAATATGAAACTTGTCATCGAGATAAGCCACTCTAGGATCTTCAAGTCCTTTACCAAGCTCCCAAATATTCTTCGGCGAAAGAATGATCCTTGCTTTTACAGGCTTTTCAAAACTTTCCTCCACAAACTCTCTAATTCTGATCCTGATTAGAGATATAGAAGATACATACCAATAATAATCAAAGACTGTCCTAGGAAAAATATAGATCTCATCATCTCTCAACACAACACCTGGATTAAAAACTGCAAGAGCTTTTCTTCTGAAATTCTCTATAGAAACATCCTCTGGATATAAATAGAATCTTCTTATGAAAACATCAGATTTTCTAGGTCTTCTCAATCCTCTACGAGACTTCAAAATCTTCACAGCCTTACCATAAAGTTCTGAAGCCATCGAGGAAGGAATTATCTTGACAAGATCCTCGAGAGAGAAGAATATATCTTTCAAAACCACTACCTCAGATAAGGAT
>Ga0080004_1128636_pt1 | contig 10092 bp, 10 predicted proteins | sample WasSprMetagenome_FD_69207 | JGI IMG/M metagenome (GOLD analysis project Ga0080004, IMG submission 69207) | Sulfidic aquatic microbial communities from Washburn Spring, Yellowstone National Park, USA - WS (SPADES assembly) (version 2) | ecosystem: Environmental > Aquatic > Thermal springs > Hot...
CCACCTCCTCAATCAAATCCTCCAGCTCACAGGCATACCGATACAGCTGACCTGTTGAGCATGCTGGAGATAGTGGTCGGCGGGCTTGTAGACCCCCCAGCCGCCAAGATCCGCTACACCTTCTGCGCAGAAGACGCCGGCGAGACGGGCTTGGGCTTCGACCTCACGCCGGAGGGCTCTCTCGCGGCTACGGCGGTGTTTATGAGGATGCAGAACCCAGCCCCTCCCTTCGCAAAGACGCAGGACTTGGCGACGTGTAGCGCCCCGCTTTGTCATCTATTCAAATTTGTAGATTATTCAGAGGTGAGGCTGGAGGAGGGGACGTGGCGGTTCAAGGCGCCCACGGCGGATCCGGTGCAACTCACCCTAGGCCTCGCGCTGGCCTTCAAGCTGGATAAGGAGCTGGAAGGCGGCTGGGCTGTGGAGATATACAGCGACGTCTGGCCTATGTTCAGCGATCTGTTGGCCATGGTTAAGGCGCTTAGAGGCACCCTGCGCATCTACACGTCGGCCTTCGACCAGCGGATTGTGGCGGCAGACAGAGCCGTCATGGCTGTGCCGGGCGTCACCTTCGAATCTCTGAGTTTGAAGAAGGAGTGGGCTGGCGGGAGGCTCTGCGCCGTGGAGGTCCCGGCGCCAATGGTCGAGGTGTCTGAGGATGTGAGGGAGCTTCTTCAGACCATATTCGAAGCTGGGGGGTTCATTACGCTGAAATACGCCGTGGAGAACTTCGGCCAGGTGGCCGTCGCGAAGGCGCAGAAGCTGGGCTACGTCAAGCTGGATCCCTTGACCATGTCGCTTAGGCTGACGGAGCTGGGGATGTCTGTCTTGTGATATGGCTGGCCAGCTCTACACAATGTTGTTTTGGCTCGTATCGGCTGGCGAGGGGAATGCGCTAGTGACGGGTCTGCCGGGTAGCGGCAAGACGTCGCTGGTGAAGTGGTCTTTGCGGAACATCCCGCCGCAGTACAGCGTCGTCATCTACGACACAGCCGGCGAGTTTAGAGAATGCGACAACGTGGGGCGGTACTCCGTCAACCCGCTGGACCTCCCGCCGCAGAGGGTGGTGGAGATCCTCGAGGAGGCCCTCGCGGCGACGTATGGAGAGTATCCGTATCTGCTGACGCCAGCAATGGCGGAGCTTCTGCTTAGGAGCATCGAACAAGGCTTCAAGACGCTGTCGGACATCCGCGCCAATGTGCTCAAGCTCGCAGAGCCGCATGAGGTGGATACGGCCTACGCCTTGCGCAGACGTCTGGCGCATCTCGACGGGCCGCAGTTCGGCGAGACCGACATGCCCATCCAGCCGGGGAAATCCACCTGCATCGACCTTTCTCAGCTGGACAGAGTGGGGAGGATAGCCTACGTCCTCACCCACTTGGAGCTGACCCGCGGCGTCAAAAACGTTATCTACGTCATAGACGAGGCCCACCGCTTCCTCTTTTTTACCGGCCGCTACAGCCTCCTTACAGACCACCTGAGGACGGGAAGGGCCTCTAGGCGCTTCTTCGTGTTGATTTCCCACGGCTATAGAGAATTTCTCCGTCACCTAGGCTACGTCAAGGTTGTGATACGGTTCCCCGACTGGGATATGGATGAAAACAGAACCGCGCCTCTCAACCCCTCCGAGGCGTTGGTAACCATCAGAGCGGCCTCCGTCAAAGCTCAGCAGGAGCTATCCCGCGTAATACCGTTGAGGGGGACGTGGGGTCAGCTCCGCATGGTCGTGCCGCCGTATGCGCAGAGAGGACCCTCTTAGGCGGGCCGTGGAGTCGCTGAGAGAGGACTTCCCCGGCAAGTCCTACTCATGGGTCAAGAGGGCTTTGCTGAGGCTGGGAGACGTCAAGGAGGTGAGGGAGAACCTCTACCTTGTGCAAGGCCGCCGGGAGCTAGGGGACTGGAAGCCGTTGTATCAGGTGTGGTTTTCGGAGAGGGAGGGGCGGTGGCTCTGTACCTGCTACGCGTCGGCTTTCGGCTTCCGGCGGAGGCGCGAGATATGCACCCACATAGCGGCTGTGTTGCTGTACCGCAGGTACAGAAAGGCGCTGGAGAAGCTGGAAAATAGACGTGTATACGTCGTGGAGGCTGAGGTGGAGTGCCGGGGAAGGCTTGAGGCGGATGGAGAGCTTTACGTAAGGCCTCTAGTCAAGAAAAGCGGTGGGGTGGCTAAGCTGACGTCTTTCGTCAGCCCGAAGTACCGCATAGTCGTCGTCTCGGCACATAGGCGCATCACAGTGAAGTGCTCAGGCCACGTCATCTACGAGGCAGAGGGGGAGGAGGTGCCGCTGGCCGTGGCCAGGTTCCTCGTGGAGAAGCTGTATGAAGGTGAAGAATAGAAAGGGCCGCTTCCACCTACGGCCCGACTCCATCGCCAACTACAGACGTCTCTACGTAGACGTCTTTTCCATAGCGGCTTCTCTCGCTGTGCCGGAGGAGCTCTTTGCCTCAGCCGCCGAGGCCGGCATCAACGCGGTGTTTGTGGTAGATGCTTGGCATGAGTCGCATATGTCTCTCGCCCGGCGCTACCTCGACCTCTGCCGGAGGTACGGCTTAGACTGCCGACTCTCTGAGCAGAAGCCCGCCGAGGTGTACGCTGTGGAGCTCTGCGAGGCTGAGTGCGGCTCTGGATGCGCCGTGGTGACGAGGGATTACGATGCCGTAAAGGCCGCGGAGAGATGTGTCGTGTTGATACTCAGAGGGGGACGGTTCTGGAGGGCTTCAGAGGCGTAGGGTTTATCCGCCTCACGCCGGCTTTAACCCGTGCCCCCCAAGAAGAAGACTGAACAAGCCGAGGCTGTGGAGACGCTTGAGGAGTGCCGGCGTTATGACGGGCCTTTAAAGGAGGAGGTTAGGCACATCTGCGCCGAATACGGCCTAAAGGCCCTCGCCGCGATGAACGTGGTGGAGCTGGCCCAGCTTTTGGGCCGGGAAGACGAGCTGGAGAAGGTGGAGACGGTGTTGGCGGAGATTAGGCGGCTGGCCGGCGTTGCGCCGAGGCCTGTGAACGTGTTGGAAGCGCTTAAGGCCCAGCAGGCGTTGCCCATCCTTAAGACGGGTGTTTCCGAGTTCGACGATAAGGTGCCTTGGGGCGGGCTTAGGCGTGGGCTGATATACGGCTTTGCCGGCGAATTCGGCGCGGGGAAGTCCATGTTTGCAGTGCAATGCGCCGTGAAGGCGGCTACGGAGGGGTGGCGCGTGATCTACGTAGAGACCGAGGGGGCGCTGAACATACAGCTCTTCGAGAAGATAGCCAAGAGGTTCGGCGCCGATCTTAGCTCCCTCCTTGACCGCTTAGTCGTGACCCAGGCCACAGACGTGTTAGACGTCAAGGAGATTCTTCTGTCTCTTTTTAAACAGCCGGCGGATCTCGTCGTTATCGACTCGTTTGTGAGCCACGCGCTTAGGGCGCAGTTCCGCGGTAGAGGCATGTTGGCGCCGCGTCAGCAGTTTCTGGCGTATCTGCTGGACATTCTGCGCCGCATGGCCAGGGTCTACGGAGCCGCGGCCATCCTCACAGACCAGGTTATTGACATACCTGAGGTGTTTGCGGCTAAGGTTAAGCGGCCGGCGGGCGGGAACATCTTGCTACATGGGGTCAACGCCTTGTTTATGATGTCTAGACCCAACAAGACGAAGTCGGAGGGCTACATGTGGCCTCTAGACGTCCCCGGCATGTCGCCAAACGTGGAGATACATTACGAAATCAAAGAAGACGGGCTTTACTAGTTTCGGCAAACACTGTAGTTTCAACGAAGCGTTATTCTTATAAGCTTCTGAAGGGTCACAGACATGGAGTTGTACCAAGCCATCGTCGTGGCTATCGCCTTGGCTAACCTGGCGGTTACGGTGTGGCTTCTGCGGCTTCTGCTTCCCGTGTGGCGGGAGCTTCGGCGTATTGTATTCGCGCTGGACAACTACGACTTCGATGAAATCAGCAAGAAGTTCCTAAGCGGCGAGAAGCTTCTGGCTGAGACCATCGACGTTAAGGTTTCGGAGAAGAAGGAGGAGGGGTATAGAGAGCTGACGGTGACGCGGGTGTACAAGAAGCCTCTCGACCCCAGGGAAATCCAGGAGAACTTCGTGAGACAGATGGCTGAGAAGCTTCAGTGATGATTGAGCTCCTCGCCGTACAAGCCATAACCACGGCGGCGCTGGCGGCTGTGGTGATTAAGCTGAGGAGGGAGCTTTGGCCGATGTTTGCCATGGCTAAGTCGGGGGAGGTCGGGTTCTGGGTGCGTACTGTCGACGTGTTGGGGGTGGTGATGCCTCAGTTTGAAGTTTCTAAAGTAGTGATTAAGGTGCGTTGGCTTTTTTCAGAGGAGATACACTTGACGCACAGCCTCAGGGTCTACGATGTGGCCATGGATCCTTCAGGCCGGTACTTCTACAAGGAGTGGAGGGAGTGGATGCAGGGAAACAGTAAATACGACTGTAGGGTGAAGAAGCCGCGTGGGCTGTCGAGGCTGTACAGCAAGGCGTTTGACGTGGTTTGTTTCGACAGAGAGGAGGAAGAGAGGAAGTTCCGGGAGGAGGTTCAGAAGTATTTAAGCACCCCGACTAAGTACCGCAAGTGGAGGCACAAGCGCTGGAGGAAGCCTAGGCCGAGGCGGGAGCGCGCCACTCTGTACGACCTCGTGGAGAAGTTCGAAAAACTCAAGTAAAAACCACCCCCCGCCTCCTCCCCGCGCCGGCAAGCCTTGTCTCTTCTTCCGCCGTCTTAAACCACGATCCTCAGCCTAGTTGTTTTAAACACGCCTCTGCCGTTTTAGCCGCCGTCTTAAACTGCGGTCAGCATCTAGGTGAATAGAGCAGTGGGGCGACGTCGTCTTAAACTGCGGAGTGCTAAACGGCGCGTGGCCGCGTCGTTTTAAACTGCGGGGATGTGTAACTGTTAAATACCCCCTCTCCCCATAAAACGTGTACTTTGTTGTCGGCGGCGTCAGATATTGGATTATGCCGGGGCCCTCCGGGCTTTTAGTCTACAAGAGAGAGGGCTCCAAGACCAAGTACCTCGGCCGGCGGTCGATAGCCGAAGTCAAGGAGATGCTGGCAAAGGCAAGCGCCGAGGCGATACAGAAGATCAAGACGGAGCTGGAGGCGGTGAAACAAGTTGTCGAGAGCCAGAAGCCGGCGCAGACGGCGCAGACGCCCTCTTTGACGTGGAGGAAGGATGGTCACACCTACTGGTTGCTTGTATATGCTAAATCCGTCTACATCTACATGAAAGGACCCACGACGCGCCATAAGCCGCGCCTCATCGAAAAAAGCGACATAAGTGGCGTGATAGGCCGCGTCTTGGCGGCCGGCGCCTTCCACGTGCTGGAGGCGCTTAAGGCATTGGTAAACGGCCTATACGCCGCCGTGGCCGACTTGCTGAAGCCCCCCGCGGATACGCGGGAACCGTCTAAGAAGCCGCCCAGCAAGCCCCAGACCTCCGCGGAGGCGCAGGTCTCGCGTGGGGAGGCTGAGGAGGCGTTTGGGGCGTTGAGGCGTGGGTTGAGGAGGGAGGTGGCGGCGTGGCGGGAGAAGTACAGGTTGCGCATGGAGAGGGAGGGTCTCTACGAGGTGGACCCCCGCTGGGTTAGAGAAGACCTCGCCGAGTTTCTAAGAGAAAACCGGCACCTCGTGGAGAAGATACTGCCCCACAGAGACTTAGTAGACGACCTAGCCGACGCAGTGGAGGAGGAGACCTACGGATACCTCACCAGATCCGACGTCTTAGAGACCCTAAACCAGCTCTGAAAATCCACACAAACCCACAGGCCAGACCACTGCGTCATAACGCCTACTCTCAGCCGGCGTAGGACTGGGAGGGGGGAGGCAGAGTTAAGGTTTATCCGGCCGGAGACACTGCGCCTCATGCCCCCCACAACTAAGCCGCAGACCAAGAAGAAGGAGGCTGAGGAGGGCAAGGCCGGGAAGGCTAAGAAGGCTGTGGCTGTGGCGGCGCTTCAGTTGTTTATGGCGCTGGCGGCGTTTGTGGCGGCTCAGACTAGTACGCAGACGGGCAACGCGGTGGGTGGCATGCCTGACGCGGATAAGGCCTTGAGCGGCTTTAAGGACATTGCGAAGAGGATAGTTCTCGGCGTTAGGACGGCGATAGCCATGGCGTTTTGGGTCGCATTTGCCATCATGGTTGCGCACTTCGCCCTCGGCAAGATATCGCCGACGCGGTTCCAAAGGCTGGGCGCCTTCTGGGACGGGCTGGAGAGAGCTAAAGACATCATATACGGCTACGCCTGGCTGTTTCTGCTGATATTTGCCATATACGCCGCGATCGGCATCATCACCAGCGGCGGTAGCATGGACCTCAACACCTTCGGCACGGTGGTGAAGTGGATAATGGTAGACCCCATCACCCAGCTGTGGAGCGAGCTCAGCAAGTAATGCCGACCCCTGAAATCCCCCAGTTTTTTTCAGACCCCCTCACGGCCGCCGGCCTGCTGGCCTTGGCGGCCCAGGCCGGCTACTACTCCCTCTATTGGTTTTTGGGAGACAGGGCGCATAGGGAGAGGGCCATGGAGGGGTTTGAGCGGGTTTTGGTGTCGGGCGTCCTCCTCGGCGTGGCGCTGATCTTGGTGAACCTCTCGCTGTGGGGGTTGAACATCTACCTGTCGATGGCGGGGGTGAGGCTTCCCAGCAACTCAGCCATCCAAGTGCTTAACCAGACTAAGAGCTGGCAAGACTTCGCAAGCAACATACAGACGGCGCTTAACATAGCGGCGTGGACGTATCAAAGCTACATAGGGGCGGCGTGGGAGATATTGGCAGACTACATGGCCGCAGTCATCGGCACCGGCATACTGCCGTGGACCTCGGCCATATCCATGGCCATCATGAACGGGATGGCGTACATCGTGACGGCAGCCACCACCATCTTAATATCGGCCGCGGTATACGGAGTAGCCGCGGCTATGGCATACAGCTGGCCAGCCCTACTCCCCGTAGGGGCGGTTCTCGTGACCTACGAGCGGACTAGACACCTGGGCGCCTGGCTCCTCGCCGTCTCAGTAGTGGCGTCAGTCGTCTTAGTGGCGGGGGCGGACGTGCTTAAGTCGCTGGTAGACCCCGCCACACTCCGCACCCCACTAACCGCAACGCCCTTCGGCGCGATGCCGCTGATACAAGCCATGGTTCTGCTTGGCTTAATAGGGCTGGTGCTGAGCGTGGTGACGTATGCCGCGTCGAGGCTGTTTGACCACGCAGGGGCGCACCTAGCGCTGGATTAACATGCTGGACTTAGGCATAATCGCGCTGATAGCCACAGCCGCCTTTGTAATGCTTTTGAGGGGAGACCCTAAGTGGACGCTCCCCCCGCTCATAGGCGCCTTTGTGCTGTTTCTAGTGCCGGCGGTTGTCATGTACACCATAGCCTACTTCACCCCCAAGGGATCCCCCCTACCGCCTCTCTTCGAGGTGAGGCAGGGCGAGTTCTTCCCATACCCCTACCCCGACGCCTTGAATCTACAGAAGGCGCTTGAGAGGAACTACAAAGCCATACACGAAACCTTTGAGGCCCTCCTAACTGTTCAGCAGGCGTCTTACACAGCCCTCATGGCGGTGGCGGCGGCGGAGACTGTGGTTAACATCATCGCGTCGCTGACGCCGGGAGGCACCCTCGTCCAGCTCTCTAAATACGTCCTATACGTCTCCAAGGTAGGAGACCCAGTTCTGCAGATCTCCCTAACCACCTACAACGCCGCCACCGCCTTCGTCATGGTATTCCACTTCCTAGAATTCATGGCAGAGCTGGCGGTGAAGATGACCGTGCCGCTTCTGGCTCTTTCGCTCTTCGCCGTAATCTTCGGACCCACCAGGGCGTTGGGGGGCGCTTTGCTGTTTTTCGCGTTGATCATGATTGTGCCTTCTTTCATCGGCTACTACCTGGCGCCGGTGGGTAAAGACTTCGCCGTGTGGGGCCTGGAGACGGCGAAGTGGCTAAACGCCACAGCCACAAACGCCACCGGCATAGCGCCGGTGCCTCTGGTGGTTGTCGAAGGCGCTCCGCATACCCTCTTCTTTGCGCAGTACAACAACACCTTTGTCAAGCCTAACGCCGCGGAGCTGGGGGAGAAGATGCGGGAGGTGTTAAACCTCACCAACATGCCGCTGAACTCCACCCACGTAGAGAAGGCGGCGGCCACCGCCCTGGAGCTGGGCGCAAAATACAAGGTCTACGAAAAGGCGGCTTTCAACGGGACGGACTGGGTCACCGCCACCGCCGGCTCCGTAACGCCCATTGCCTACGGCAACAAGACGTGGTCCACAGCCGCCATAAATACCTGGCTGGACTTCCTGACGCCGGCGCCCCAAGAGGGCGGGTGCATATCCTACGGGGACTTCAGAGAGTTTATAGACTACTTGATGCCTCCCGACCAGGCGCAGAGGCTTAAGGAGCGGGCGGCTAACTTGTCGAAGGCCATCTGTCAATTCCACCAGTGGCTGGGCTACAGAAGCTATCACCTCCAAATAGACGTCCCCCAGCACTGGCGCTTCCTCACAGTGGCGATAAACTACACAGCCAAGGATAGACACGGCGTGGTGGATAAAGGCATCGTCTACGGCTGGAACGGGGTGTGGGGCTGGCTGTCTGGGCCAGACAACGAGACTTGTTTCAACGCACTGCACAACAAGTCTAACTGCGCCGTGTTAGACACAACTATTCGCAGAGGCGTTTACAACTTCTCCCTCTGGACAAGTGAGAAGCGGGTTGTGAATCCAGTTGTTGACTGGGTCCGTTCTGAGTTTAGCTTTACGGTGCGTAACGCCTCTCAGCCCGTGCCCAACAGGTCTGTGAGGCTCCACCGCTGGGTGGAGACGTGCGAGTGGTGTTGTGAATATGTCAACGGCACATGTGCACGGTGGTGCTCCGCCTCTAGAGACGTCTGGCAGAGGGCTGACGTGGCTAAGAGGCTGGGCTCCGGCCGCTATCAATACAACGCCACGATATACGCACGGCCTTGGGTGCCTGAGGGGAGGCAGAACTACACTGGCCAGATACCCGTCGACACGAGGACGTGGGATGTTCAGATCCGGCTTGAATACGGGTCGTGGAGTGGAGACGGCACGCCGCCGAGCGGCGCATACTGCTACACGCAAAACAACAGGACGTACATGGTGCTGTCTTTCTTCAAGACGGTGCCGGGGCCTCCGCGTATTTTATATGCCTTCGCGTGGATGGGCAACGTAGGCGTCTTGTTTCATAGTCCGCGCGGAGGTAGCCTGCCGGACACATTGAACAACTACACAGATACAGACGGCGTACGGGTCGTGGAGTATCTAGAAGGCGTGGAGCACCAGTACTACTGCCACGCCGCCTTCGTCCCCACGGCGGAGCCGCGGTGGAGGTCTGTGGCTGATGCTGAACATAATTTAACTAAACTTCTAAAAGACAACTACTTGACTCTTGTAGTCATTAGAAACGTCTCTTTGGCATACTTCGCCCGGGTTGGGCCTTATCTCGCGGCTGAGGCTAGCAACTCCTCTCTGGCCAGGGCGGCCGCCGCATCTGTCAAGGAGTATCTGGCGCTGTTGAACAAGACGCCAGGCGCCGTGCCGCTTTACTACACATCGCCTAACAGCTACAGTGGGCGGAACGTCCTTATCGCGTGTGTCATGTATGACTGGCGTGCGCCGGTGAACCTCACCGCAGAGCTCCACCTACACCCCGGGAGGGAGTGGTGGGCCGCCTCCTACCCAATGGGGCATTCTAAGGTGGCTGAGGCCGTCGCTACGGCTAAGGCCGACATGTTCAAATACGTCTTCGGAACGCCTCCGCCCCCGCCTCCTGCAAACTTAAGCGGCTTCGTGAAGCAGTGGCGGATACCTTGGAACAATCGCACCTTGTCGTATACGCCGTATTACCACTCCGGCATGAAGATGCCTCCGCCGGACAACGAGACGGGGATCCCGCTTTGGGACATCCAGAACCTTGAGGATGTGCAGATGACGCAGAGCAACGTCTTGAGCTGGCTCTTCACCGTCCTCTTCATCACAATTCTGTCTATAGTTGCGGTGTTTGAGTTCTTGGGCGCCTTGTTCGACTTCCCCACGCCTATGAGAGCGGCGTTCGGCTTCGTTGTCAGCGTAATA
>Ga0080004_1135418_pt1 | contig 10090 bp, 8 predicted proteins | sample WasSprMetagenome_FD_69207 | JGI IMG/M metagenome (GOLD analysis project Ga0080004, IMG submission 69207) | Sulfidic aquatic microbial communities from Washburn Spring, Yellowstone National Park, USA - WS (SPADES assembly) (version 2) | ecosystem: Environmental > Aquatic > Thermal springs > Hot...
TCAAATCCTTTTATTAATTAAACTTATCCCTCTAGAGAATCACCGCATAGCTCACCAGCCCCCTGACCTCAAAAAGACGCTCCGGCTGGCCCCCTTGAAGGGGTACCCGGCAGACCCCGGTAGCAGGCAGAGAACCCTCGGGTGGAAAGCGGACCCAGTTATAATGGTCCTGGTCGAGGAAGTAGATGTATCCTCCGCGGTCACTATCGTGGAAGTAGACATCCGTCTTAAGCTCGGTCAGGGGCCAATAAGCGTTTAAGTCCGGAGGGATGTTCTGGAGGTAGCTGATTTTCCCGCTTTCCAATTCCAAGAGGCCAATTTTCGCCCAGAAGGGTTCAGGAACCCTAGGACCCGTATATTGGTCCCCTTCCCCTAGAAACTCCCGGTAATCAGGCTTGCCTTGAGAGAAAAGATAATACTTGCCGTCCGGCGTGAAGGAGCCGGGAGGCGTATAGAGCTGAGTGGTTTCCAGGAGTCCATGTACCTGCCCGTTCGCCACGTCAACACTTACCAGCCACTCAATGCGCGGATCCGCAGGGGAAGTAGTACCCGCAACCACCCGCTTCCCGTCAGGGCTCCACCCCACAGAAGTAATGATCCGGTAAGTTGTATCCGGTGCCCGGCGATCAAGAAGGAGTGAAAGCATTTCCCTTTCCTGGCCGCTGGAAATATCTAAGATAACCAGGGCTGTCCCCGGCCCTTTCTCCACCTCGTCCGGAGACAACTTCTTGACCACCGAGGCTGCCTCCCGTTCTTTCCCGCCCCCTTTGCCAGCCGCCACTTGCTGGCCGTCGGGAGAAAGGGCAGGCCAGTGGAAGACCCCCTCTTTAAGCCGCTTTAGCGTAAAAGACGATCCTTCCGCCGGCTGGAGAAGATAGAAAGCCTTTTCAGTGGCTACGAGAAACTTGTCCCCCTGGGGTTGGGCGCTGAGATAAGTAGCTCTTTCAGGAAGTTGCTGGCGGAAAATTTCTTTCTGTCTTTCTGTCGGCACTGTGTTTGTCGCCCAATAATTCAAGCGTTACTTGTTTTCCGGCTGCACTGTTTTCCCGGTAAAGGCATCCACATAAAAGTTGGGACCGGGAACCGGGATATAGACCAGGTAAGGTGAGGGGGCTTTCTGGTCAAAATACTCGGGCCAGAGGTAAACCAGCTTCAGGGGATGCTGTTTTAAAAACTCGGCTTTGGCCGTTTCGGCCGGCACCACGTTCCGGTTGTCCGGCAGGGGAATGGGCGGACCGCTTATGCCGTTGTAAAATGCGATGATCTTACCGGTCAGGGCGTCTACCTGCACCGAGCAGCCCCGGTCCATAACCGGCACGCCCTGGTGGACCTGGTTAAAGGTAAACGAGATTACCGGTAGGGGGCGTTCCTGATCTGTCAGCTTGCTCTTGTCCACCCAGGAGGGAATCCTTCGGTCTTCTACTTCGTACACCTGCATCTCCAGCTCTACCGGCCCTGCTGGCAGGTATTTTTGCAGGAACTGCACCGCCGTGTCCCGGGCGGCTTCCCGGGAAACAGTAGCTTTCTGGCCGCGTCGGGATTCGTCCTGGAGGTTATAGCTTATAACCTCTCCGGTGCTGGCATTGGTGATCAGGTGCACATAGCGCGCCTGGCGGTAATCTGGTTTGCCGTCCGCCCCTTTTTGCGGTAGGGTGCTCCAGGTATAACTTTTCTGTTTGATCTCCCCATCATGAAAAGGTTGCATATCGCTGGCTCCGTGAAACTGCATGCCCGTCAGGTCGAGGCCAAATGTTTCTGTCAGCAGCTTGGCGGCTTCTTCCGGCGTCCTGGCGATCAATTGTTGGCCCTCACCCTGCAGGGTGAGGCGCTGGGTTTGGGGAAATGGGGGCACAAATTCGGCCAGGGGTTTCCCCGTCCGGGCATCGATTGTGGGCATGGATAAGGGCGCATAAACCAGTGCCGGCCGGGTTTCGCCCTTTTCCGGTTTAAACAGACCATAAAAAGGTGGATGTTCAAGATAAAAAAGTTTCATTTCCAGCATCCCGGCAAAGGCCTTTTCCGCTTCTTCCCGGGTTACGGCCCGGGAGGGATCGGGGAATTTGGCCTGATCAATTCTTTCTTCCCTTTGCCGGTAAAAGCTGGTGATGTGACCGAAAACATCCACCCCCACCCTAAAGCCGCTGTTCATAAGGGGAACTCCATTGACCAGCCGGTAGTAGGGTACGGTGGCTTCCGCCCAGTAGATTTTATTGCCTTTTTCATCAGCGCTGCCGCTACCGCCAAAGCCCATATCGTCACCCTGTACATAGTCCTTTATTTTGTCCCCCAGGATCTGCCGGGCAAAGGCCGCTGCCTTTTCCCTGGCCAGGGCGGGGGAGGGGACCTTTTCCGAGGCCCAGGCCGGGTTCCGGAAGTTGTAACTGAGCAGTTCTCCCGTGGCGGTGTCAAAGGCGAGGTGAGCGTGGGCGCCCTGGATACCCCCGTCCGTGCCCGGGGTACGGTTACCCAGCATTACGAACCAGGCTTGGCCACCTTCGTCCGCTACATCCTGCACGGACAGTTCTTTCAGTTCCGGTACGGCCTGGTAAACCTTTTCCAGGGCCTGTTTCTGGGCTGCAGTGAGCACCGGTTTTTGTACTTTCGTTATCCCCTGTGGCGCTGCCGTCCGTACCCCGCCACCGCCGTCCGTTGCTTGCACAACGGACGCCGGGTTTTCCGCCGCCCAAACCGGGGAAGCCAGCAGCATTCCGGCGGCCAGCACAGCGGCGGCCATACCTTTCACTTTTTTCACCTGTATCTCCTCCTTTAAGGGGTAAAAATTTCTTTCAGTTATATGGACTGTTTGGGACGGTGAATGTAACGGGTAAATTTATGAACCGGCCGGTTTTTTTCTTTGGCCGCTGATGCTTAAACATCCCTGGTGTTTCGCCTCCTTTTCCCCCCGGGCAAAAGCAGGCGGGCGCTCCAGTGCAACAGCAGGACGCCGGCGGCCAGGTAGACCAGGGTGTAAACGGCCCAGCCGGGCAGGCCGAAATTTACCTCCGTGGGAATCCCCTTTTCACCCAGGATCTGCATTAAAACAAAAACGGGGTTGATGTCCTGTAAAAACTCCACCACCCAGGCCAGAAAGGCCGGGTGCCAGGTTTCCGGGCTTATGCCTCCCCGGGCCTGCAACCGGTTCACTTCATACAGAAACACCGCCAGGAAACCGGTGCCCGCCGCCAGGGCGAAGGCTAGGCCGTAGGCTGTGACGGTACTTACGCCCGTTCTTTTAAAGAAAGAAGAGCAGGTCACGCCTATGCAGCCAAAGAGAAAGGTGGTCACCAGGTAGAAGCCGAAAACCCCCAGCACCTGCCCCGGGGCGATGCCGCCGTACATAAAAACGATGCTGTAAAGGGGCAGGGTGGCCACCATCAGCAGCACCACAAAGGCACAGGAAGAAACCAGCTTGCTCCAGATGATCTGCCGGGGGGTGAGCCGGGTGGTCAGCAGCACGTTCAATGTCTGCCGCTCCCGTTCCCCGCTGATGACGCCAGCAGTGAGGCCCGGCACCACGAAGCCCAGCAGGACCAGCTGGGTAACGCTGAGCATGATGAACAGCGTGCGGCTGCGGTCGGGTTGGAAAATACCCGGGGAGCCCCGCCAGCTCAGGTACATGAACCCCAGGACGAAGGCGCCGATGACCAGCAGGTAAAGGGCCAGCAGCCACGCCGTTTTCCCGGTGCGGAACCGCTGGCGCAGTTCTTTGAGCAAGACCGGGTTAATTTCCGCCAAGATCCTCAACCCCCTCACCGGTGACGGCCATAAAGACCTCCTCCAGGTTGCGCCTGATTTCTGTGAATTCCACCACCGGCCAGCCGCCGCTGACCATGGCCTGTAAAAGGGCGGCCTGTTCCGCCTGGTTCCCGTCGAAAAGGAAGCGGACCTCCTGCCCGTCTGCCAGGGTTTCACTTACCCCGGGCCTGGTGGCCAGAAAGCCCGCCAGTTCCCCTGCCCGGTCCAGCACCGCCACCCGCATTTGCCTGGCACCCCGGGAAACGGCGGTGATTTCCGCCACCGTGCCCGCGACCACCAGCCGGCCCTTTTCCATGATGGCCACCTGGTCGCAGATCTCCGCCAGTTCCGGCAGGATGTGGGAGCTGATCAATACCGTTTTACCCAGGTGTTTCAAGTGCCGGATAATTTCCTTCATCTCTGCCCGGGCCCGGGGGTCCAGGCCCGACGCCGGTTCGTCCAGGATCAGCACCCTGGGGTCGTGCACCAGGCAGCGGGCCAGGGCCAGCCGCTGCTTCATCCCCCGGGAAAGGGAGTCCACGTATACGTCGGCCTTGTCCGGCAGGTTGACCAGTTCCAGGAGGGTCCTGGCCAGGCCGGGCCGCCGGTGGGCGGGGATGTGATGGGCGGCGGCAAAAAACTCCAGATATTCCGTCGCCCGCAGGCCGTCGTAAACACCAAAGAAATCTGGCATATAGCCGATTATGCCCCGCACCTTTTCCGCTTCCTCCACCACGTCCAGGCCGTCCACCGTGGCCGTGCCCGCGTCGGGGAGTAGCAGGGTGGCCAGGATGCTCATGGCCGTGGTCTTGCCGGCGCCGTTGGGACCGATGAGCCCGTAAACCAGCCCCCGGCCGATTTCCAGGCTGAAATTGTCCAGCGCTCTGGTGGCCCCGAAATTCTTACATATCCCGTTAAACCGGATCATCAGGAAGCCACCCCTTCCACCGCCAGGCCGGGCCATACCGGGTAAGGCCCCCGGGGCTCTCCGGACGTTCTGAGCCAGACCTGGTTACGGGATAGGTACCGGGACAAATCCGCCGCCCCGATCCTTTTGCCGCCGTCGGGCAGCTCTTCCCACCGCCTCTCCCGGTGGTTGTATATTTCCACCGGCAGGTTGAACTGCCCTTTAGCATATTGAATTTCCAGGGCCGCGATCTGGAAATTCCTGCTGATCCCCGCGTCGTCCAGATCATAAACCAGGTGGACCTTTTGATCGTTGATGGCATTGTTTTCGGGTGAAGGGCTCCGGCCAGGCATAAGGAATTCACCGGTGCGCGGTGTAATCAACCCTGCCGGAAGATAGAACCGGCCGGCCGCATCCAGCGGGATGGCCTGTCTCACCAGCACCAGGCCGTGGTCCGCACGCCGGCCGCTTTTTCCCGCCACCGCAAAAATACCCGGCGCCCCGTCGTGCCAGCCGATAAACTGTATCCCAGCCGGACGCCCGGAATTACCGTAAATGATTTCATTCAACATCATCCGCTCCCGGAAATAAGGGTCTCCCGGCCAGCCCGGCCTGCCCGCGCCCAGCGCGGCCCGAAGCATTTCCGGGTCGGCGGGCGGATTAACCCCTTCCAGTTTTTCCTCGATGTGTACCGTACCCCCCGCCGGCAGGTGGCCGGCCGGGATTACCCGGCCGCCCAGGATCAGCCTGCAGTCCCGCAGGTCCAGGCCGGTCCTGTTGACCAGATCCCCTTTGATGCTGTTCCCCTCCAGGGAGAGCCGTCCTGCGATGCTGCCCAGGTCCCGCCGCAGCCCCAGGGCGTAAACCTGCCGCAGGGAATTGTACTGAACGTTACCGAAGTTGACCGCGGTGGTATCTTTATTCTGCTGTACCAGCACCGCTGGCTGGTAGGGGCTGTTTGCGCCGGGTCCGGCCAGCATGCCCGGAGCGGCCTGCACGGTGAGATCCCCACCCCGGGTGGTGACCACGGAAGCCCCCGCCCGCACCTCGGCCAGTTCCGGTGAAAGAATTTCCACCGCGGCCAGGGTCTGGGTCAGGTAACCCTGGATGCGGCCAGCGGGAGCCAGCAGGTAAGAACAGCCGGCGGCCACCAGCGCCCCCGCCGGCACCAGCGCCCAGGCGAGATCCCGGCGATCGGCCCGGCGCAGCAGGAAGTAAAGCAGCGGCCCCACGGCGGCTGCGTATACCAGCCACAACAGGGCCAGCACCGGCACCGGCGGCCCCGCCAGCCGGGGTATATAGGCGCTGGCAGCCACCAGGGGGGCCACCCCCGTGGAAGCTACCAGGGGGGCCACCGCCGGGTCCCCGGCCGGGTAAGGGCCCTGCGGGGGGCGGACCTTTACACCCGGTCCCGGGACGGTGCTGTTCAGCAGGGCGGACCACACATCCCGGGCTTCGCCGCCCAGGTCCCCCGGAGCAGCGCCGCAGTAAAGCACTTCCCCCCGGCCCAGGGGCCGCCGGGCCAGCACGGGGACGCCGTTTTCCACGGCCAGGGCCTTGCCGGCCACCAGCCGGCCGGCAGCCACCTCCAGGGGCCCGCCGGAGCGCAGGCCCTCCAGCTTGCCGCCCACCACCTGTCTGCCGCTGACCTGCACCGGGCTGACATCGGCAAAACTACCCCCTTCACCGGCTCCCGCGCCGCCCAGCAGTACCAGCGAGCCGCCCAGGTACACCCATTCCTTCAGGGCTTTGACCTGTTCCTGGCTTAAACGGGACACGCCGGCCGGGCCGATCATGATAATGTCCGCCGCGCCCAGGAGCAGGCTGTCCCCGGGCAGTTCGCCGGGGGAGAGGTATTTCAATGTGGCCAGGGAGCCGGCTCCCCGGGAAAGCCAGTCCTGGAGGCCGCCCCCGGCCACATCTTCACCCAGGGCCAAGATCACCATACGGCCTTCGTCCACCGCCACCCCTTCCACCCGGGATGCGGCCAGTACCTGCCCGCCGGAAACCAGCCGCACCACCGGCTTCACGGAGGCCAGTTCTCCCGGGATCACCAGGCGGTACTGCCTGCTGGCACCCGCCGGCACGTCCACATCTGTGGCCACCCGGGCCAGATCGGGACGGCGCCTTTCCGGCCGTTCCTCGTCCTGCTCCACCGTAATGGTTCCCGCAAACCCCGGCCCGGGGTTATCCACGGTTATTACCAGTTCCAGGCTCTGGTTTACCTTATACAGGCCGCCCAGGCCGGGGCGCACCTTCATTTCCACCGGGGCCGCGGCAAGGGAAGGCAGCGCCCCCGCCAGCAGGGCCGTGGCCAGGACGGCCAGAATAAAGGCGTTGCCGAAAAACCGCATTTTCCCTCTCACTGCTTTTCACCCCGCCCGGTTGTTTTTTCCCGCAGTTCCACCTGCACCAGCGCCACTGTTCCTCCATCCCGGCGGGCCACCAGCAGGGTTTTGCCGTCGGGGCTGAAGCGCATGCTTTGATAATTGCTCAACTGGTCCAGGAGGAGCGTCCTGGGTTCCCGCACCCCTTCCATTTCTAGCTGCCGCAGCCAGTTCAATTCGGTTCCCCCCGGTGTGGTATCCGGGGCCAGGAGCAGCCGGTCGGTGGACAGGGTCTGGTTTTCTTTCCGTTTGGGGGGCCTTTCCCCCAGGAGTTCCGGGTTGATGGTCCTGATTTCCTCCTGGCGCTGGCGCACCGTGAACAGGGGCGAGCCGTCCCGGCTGTAGGTCAGCACCCGTTCGGTGGTTTTCGCCCGGATAAAGGCCAGGTACCCCCGGGGACTCCAGGCAGGCTGCCGCCCTCCGGTCAGCCGGCGGGCATCCCCGCCGCCGGGAGTAACCAACCACAGTTCCGGCTCACCGGCAGGGCCGGCCCGCTCCACCGCCAGCCGGGACCCGTCCGGAGACCAGGCCGGGTTCCTGCCGGGGCCCAGGGATATCGGCTCCTTACCTCCGGTCAAGAGGAAGATCTCCTCTTTCCCGCCGGGTTCTTCCAGGGAATAGGCCAGGGTTTTGCCGTCGGGCGACCAGGCCAGGCCGGCCGGGTTTTTCCCCTTATCCACCTTTAAAAGTACGGCGGCACCGGCCAGGGCCCTTTCCACCTGCGGGGCGGCCTCCGGCGCCAGGGGAACCGCCGGCATGGCCGCCCTGATAATCTCCGCCTCCCCGCTTTCATAACGCCGCACCAGCGCTAGCTGATCGCCGGAGGGGGTGAGGGCGGGCCAGGCATAGGACTGGCCCCTGGGGGGCTTTACTGTGCCGGTCTGATTGCCGTACTGGTCCAGCAGTAACAGGGCGCCACCCCTGACGGCCAGAAAGCCCCGCTCCCGGGGTGCGCAGGCAAATTCCAGGGGGCTGTCCTCCAGCCAGAAACGGCTGATTTCACTGGTGGTTCCTGCCTCCAGGGTTTTGGGTGCCAGGGTGGACCACCACAGCCAGTACCCGGCTGCCAGGAGCAGTACCGCCGGGATCAGCCAGAAATATTTCGGCCACCGGCCCTTTCCGGCGGATTGGGCCGGAGAGGGCGGCGTCCCTTCCCCGGCGGAGGCGGCCCCGGGCTGCGGTGCTCCCTCCGGGGTGGAGGCAGCTCCAGGCCCTTGTATCCCGCCGGCCCCTTCCGCCGCCTGCATCTGAAGCAGCCGCGCCCGCAACTCTTCCCGCAACCGCGTGTTCACCGGCACGGCCTGGCGCACCCTGCGCATGTGGATTAACAGTTCGCCCAGGGAGCCTTCCTCCGGGATCAGGTCCGTATCCTTCCGGCCCGTCCCTTTACGGCGCCGGGGGTCCAGCGGGGTAACCTTGTCCGGATTATTGCCGTTATGCGTTCTATTGCCGCCCAATCCCCTTTACCTCCTCCCTGTCTTTGGCATAATGGGCCCGCAGCGCCTTTAACGCCCGGTGGTGAATCATGCGCACCGCCGCGGTGCTTTTCCCCAGCACCTGGGCAATCTGGCTGAACTTTAGCTCCCCGGCGTACCTTAAGGAAACCACGTCCCTTTGTTCCGGTGGCAACCGCCGCAGCATCTCTTTGAACTGCCGCACCTCTTCGGAACGCAAAAGCTCCTCCTCGGGACCGGACGGCGCCGCCTCCAGATAAGACATTTCCTCTTCCGTAAATACCCTTTCCCGGCGCCCCCGCAGGTAGTCCACATAGGCGTTGTGGGCGATGCGAAAGATCCAGACCGCAAAGGGAGCATCGCCCCGGTATTTAGGAAAGTTTTCCATAGCCTTCAAAAAGACCGCCGCGGTAAGGTCGTCGGCGTCCCAGGGATTATCCATGCGGTAGCGTAAATAGCGGTTTACGGCGTCAAAGTGCCGGTCGTACAGCTCCGCAAAGGAAGCCCGGGTGCCCCGTTCATTTTCATCTCTTTTGGCCAATAGATAGGCACTCCCCCGGGATTTTCCGCGCAACCCCGGGCCGTTTTCGGACCCAGAGACAGGGGGTTGGCGGATGTTCCCTCTACTTTACTTTATCCAGGTGCCTGCGGCACACATTTCCCATCGCCTTTCCCTAATTAATAGACGAACAAACTATGGAAAAAGTAACAAGGAAAAGGGAATGGTAGACAAAAAATGTGTGGTAAAATAAGGGATATCCTGTAAGGGTTCCCTGCGTGCAAGCGAAAAATTCCCGTGGCCCGGAAAAAAGTTGACATCCGTCTTTAGCCGGATGCCTCTTAATCTCACTTCCAACTTCCCACAACCCACTTCTCATTCGGCGGGTGGGACCATAACTTGGCCCACCCGCTGGCAGGGTCGGAGCTAGCATAACGGGCTAAATCCGACCGTATCATCTGCCCGCGCGGTCCACGAAACTCGTGCCGGACAACTTGGTTTGTCACGCAAATAAGTGATACACTTAGTTACGTGGAGGTGGAGGATGTGGAGTACCAGAATGTTACCCTTTCGCTACCTAAGGAAGTACTGCGCCGGGCAAAACATATCGCTATTGAGCGGGGGACCTCGCTCTCCGGTCTTCTCACCCAGTTACTCGAGGACCTCACGCGGAGGGAAGACGAGTACCGCAAGGCAAAGGAGCGCCACCTGGCTATGCTGGACGAGTTTGACCTGGCAACAATGGGAAATATCACGTGGACCAGGAGCGATCTCTATGACCGGTAAAAATGGCGACCGGCAGTTTGTGGATACCAACGTGCTGGTTTATGCCCACGATATCTCAGCCGGGGAAAAGCATGCCCGGGCTAAGGCTCTGGTCGCAGAACTCTGGCAATCGGGCAACGGCTGCCTCAGCGTGCAGGTATTGCAGGAGTTCTACGTGACGGTAACCCAAAAGGTCCGGAAGCCGCTTCCGCCGGAAACGGCATCACGGATCATTGAGTATCTATCGAACTGGCGCGTGCACACGCCGGATGCCGGTGACGTGCTGGAGGCCATCAAGATTCACCAGCGGTACGCCATATCACTTTGGAACGCGATGATTATT
>Ga0080004_1135111_pt1 | contig 10087 bp, 12 predicted proteins | sample WasSprMetagenome_FD_69207 | JGI IMG/M metagenome (GOLD analysis project Ga0080004, IMG submission 69207) | Sulfidic aquatic microbial communities from Washburn Spring, Yellowstone National Park, USA - WS (SPADES assembly) (version 2) | ecosystem: Environmental > Aquatic > Thermal springs > Hot...
CTAGGATAGACGTCCCTACCACATTGTTAGGTGGAGCTTTGCTAATCGGCACTAAAGAGCTTCAGAAGCAAGCGTTCTGGTACAAGAACGTAACGAAGTTCGCTAAGAGATTCGATGACTCTGTATTACCTATCGCAGTTGGTGTAGTGGGGATTGTGATAAGGCAGGACGCGCTAAGAAGGATGCTAGTGTTAGGTCTTATGCTGGCGATTAAAGATGCGTACGATGAAGCTATGAAGTCCCCGTTTGTGTATGCTAACGACGCTAGCACAATAGAGATCTGGGGCTTCGATGCAAGCAAGCCGGTTCACGTGGTTATCGACGGTACCGAGGTCACGTTCACGACTCGTCCCTCGACGGACGCGAACGGCTACGCTAAGATTGCTCTACCAACTGCTATGAGTGCTGGCCTCCATACTCTGGTAGTGTGGACTGAAGGAGGTAAAGCGTGGGCTGGCCCCGCTGTAGTGTAAGCAACGTACGTTGAAAGCTAGAATTTAGAAATATTTTTTTCTTTTTCTTTCCACAACCAATTTAAGCCTAGGGTGGCATACTGAATAGTATGATCATAGTCAAAGCAGGGTTGCTGCTAGAGCCGTTCGGTGGGACAAAGGGAGCGGTAGCCAAGGTGGTGGGCAGAGCAGGTTACTACCTGCACTACTACGCGATCGATATGATGACGGGGCAGTTTTTAGAGGGTGGCAGAGAGCAGATAACGTCCGACCCGTACGAGACGACGGCCGTGTGGATGATATCTGACAGGACGGACTACAGGACGGTGTACATCCTCTGCTTGGACGTTGAGGATAGTGTGGGCAACAAGGTAGAAACGTGGAAAGCGCCGCTGATCTACGCAGCAGGTGCGACTAGGATCAGCATACCGACCAGCGAAGTAGTGTACATATCGAAGACCGGAGTCGCAGCGTGGAACAGGAACGCACGAAGCTTGTACTTAGACCCGCGCAACTACGTGTTCGCCATAGTGAGGAGGGAAGGATACGCGGCGATATACGAAGGTACGACTCTAAAGGCAGAGTACAGCGGCAAGGCGGCGATATTCGAGCTGCAGTTCAAAGTGTCGGCGGACGTCGCCAAGCTGATGGCGAACATGATCGACGACCCAGCGCTGCTCGACATCATATACAAGGCTCCCGAGCTAGCAGAGTGGCTCGGTGCGGTAGCGTACGTTAATAGAGTGGTGACGGAGACGAGGCTGAGCAACGTCGGCACGACGGTCGTCAGGAACGCGGACGGCAGCTACACTGTCACAATGCGAGTGCAGGTAGATCTATACTCACAGTTCGACTGGCAGCGGTTCATCCAGATACTCGCCGGCGTGGGTAGCGTTGTCGGCGGCGTGCTGCTGCTGATCGCTTCCGGCGGCGTCAGTGCTCCAGTTTCATGGATCATGATAGCGAGCGGCATCGCTTTCATAGCTGCAGGAATAATATCACTGTACGACACGTCTTACAACGCTCCGATACCTGCCAAAGATCAGGCCTCATCGATAGTTGATAAGGCGATAAGGGAGATAAACGCGTACGTGGGCTCCCTAGACGATTACCTGAAGCAACTGCTGTTGCTGGGTAGAATCACGCAGGATGACTACAACAAGATAATGGATTACGTCAACAAGATCAGGGATACTGCGATAGGGGCTATGAGGGAGCTGGAGAAGATGGTAGAGAAAGCGTATAAGGACGGCTACAACAAGGCTAAGAACGAGATGACAACGTGGCTAGTGCTGGCTGGTATGGGAGGTTTTATAGCTGGACAAATGGCGGCGCCGACCATAATCGAGCGAGTCGCAGGTTAAGTATGTCTACAAAGACGTATATAGTTGCATCGCTAATTATAATAGCTATTTGGTTTGCTTCAATGTACTTCGTTACTATGTACTTCTTACAAGAGATGCAGAGGAACATCAACAACCCGTGGATCATTGTAAACTTAGTGGTTACGTACGCGTTCATATTCACGGTATCTATGCTGTTTCTGCTGGTTGCATTAGCAATACTAGAGATGATAGCCGACGCTGGGAAAAGGATATAAGACCCAGAGTTCTAAAGCCAGACGGTGAGAAGATGGGTATAGGAGGCGCTAGAAGGTTGAAATTCAGCGAGGTAACGTGGCCGTTCGTGGTTTTAGCTATTTCTCTCGATATGTTATTCGTAGCTGCATATCTATTGTCTGCGATGACGGAACAAATGTTCTACACTTTAGTTACAGCCAAAATAGCGTTTTTGGCAGGTATAATTGGAACGGGCTACTACGCTGTCAGGAAGAGCGGTGAGTAAAGTGAGCAAGCACGCCGAAATGTGGAACAAAATAAAACTGACAGCTACGGTAGCAGACCTAAGTATTAGTAAAAAGTATGAGCTCATCAAGCAATGGGCTAGAGCATTTCTAGAAGAGAAGGGAGATTACGCGATAGCAATAGTTGGAAAAGGCTACGTAACTATATCACAGCTAGCCGAAGATCCGAGCAAATATCCAGAATTTGTCGAAATGCTGTTTAAGATTGCAGGTGCAAGATGATGCCGGACAAGATCTTAATCTGTGCACCTGATCATTGGGGAGATACAGCTACTGACGTTTGGGCTCCGTTCGAAGCAGTGTACTTCGCCAACAAGGTAAAAGAACTTGGATACGAGCCCATTGTTTTGCGAGGTGGAGACTGCGTAAAACCGAAGTACGATGATGCCGTGCCTAAGGTGAAAGCGATATTCGGCGTTGGTCACGGAAACGAGACAACGTTTACAGGATACCTATTAAACACGCTTGAAAAGTGCCCTGTCCAACAAGGGAAATACGATGGTAAGTGCTGGTGGCCTGTTTCGTGTTTGGTAGGTCAGAGACTGGCGCCGGAGATCGTTCAAAAATCTCAGAACGCTGTATCTGTTGGAGAGACAACGGAGTACGTGTTTTGGTTAATACCTTCTAGAGAGCACAAGGGAGAGGATCCGTGGAACGAGGACCCGCTTGCTGCTTCATTCCAGTTGTCCGAGGAAGCAGGTAGAGAGGCGTTACTAAAGGGTAAGACGTTCGGTGAAGCGTACAAAGCTATGTGTGATGAATACGATAAGTATGCGCAGTACTGGGACGTAAACAACTTCCCCGAGGTGGCTGACACCCTCCGCTTCGACAAGAACAACCGTGCAAAGTTCGGCGATGATAATTGGACTATCAGCGGACAGCCTCCATCTCCACCACCGCCTCAGCCACCTCCTCAGCAGCAGTTCGCGTGTCCGTTCTGCGACTACACTGCAAACGATAAACCGACGCTGAAGCAGCACGTGCTAACGGTACACCTACAACCGTGTAAGCTATCGCAATGGTTTAGGCAGAAGCTCAACTGCCCGATAGAGAAGCTCAAGTAGGCTAAGCTTATAACCTTCTTTTTTTCTATCTATTCGTGTCTAGAGTCATCGTGCGTGATGCTGTTAACGTTACAGTCCAAGGCGAGATAGCAGAGTACGTGGCTCCTCCGGAGGAAGAGGAAGAGCTTTTCATGCTTTTACTCATCCTAGGTGGATTACTGTATTTAGCGTACAGGTCGGCTAAAGCAGCGGCTAAGCCAACAGGCAAACAGATACTGATGATAAGCGACCAAGTTGACGTTTTAGCTTCAGGCGAGATAAGAGGGACGGTTGCAGAGGTTATAGACGAGGTAACAGCTATAATAAGGGGTATACTGGCTGAAAAGTACTCTAAAGTCCAGCCGAGCGATGCGGTTACCGCAACATCGTACGGCGAGCTTATAAAAGGCGTTGTGTTAGACCTGTTTGACACCGTATCGCCAATCAGCAGCGGCGAAATCATACCTCCATCGTTGGTTAGCGTACCCGATACCGTATCGCCAACGTCCACGGGCAGCCTAACACCGTCTTCGACCGCAGGTCTATCGGATACCGTGTCTCCGGCAGTAACAGGCAGCATAACGCCCCTTAAAGTATCGATCAACATAACAGACACTGTATCACCTTCATCGGGCGGTTACGTAACAACACCGGCGAAGATACAGATAGACGACACGGTAACATCGACTGCAACCGGCTTCGTTGGGACGCCTACTGTCAACATATCCATGTTCGATACGGTATCTCCTAGCTCAGCATGGCCGAACAGCAGCGGCATCAACCCGTTCAACTCGCCGTGGGTGTACCTACCGTCGAACACAAGCATAAGGCGCTTGTTCTGGGAGTTCTACAAAAGCGATGAAGTGCAATCGTTCTTCACATCGACGAGCAAACCGTACTGGTACGACGATTACGCCCTGTTCGACAGCGTTACAGCCTACAGGCAGGACAGCAGGTTCGCGTATGCAATAGTTGCATGCGTGAAACCTGTTATAACATCTATAACGCAAGAGACGGATCTGCTATACATAGTCATAGACGATGGAGTAACTGCGTTGAGAGGCGCTGTACTTAAGGCTGTCAACGCGCAAACGCTTAGGATATACGATAGAGGCGGCTTGAACTACACCGAGTTCTCGTGGAACGGCGACTGGATCGTTGTGTACGTATCATGGCCCGAAAAAGTAGCTAGAGTATACGATAGAAACGGAAACCTACTTGCCAGCAGGGCGCTGGAAGACTACATGGCATCGTCAGCTCAGTATACTGTAACCGGCAGCTCGCCAAATGTAAACATAAAACTGATGCTGGATTGGGTTACAGTCTCAGTCCCTTAAACGCTGTAGTTCCACGGCACCTGTATCTCGGTTCTAGCAGTGTATGGAGTGTTCGCTGTAACAGTTTGGTCTGAGGGTAGCTGGTAAGACCACAGCGAGAACTGCGGCGAAGTTGTGTAGTATATCGCATCTATGTACCTTATCGTCATATCTGATGCCGGCGTGAACGATAGCTGGACACGGCAGAACGCGTAGTTAGCGCCAGTACCTGTAGTTGGATAGCCGGCATCCGCTGCTCCAGCTAGAGCCAACGAGCCATCTGGATTGCGCAGCATTATACCGTTAGCGTTGCCTCTTGTTGAAAAACCTTGCCTGAAGCAATCCTGAATTATCTGCTTAGCCGGATCTAGCAGTGCGCCCGACAACGTTACAGTCCATATCACTTGCAATGTCTGTATATCCTGTTTCGTAACGTTCAACCCCGTCTTCCTAGCGATCTCAAAAGTAACTGTATCGTACGCGTTTTTACCGATGATTTTAACGGAAGCTACTGTATACGCTTGAGAAGACGTATCCGTCCACGTTGCCTGCATCCCAGAGATCGTCGGGTTGGTTAACGTTTTAATCAAGTTACCGTTCGGGTCGTACAACTGCACTTGATCAGGATAGTAGAACTTGTTTTCACTGGAGACGCCACGCATAGCGTTAACTATCGATATAGCGAACGCGCTCGAAATATCGTTTCTGCCACCGTACTCTGCAACAATTCTACCGTTCTCTATCAACCTCAACGCAACCGTCCCCCTAACCTTAACAACGATCTTCATACGTGAACTCGACTTAAGCCACAGATAAAAAGCTTTCCACGCGAACCGCAACGCATTTATTACCGCGCAGTCCATAGCATAGCGTACGACGACGATAAACACGTTAACGTACACGAACCAGCACTTCTTCCTCCTCGAAAGCGACTGGAACCTGTACGTATACGCTGGCGTTATAACATACAACAACACGCCCACGCTCGTCATATTCCAGATAACTGACTATCCCGACATCATCGATCCTAACCCGTACGGTTACTACGTCGCACCGCGATCCGGTCTGAAGCCGACCAAGCTGACGCTATCGGTAACCCCGCTATAGTAGCCTACTAGCGCATCAAATTTATATAGAATGCACGTCAAACACTACAGTCGAGCCAGTATGCCGTACTTCAACATAGGTCAGAAGCTACCAAGTATACAGCCATTCATATATGATCCTAACGTTAAGTACTTTGAGGATACATTCGCAGACCTCAGCAAATGGGATGTGATAGCTCAAAACGGTACTATAGAGCTCACGTCTGAAGGAGTGAAGCTGACATCTAACGGCGGTGACCTTGTGCTCGCAACAAAGGATAGCATCTTAAGTGGCAAGAACTATGTAGCGGTATTGATCAAGCTTAAGGTTCTATCTCTACCTCAGAACGGATCTGTTATAATGTTTTACACCGGTGACAGCTACGGTTCACAGAACGTTATATCGCTTGTAGTCAAGGGTGATGGATACTGGTATGACACATGGGGTACAGAAAGTAGTGGCAGTGCATATTTACCTATTTCATTGAACGAATGGTATTATATAGCGTTCGTCAGGGCTGGCAACTGGCTATCTTATGCCCAAAAAGAGCCTCCAGACTACATATGGGATAGAGGAGCTGGCTACTGCACGTATGCAGGGCTTTACAACTATATGGGCAAGATCTATATAGGCGTCAGCGGTGGTGCGTCAGTTGTATACAGCATCGTCGGCGTGTACGAGTCCGCTGGCGAAGGTTTAACAGACCTAAGACCGATAATCGATGGTTCTACAAACAAGATATTAACTGATGGCTCATACTACTACTTCTGGGCGACGGAACTTTACACGGGGTGCGAATGGGGCGCACTAGATAGGATACTTATATTGAGAACTCAGGATTTCACAAACTTCGAGATAGTCAAGCACGTTATTGCTGGTCAGACAGGCTATGCGGGACCCGGTTACGCTATAAAGATCGGCGATAGAATATATATGTGGCTTTCGAACTGGATATCAACAAGCGGCTACCAAAACGGTATGCACTGGCTCTGCCAAGCTGTCTTAGACAGCGATTTCAACCTCCTCAACCTCTATGAAGATGTAACCATACAGAACGCGCCATCAACTTTAGGCGTCTACAACGTACACTTCGTTAAAGTTGGCGATAGATGGTACGCTATAAGCGATGGACCATACTTGTTTGAAGTTACCGATCCAACTAGTAGGGTTCTAAACTATGTTTCAGAGCTACCTCCCAGTGAAGGCTACAAAGATTCACCCTATGCATTAACCGTAACTGATGGCTCAAACACTTACGTCCTCTTGGCATCCTTCATAAAAGTTGCAGGTGATTACCACGTTTACGTCGATCTCTACGATACCAGTTTCAACTATATTTCACGCCTAGCCGACTTAACACCTATAGATTTCTACAGTATGCTATCATACATCTTAACATCATCGACAAAGATGCTGTACGTTTCCGCCAGAGACCGAGGAATCGACACGTACGTTGACCCGTACCCCGTCAGCAGCGATCTAACCCAGAACGAGTACTATAAGAAACCGACAACCTTATCTTTAACCATAACACCCTTATAGGTGAAGCGTATGGTCTCCGTAACCGCAATGGTTAACGCGATCAACGACGATGTTGTTCTAATCACAGGCACTCTCACAACCGACAGCATACCACTCGGCGGTAAAACCATCAACTTCTATTACTCATACGATGGCTCGACATGGTCTCTAATAGGCTCGCAAGTAACCAATAACAGTGGTCAGGCTTCAGTTACGCACCAGACTGATAAAACCACGTATTACAAGGTCGAGTTCAATGGAGACCCGTATTACGAGCCATCATCGGCTACAGCAACGTATACGCCAGCAGCACCGCAAGCTCCAGCGCCGACAGGCATACCTATATGGTTCATACTGCTGATACTGCTGGTGGTGCTAGGCATCCTAACTGTATCCGAGCAGCGGCGTTAGGCTTAAATATGGTCACAGAGGTGATGTAGCATATGCCGACTAGGAACGTCCAATTAACGGCCACACTAACGTCAGACGGCACTCCTGTTAGCGGCAAGACCATATCGTTCAAGTACAGGGTGACGGGCACCACCACGTGGACAGATGCTGGCACCGGCACCACCGACGCTAGCGGCAACGCAACCTTAACTGTCTCTCTAACCGTGCCCCAGACATACGATTTCATGGCTGAATTCGCTGGCGACGCCGACTACGAGGCGAGCTATGCAGAGGTCGATAACTACACCGTGAAAGCGAAGACCTCCATTACACTAACGATCACGCCACAGTAAGATCGGTCGGCTACGTACTTAGACCTCGCATCCGTAACTGCGTTATGAAAAGCTTTAAATCGCAGCTAAGCATTAGTGGCCAGTGATCGGGTAATGCCATACATAGTTATCGGAGACACGAAGGGGGAGATCGGTGCCTTATTGTACAATCCTAATGTAACGTACTTTAAGGATGATTTGAAGGACACGTCTAACTGGGCCATTAGCGGCAGCTACCAGATCACGGATTCCGGTTTAAGGCTCTTCGGCAACTCGTTCGCCATCTCTAGAGACAACATACTCGACGGTAAGGACAACTTCGTGGTCATCATACCCGAGGAGGTAAACGTAGTCGATAACTTCACAGCGCTGGCGTTCACGGACGAAGCCGGAAACCCGACCGTCGAGCTCAGGTGGAACAAGGACACGTACGCACTCGAGGTTTACATACAAGGCAGTAAGGTATGGGGGTGGTCAACAGACCCAGCTCTATGGGAATGGCCAGTAACAGTCCACAAGGTCGGTAACATGCTCATGGTTTTCGATATGCGGTCGGTCGACCTGCCCAGCGGCATCCCGATAAAGAGGCTGATGTTCGGAACCAGCGGTGGCGACGTGACGTTCGGCAGCGTCGGCGTGTACGAGAGCGCCGGCAACGGCACGATGCATATCAGACCGATATGGACAGACAGAGGCGTGCTCAACATCAACGGCTACTTCTACTTCGCTGCAACTAAGGTTTACTCTCCCTACTACTCCGCTATTTCCATCAGGAAGCCGTTTATCCTAAGAACTACCGATATGGTGAACTTCGAGCAGCACAAGCACATATGGCCCAGCTACCCTGAGTCGTCCACCACTATGTACGCTTACAACGACGGCCAGCACACGCACGTGTGGTTGCTGGTCGAAGCCGGAACAGGAGAGTTCTGCATTATGAAGCTCGACCCAGACTTTAACGTTGTCGATGTCAACAGAAACATAACCACTAACGGTTTACCCGAGGGTACGCTGCTGCAGTCGATTTACTTCATTAACGTGCGCGACAAGTGGTGGGCTGTAGGATCGCTTTCGGATGGCAGCATCGCCCTGTTTGACACGGATGGCCCGTGGTCGCCTTCTCTAACGTACGTTAGGATCCTGACGAAGCTTGATTCACCTCTTCCGGTAACCGCCCACTCGGTCAGGGACGCGCTTAATGAGTATATCCTTCTGCTTAGCCCCAGCAAGTGGATTGTGTTCGACATCAACCTCGAAAACGTTGTATCGTCTAGTAGCATCCCAACATATACTCCTGTCCTCGACATTGACTTGGAAGCGTTGTTTATGAAGGATAAGTTCTTTTATTCGTCTCACGGCTCGCTCAGGTGGTGGTGACGTATGTCGTGGACAGCCACACGCGTAGCTGTTAGCGGTGGCCTAAGCGACCTTTACGATAACCCGTACGCTCCAAACGAAACCATACTAACGCTTACAGTCACCAGCACCAGTATAACCGCCAAGCTGCTCGGCAGAACCAAAGATGGCAGCTACGTCCCCCTCTCAGGCATAACCATACACATATACGAGCTGGTCAACCAAGCTTGGAGCCCGATAGGTGATTTCGACACGAACAGTGACGGCGTTGTATTCATCAGCGGAACCAACACGCAAGAGTGGTACAAAGCCGTGTTCGACGGCACGGACGAGTACCTGCCGGCCGTAGCGTACGCGCAGCTGCAACCGCAGCCTCAGGAGCAACCACCTCCGCCTTCACCACAGCCTTCCCAGCAGCCCGAACAGGTTCTAACTGTAACGGTGTGCCGCACCAGCCTCTGGCTGTGGCTCCTGCTCTTAGCCTTGCTGCTCGAACGGAGGAAGGAGGAGGAGGTAAGCGTATAGCCAGCGCCAACGCAGCCAAGCACGTTCACCTTTTTTCTCTCTCGATCCCCCTCTCCAATGTGTACCTTTTACCGCCATCATAACCGTACCCCACTCTGCTATCACTTTCAGGCTTTTTAGGTAGGTTAACCGGTTGTTTCGGAAACCGGCAGCCGGCTTCTCTTTCCAAAAATCTCCCCTCATCATCATCATCATCATCAGG
>Ga0080004_1096321_pt1 | contig 10086 bp, 8 predicted proteins | sample WasSprMetagenome_FD_69207 | JGI IMG/M metagenome (GOLD analysis project Ga0080004, IMG submission 69207) | Sulfidic aquatic microbial communities from Washburn Spring, Yellowstone National Park, USA - WS (SPADES assembly) (version 2) | ecosystem: Environmental > Aquatic > Thermal springs > Hot...
AAACTCTATATTGTAATCCTTATAGTCCCACGAGGGCTCCACAACATCCACAACCCTCACACTGAAATCCCGAGAAAGCTCCCGCGCAACAGCACCACCAACATAGCCACTTCCGCCCACAATCGCAACGTTTTCTTCTTCCATGATGATTACCTCTATTTACTTAGCAGTTACCTATTACAACAGAATTTAAAAATCTTTTCTGTAACTACTGTGAGTATGATTTACTTCTTTCTTCTGAGTTCTTTCGATTAGATCCACGGGTCACCTGTTATTTATTTTTAGTTACCTTTTAATAGCCATAGAACTATACTAAATTTTAAATGGAAATAATAAAGGAGAAGCAATCAATTTCTTAATGACTTTATTTCTTGATCCAAAATATATGCAAATATAAGAATGATTAATAAAGAGATTCCAATTATAATAATTTTCAAAAATGAACTAAAGTTGGGAAGCCATAGATATAGGCAAATTATTGATAAAAATAAGATGAAGAGCTCACAAACTTTGTCACAGTCCCTAAATCTAACCATTTTTCTCTTCACTTTTAATTTTGAAAATAAATATTTTAGAGTTAAGCGAATAAAGTAGTTCAAGCCTATTACTTTGCAGGAAGACCTTGAGATACCTTTGATCTACTGGTTCGTCTACCGGTAAATCTAGTTGCTTTATGCCGGGTGTTTCGAGCCATTTCACAGTTCTAGCTGTTAAAACAATAATAATGCTACTCTCCTTCCAAGGAAGATTAACTACCTCTGAAAAGCGAATATCAGTAGTATCCATTCTCTTAATTAAATTTGTTATGTCATTTTTATTTATTCTAAGCTCAGCTAAGTAACTTACTCCAACCTCGCCGAGGTACCATGATTCGTTAAAACTAGGATTAAAGCTCCGAATAGCAATATATGAAACTTGTTTCCGATCAGGTTTTCCAACTTTATAAAATGCATTTAAAGGAACCAAGATAAGTTTCCACCCTAGAAAGTCGTCTTTGAAATCAAAGCCAAACCAATTCAAATCATCAGGTGCAGAGATGACGATCTGCCATTTTGTTCCAGTATTCTTTCCATACCAATACAAATAGATATAGGCTACATTACTCCAGTTCTGAGGAGTGTTAAAGACATGCCTTATACCTACACATTTATATATTCCTTTACCAGCAGTTATTCTTAACGATTGATTCTCGATTTGTAGATTTAACCCATATTCGCCATTTCCGAAGGCATACAATTGCCAGAATTTTTTTTCAGTTAAGTTCCACAGACTAACATTATATAATGTCGGTAGAAGAAGATTTTTGATATAAATTACTGTTTGCTGATGACTAGGCGGTAACGCATCAAACAAGTAACTCCTTGGAGTTGGAAGCATCTTATTAGCAAGAGGCCCCAATAATTGCATAGTTGAATAGTCACTAATTACCAGAATATTCACAGGAAGATTCTCTCTTATCCATTTAGCAGCAATGAACTCATCTTCACTAACTAAATAATTTCCAAGGTGTGACACATAATAACGTTCATAAATCGGAACAATTAAATTAGGAAGAAGCAAGACTGCCAATAAGGAGGATAATAAAATCTCAAGCTTTAAAAATCTGCAGTTAAAGCGCGCGCGCTCTATATTTAATAAAATTTCAACGAGATGGACAGTACCTGCAGACATCACAAGAGCCATAGAAACCGTAACCTCTTTAAAAAATCGATAAGCATACTCTTCTGGGAAAAGATATAAGAAGATAGCTGTTGATAAAAGAGAAAGCGTTAAAATATCTTCCCTCTTTCGAGTCATCAATAAAATAATTATACACAATAGAAGAAGGATTCTTAATAGTGGTGTTAAATTAATCTCAAAAATCCAACGAAATCTTTTATAAAAAGAGAATGGAACTTCAATTGGAGGGCCTATATTTAACATTGAATATAGAATTTTGAAAATTTGATTATTAAAGAGGAAATTCCCAGACCAATATTCGAACAATATGTAAAAAAATTCAAATAAAATGATGATATAAGTTACATTCTTTCCCTTCTTATCACCAGTAAGACTATAGAAAAATATGAAAATATAAGTGAATAATATAAAAGATAAATATTCTTGATTCATAAAAGAAATAAAAAACAGTGAAGCCAGAACTAAAAAGGAAAGATTATCTCCCATGAAACTATTCTTTTTTATTACTATACTCCCGCAATAACTAATGCAAATCCATGCTGGAAAACTAGTAACGAGAATCATAGGCAACCATACGTGAGACCTCCATTCTGCAACAAATTCCACATTTTTGGGGACAAAATTGAGCCAAACCTGACTATTCAATAAATACACATATATTAGGGTAAAAGTCCCTGCTAGAGACAAAGTTGCTAAGACCTCCTTACTCTTATAATTTTTCGGATTGAAACGCAATAAAGATAAATAGAGTATAAATGGTAAGAATATGTACATGAAAACGTTTGATCTAAACAATAAAGGTATATCTCTAAAAACATTCGTGTTTAGAAATGATCCTATGAGAACCGATAGAATACCCACTGTTCTTTTTCTAAATATGGCATATGATAAAAGGTAAAGACCAATAGAGAATAAAGCGCTATTAAGAAAAGAAGAGGCCCAAATAAATGACATTGGATCCATGTTAAAAAGTTTGCTAACGAAACCTATTGAAACAAAATCAAAAACCCTATAATGCTGTATGTAGCCATATTCCATAAAACGCAGAGCTGGTTGATATTGTTCCATAGGAACGGATATAGCTTCGATGGCTCCATATGGGAAGGGTTGCACTGATTTGCTTATTATCGCAGGAATGAAACTTACAAGTAAAGAAAACAGCAAAGCTAAAAGATCTAACCTGCTAAATATAATTGTCAATTTTTCTTCTCTCTTAAAAATAGATTTAAATACTAGAACAAATAAAGAGAGGAAAAGAATTATTATGTCAAAATTCTTCAGTATAATATTAAGCTTTAATAAGTCTAACAGAAAAGTAAATACAATTAGGCTGTATACTCCTACAATAAATGTAAATATAAATGAGTTAGCATTTATCGCACTAGCAATCTTTGTCCTAGAGAAGGCGGTAGTAAGCAATTTGCCCCAGAAATATGGCAATATAACCCATGCTGGCAAAGATATTAGTGCCTTAATAAGCTCAGGAAGGATAAACATATGACATGAAACTGAGCCAAAAACAACATACAATAATAAAAACCAGTCAATAGCAAACATTGTGATTTTAAAGTTACCTTCCACTTGGGACATAGCAAAAATTTCTTTTATTCTGGTTTTTATTTTTTTCATATTCAATTCACATGGACATTCTAAAGGGTCTTAAATAATAAGATGGATTAGGTTTAATCATTAATTTTCTTAATTCCGAATCCGAAATTTTACGTAAGGATTGATTATATAAACGTTTTTGAAGTATTTTTCTTAATTCTTTTAATACATAAAAATAACCAGCAAGACGATAAAGCAATATATCCCCTCTGCGATAATGAATTATATCCCATCCCACAGACATAAGAAAGTAAGAAACCATATAGGGAAAACTTAGAAGTATGTATTTTACATCATAGTTTTTAAGTAAATAATTTAGCCGTGAAATTTCAGCGAAGAAAACTCTTTCCTTTTTGATTCCTTTACCGAAAGCTCCTGAGCCATAATGATAAACCATGGCTTTAGGTGCTAAAACAACTTTTCCCCCAGCTAGGTTTATGCGCCAACATAAATCAACTTCATCAGTAGGCACTTCAGGATCAAAGCTTCCAATTTTATTTAAAACATCACGACGAATACAAAGGGCAGCACCACTACCCCAGAAAAGTCTTTTTTCCTCCCTTGCAACGCTGTTTTGAGTCCAAAGGTAAAAGACTGGCAATAATACCCCAATATAATCAATTGTTCCACCTATAGAGTTAATATCCTTTCCATTAAAATTCAAAAGCAAGGGCTGGACAGCCCATATTTTTTTATCTTTTTCAAAAGTTCTTACGATTTCACCCAAACAATTACTATCTACAATCGTGTCATTGTTCAGGAATAGAATATATTTTCCCTTAGCAAAATGTAAACCAACCACATTACCGCCTGCATAATGCAGATTTCTACTCAGATAAAGCACCTTAACCATTGGGAGCCCTTCATATTTTTTCAATATACTCTTACTACCATCCGTAGAATCATTATCTACAATTATAATTTCAAAGGATCTGTAGTTTGATGCTAGAATAGAATTCAAGCACTTTTGAATGTATTCTTTGCCATTATAATTTACAATAACTACGGAAATAACAGGGTTTTCCAGCGTTAAAGAATTAGATACAAGATTTTCTGGCATACGAGGAGATTTAACTCTCTTAAACACAGTACTGTATGGCTTTATAGAACATTAGGGAGCTTAAGCAGGATTCTAAAGATCTTCTAGACATATGAAAATCTATTTCTATATTCCGATGAGAAGTAAGGGATTTTCTCTATATAAGTTAAGTAAGGCCAACTTTGAATATTTTTCTAAAGCTCTTTTTCGCGCATTAAAAGCTAAAGTGCTTGCCAAAGTCTTGTCATTCAAAAGTGTTTTTATAGCGTGCGCAAGAGCCACTGGGTCCCCAGGCTTGACGAGCAACGCCTCTTTCTTATTCTCCACAACATCATTTATTCCGGGGATGTTTGTAGCTACGATGGGTTTGCCCATCATCATTGCTTCCACTAAGATTTTGGGGTTACCCTCACTATAAGAGGGTAGGACAATAATATCACTAGAAGCTAATAAATAGGGAACCTTATTGTTAGGAACTGGTTTAACCAATTTTACTTTATCTAGGAGATTTAATCTTTTACATTGTTCCATCAGTTTGCCTTTCTCTGGCCCATCACCTACAATTATAAGTGTTGTATTCTTAATTTCTTCTTTAACAATTGAGAATGCTTTAATTAGGATATCTATGCCTTTTTCGGGACTTAATCGCCCTATGTACATGATAACTTTTTCATTAGAAGAAACAGATAACTTCTTTCGAACAGCATACCCACTGACTTTGGGTGAAAAAATTTCCTCGTCAGCATAATTAGGCACGATAATAATTTTCTCTGGAGCAATCCCACGTTTGACAACACTCTGCTTAAGTAGTGGAGTAGTAACTCTTATAAGGGTAGCAGATGTGAGGGAAATATCTATAAGTAGATTCAAAACCAGTCTCCTAAATACCCCCCATAGATTAATAGAGGGTTGAGTAGTAGGATCATATTTGAAATCAACAACTAAGGGGATTTTAAATAACCGTGCAGCAAAGACGGCATATAGTGCATAGGGCGACGAGAAAATAGCCACCCTCTTACCATTCTCTTGTTTTAAGTAATTGATTAATTTTAAGACTCCGATTATTGTTCCCATCACAGCCTTAAGGAATCGAGGTGCATTTAAGGGACATAAGTTTATGTGAGAAACCTTGGAAATTCCGAGATCCATTGTAAAGTTTTTATGATCTAGAGTAACTATGTAAATTTTATCAAAGTATTTTGATACAAATGTAAGGTGCTTTCTTACGCGTGGGAAGAGGTAGTTTGTTGATAAATAAAAGTCAAGAAAATATGTCATGAAGATAGTGTCAACCATAAGTTGGTGTTTATGATTTCTCTCACGTATACGTTGATAACTTAGAGAACTATTCACGTTTTTTCTTTTTAGCTCCAAGCCTTGTGATGAAATCTAACCTAATAAGTTCAAAAAACATTAAAGTCAAATGAAGCAAAATTATTGGTATAAAGTAAAGGAAGGTTATTTTTCTCATATTTTTAACAAAAGGCTTTCCCATGTACCAAAGGCAAAAGGATGCGATCAGGGGCAGTGCAACATATGATACTAAAAGGATAAGATTTGAATAGACGAAGAAGAAAATAATAAGATAAATCCATATTAGCACATTAAAAGACAAGTAATGTAAAACGGTTTGTCGAAGGAGACCTTTCTTGTAAGTAGCGCCCTGATAAAGACCAAGAGCCTTTTTGCGTGTCCAATTTATAAAGTCTTTAAAAGTCTCAACTGTTGTAATGTAGCATACCGCGTCTAGGCATTTATAAAACTTGTATCCTTCCTTTTGTAATTCTAAGTGAAAAACAAAGTCATCTCCTCTAATCATGTTTGGATACCTATGTGTTTCATAAACTTTCATGGGCACACATTCGTTGTTCCCAGAGACAGTCAACTGGATGCCGGGCAAGCCGTTGTAATACCACCATAGTGCTTGAGAAATTGGTGTGTCAGAATAAATTACGTTTTTTCCACCGACAATTGCAAAGTCTTTATCTTTACATGCACTTACTATTCTTTCAAGGTATTCAATGTTGTAAACATTTTCAGAGTCTCCCCAAACTATTTTTGTACAGTTTGGAAAAGCTTTCTTCACATAATCTATGACTTCGTTCCTTGCATTTCCTGTGCCCTCTGTTTTTTGAATAATATAATGTATTCTTTTGTCCTTTTGTGAGAATTCATGAAGAATGTTGAGAGAATCATCTTTACTGTTGCCATCTATAACAACAACATTAAATTCTCTAAATGTTTGAGCTACTAAACTCTCTAAGCATAGCCTAAGTCGATTCGCATTATCCTTGTTTAGGATTGCTACAACTACCTCAAACTCTTCCATATTAGTCCTTAGATGACGCTTTTATAATAGCCTCTTTATATATGTATTGAATTTTTTTAAGATATTTATCCCAGTTATATTTTTCAACCATTAATTGTCTAGCATTTCGCCCCAAATTCTTTCTAATATCTTCATTCTCCAGCAAAAACATTATTGCATTAGCTAGAGCTTCAGAGTCTCCAGGTGGGACCAAAAGCCCATTTTTTAGATGAGTAATCACATCTTTGATTCCTGGTATGTTTGAGCCTACTACGGGTTTACCGCAGGCCATAGCCTCCAGAAGTACAAATGGCATTCCTTCTCTGAGGGATGGAACAACTACAAGCGTACTCTTTTGTAAGAACTTAGGAACCTCCTCGTGAGGAACGCTTCCTCTAAAAGCAACATATTTCTCAAGTTTCAATGTTTTAACGAGAAAAATCATTTTTTGCTTCAAAGGACCATCACCAACCAGTAGGAACTTTACGTCATTCCGTTGGTTCACAACTTTTTTTGCAGCGTTAATCAATACATGGACACCTTTTTCAGGGACAAACCTGCCAATCCAAACAATGAGGTTATTTTCTTCTATGTCAGGTTTAGGAACAAACAGCTCTGTATCAACAGGGTTAGGTAGTATTCTTATTTTTTCTCTCGGGCAACCTAATTTCATGACTTCTAAAGCATCACTCCTAGTTAGACATATTACAATTGTAGCTTTTTTAAAGATATTCGAAGCAAGAGTGTATAAATACACGTTTTGTGCTAAATTTAAAATTGACTGTCTCTTTGCAATTAGCCCGTGAACTGTAACAACTGAAGGTTTCTTTTGTTTAGATGCACTTCTCACTGCTTGATAGGTGGTTAAGAAAAGATGCGAATGTGCATGAATAAGGTCAGGATCAATCTGTCTTATAACTTTTGTCATATGGGGAATAAATGGATACTCAGGCACATAATTGTCGAATTTAAAATTTATACCTGCAAGCTTTACAATTTTAACATTATTAATGTTCTCTATTTTATTAGAGTCAGGGGATTTTTTATTCCAAGTTATTAAGGTAACATAGTTTCCAAGCTTAGAGATTCTTTTAGCTAATTCAAATGATCCAAATGGATCACCTATTGCATCAGGGTAAGCAATATGGGTTATGTAAGCTATTTTCATGGATCTTTCTTTAAGTTAGATGTTCTTTAGTGGAAGCTATTTTGTTGTTATTAAGAGTGCTACTGTTGATGCTGCTGTTAGTGTTGTGGCTATTGTTGGTAGTGTGAGTGCTATTGCTGTGTATGTGAGTCGTATGTAGCGTGATAGGTTGAATAGGGTTGCTACGTGGGCTGTGAGTAGGGCTGAGGCTGTGTAGAGTGTGGCGGCGAGGAGTAGGGTTTTTGTGGGGTTGTGTGTTATCCAGGTCCACGTGATGGTCCATGCTAGGTTTAGTCCTTGTAGGAGGAAGTTTGCTTTGCTTGTGGCTGTTGTGTAGTGTATTTTTGTTGGTACGCTGGCTGTGGGTAGGTTTCTTAGTGTGTGGTTGATTTCGGTTTCTATGCCGTAGGATGGGTCGTAGTCTTTGTCTAGCTGGTGGAGTGCCTTGCTGGTGAATGCCCTGTAGCCGTTGAATGGGTCTGGTAGTGGCTTTATTAGTAGGGCGTGTAGTGTGGCTAGTAGCTTGTAGCCTATGAAGCGTACGAGGGGCATCTTGGTTTGGGGGAAGCGGTTTGCGATTACGTGTTCTGCTTTGCCCTGGGTTAGGGGTTCTAGTAGCTTTGGGATGTCGTCTGGGTCGTGTTGGAGGTCTGCGTCGATTAGGACTGCGTATTGGGCGTTTGTTTTGAGTGCGGCTTTTATGAGTGTTTTGACTGCTGTTCCTTTGCCCATGTTTTGTGGGTGTCTTATGACGATTGCTCCTGCTTTTTGTGCTTCGAGGGCTGTGTTGTCTGTGGAGCCGTCGTCTACGACTATTACTAGGTCTACGTGTTTTTTGGCTTTTTCTATGACTTTGCCTATTTTTCCCTCTTCGTTGTATGCTGGTATGAGGGCTACTGTTTTTGCTTGTGGGAGTTCTGGTATGGGTGGCGTCTCGAAGTGTGTGCGTGTGGCTGTGTATGAGGCTACTGCGGAGGCTAGGAGTGCCTGTGCTAGGGTGTAGGTTGTGAATGTTAGTGAGGCTAGTGGGACGTTTATTCTACGCGTGTCGTTGTAGTTGTCTACGAGTAGGATGAGGAGGACGGCTGACGCTAGGAGGACTATGAGCCCCGCTGTGCCGAGGTATGTGAGGGTGTATTTTGCTAGTTGCCTTGGGTGTCTCATGTGGGGTATTTTTTTATGATTGTTGTGTGGTTAGGATTTCTACTTTTAGGCCGAGCTCTCTTTCTAACTTGTCCTTTATTTTTTTGAAGTCTTCCACGTCGGCTGTCAGGATGCGGTTCACGCCGTGCTTTTTCATGAGGGATGCCGCCGCGATGTGGAGTAGATCTTTCGTCCTGATGTCGACCCACGCGAGGTTTATGGCTTCGCGGAAGATTTTCGCGATTCTCGCTGTGTCGACGCTCTCGATCGAGTAGAGTTCTGGGTCCTCGATTACTTTCACGCCGTGTAGCTCCTCGAGGAAGGAGAACAGCGTTGGGGCTAGCGCCTCGCAGAGGGCTTGGGGGCTTAGTGCTTTCAGCTGGTTTACGAGCTTCGCGAGGGGGGCCGCGAATTGCCATTCGCCATTGATGGCCCTTCTGCACGTGGTGTTTGCGACCTCTGTGAAGGCGTAGGTTGACGTGATGAGCTCGCATCCGTGCTCCCGGAGCTTCTTGAGGGTTTCTACCGAGGCCTGGTGCCTAGGGTCGGTGGTGATCAGCGCTGAGAGTATGATGCTCGAGTCAACGTAGCTGGTTGCTACCACTCCTTTTTCAGCTCTTTGACTACGTCTACTGGGTGGCTCAGCGTGAGCGGGGAGACGTGCATCTTGGCGAGTAGCTTTCCGAGCCTGTGGCCCAACTGGGCTGGGCTTAGATCGAGGCCCCCGCTCCACACGACGAATATGGGAGTCTTCAGCTGCTGGTAGTGCTCTTCGACGAGCTTCTCCCATAGCTCGAGTGCTTCGCTCGCCCTCATCTCGGCTTCCACTAGGATGTATGAACCCAGGGACGGATCCTTCGAGAAGGTTACGCTTCGGACTCTGGAGGCAGGGAGCCTGGCGAGTAGGTGTAGCGTGTGCGGTTGGGGAGGGAGAAGATGGAGCATCGACAGCCCGCCGCTAATCCGGCCTCTTGTTTGCTCGGCCGCCGACACGGCTAGCTCGTGTGCGCGCTCCGCTAGCGGGGAAAGGATTGCGTTGCACGCTTCTTGAAGCGTGATAGCGATGGTGTCGGGGTTGATGGCATGGTTGTCTCTCATGGAGCTTTCACCCAACCTTTTCCATTTCTTTGAGCGTGCTTATAAGCTTCTCCCAGCTGGCTG
>Ga0080004_1190829_pt1 | contig 10083 bp, 12 predicted proteins | sample WasSprMetagenome_FD_69207 | JGI IMG/M metagenome (GOLD analysis project Ga0080004, IMG submission 69207) | Sulfidic aquatic microbial communities from Washburn Spring, Yellowstone National Park, USA - WS (SPADES assembly) (version 2) | ecosystem: Environmental > Aquatic > Thermal springs > Hot...
CCTGGAAGCGCACCTGCCTTGGGAGCAGGGGGTCGGAGGTTCAAATCCTCTCGCCCCGATTGTATTTTCAAGGGTTCCAAAAATTTAACTCCTTCCACTGTGATAAATTGTGATAGAATTGTGATAAAGCACTCTTTCTAAAGTTTTTACAGCCTCTTTTTTATGAGCTTGACTTAAGTGGGAATATCTCAAAGTCATTGATATATCTTTATGTCCTAAAAGCTCCTGAACAGTCTTTAAATCCACTCCAGACATAACAAGCTGAGAAGCAAAGGTATGCCTTAGGTCATGAAATCTAAAATCTCTTATCCCAGCCTTTTTACACGCTGTGCGAAAACTTCTTTTTATGTCTGTGTATCTTTTCCCTGTTTCTGGATTAATAAAAACGTAGTCTGTATCAAGCCTTCGGTTTTTAAATAAGTCTAAAAGAACTCTTTTTAAAGCTTGATTAATCGGAATTTCTCTTCTTTCCCCGTTCTTGGTTTTTTCAAGTAAGATGAGGTCATGTTTTAGATCTATATTGCTCCACTTTAGATTAAGAATTTCAGATTTTCTCATGCCTGTATTTAGTGCCATAAACACAATTGGATAAAGATGAGGTTCGCAGTTAGCAAGAAGAGCTTCAATTTCTTCTTTACTAAGAAATCTTAGTCTACTTACTTCCCCTTTTAATTTCTTTACTCTTCTTACTATTTTAAGTCTTTCTTCATCTATGAATCCCCACTCGTAAGCTTTAGTAAAAGAAGCTTTTATTACTGAAACATACCTATTACAAGTTGCGATTGATTTTCCTTCGTTTAAAAGATGTGTTTGAATGAGCTCCAATTCTCTAACTCCGATTTCATTTAGTTTTAGTTTTTTAAACCACTCAGGAAGTTTGTTAAGGAGATATTTTTTTAAAGTCTCATAATATACCTGTCTTTTATAACACCATGGTAGGTAATAATCTTTATAGAAAACCTCAAAGGTTAGGTCATTCTTTGAAGGTTGAGTCATGAAAGGTATTCGGGATGGGTATTTAATTCCTTGAGGCTCTTCGCCTTTCAATTTAGAATAGACCAAGGCAAAAATTTTTAAAGCTTCACTTTTATTTGTAGTTTTTAAAGAAAATCTGTATTGTTTGCCATTATGCGAAATACTGCCCTACCATATGTTTCCTCTTTTATACAAGCCCATAGAAAGCCCTCCTTTCTATGGCTTGTATGCCCAGCTTGTCAAAGAGCAGATTTACTAAAAAATTAACTAAAGAAATGTTATCACTTTCTAAAAATTTTAGCAAGGATTTCATCTGCTTTCCTTTCAATTTCTTTGTTTGTCTCAGTTATTATAATAGTGTTATTTATTATTAAGTTCAGAATATCACTTTTTCTGAATCTAATTGTTCTCTTTGAAAGCTTAACGAAGGGAAGTTTACCTTTTATTCTCCAATTAAATAAAGTCCTTCGGTTTATTTTTAGAATTTCACAAACTTGCTTTGTATTTAATAATTCATCTGTCATTTTATGATCATTTTCTATCATTCTCCAAACCTTCATTTCAATATCCATTTTATTTTTTTCAATTCCAATCAATCATTTGTTCCGATAAATAATTCTCTGAGAAAACTATAACTTTTCAGCTCTCTTTGCTTGTAAAATTCAATAAAAGCAGGAATTATCCTATCAGAGTTTATATGCTTTAAGTAGGAATCTCCTAATCTTTTTTTCAATTTTTAACACCTCTATTTCTAAAATTTCGTCTATAACTAAATTAAAAGCTTCTATCTTAGCTTTTCCTTTTAACTTTTGGATAAGAATCTTGGTTGATTGAAGTAGGGGAAGTTTATCAACTAAACAATCAATGATCAAATACGAGTTAAAATTTTTGATTTTCGAATTTTGAGGACCTTTATAAAAAGAATATTTTTTTCTCTTTTCTTGATAAAACTCTTGTATTTTTTGAGTTTTACATTTTAACTTTTTTCTTTTCAAAGGAAAAACACCCCCTTTTTTCTTTTAAATGCTTCCGTCCGAAGCGATCCTATTTTTTATTTTTCTTTTTTTAAGCTATAAGAAAGTAACTTTAATGGATAAGGACTTTAAGTAGGAATTTTTTAATCTTTCCTCTTTTACTTGAGAGTTAAGCTTAAAAAACAAAAAAAAGTGTTTTTTTCTCCTTTCACTGTTACTTCAATAAGTAATCTAATAAATGAATAAATATCTAGTCCTCTTCCTCAGTAGTGTTTCATTAATTGTGTAAAGACTTGAAATATAGAAAAGGACGGGATTAAATTTAAGAAGGTTAATAAGATTGAATTGATTATTATCATGCCCTTTCCAGAGAAGTTTTTAAGCAATAAAAAGAATACTATGTATCTTATTCCTTTTATAGCTTTCTCTTTTTTAAGAAATTCTCTAACATCTCAATATCCTTTAATCTTTTTCTTTCACAGTTAAAAATTTCATTTTAATTAACCATTTTGGATGAAGAACTTTAAACTTTTCAGCTTTTATTTTTATACTTGAAATACGGCATTTTTTAACCAATCATCTTGAGCAAGTAAAATATCAAATCGAAAAACTTTCTTTTCTTACGACTGCGTTGATTAGATCAAATTCTTTCCTTCCTTCTATTATATAATTACAGACTTACTCAGGAATATAACTTTTTGCATTAGGCAGGGATCCTGAAACAATAACGCCAAAATCCCCAAACTTGTCAATCACATACTTTAAAAATACATCACTTCACCTCATTAAACTCCTCACACTCGGAATCTCAACTTTAAAACTAGCCGCATACTTCACATCCCTCCCAATTATAAAAAAACCTACCATCTACATTAACATTCTCAACCTCCATAACTCCATCATCAGGCATATAAGCCACTGCACTCGGAAACTTATACTCTAAATTGTCAGAATAAACCTTAATAAAACCAAATCCTATGTCTATCCCTAATACCCTCATTCCTTAACGCCTCCTTTCATTTTTTTATTTTTATAACAGGAAAAGTAACCAAGTAACCCAATTACCTTGTTAACGAAGTAACTTGATAACAAGTTACCAAACCCTAAAAATTTATCTGCATATAAGATGTTTGATTACTTCACCAAAAATTACCATATTTTTATTCTACTCTCAAATTGAGTATGGTTCTCAACTAATGTCAATTTTTGACATTTTGTCAAAATTTGACATTCTAAACATCTAAACTCAAAAAATAAGGAGCTCCAAACGAGTTAGTCCCGCTTGAACTTCCCAAAACAAAATAGAAAGCAAACGAACACCCTGAAAAGTAAAAATATCCCACTACATTAAACAATTTACACTCTTATATCATCTTCATTCTCAAATGCATAAATCAAATCATCTTCATCATGTTGCTTTTCTTTCCATTTACTTGGTTTAAATGCCTTTATTATTAACTCTCTAACCCCTTCTGCTTCATTCTCAACATAAGCCTTCAATATGTCTGCTACATCAACCCTCTCAAAAAGAAGCTTCAATAAGGTCTCTATTATCACTCCATTCATCCTATAAAGAATCTTACACTTCTTTTGTATTTCTTGGTCTTTTATCTTAATCACTAACACTTTATCCTTCACTTTATCCTTCATCCTACCACCTCCTGCAATTTTTATGTTAAGTTTTGCTTAATACCTTTTGGGTTATATTATAAAGTTGTAGCTTGCAAAATAGAGAGGGACAGGGACTCCATTTTTTGTAGGCCTTTGAGCCTCCAAAGGAGTATGTCCCTCTGTCCCTCAACACCCGATAAGTTGGTTGGGCTAAAAAAGCCCCAGCTACTCGGGAGGATGGTGTGAGGGACTTCAAAAATCTTAAATCGGAGGTAGCAAAATGCAATACTACGTAGGTATTGATATCTCTAAAGATTCCTTTCAGCATCTCATCCTCAATAACTCTGCTCAAACCATTGCTTCCGATAACCTCCCTATGTCCTTTGAAGGCTTTAAATCCCTCCTTAACACCCTTAAGTCTCTCCCAGAGCCAGTTGTTGTCATGGAATCCTCTGGTAGATTCCATATCCCACTTTATCTTTTCCTCACCGAAAATAACATCCAAACCTTCATCCTTAACCCTAAGATCGTACGCAGATTCTTTGAGTTTATCTCTGCTAACAATCCCTCTAAACAAGATAAAAAAGATGCCAAAAACTTTTCTCTCTTTGCTCTTAGTAACCCCCAATTCCTTAAATCCTATCCTAAAAACTCTGAACTCCGTACCCTTTCCCGTCTCATCCAAAAACTTAAACATGATTGCTCCCGCAAAAACCCAAATCAAATACGCTCTTTCCGGATCTTCCCAGAAGCTGAAAAACACTTCAATATCTACTCCCACTCCTTCCTTAACATCCTCCTTGAATACCCTTCTGCAAAAGCTATCAAAAAAGCTAAACCCTCCGAAATCTCCGAAATCATTAAATCCTCTATACAAAAGGGTAAATCCCCATCTTTCACCCCTGAAGAACTTATCTCCCTTGCTAAATGCTCCATAGGTGTCGATGACCCCTATCTTTCTCAAACCCTCGTATTCTACATCGAAAAACTCTTCTTCCTTGAACCAAGAATTAAAAAGCTTGAAAACATGCTTATAGAAAAATTGGATAAAAACCAACAAGAACAAATTAAATTCATTTCCTCTATAAAAGGTATTTCTCCAAAACTTGCAAGCCTCTTTTTGGTTGAAATCGGAGATATAAAAAGATTTTCTAATGCAAAAAAGCTTATAAAGTATGCTGGCAAGCCCCCAGTAATAAAACAATCTGGTAAGTATAAAGTCAAGATGAGTATATCTAAGCAAGGTTCGAGCTTCCTCAGAAATGTTCTTTTCCAAATGGCTGTAGGTGTAGTAAAATGGAATTTTTACTTCAGGGCTTATTTTTTGCGTAAAAAGAAAAATTTTGGCAGTTATAAGAAAGCAATGATAGCAGTTGTAAACAAACTCGTAAGAGTTATTTATGCAATTTGTACAAAAGGAACCTTCTTTAACCCTTCTTTTTCTAATTTCCCTTCTCAGGAGGTCTCTCATGTTTAATTCCTATTTCCTGATAGTTGACTCCTTAGTTAAATTATAAAACATAACCAATTCAGTCATAAATATAATTAAACCATAAATATTGTTAAGTCGTAAATACCGTAAATATGGTCCGCAAAAACCGAAATTTACTAACGCTTATAAATGATGTTTGGTTACTTCGCCAAAAAGTTACCATGAACCCTCCCCCCTCTCAACCATAAATATGACTAAATCGTAAATATGGCTTAACTGTAAATATAACTAAACTGTAAATATGGCTAAACTTTTTTACAAAATTTGTAAACAACAAAAGTTACTTTGTTTTGATTATAAAAAACTTTTCTTTTTTTGTTTTCTTCTTTCATAATATAACCTGTATCTTATCTTTATTATCCTTTGCTTAAGTGCATCTAAATGTTTCTTGTCTTTTTTTAACTTAAACACTCTTACCACCTCATCTATTAACTCTTTAACATCTAACTTCTCCCCATGCTCCATCTTATTCTTCATTCTTGAATATAACCAAATATCAAGCTTTGTCTCATACTTCAATACAACCTGCCGATAAATCTCATCTCTCTCCTCTTTATCAAAAAACTTAAATTAAATCGCACAATCTCCTTCGTCCCCCAAATCTTATGTATAGCATCAAGTATCTCTAAATCCCTCTCCTTTATCGGATAGTTAATAACCTTCCGCTTAATAAAAAAATTTATATGCTTTTCCCTAAACTTCTTAAAAAGCTTCAAAACATCCTTAACCGTCAGTCCCTTCTCCATTCAACCCCTCTATCTCCATATATTTCGTCCCTCTCTCTCCTCTATACCAAGCGGATAACAACTCCTCAACACTTTTCACTCCCACACTTTCATACCAGTCCCTCTTTCTCTCAAAATAAACCTTACAAGCTCTCTCAAAAGCATCATAAAAAGCTTCCCATCCCTTACGATGCATCTCAAGAAGTTTACTCCCACATATAAAAGGACATACCACACAACCGATCCTATCAAACCCTTCATCATAAAGACTTGGGTAAGAGAGACCCCCCTTTTTGATATACTCCCAAATATCTACCTCTGTAAAATGAAAAATTGGATAATAATCAACTGTCTTTGTCTCACTATTATAAACAATCCTCTCCCTTCTTGCTCGCTTGTAAGACTCCTCTGCCCTTATCCCAAGAACTACATGCTTTGCTCCCTTAGGAATAATATGCTTTAACTTTGTACAACACCATCTCTTTGCCTTAGTCGGAGGTCCAACCCTCTTTAACCAAGTAAAAAAATTCCTCTTCGGAATTATCCACTCAACCTCAGGATAATACTTCTTAATAAACCTTGCTACCTCTGGAGGATCAATTGTCGTAAAATTATAGTAAACTTTATATCTAACACCAGATTTCTTCACTATGTCATAAAGCACAATACTATCTTTACCACCTGAAAATTTAACCACATAACCATCCTCAGGCTCATTTTTCCTTAAAAACTCAATTGCCTCTTCAACCTTTTCATCTAAAAAAAGTACTGACATTTATTTCTCCTTTCAGTTCAATTTTGTTCTTATAATAAATTGATAGAAGAAAGTAACTTCTTTTTATTTTAATGAAAATGTCTCAATTAATCTTTTTGCCTACTCTAAACTTAAAAACTTCCTCACACAAGTCTTTCTATCCATACACTTATAAGTCGTAAGAAATGCATCAAAAGTTAAATTCCTAAAATAATTAAGCATTGAATTGAAATAGTCCTTTCAGAAGTAAAAAGTCAAAAATCAAAAAAGTTTTTAAAACTTTCCTTATCTTAAAGCTTTCCTTTATAGTTTTTGTAAAGCTAGTTTTTGTTAAGCCCTTTATATAAGATTTTTTCGTAAAAAAAACAAATTTTTTAAAACCAGTTACCATTTTTGCCTTTTATTTTATAGTTCTGTTTAAAAAACCAAACAAGGGGGTTAGTTATGAATGTAGTTCTTGAGCTCGAAATAAAAGCTATACATATTCCCTGGGATCTTCTTCCAAGAGATATTACTGGAAGGTCAGAAGATAAAGTTAAAGAGTATGTAGACATGATTGAGAGTGGAGTTGAGTTTGATCCCATTTTGGTGTGGGATAAAGGAAATGGTGAATACTGGGTGATTGATGGTGTTCACAGGATTGAAGCTCATAAAAGGGTAGGCAGATCTACTATTAAAGCTGAGCTTATTTCTTGCGAAAATGAAACTGATTATCGAATTAAAGCAATTCAAGCAAATCTTAAACACGGTCTTCCTCTAAAAAAAGAAGAAAAAATTATCTTAGCTCAAGAACTTTACTATAAGCACAACATTAGCTTGGAAGAACTTTGCAAGATTTTTGGAGTTTCAGAAAGAACTATTTATCGTTGGATAGGAGATGTTATAAAACAGAAAAAAGAAGATTTAAAAGAACAGGCTTTGCAACTTAGAGAAAAAGGATTTACTCAAGAAAAAGTGGCAAGCCTGCTGAAAGTTGATCAGGCAACTATTTCTAGGTGGGAAAAAGAAAAAAATGAAGAAAAAAATAGGGATTATGCATTTTTGTCAAAATGTCAAGAATGCATAAAAGTTGAGAACCATTCTCAAAATTTTGAAGAATCTGCATTTGATATTGAAGAAAATAAAGTTGCATTTGAAACTGAAGAAAATGAGGTAGTTCAGGAAGTCAAACAAGAAAGAAAAAAAGAGGGAAAGATTGAAGATTGGCCTTTTCCGGTAAATCCAAAAACTCTTCTTCCACATTGGATAGACAGATTTCGTAATGATAAGGAGTTTCGTGTAAGATACATGATGGAGCAGGATATACTAAGTTATATGCATGGGTTGCCTATAAAGTATAAAGACTGGATTGTGGAGCATGAAAAAGAAGATTATTCCGCTTTATGGAAAAAATGTTGGTTAAAGTATTACAAACATAGATATGAAGATCCAGCTAAATTTCCACCTATTCCTCCAGTTCCTAAAAGTGAAAAAGAACTTGCAAGAGAAAGAGAAAGTCAAATTAATTTCTGGGTTAAAAGTGAAGAGTTTAAAAATCTTATTGAGGGGATGTTTAATAAGATTGTTGAAATAGCAAGATACAAAGGACAAGATTATGCTCAAAGAGTTATTGATGAATTAGAAAGGAGGTGGGAGGAATGGCTGTATCAAAATTGGGGATTGGTAAAAAAACGCTAATAAAGAAACTTGAAAAAATAAGAGAGTTATTAAGAGCAGGAGAAGGGGGAAGTTTTGAAAGAAGTAAAAAGGCTTCTTGAAAAACTTAAAACGGAATAAATTTGTTTGCTTCTGATTTTAAACCATTTTGACTTTTCTGTTAATTATTTAATTTTTCAAATCTGGATTAGATCAGGCTTTCAGGAAAAAGATTAAGTTTTTGTAAAAATTAAGCTCATATTTGTTCTATGATAAAAGGAAACAAAATTATTATGGCTGCAAACATTTTAATACTGTTAGGTAAAATATACGAAATAACCGTTCAAAACGAGTTTTAGCTATATTTGGTAAAAAATTGAAAGGGGTGGAAGTTGTTTGGCTTAGACCACCAGAAATTATAAAGAAGTCTTCCGAAGAATGTTGTAACCTTTAGTCATCTAACTTAAGATAGATTAAGTTAGGGATAATTACAAAGAGATCTGCAATAATGGTAAGTATTACCTCTATTTATACAATTATAAAAACATCTAAACTCAGCATTTTCAAATTGTGAAAGAGTATATCTACACATATCTTCACAATAGTCTTGAGAGAACCTATCCATTAAACAAGTATCTAAACACTTATAGTTCATATAATATGTTTCATAATACATTTGGTGATTGCTGAATATATTCCACCATGCTATAATAAAGCATAGGGATGTGAAGATGAATTTAGTAGAACTCGTCAAAGTTACCTCTTTTGAAGAGGAAGCAGAAAAGTTTTTAAAAGCAAAGGGCATTTTAAAAAACTCTGAACCGCTGTCCATTTTGTGTTTACAATACTACCCACAAGATAGACAACAGGATTAAGTTTTCGAACGAGAAAGTCTATATTAATGGGATAGAAGGATTTTGGATTTATGCCAATGAAAGGCTTTTTAAATTTTACGGGATAAGTAGAGAGTATTTTGTGTAGATGAAATGTTATATAATGTGCTTGGTGGAATAAAAAGAGCAATTACTTAAAATTTTAAACAATTTTTATTTTTTTATAGCATAGTTTTAGAATCTATATCAATGCTATTAGTTTTTATATAGAAACAACGTTTAATTGATTTTTTTAAATATTATGTTTTTAAATAGGAATCGAAATGAGCTGAATTGAAGTGTGATGTGAGGTGAAGCGAAATAGCTGCTGAAAATAGGGGCTTAAAAGCTTCCAGTTTTATTTTTATCAAATTAAGCTATCTTTATAAATAAGAAAATCAAAAAACTCAAAAAAGGTTTCAATAATTTTTCTAAATTTCTAATCCAGTTGCCCTTAAGTTAAAAACTTTGTTAAGATTATTGCCTTATTTTTTATTTTTTCCTTTCTTAAAACCAAAAACATAAGCCTATCAAACCTCTTAACCAAACAAAGACCAAACAGAAACCAAACAAGCTTTCACCAAACGCCATTTAAGTTTTTAAGTTTTATCAAACAATCCAAGATATTTCAATAACATTTATTTTTGATTTATACCTAAACCTTTATCTGAGATACGAGAAGGTTTTTTGAATTGTTGAGTTTTAAGAATAAGGAAAATTGAGTTAAATTTGGGAAGTTCAGAAAAACTTAATTATTAATATTAATAAAGATTGGGTAATGTGTCATTAATTGCATAAAGACTAAAAAGTAAGAAGGAGCACGGTAGCTTCCTTTCCTTTTTGGTAGTTTGGTTATTAAGCATTGGGGAAGCTACCATGCCCATTTTACTTTTCAAGTCTTTACACACTTAATGAGACACTACCCGAGTAAATCACTAGGGTAAAAACCATTTGCATAATTTTCTGTCTTTTCAAAGTAAATTTCTCTTTCTTCAAACATAATCGCGACAGTAAAGAAATAGAATGGTTGCTCAATACGAACCTA
>Ga0080004_1063132_pt1 | contig 10076 bp, 9 predicted proteins | sample WasSprMetagenome_FD_69207 | JGI IMG/M metagenome (GOLD analysis project Ga0080004, IMG submission 69207) | Sulfidic aquatic microbial communities from Washburn Spring, Yellowstone National Park, USA - WS (SPADES assembly) (version 2) | ecosystem: Environmental > Aquatic > Thermal springs > Hot...
GCTCTTTGGAGGGGATCGAGGAGGAACTTGCTCGCTCCCGACGCTACTACAACGCGGTCGTGCGGGATTTGAACTCCGCGATCAAGGTCTTTCCTCAAAACCTCGTGGCCCAGCTTTTCCGCATCCAGGGCCGGGATTTCTACATGCTTCCCGATGAGGCCCTCGCCGAGCCGCCCAAGGTGAGCTTCTCCCGATGAAGAAACTTTTCCTTCTGCTTTTGGCCTTCTCCCTCCTTGGGGTAGCCCAGGAAATCCGGGATTTCTACGTCAGCCTTAAAGTCGGAAGCGACGCGAGCCTTGAGGTGACGGAGAAAATCGCGGTCTTTTTCGATCTTCCCCGGCATGGGATCATCCGGGAAATCCCCGTTTCCTACCGCATCTACACGGGCGAGCGCTACCGCCTTCGACTCGATCTTTTGGATGTCCTTCAGGACGAAAAGCCCGCGGCTTACGAAACTTACCGGGAGGGCGGAAATTTCGTGGTGAAAATCGGGGATCCCAACCTTTTGGTGCGGGGCCTAGTCTCCTACACCTTGCGCTATCGCGTTGAGCGGGCTCTCGTTCGATACGGCGACGAGGTTGAGCTTTACTGGAACGCGATCGGGACGGAATGGACCATGCCCATCCGCTATGCCCGGGTGGAAATCTTTTTGCCTCCGGAAATTCCCAAGGAATCCGTGCGGTTTTTGGGCTATCAGGGACCATATGGAGGCACTGTTCCTTTTGCGCTTTCTTGGGATGGGGAAAAGCTTTGGGGAGAGGTGGAGAACCTTAGCCCCGGTGAAGGGATAACCGTTGCTGTGCGGGTTCCCAAGGATTACATCGCCCTTCCCGGCTTGGGCCAAAAGGTCCTTTGGTTTTTAGAGGACAACGTCTATGTGGCCATTCCGCTTTTTGTCCTTTTGGGGATGACCTTCATTTGGTGGCGGTGGGGTCGGGATCCGCGGGTGGGCACCGTGGCTCCGGAATTCACCCCGCCGCCGGGAATTGGGCCGGCGGAGGCCGGTGTCCTCGTGGACGACCGCTTCGATCCCCGGGATTTCACGGCCGGGATCCTTTCCTTAGCTACAAAAGGCTGGCTAAAAATCCGCGATGAGGAGCGGGATTTCCGGCTTTTGCCCCTAAAAGGCGAAAAGGAATTGACTCCATTTGAGGAAGCCTTGCGGGATGCCCTTCTTGGCGAAGGAAAAGAGGGGCGGACCTTCGGCGAGCTCAAATACAGGCTTTACGAGAAGATCCCGGGACTTAGGGCAAAGCTCTTCCTGAGCCTTGTGGACAAGGGTTTTTATCGGGCGAATCCGGAGAGCGTTCGCTCCTTTTGGCGCGCCTTGGCCCTCGGTATCGCCGTTTTGGGCCTGGTTTTGCTTTTCCTTTTCCGGAACGTCTATCTTGGCGGGGCAGTGATGATCTCCGGCGGTATCGTCTTCCTCTTTGCGCCCTATATGCCCCGAAAGACAGCAAAAGGAATCGAAGCTCTGCGCTGGGTGCTTGGCCTTTCGGAGTACATCCGCCGAGCGGAGGTGGACCGCCTGGAATTTGCCGCCAAAGAAAAGCATTTCGAGGAGCTCCTTCCCTACGCGGTGGCCTTGGGATTGAGCGACCTCTGGATTGAGAAGTTCGCGGGAGTGTTGACTACGCCGCCGAGCTGGTACGAAAGCCGCGGGCCCTGGGTTCCCACGGTGTTTCCTGCGCGCCTCATCCTCTTTCATCAGCTCAGCCACGCGGCAGCTACGTCCGTTCCCCGCACTGCCGGAGCGGGTAGAGGTGGACCTTTCAGTCCTGGGCGGGGCTTTGGGGGCTGGACGGGCGGTTCGGGCTTCGGCGGCCGTGGTTTTTCCGGCGGCGGGATGGGCGGAGGCGGCGGAAGAGCATGGTAGGAACCATCCTCGCAGTTTTGGCCCTCCTTGTGGTTATCGGGTTAGCCTCCCTCGTTCGGGCTAAAAGGATCCTCACCCGCTTGGACCAGGAGATCGCTAAAGCTTGGCAGGGGGTGCTTTCCGCCCTGAACGCCCGCATCGAAGCTTTGGAGGAATTGGCTTTGGCCTTGCGGAGCGCTGGTTACGTTCCCGATGGCGTTGGGAAGCTACGCGAGGCCCTGGATTTGCTTAAAAGAAGCACGAATGATCCTCGGTCCCTTGCGGAGGCTGATGAGCGGGTGGAGGCGGTTCTGCGTGGGATCTATCGGGCTCTTCCCCGTGAGCGCGATGAAGAGGTGCGGCAGGCCCAAAATCGTCTGGCCGCGGCCGACGAGGAGCTGGATATCCTCAAGCATCGGTACAATGAGCTTGTCCTTAACTGGCATGAGCTAGCCCGTGGCTTGGCCTATAAACTCCTTTTGCGCCGCCGAAAGGCTCCTGAACCATTGGTCGTCAGCGGTGAGGAAGAGGAGCTTTTCCGCCGGTACCTTCCCAACCTTTGACTTCGGACCATAAGCAAAATATAGTTGGGCTAACTTTTGTATGGGGGGTGGTTCCATGGCGTTACGGCGGGTGGTAATAGCGTTTGTGGTTTTTGGGGTGGTGGCCTTTGTCGGAGGAGCTACGGAAAAGTTCATCGTTGGCACAGATGCCTCTTTTGCTCCGTTTGAATGGGTTTCGGCCAAAGGCGAAAAGATCGGATTCGATCTGGATGTGATGAGGATGATCGCCGTTCTTGAGGGCTATGAAATTGAGATCCAGGATATCGCCTTTGACTCCATCATTCCCGCGGTGATTGCGGGCAAGGTGGATATTGGGGCTTCCGGGTTCACCATCACCGCGGAGCGCGCGCAGGTTGTGGATTTCTCCTCGCCCTATTGGACCTCGGATCAGGCAGTTCTTGTGCGGGCGGATTCCGGGCTGAACATCGTTACCGCCCTCATGCCCGGCCGAAAAGTTGCGGCGCAGCGCGGCACCACCGGCGCGTTCTGGGTGGAGGATAACCTCATCTCCAAAGGCGTGGCTGTGGAGCTTGTCCTCTACGAGACCTATCCTGAAGCCATTATGGATCTCCTTGCTGGCCGGGTGGACGCTGTGGTTCAGGACCAGGCCCCCTCTGAGCAAGCGGTGCGGCAATATTCTGGCCAGATCATCATCGCCGGGGTGATCAAGACCAACGAACAGTTTGGGTTCCTAGTGGCCAAAGGCGACCCCAAGCGAATCCTTCCCCGCATCGAGCGCGGGATACAAAAGCTCAAGGAGACCGGCGCCTGGGATAACCTAATTGCTGCGTACTTTGGGAACCCCCTTGAGGCCGTGGAGGCCGCGTGGGAGGCGTGCATCGATATCCTGCAGGTCGGCAAAGATCCGGTGGCTTACGCAGCATGCTTGGCCCAGAAGGTTCAGGAACTGCGCAAGTGAAGCGGGATTCGGGGGAGGCTAGCCTCGCCTCCCCCTTCCTCCCTTGACCCTGGAACACTGGCTTCGGGTCTGGTCCTACCTTCCCCAGCTCCTTCAGGGGCTTTCGGTTAACCTTGCCCTTTTGGGTGGGCTTTTAGGGGTGGGGTTTGTCCTCGGGGTCGTGATCGCCCTTTTGGAGGTCTATGGGCCCACAGTGCTCAGAGTTTTTGCCGCTAGTTACGCTTGGGTTTTCCGAAGCATTCCGGAGATCCTTCTTCTTTTGCTCATGTGGTTTGGGCCAGCCCAGTTTGGGTTGAGCATTTCCCCGTTCACGGCGGCGGTGTTGGCTTTGGGCCTGCGGTCGTCCGCTTACCAGGCCGAAATATTTCGGGGAGCTTTGCAAGCTATCCCCATGGGCCAAACCTTGGCCGCTAGGGCCCTCGGCCTCTCCCGCCTTCAAGCGATTCGCTACATCCTTCTTCCCCAGGCTTTTCGCCTCTCCTTGGCCGGCTGGGGAAATGAGTTCGCCGTGGTCCTAAAGGACACCACCTTGGCTTATGCCATCGGGGTGGTGGAGGTGATGCGCCAGGCCCGGTACATCGGGAGCCGGGATTTTCCCCTCACTCTCCCAGCCTATGTTCTTGTGGCCATCCTTTTCTTGGTCGTCACTTATGCCGGGCTTTTTGTCATCGGGAACATGGAGAAAAGGCTGCGCATCCCTGGACTAGAAGCGAGAAGGTGAGATGCTCCTACGCGTAGAGGATCTGCATAAGCGCTACGGTAAAGAAGAGGTCCTAAAAGGCGTGTCATTTTCCTTGGATAAGGGGGAGACCAAAGTGATCATCGGCCCCTCGGGAACAGGAAAATCCACGCTTCTTCGGTGCATAAATCGCCTCACTGAGCCGGATCGGGGCCATGTCTGGCTGGAGGAGGTGGAGATCACCTCTCCCAAAGTGAACATCAATCGAATCCGGGCACAAATTGGTTTTGTTTTCCAGGATTTCAACCTCTTCACCCACCTCACGGCCCTGGATAACGTGCGGCTCGGCCTTATGCGGGTGAAAGGGATGAGAAAAAAGGAGGCCACTGAGCGGGCCATGGCGGAGCTAGCAAGGGTGGGATTGGCAGACAAAGCCCATGCTTACCCAGCGGAGCTTTCCGGAGGGCAACAGCAGCGCGTTTCCATCGCCAGAGCCTTGGCCATGGATCCCAAACTCATCCTTTTCGATGAACCTACGAGCGCCTTGGATCCTGAGCTTATCGGCGAAGTCCTCGCGGTTATGGAGGATTTGGCGAAAAGCGGGATGACCATGCTCGTCGTCACCCATGAGATGGGCTTTGCCCGAACGGTAGCCGACGAGATCATCTTCATGGAGAAAGGGGTGATCGTCGAGCAGGGCCCGCCTGAACAGCTTTTTCAATGTCCCAAACATCCGCGCACTGCGGAATTCTTGCGCCGCATCACCGATCTTTACGGAGGAACTAGATGAACCTCATTTTCTCCTGGAGCTGGCTTCCCAAGCTCGGCCAAGGCCTTGGCCTTACTCTGGAGCTTACAGGTTTATCCATGGCTTTGGGTGCGGTTTTAGGCCTTATTTTGGCGGTCCTTCGCGTTTATGGGCGGGGGCCTCTATATCCAGCCTACCTTTTGGCCTCCGGATATGTTCACCTTTTTCGGGGTACGCCCCTTTTGGTCCAGCTCATGACCATCTACTTCGCCCTCCCTACGGTGGGGGTGCGGTTTTCTCCCCTTGGGGCCGGGATTTTGGCCTTGACCCTGAACACCGCCGCCTATCAGGCCGAATATTTTCGGGGAGCAATACAGTCGGTCCGGGCTGGTCAAATGCAGGCCGCGTTGGCCTTGGGCCTCTCCCGGCTCCAGGCCATCCGTTACGTGGTTCTTCCTCAGGCCCTGCGGTTGGTGATCCCGCCCTGGTCTAACGAGCTCATCTACATGGTGAAGGGCTCAGCTGTGGTTTATCTCATCGGGGTTTTGGAGCTAATGGGCCAGGCCAAGAACATCGCGGCCCGCACGTTCAGAAATTTCGAAGTCTATATCGTTGTGGCTTTGTTCTATCTCGCGCTGATTTTCCTCCTTACTGTGATCCTGAGGGTAGTGGAGCGCCGGACGCGTATCCCTGGCCTAGGCGCCGCCGGCCGGGTCTGAAACGCCAAATTCAATCCCTTCTCGTTGGGACGGTTCCTAAAAGGGCTTTCTTAGGGAACCCTTGACAGGGGTCGACTTCGTGTTGTATATCAAGCTCGTGCCAAAGCGTTTTGTGAGTTGGGTGCGTCCGCTTGGCCCGGCCAACGCCCCGGCCGGGGCGTAACCTCACTTTCCCTGCGTAGCGTCTTCTTTTTCTAGTCCGTTTTTCTTTTGCGCTAATCCCAAAAAGGAGGGGAGCGTGAAGCGCGAGGCTTTGGCGTTAGAGGTTACGAGTGTTGTGCTTGGGGCGAGCCGGGATTTCTTGGCCAAAGAAGGGTTCGTTGAGCTCTTGCCGGTGATCCTTGCACCGGTCACCGATCCTTTGCGTACCACTCCGGAATGGGCCACGATTTCCGCTTATGGTCGGCCCTGGTACCTCACCCGCAGCATGATCTTCCACAAACAGGCAGCGGTGCGGGTGCATCCCAAGATCTTTTGCTTCTCCCCAAACGTCCGGCTGGAACCCCCGGAGCGGGCACAAACAGGACGGCATCTTTTCGAGTTCGTCCAGCTGGATTTGGAGGTAAGAGGCGCTACCCGCGAGGAGGTCATGGATCTTGGGGAGCGGCTTTTTCTTTACATCCTTGCGGAAGTGCGTAAGGAATGCGGGAAAGAGCTCGAGGCCTGGGGGCGGGAAGTTCCCGAGTATTCCCGGCCCTTCCCGCGCATACCTTGGCACAAAGCCCGTCAAGAATTCGGGGACGATTTCGAGACCGAGCTTTCCCGCCAAAGTAAAACTCCAATTTGGCTTGTGGATTTCCCCATTGATCAGCGGGAATTCTATGACCGGGAAGATCCCGAACGGCCAGGAATTCTCCGGGACATGGATCTCCTTTATCCTGAGGGGTTTGGCGAGGCCCTTTCCGGCGGCGAGCGGGAATACCAGCTAGAGAGAATCAAGGCCCGCATCCTCCGGCAAGGGCTCTCCCTCGATTCTTATCGGCCCCTTTTGGCCCTGGCCGAGGATGGCCTCCCCCCTTCCGCGGGCTTTGGGATCGGGGTGGAAAGGTTGGTCCGGTTCATTTGCGGCTTTCCCCACGTGGCCCAAGTGCGCCTTTTCCCCCGCGTTCCCGGGGAGGAAGCCCTCCTTTAGCCCAGACGGGCCTTCTTCATCGCGTACAGGCGCTGGTCGGCCTCCCGCAGGAGCTCCTCGGGAGGCCGACCATTTTTGGGATCGTACGCGACGATCCCAGCGGAGAAATCCAAGACAAAGCCGAGCCCAAGGGTCTGGCTCCAGGCCCGGAGTTTCCCGCGCAGCCTCTTCACCGCCTCCTCTGCCCCGGCCTCGTCGGTCTCCGGAAGGAGGAGAAGGAACTCATCGCCGCCATAGCGGAAAACATAGTCGCAGGACCGCAGGTTTTGAAGAAGGAGCGCGGCGATTTCCTTCAGCACCGCATCACCTTGGGCGTGCCCAAAGGCATTGTTCACTTGCCGGAAGTTATCCAAATCTAGAAGGGCCAAGGAAAATGGGCAGCCATAGCGCTGCGCCCGCCTCGTTTCCCGGGAAAGAACCTCAAAAAGATAGCGCCGGTTATAGAGATTAGTGAGGGGATCGCGATGACTTAGTTCGCGCAAGGTTTCCTGGGCTCGGAGGCTTGTGATGCTCACTGCCAAAATGTCGGCCACGGCCATGAGAAACTCCTCATCCTCCGGCCGGAAACGCTCGGGCTCCACGCTCTCCACGTCTAAAACCCCTAAAAGCTCAGTTCCAAAGGCGATGGGCACGGCTAATTCTGCCCGGATCTCGGGGTGCACGGGGATGTATCGCGGATCCTCAAGGGCGCGGCCCAGCCGGAGCGGCTGGCGGTTTTGGGCTACCCAACCAACGATTCCTTTCCCAATGGGGAGGCGCAGTCCCAGGCTATAGCGAGGCCCAGGTAAATCGGAATGGGCGGCGACTACCACAAGCTCCTCACCGTCTTTGAGGAGCACTGCGCCGAACTCGTAGCGCACCTCCCGGCGCAGGATCTCCCAAGCCCCAGCTAGAAGTTCGGGAACAGTCTGAAAACCGGCAAGCTCGTGAGCCAGCTTAAACGCGCCCTGGAGCCATTCTTTATGGCGCTGGAGTTCCTCCATCTGGAAGGCCCGCTCGGCAGCGATGGCTGCCAAATCCGCGAAAACTTCCAGGGGCTCAAGCATCTCCAAGGTTGGCTCCTTCGGGGTTATCGGCTCATCCAACGAGATATGCCCGATTATTCCGGCCCGGCCCCGAAGAGGAATGAGCAAAAAATCGTCGGGATGCCAACCGGGGGAGGCGCGCCGACCAGGGATCCCCACTTCCTCATCCCACGGCACCCGATCGTAGGGGATGTAGTAGGAACGACCGAAGCGGAACTCCTCCTGAAAGGCGAGCACGCGTTGTTCCGGGCGCAAGCCCCCTTGGCTTCGCAGTTTTTCCTCCTCTTCGGGGGTGAGGCCAGCCGTGGCCAGCGCTACCACTGGCCCCAAAATGGGCGGCTGATGCCGAAGATCGTAGAGGGAAACCACGGCTCGCCGGAATGGGGAGTGTTGAATCACCGCTTGAGCTACGCGCTGAAGGACGGCCTCTAGGCTAGGAGCAGCCAGGATCTCCTGGGCTGCCGCGAGTAGGCTCCGGCGCAGGCGCTCCGCCTCCGCTTCCCATGTGACATCCCGCAGGATCCCCTGGACCGCTGGCCGGCCCCGGTAAACGATGGGCCAGGCCTGTACCTCGAGGGTGAGCATGGTCCCATCTTTATGCAGGGCGCGGAAGCGGTAATGTCGGGGAGCCTCTTCTCCCCGCAAACGCCGCTCGAGGTTCTCCTTGACCTTCGACCGATCCTCAGGATGTAGGAAATCTAAATAGTTTCGGCCCAAAAATTCCTCGGGCGAGTAGCCACTAATTCGGGCCATCCCAGAGTTAGCAAACACAATCTTTCCGTCCTGGATTACGTAGACCCCGACGATCTCATTTTCCACGAACTGTCGAAAGCTTTGGAGCATTTCCTCCGTTTCCGTAGCCCTTAGGGACAAGGCCAAAGCCAAAGATAGGATCCTAGCCGCTTCTTCCAGATGGGCAAGCTCTTCGGAATTGGGGTGCCACGCCCTTCGCGCCCCTAAGGCCAGTACCCCTAGCTCCTTTTCGCCCGCAAAAAGAGGGATGTACACCGCAAACTTAATCCCCTCTTCCTGAGTAAGAGGCTCGCGAAATTCTTGGGCTACCAGAGTTTTCCGTTCAAAAAGTGCCCGGCCCAGATAAGGATGATCGCGAGGATTGCGCTCCGCACGGAGCACGAACTCCTGGGGAAGCCCATGATGGGCAAGAAGGCGGAATTCTTGGTCTTGAAGGAGGTAAACGGCGCCAAGATCTAGGCCAAAAAGGGGCAGAAGCTGAGCCAAAACTTTTTCACAAAGCTCTTGCGGCGAGGCGCCGGCCAAGGCAGCCTTCGTCACCACCTCCAAGACCTCGAGCCCTTGGGTTTCCATAGGATCCCCTGGATTGGCTTATTTTAAGAAAGAAAGCCTTGGGGAAAAACTCAGGTCCAGAGGGCGGCGATGGTTTCGATGAGGAGCTTGGCCGCGCAAACCGCAGAAACACCGGATGGATCCCAAATTGGCGCAAGTTCCACTAGGTCCATCCCTATTACTTGAAAACCTCGGAGCTCCCGGAGAATCCCGAGGAAATCGGGCCAAGAGAGGCCACCTGGTTCGGGATTGGTCACCCCGGGACAAAGGCTTGGATCGAGGAAATCCAGATCCACGCTGAACCAAATGGGTAGATCTGGCCGCAGTCTTTTGGGAAATTCCTTAAGCCCGACAAAACAGGGTTCATCGAGGTCGGGACCGAAGAAGGAGCGGGCCCCCACAATTACAAGGTTCTCGGCGATCTCTCTCACCCTTCGTAGGGCCGTGGCGTGGCACACTTTAAGCCCAAGATACTCTTCCCGGAAGTCGGAATGGGCATCGAGGGCGAGGACCTGGAGGCTGCCGAATTTGTGGGCAGCCCGCACTGCTGGGATCACCACCGTATGCTCGCCGCCCAACACCACCGGAATTTTTTTGTCCCGCAGAATCCTTTCCACTTCCCCTTCCTCTTCCGCAAGGATCTCCTCCAAAGAGCGGTAGGGATCAAGATCGCCTAGGTCACAGATTTTTGCGTCCCGCACATCTTTCTTGAAGATGGCGGAGAAAAATTCCACGGAATCCGAGGCGGAGCGGATGGCGTTTGGGCCCTGAGCCTGGCCACCCCGCCAGCTTGTGGTGCGCTCAAGCGGCACGCCGAGGATCACCACCCGGGCTTCTTCGTAAGGAACGTTTGTTCCTAGAAAACTCAGGCGTTGGGGCATAGGGAAAGGAGCTCCGCTACGAACGGAGGAAGGGCGCAAGCTGCCCAAAACACCGCGGGCGTGAAATAACGGGTGCGCAAATTCCGCGCCCGGTACCGCTTCCAAAGGACCTCTTCCCCAGGAATCTCTGCGAAACTAGCCAGAACATAGCTCCACATCCCTGAAGGGTAGATGGGCATGAATCCCAAATACGGTAGGACTGTGGGGAAGAGGCTTTTAAGGTTCCGGACCACTTCTTGAAGTTCTTCAG
>Ga0080004_1114823_pt1 | contig 10076 bp, 9 predicted proteins | sample WasSprMetagenome_FD_69207 | JGI IMG/M metagenome (GOLD analysis project Ga0080004, IMG submission 69207) | Sulfidic aquatic microbial communities from Washburn Spring, Yellowstone National Park, USA - WS (SPADES assembly) (version 2) | ecosystem: Environmental > Aquatic > Thermal springs > Hot...
AGGTTGTGGAGAAGAGAATACCGAGAAGCGGAGCGGATCTGGATTCCCCGATGGTTCCAGGAGGTGAGGTGGCCCTGAGGCTTGTGAGAATAGAGAAGCTCACAATAGACCAGCTGATATCAGAGCTGAGCGAGATATCCCAGTACATCTATTCAGTTCACTTCAAGCCTCTTGGAGGAGAGGTGAAGAAGATGAGGAAGGAGGATTTTTTCCAGAAGGATAGGGAGGTGTTGAAGAATGCAGGTTTTGATGATTGGTCTTGGGCTTGGGGGGACAGCGGTAGCTGATAGAGTTCTTACAGAGATGGAGCATGCATTCGCAAATGCAATGGTCTATGAGATTTACAGAGCATGCATTGAGGGAGTTGAGGAGGATGCAAAGTGCTACGTTGGTGTTAAAGAGAAGAAGGTATGGTATGCAGAGAGAATTGCGGTTGAGGCTCTTAGACCAGAAGTTATAGTTGAGAAGGAGGAGGATAAGAAGAGCTTAGCAGGACTTCCAAGACCCTACGTTGTGGAGACAGAGAAAAAGCTGGACGAGGACTACAAAAAGATGAAAAAGCTTATAAAAGAGGAAAAAGGACTGGAAAAAGAGGAAAAAGACGATCTAATCGCATTTCTGGAGATAGTGCACGAGAGGAGAAAAAGAGGAAGCCTCTTCATGAAGGGAAGGAAAAATAGGTTCGTAGAGGCACTTGAGGATATTGTAAAGAGGAGAAAGTACATTGATGTCCTTCTGATGAACACATCAAGGCAGGACAAGGCCACTATAATGGAAAACCAGAAGACGAAAGTAAGAGTGGGCACCAATATCCTTGGGAATCCAGTAGAGCTGTCAAGATTCGATGAAATAAGAGTTAAGGACGAGGACTACATAATATTCGGTGAGCAGATCACACATGGAGGAGGGGCAGGGTGGGACAACGTGACAGGGATGAAAATGGCTGCCCTGGAGGAGGATTACTTCAGGAAGATAATAGGGGATAGGCTGAGCACAAGGAGCCTTGAGGAGAGGGCAGCTCTCATAGTAGCTGTTGTCTTCGGATCCGGGGGCGGAACTGGAAGCGGGGCAGCACCTGTCGTTTGCAAGGCAGTGAAGGATCTGAGGAGGGAGGATGTCAGGACTATTGCATTTGCCCTTCTTCCGGCAAAAGAGGAATGCAGAATGAGGGCATATAATTCCGTGACAAGCCTCGCATTCACAAATGAGATGGTCACAGGAGTGGGTCTAATTCCTCTTGAGGATTATGTAAAGCCCAATCTTCCGCTTAGAGAGGCATACGATATAGCTGATGAGAACCTTGCAAGGTTCTTCGTGCTGATGGCTGGAGCTGAGGAGCTTACTGACATAAAGAACGATGTGAAAAATGAGCTTATTAAGATATTTGGGGGTAGATAAACATGGGGGTGCTTACATCTCTCAAGGCTAAAATTCTACGGATTAAGGAGCTTCCCGAGAAAATACGAGAATTTCCTGAATGGTTCTATCTCATCGTTTCGCTTATCGTTATATTATTGCTTTCCTTTACCCTCAGGGAGATATGGGGACTTCTTGCCGGGCTTCTCTTATCTTTACTAGCAGTGGCTCTTCCAACTTGGTGGTGGCTTCACTCCACTTGGAAGAAAATTTTGTCAGCGAGACTGTCAAAATACATTGATGTCCTGAAGAAGAGAGAAGAGGTGAACTATAGAAACTTAGACTCAAAGAACATAATAGATGCATTTGAAAAAGCACCTGGATGCTTCTACTTCTCCTACAAAGAGGTCCCAGAATCTGTGCTGGCGGAGGTAAGGGATGGGAAAATAGAGAGGGTGAGTTCTCCCGCATCCCGCATATTGGAGAAGCTGAGGGAGATGACTGCAGTTAGGTTTGTAGATGTAAGGACTGGAATGACCTCCTTCTTCGTCATAAGATCTGAGGATGAGCTAATAGATGAAGTTGCATTTGATCAGATAGTCACCCAAGTTAAGACAGAGGCGAAGATGATGCACTCAGTAAAGTCGCAGGTAATAGATATCCCTATATGGAGGGTGGAGAAAAAGGATGAGAAGGAGGAGATGAGCAGGAAGATAGGGCTTTTGTTCCTCATATCAGGCGTCGATATCCCGATTAAAATAAAAGAAGATGTAAGGGTAGCTAGAGAGCAGGACAGGATAATATCGGACATGGAGCTTATGAAGGCAATGAAACAAGCTGCATATGACCTTCAGGAGGGAAGAAGAGATGAATATGAGAGAGCACTGAGCAGAATAGCATTCAGGGCACACAGAAGGATGGAGCATGCAAGAAGAAGGGAGGATATTAAGGAGTAAGGGGGTGATGGAATGGAGGAGGAGTATCCGAGGATAAGAAGCCTTGAGGAGGGAGTAGATGTATTATTTCCCTTTTTGACCACAACAGAGAGGAAGGAACTCCTTGATGGGATAAGAAGAGCTCTAATGGAGGTTCTCGGGGATGATTGGGGTAAGAGGGAGATTAGCGTTGATGAGATGAGGGAGGAGATGAGAAAGAAGCTAAGGGATGAGATTAAGGGAATCGAGACAATTCCAGAGGATGAAAGGGAGAGAATACTGGACAGAATTGAGAGACTCATTCCTGCAGAGGAGCTTGTTAAACTTAAGGGGAAGATAAAACACAGTCTAACGGATAGAATTAAGCTGAAAGAAAGCGTAATAGATGCCTTTAAGAGGATTTTGGAGGAGAATCTGAGAGGGAAGATAAGATCTCTCGAAGATATTGAGAAAAAGTTGGATAAAATAAGGGAGAAACTGGAGGAGAAAAAAGCAGAGAAAGAATGTCAAGATCATCCAATGAAAAAAGAGGTTTCAGCAAAGGAAGTTCAAGAGAAGGAATCAGAAGGATTAATAAGCCAGAATGAAGAAAAAATCAAGAAAGAGTTAGATAAAATAAGGAGTGTTCTCAATGAAGTTAAGGAAGAGTTAGATAAGATTGAGGAAAGCCTTGACGATATGCTAAAGAAAGCGAAGGAAGAAGAAACTGGGGAATATGAAGGAGAAGATTTTGAGAGCGAATGTGAGAAGAAGCTGAAGCATAACATTAAGAGCGAGCTGGGAGAGATTCGGAAATCTTTTCAGGAAAGAATAGATAGTAAAATTGATAAAATTAAAAGTAAAATCGGGGAAATCCGAGATAAAATAGAAGAAAGGAAGAAAAGATTTGGAGAAATCAGGGAAGAAGTGAAAGGAATGGAGGAGCAAAAGAAAGAAGCTTTAGAAAAAGTGATAGAAGAAGTGGAAAATGAAATTGAAAATATAGAAAATAAGATTAATGAAATAAAAGATAAGAAGATAATAATTAACGAGAGGATAAATGAAGAGATAATTAAGAGGTACGGAATCAAGGAGGAAATAAAGAAGCTCTGTGAGGAGATAGAGAAGTCAGTGGATATATCCGCTTACCTAGTGGAGGGAGCAGAGAGAATAATCGTTGATAACATGAACAGGATGGTGAAGAAGGATCTGAGCCTGTACATATCCTGGAGCCTCGGGAACCCCCTGAGGGAGTTTTATTATAGAGTAAAGAGAGGTGAGGAAATATGAAGGAATATATAATTTTATTTTTCATCTTCGTTATTGGTATTGTTCTACCTTGGATATATGTTTCATCTGCTCCTCCTCTTACAAGCAAATACGTCATGAAAGCAACTCATGAGGGGAAGACAGTTTTCACACTGACTTCTACCGAGAATGTCCTAGATATAAATGCAGTTGGGGATAAAGGATTAAAAGATACTATGGGACTTCCTGATCTCTATTTCTCCGGTAAGGAGGAGGCTTTGTCTGTGGAGATGATAGGAAGATGGGACATAACAGCAGAGAAAGATGTCGACTATATTGAGCTCTACCTAATTGAGAGTAAGAAAGAGGAGAAAGCGAATTTGAGCATAAAGATATTCCCAACAGAGGCGAATATAACAGCCTATATAGGAGGAACTTTGATTTACCAAAACAGGACTTTAAACATAACGAAAGACGCAGAACAGTTTGGTCTGAAGCCAATAAGCCTGAGGGATCTTGCAATGACCTCGAAGAACAGAGATACTCTGATTAATGGAGTTTTCTCAAAGTACATATTACCTACAGTGAGAGCGCTTGGCTGGAAACTTGAATGGAGAAATTGCACTCCTGAAAGCACTCCTAGAGGAGACATCTATACAATAAGGGCAGTGTTTTCAATAGATATCATGGAGAAGGGTGAACTCCTTCAGACATGGAGCGGGTTGGATGTAGGAAGGGAGAAGAAAGCATATTTTACAATCAGTGTTTCTGATATAAAAGAATATAAAGGATACCCATATTTGCTATTAAGAGCATTTTATAAGTATATGCCAATAAAACTCGAGAATAATGAGCCGAAGTTCAGCTGCATAAACGAGACCCAGTTCGGTTATTTGGAGAGAATTCTGGACACTTACTACAGGTGGTTTCTTGGGGGAGGAAGCTCAATTCTGAGAAATTACACCGATATGGTGCCGGGATTTTGGGTACAAGATCAACAACTTGACTGTAAATTGTTTTACTGCAAAAAACTGATATTTCCGAGATCTGAAGAGATTATAGGAGCTAGGAGGGGGTATATAATACCATATGTCTCCGATACATTAAGAGAGGAAATCACCGAAGAGAAAGTGGGAGAGCTAGAGGGAAAAATATCCCAGTCAACTTTCCTTAGCTGGCTTTTCAATTCGCTATTGATATCCTTGGTCCTCTTAGTAGGAGTCTTGATAGTGAAAAGAGCTAGATAAGGTGATTTTCAGTGAGATGCATTCTACTTGGGATAGGATCAAGAGCAGCAAGAGTTATCAACGAAATACTTAGAAACTCAAGGGATCCCCTTTCGCTTGGCAACCTTTTTCCCATAGACATCAGTACGAGGAAGGATGAGAAGCCATATGAAGCTGAGATAGAGGTTACAAAAGAGGGCACCAGAATTAGCCCGAGAAAGAAGGAGGACGGGCACTATTACTACATGGTTGACCCTGGAACCTACAGCATTCACCTGAAAATGCCCGAGGGCGATTTATGGAAGACGGAGGAAATAAAGGACAAGGGAAAAAGAATAGAAGTTTCAGTTCCTGAGGCAAAACCTCCAAAACCATCCAGGTTTTCAAGGGAGCTGAAAATGCTGATCCTTGGCAAGCTTGCAGGCCTGATACCCATTGCAATGGACATCAATATGCTTCCCTACTGTCTGCTCATAGTTATCATGGGAATACTGCCCGAAATAGTGGCAGATAGAGTGAAGGTAGATGGAACTGCGAAGAAAGGAGGATTTCTCTCCTTGGTGGGGGCAGTTGGCCTTGCCTTCGGATGGTTTGCCTGCTACAAAGCCCTTCCTTTAGGAGGAATTGCAGTTCCGCCAGAGGTTCCATACATAGGGGCTCTTTCAGTCCTCTCATCGATGATAGGTGAGGTTGCAGCCTACATATACCTCCTCTTGACAAGGCCGGTGGAGAGGATCCCAATTCTGAAGGAGTTCTACTCAGTATTGAAGCTCATAGCAGTCATGTTCATAGGATCCCTGATAGGCGGACTTGTAGGAGCTTTGATAATCTGGCTCTTTCACATGGATATTCCATTGAACAATTTGCTAAATGCTTGGGCTTCTCTTTTTGCATACTCTCTAATCTCTTTTATAATTTCGATTTTCGTAGCATGGGCCTCCTATAAGCTCTGGAGGTACAATCTGAGGAGGTTCTGGAAATCAGCTACTCTTGGGGCAATGTCATTCCTCATAATGCTTGCAGCCGGGCTTTACCTGTCAGCACATGGTTTAGCAATCTTAAAAGCTGTTCCCACCGTTCCAGATGGCCTTCTCATCCCGTCTATTGCCCTAGCAACCGCCTCAATTCTCGGATATTATTACTTCAGGAAAATAAGGCCGGTTATCGAGGTCAAGCAGGAGGATATTCCCATTCCGATAGTTCCACATAGAAGCTATAAGGGTGAGGTTGTTGCTCTCGTCCTTCAGCAGCAAGATCAGCCGCTGGACTGCGTAGATGTTCAGGAGAAGGAGGCAAAGGAGTTCGGGATAAGCCTCAAGTACATAATACCTCAGGCATCCGAGATACCCAGATTTGTTAGGGATATTGCATCCTCCATTAAGCAGATAAAAAGAGTTATATGGGAGAGGACAGGAAAGCCTCTTGATGCAGTATTTGTGCTAATGGACATGGAGATGAGGGATAAAGTTGATCCAGAGGATCCCGCTGTCCTGACATCCCTCTGGCTCTCATCCTCAATATCCGATATCGTTGGGGTTCCCTCGATTCTCATGCTGATCCTCCCTGAGAGACCTGTGAAGGAGGCAGCCCCGATGCTCTCATGCGCTCCAGCTGAGGGCTTGGCTCCTCTTGATCCAAGCTTCAGGGATTATGTGATGAAACAGCTGGAGTGCTACAATGGCCTGATATTGGTGGATCCAGCTTATCTGGCTCCGGGTGTGATGGGCGTTGGAACTGTGGAAAAAGTCCTAACGGAGGAGATTGTCAAGAGGATATGTCCTCTTCTGGAACCTGGAAGCCCTGATGTGATATCGGCATCTGGAGTCGACTCCCAGCACGTGATAAACGGGATAACAGGTCCTTCTAACAAAAAGGGGATATCTGTTGTCGGATTCTCCTCCACTGAGATGCCTAAATATGATAGAAATGCTGTCTCCATGGTTGTTAGGGAATCCCTCACGAACACCACAGCAAGGGCAGAGTTAAAGGATGCTGGAAGCGTCTTCATCCTAGCCAGAGGGGACAGGGATCTCATAAGCCTCAGTGATATATACTACTCTGTTAAAGCCCTATATAAGGGGCCTGTCAGTGCATTTGATGTTGAAACTGGGGATAAAGGACGTCTGGAAATTGTTTCCATCCTCTCAGGGATAATGCCTGATGTTCTTCCCATATGGGGAGGAAAGGAGCCCCTAGAAAGAGAGATAGAGGAGAGGAAAAAGGAGCTTAAGAGAAAAGTTGAGGAGAAGATGGAGGAGATAGACAAGGAGCTTGACAAGATGAGCGAGGAGGAAAAGGAGGAGATAAAGAGAAGGCTTGAGGAGGAGAGGAAAAGGATAGAGGAGATAGGAAAGAAGAAAGAAGCTGAAGAAGAGATGAAAAAGGAGGCTGAAGAAAAGGAAGAAGCTGAGGAGAAGAAAGAAGCTGAACTTGAGCCAGCTGTTGAGGCCGAAAGAGCAAGAAAAATTCGAACTGAAGCAAAAATGCCCAGAAGAAGGATGGACTTCACAAAGATAGATGCTGAGAGGCTTGAGAGGATTGTCATCGGGAACTAGGTGTCTGTATGAGCGAGGACATAGTATCTGAGATAAGGAGAATATACGAGGATACCATTGAGAGGAAGAAGAAAATCGATGAAGATGTGAAGATGCTTGCCTATTTCGTCGGCAAGCTAAACTCCTTGATAAACACCCTGAAGCTGATGGAGAAGATGGGAAATGAGGTCAAGGATGACCTCACAAGGGCTGCTATGCAGGGTCTTGAGGCAAAAAGGGTGTTTTTAAGCGAGCTTCCTGAGAGAAAGCCCGAGGATTACGAGAGGTTCAGCAGGGAAGCTGAGAGGATAAATGAGAGGCTAAAGGCACAGAAAGAAGCTATTGACATGCTGATAAATGCCTTCAAATCTAGGGTGGAGGAGGAAGCTGAGAGAGTTAGGGAGAAGATAATGGAGAAGAAAAGGGAGAAATCGCACTAATTAAAAACTTTATTTTTTCCCTTTTAGAGTTGCTTATGAGGGTCGTGTTCATTGGAGTTGGCGAGGCCCTCGATGAGAAGGAGGCAAACACCTCAATCCTGATAGAATCTAGAATGAATATACTGCTGGACTGCGGTTACAATATCCCCAATAACCTCTGGAGATACAGAGATGACCCGGATTTTCTGGACGCGATCTACATAAGCCACTTCCATGCGGATCACTGCTTCGGCATCCCTCCTCTTCTCATGAGGATGTGGGAGGATGGAAGGAGGAAGAAGCTCCTTATAATGGGGCAGAGAGGGATAAAGGAGAGGGTTGAGCTCCTAATGAACCTTGGCTATGAGGGCTTTCTAAACAGAATGAATTATATAAAGTTTATTGAAGTTGATAACGGTGCTGAGCTCAATGGCGTTTCCATAAGGACTGCCAGAACAGAGCACAGCTTGAAAAATCTGGCCGTGAGAATAGATGTAGATGGAAAGAGCGTATGCTACAGCGGAGATGGAAAGCTTACAAGCGATGTAGTCAAGCTTTTTAGAAAGAGCAACCTAGCTATATGCGAGTGCTACTTGATAAAGCCCATCGTTCAAACACACTCCTGCCTTGAGGATCTGAAATTTGATGATGGTCCGGAGCTGATAGCACTGGTGCACATAAACAGGGGGGAAAGGGAGAAAATAAAGGAAGTAGTAAGAGGAGAAAATCGCTTTATAGTTCCAAATCAATTTGATTCAATAGATCTTTAATTAAAATATGTATATAACTGAAAAGCTAGAATTTATAACCTTACTTACGAGAATATCCTATGAGCATCGAGATCGATCTCGTGAGGCCTGTCAACCCGGCTGGTGCCAGTTTTATCAAGTACCTCTGGGGAGCTATAGGAGCTAGAAACAGGACAATCCTGCAGGAGCACAAGAGGGATCTGAGCAGACTTTTGATGAAGTTAAGCTTCGCCCTAGAGGACAAAATAGGGCCGAACAAGCTGGTCACAGGAAAGGTTGTTGTTGAGCTAAAGGATGGAAGGCCATACAAAGCAATTGCAAGGAATCTTAGAGTTTGGCAGGAGACAGGATCGCTGGAGGGAGAGGTTGCGGTTGAGCTGAGAGAATAATAAGATGAAACACAAAGCTTTTCCCAAATCAGCTTTCCATCCTTTCGAATGCTTCCCCTAAAACGGATATGATCACAGCCATAGAAGAGATTACTAGAAGAACGATATGAATAGGAGATTATAAATATTCTCCTTCCTTAAATTACAATCTGAGGTATAATAACCCTAGAGATCAATTCAGGGAAACATCAGACTTTCCAGCTGGAAACGGTTATTTGCTCTCATCTAGGATCTTCCTTATCTCAGCAGGTTTCCTCACTATCTTGATTCCCATCCTATCAGCGAAATCAGCAACTCTCTTGGGTATAATCCCGGATCTAGAGTATATTATCAGGAGATCCGGTTTTCTTCCCCAGTTCTCCTCTATAACGCCGATCCCATTCTTCAGCTGCCTTACATCCTCTATCTTCGGCTTTATCGCTATATCTATGGATGCTAAAATGCCTCTTCCCTCTATCAGGATATCCGCTTCCGTTCCATCCCAGATGAAAACCTCATAATCCGGGGCATTCTTTCTGAACCATCCCTGGAGCGTCAATCCAGTTCTGAACTCCACATCCCTTCCCCTCAGCCTTCCAGTTTCCCCAAGAAGTTTTTTCACATTTTCAGTCAGCTTATCTATGTTTTCAGTATTCTTATCAACTTTCTCCGTCAATTTTGCTATGTTTTCAGTGTTTTTATCAACCTTCTCTGTTAGCCTTGCTATGTTCTCAGTATTTCTATCGACCTCCTTCTCTATATGGAATATTAAATCTAGGAGAGGCTTGAACACATCCCTGAACACTATTCTTCCCGCTTCCTCGAAATTTCCCCTCCTTATAGCCTCGAGCACAACATCCTCGGCCTTCTTCAATGCTTCCTCCATCATGACAATATCCCATAAATGATTTTAAAAAGTTCACACAAGGCCATTTAAGCCATTAAGATGCAAATGAAGGACTAAGTGCCCGTCAGCCTCTCCTTCAACAGGTTTATCACATCAGATTTTATGGATGATATCTCCTGTCTCAGCAGCTTCACATCCTCCTTCAGGTCATCAATCCTCTTGTTAGTATCATCTATCCTCTTGTTAAGAGAAATGCTCAGATCATCTATCCTCTTGTTCAGGGATTCGTTCATGATCTCCATTCTTTTATTCATCTGATCCAAAAGGAGGATTATTACTTCAGTATCGGTCAGCCTCTTCCCCTCTGTAAGCTTTCTAGCTATTCTTTCGGATGCCTGTCTGAGCGCCTCCTCCA
>Ga0080004_1093483_pt1 | contig 10074 bp, 21 predicted proteins | sample WasSprMetagenome_FD_69207 | JGI IMG/M metagenome (GOLD analysis project Ga0080004, IMG submission 69207) | Sulfidic aquatic microbial communities from Washburn Spring, Yellowstone National Park, USA - WS (SPADES assembly) (version 2) | ecosystem: Environmental > Aquatic > Thermal springs > Hot...
CCCCCTAGAGACTCGCAGAATATCCCTTTCAATCCTCTTTGCATTGAGACCTTCTACATAAAGAGAGGAGTCCCATCGATAGAGATAACTTTCAATCCTCTTTGCATTGAGACATGTACTGGAAACAGAGATCTACCGTGTCCTTGAAATAGCAGATAGATATAAAGGAAAAGCCCTTCTCGTTATAGAAATACGCTCAAAGAATATCTGGAAAGGGATTGAGCTAGAAGATGTACTCGAAATGCCTAGAACTATAATTAAATGTCATGGTCGTGATGAGCCTGCAAGACTGGTCTTTAATGAGGATATTGAGAGAGCTGAGCCTCTTGAGAATTTCCTATAAGAAGAAGACCTAATCTAGCACCTAATTTTTGAGAAAGGAGAGAAAGTAGCCGAAAAGGAAACACAGAAGGAATTTCAGAACACCCGATTTTCTGATCCGTAAAGTTTTTAAAGAATGTGAACGTTGTTTCCGTGATGATCACGGTCTAGGATGCGATATATGTTGCCAAAATCCTGTAGGTGATAACCATGAAGGAACTTAGTTTTCTGTCGAATGTGAGGGGATACATCTCCGAGATTCTGGAGGAGAGAGAGAAGGGAACTGATCCCATAAAACTTATAATACAATATGATAAGATATTCAGCATTATAGGAATTTCTCAGAGGGCGTTGCTGATAAAGAGGGCTAGTGAATCGGTTGAGAAGCAGATGACAAAGCTCAGGAAAACTGTAACTTGGAATATAGACTACTGGACTATTGCTAGGGCTGGAAAGGCAATGCTTTTCACCAAATATAGTGCTGAGCTGGTGAGGAATATAATGGGGATATACGGTGTTACTGGACAGAACTTGATCCCATACCACAACTTCACAAGAATAATATATAAGAGGCTTGTGAGAACTCAGCTGATAAACTGGGGTAAGGTGTTAGACGAATGCCTTAACGAGTTTATATTTAAAAATAGAATAACGGATGAGGAGATGAAGGATGTCTTATATGCTATAGCTATTACCACAGCCAGAGTTGTTTACTATTTATACCACACTATTAGTGGAGATGACGAGGCTAAGAATCTGGTAGTGCCCAAAGAGGAGCAGAAAGAAGAGGAAACTTAAATTGATGATATGTAGTAACCGAATTTATCTCCATCCCACGAGCTGTCCCCTAGAGCTACATCAACATATTCCCTATCACGTACCATTATGGCGATCCTCCAGAGCGAGGATTTCCTGTGGAGGTCAGATCTATCAGTCCTCACTTTTATGTCCAATACACGATGGTTTTTCTCGGGTTCCTTCCCGCTTAAAAGCATCCTGTCGAATAAGTTTATGGATATACTTCTGTTTGGCTTATCAATTGAGACTATCTCAACATCCTTTCCCAACGAAACTATCATGCCTGTGTATTTTTTCTCAATCCAAAGCCTAACTTCGCCATCCCACCTAGCAATAACAGCTCTATCAACTGGGAGGTATTGTGTTATGTCTTCTATTACCTCCACTTCTGGCTCTGGTGTTGAGACCCTGAACCTTAAATTTGTGTTTGAAACCCCAGACTGGAGAGATGCCCATTGATCCCAATCACCAGGCCAAGCATCAGCATACCCATATAATATATGTCTTCTGCTGTTCGGTATCTGAGTTATCAAGTTGTAATTGAGGGAAGAGGGGTTTGCAGGCGAGAATGAGTAGGATGGGGGTGATGTAAATATTATGTAACCACTAAGGGGCCGACCATATGCACCATTAGGATAACCCAATGTTGACATATCCCACCTCATAAAAACCCAAGGGACTGAATCATTCCTAGCCTTGACATCTATGGTTGCTGGATCTGCTATAACAAAACATAGATTAGCTCCTGTGGCTACAATGCTACGATAGGCACCTACCTTTGCTACTATATCTAGTCTGCTTGAGAGAGATGCTTTTTGTTTAACCAACCATCCATGAACATAACAATAACCTGTCTGGGCATCCTCAAAGCTTCTCTTATGACCTGTTGCTGGGCTATTAAGCTGTATTGCTGGAAGAGCTGACCACGCCTGATAGGAGGGGTCATAATTGAAGTAATGCCCTGTTGTATCACTCCATGTCTTATCAACAACAGGGGCTGGGTCTATAACATATACTGTTAAGCCATCTGGTGTGTATCTGAGTTGTCCTAAATCGGATCTGAACCATATCTCCCCAGCTACAAGTGCTGGATCTGCTGTAAGCGACTGCAAGACAAGAGACTTCAGATTTTTTATTAAATATCCCCTCCAGTCCTTGTCTGTATCAATTATCAGATCCGAAAGCTTTGGTTTAACCGCAAGAGACTCAAGCTCAGGCATCCTTCATTCCACCTTCCCTCATTTCCTGATAGCCCCCTTTATTGTCTCGTAATCCCTCTTCATGAATGCTATGAAGCTGTTGAATGGTACATAAACATAGTTGTACCCCTCAACATAAGATCCGCCTATTATCGATGCAAACTCCTTCATCGTTATGTATTTTGGTATGTTATCAGGTACTGACAAAAATATCAGCTTATCGTCTATCATGTAATAGTCAGAAGCTAGGAACCCACCAAACACCATCCTCACTCTTTCCTCTATTGTGAGATCATAGGGGAATTTTCCAGTAGCCACCTGTATGTACGCATCTATCATCTCAAGGAGTGCTCTTCTCACGATTCTCTCTAGAATCACCTTCTCATCCGTCCTATAAGGTACGGTCATGGATGTTATCACCATAACAAACAGGGTAGGATGAAGAATTTAAAGGTTTCGTTTTTCAAAAGTCTCCAATCTTTCCAAAAAGTAAGACAAAGGGTTTTAAAGAAAGAGGGGATAGGTGGGAGAGGTGACGACATGACCGATGTAAGATCTTCATGTATAGGTGCTCCCTTGCTATATAAACTTTACGGTAGGGGGCTGTTCTCAGAACCGACACGAACATCTATAATCGGTGTCGCATATAGCGTTTTCAGAGAGGGGGGTCAAGGAATGGGGATCTCACTAAAACTATATAATAAAAGGAGACAGGAGAGAGCTTCTTTCTACTTTAATGTTCTGTGTTTCTCCATTCTTAGGAGTATCATTTCCACTCTGCGATTAGAGAACCTGTATCGCTTAGGGAGCCATACGAAACTTGAAATATTGTTTTTCCTTAAACTAAGAGGGGGGATATGAATGGAGAGAGGAGTAGTGTTACTAAAAGAGAGAGAGGAGAGAGAAGGAGAGAGGAGATACATAGAGATACACGTGGTTATACCTCTTCCTTTATATGAGAGAGCTAGAGAGATAGCCAAACTCCTTAAAAACGGAGATAAGAGAAGGTGGACATATATAGTTGATGAGGCTATCCGCTATACCCTCTCCTCACCTGCTATAGACGACCTCGATTTAGTACGTTCACACCTTTTGAAACCTGTTAACAATCCCAAAGACGTTCACCTTAAGATAGATCCGTTATTATGGAATGAGCTTCTGAAGAGGTTTAACTACCTTCTCTATCCCTCTTTACATGGTGTCTCAAGGCTCATCACATATATCCTGAGAAAGTACCTCTCCTCTATAGATGAAGATGAGCTGAAAAGGCAAAAGGAAAGGAAAAAGAAGAACATAAAGGAGGAAAATACAGAGAAGAAGTTTATTGCTGTCCTTAGTGCTCTTAGGAATATGGGTCTCACAATATACACTGGCTCTCAGGTTGGTGAACCTATCTTTAATGAGGCTTTACAGTCCATAGGCATAGATACTGTCTTCAAGAGATCCTTCTGGAAAAGAAGGTTTGAGAAATACGGCTTCATTGAGATACAGAGGGGGTTCAGGGGAAAGAGGAATATAGTAATAATGAAGACTTTTGACACTCAAGCTGATGGTGATTGTCCTCTCTACTCATACAGAGATCCTGTCCAGAGGATTATCTACACTATATGCGATATTCTTGGGTCTCAGAAGCTTCCATATTCCATGCCCCGTTTGCTTTTTGAAGAAGCCCTTCATAGATGCGGTTTTTACGCTCCTTCAACTGTTAGGAAATATATAAGGATGATGAGAGGTAGGGGGTTGATAAAATATGCAAACAGGAGAGAGGTTGTCTTCGGTCTATTTGCCTGAGCGTGGTGGTAGGTATCTTGAGATGCTGTTTAGAGTGCTGAAAATAATCAGCGATAACAATGGAAAGTCCACCTTAGTGGTGCTATCGTACATAAAGGATTACTACGGCGATGAGCATATTTGCAGGGCTATCCTCAGGTTCTTTGAAAGAAAAGGTCTGATAAAAAAGGAAAGGGATAGCAGAAAGATCAAGATATACATAACCGATAGAGCAAGGTGGATTCTCAACAACAATCACAATGGTAGCGATAAGCCCGTCTGGGTACGTGATGTCCTGAATTTAACCAAGGGATTAGCAGGTGCTGTTACCTTTGCCAGACACAAGAGAAAGATTCAGAGGAAAATAGCTAAGGAAAAGCCTAGAATAATGGCTAGGTTATTAAAGAAGAAGGCGGGGTGATGAAAAATGATCAGATTGATAAGGGATGAGGAGATCAATGATATATTCGGCTGGGGTTTTAAAAGGCTGGTTATACTGGGTCTGAATGGGAAAGAGATACGTACATACTTGGGGGAAAAGGTGCTAGTTGATGAGCTAAATAAATTGGCTTCTCAGGGATTTTCAGTATTCAATGTTGAGGGAATAAAGGTGATAGATCTGCCAAAAGGATATGGTGCATGGCTGAATGACAAGGCTCTCTGGATAACCGACAACATATCAAGAGAGGATCTAAAGGAGGTAATCCAGTTCTTCAAAGAAAGAGAAAAAATGAAATAAAGATTAAAAAGGAAACCGATGCTCACTAAGAGGAGATGATGAGGGAAGGATCGCTGAATCAGTGATCTATCACCCCTCTCTGATCCACTTCCATACTTTTTGTGAAACAAAAAGATTTTATATTCGCATCCCTCTCTTTTTGTGGGGATGGTGATTTATGATGCAGAAAAAGAAGAAGGCTAATGTTCCTATTTATAAGGTGGCTAATGACATACTTCTTGAGATAATGGATGCTGGGGAAATATCTTTGGAAAGGCTAGCATTAAAGACAGGATACTCTGAATACGATATAGTGAAGGCGTGGAGATCCATCATGGATGATGTTAACTACATAGGCTTTACAGAGGATCGTGTTTTCTTTGTTTTTAAGAAATACAGGGAGGAGGCTAAGAAAGACGCTCAGAGGCTAAGGCAGTTGAGAGAAGAAGGAGAAGAAGGAGAAGTGATGGAGGTGGTATGATGGACAGCATAATAGACTTTTTTATTCATATAAAGCAAACTGAAATGGAGTTGCATAAACACAGGCTTGAGAACGAGATACATGTAACAGAGCTTCTTGAGTGTCCGTTAAAGAGGGATTTCAGAAACAGGTATCCTTTTCTTGTTGTTCCTACAATTCCTCTGTTCATGCATGGCGATCTCATCCACATGGGATTGCAGAGGGTTATAGAGATCTATGGAAAGGAGAGGGGTCTTCTGGTGGAGATAGAGAGGGAAATAGAGAAGAGATTTACAGTTGATGGAAAGGAGATAATACTAAAGGGTAGGTGCGATGCCGTCCTTCCTAATACTGTTATCGAGATAAAAAGCTCGTTATCCGATATGTCCCTTCCATATCCTCACCATGAGAAACAGCTTAGGATCTACATGAACATTTTAAGCAGAAAGGGGATGCTCATATACATAACTCCTACTAGAGCTACCGAGTACTTTTACGATGATCCTCTACCAGATGATGAGATAATCCAGATGATAAGATCCTCTCTTAGCTATGAGAGAACTCCGCTGTTCAGCTGGGAATGCGAAAGGTGCTCCTTCTCGATGTTCTGCCCAAAGAAGCAGAGTGGAAAAACAGATAGATAAAACTTTATAAAGAAAGTGCAGGAAAAAATAGGGGGGATGAATATACCCAAGAAAGAGGAGTTGTTCTACTCTCCTGTTATTGAGTGGCTAAAGGATAACGGCTTCAGAGCTATCCAGTTCATGGATGAGTTTGTTGTGGGAATACCCTCTCTTTCAATGTTGGGAATACAGTTCATAAAGCCATGCATAGTTGGCTACAAGAAAGAGGATGACACAGAGGTATTAGCAGTTGTTGAGGTTAGGGATTCAAAACAACTGCTTTTCGATGCGATAGGTAGGTGTGCTATCTATAGAAAGATGGGGGCTTACTCTTATATAGCAGTTCCTAAGGAGATAGGGGATGAGATAACCGACACATCCTTGTACAGGGATCTCGGAATAGGTCTTCTCGTGATAGAAGGGAAAGAGGTAAAAGAGAAGGTAAAAGCTGAAAGCCAGATACCTCAGAGAGAGGAAATGAGAAACATATTGCTGAGCATGGTCAAGTTTGCAATAGAGCAGAAGTAAAAAAGAGGTGTAGTCTTATGGAGATGAGATCATATCACGATACAATGGAAATAGCTAGGATGGTGGGTAGAATAAATGGAGAGATCTCAATTATGCTCAACATGTTAAAAGAGAGGAATAAAGAAAACCTTGCTGAGATGCTTGCATCAGAGGCTAGGTGGCTCAATGAGGTTTTCAGGATAATCCTCAATGAGTTTAAAAATGAGTGGCTTTGTGATTATATGAAGCCCATCCTTTCCAGAGGGGATGAATAGTGGATGTCCTATAATAAAAAGGAGACATACGAGTTTAAGGAGGGGGAAATACACATTGAGCTTAAGCCCTCTATATCAGCTTGCTATAACTTCGAGGATGGAAAGTCAAAGACAATAGTACTTGCTCCTGTTGTTGTGGAGAGAGTGAAGAACAAGGTAAAGATCTCATGGGCTTGCTCTTTAGGTTTATGGTGTCCTCATATCTGTAGATACTCCCATGTCAAGGAGAGAAAAACTTAATAAGGCATACCCATTATTCCATTTTTTCTATTAGCTTTTTAAGTTTTTCGTCCCCCTCAATGACCTTCTCAAGAACAAAAAGCATGGCTTTTAGATGCTCCTTACTGGGTATTGGCTTTTCCTGATTAGATCCTAAAAGCAGTATCGTTAGCTCTTCAAGTTTTTTTCTATCCAAAGACATCCCTCAGCTTCTTTCTAATTTTGTATATTATATGTGCTATCCTCATTGTTGTTCTGCATATCCTTGTGATCCCCGATTTACTGCATATCCAGACCATGATCAGCATTGCTATGTAAAGCGGTGCATACACTATTGTAATGGCTATGATCTCAAGGATCTCCCTTATCGATTCGGTAATTTCTCCCATACGAAATATTCAGTATTCCTATTTAAAACCTTTTCCTGTGTAAACGAAAACTTTTTATTTTTCACTTCTCATTTTCTCATGGTGATGTGTATGGTGCGTATAAGAGAGGGTATAGCTGAGGCTGTTGTTGGTGTATTCCTCATAGGGTATATAACCTTCTCAGTAGCCTTCCTAGTATTTGACCTTCCGCAATGGATCTACAAGCTCTGGGTCGCATTGCTTCTAATAGCACTCTTTCTCTCGCTTATCCTCTACGGCATAGAACAGTCTTTTCCGAAAAAAATTGTGGAAACATCAGAGGAAATGACTGTATCTGTGGTAAAACAGCCTCCTAAAAATCCATCCCCACATGCGAATGCAAAGACCTTCGTTACATCATTTAAGATATACCCATTCCTGAAAGATCTCCCATATCTAGAGTCTGGCGATAAAAAGCTGACCGATGAATACGTAATAAAAGCACTTAACTCCCTTCCTCTAGGTGATATATTCGCAACTGCATTTAACGAATCAGATCCAATTCCTCTAGCTCAGACGATGGAGAGGTACAAGAACCTGATTGATGAGACAATGGAGGAGAACCTTCCAGAGACCATAGTCTCCCTGTTTGCATTATCAATAATGCTTCTGCTCTCAATGAGGGATCTAATTTACGAGGCTAAAAAGAAGGCTAGACCGCCTATCGGGGGGTGATAAGGATGGTTAGAAAAGCTCTGGATAACTACAAGAAGGAGATGGATATGATAGCCAAGCTTGTGAGGGAAAAAAAGGTAACTTCTAAAGAGGAGTTGCTTCTGTTGCTTGGATGCTCGTGGACTCATCTCTACGGATTGCTGAGGCTCATGAAGACAATACCTGAGTACAAGGACATTGAGATAATGCATGGTGGTATTCTAAGACTAAAGAAATAAGGGTGGTAGTATGGAGATGTACTATACTGGGTTTACATATTTCGTCTCAACTCAATGGGATAGCTCTGTAACGGGTAGGATAAAAAGGGGCAGTAATGCTGTGTTCTGGTATGCCTCAACAGCTTGGTCTCCATTTATAATAACAGTTGATCCATGAGGTGTGGGGAGGTGGAATTATGGGTCAGCTCTCTGTGGATGAGGCTCTGGATGAGATATATGAGATGATGTGGTATCTGTCAAAGGTGGAGAAGTGATATAAGGTGATAGAAGATGAGCTCAGTTACTGAAATATCGGCATCCGATAACGCTCTGTGTGTGGATGAAGCCCTTGTTGAGGTAGGGTACAGGTTTCCGTTCTCTCAGGTTTACGAGGAGTCTCAGAAGTGCAGAATTCTATCGGTTCAGCCTATATTTATAGTTGTCAAAGGTGTTGGCTTCACTAGGTACAAGTGCCCCATAGACTACACCACTTTATTCACGGAATATAACGGAATATGTCGGATCAACATGCCCAATGATATGGAATCATGGTATCACAGGGAGACATGTCCTAGCGGATGTAATCACTTCAGATGGTTCATATTCAGAAAAGACGAATTCCTCAAGATAGGGAAAAGGGGAAAGACAATACTCGCATCCGATAACATCATATTTGTTTTAGAGCCTAGAAGAAAGGGATTTCCAGCTCCGTTCAATCCTAAGACATAGCTATGTATCTATTCTCTGTGTAAACGAAAACTTTTTATTTTTCTCCATTCCTTCTTTTCATGATGGTGGTCTATGAGGACAGAAGTTGTTGAGAGGTTGAGGAAAGAGCTTGAGAATCTGGAAAGGGATATGAATCTTTTAAACGAGCTGAGTACTGCGGATCTTCTCTATCTATCGCTCAAAGAGCAAAAGATGATACTGGCTCTTAGAGACATCAGAAATATACTGAAGATCCTCATAGAGGGTTTGGAGCAAAAAGATGGTGGAGAGGCTAAATTGTTGAGGGGAAAGGTGATTATATGAAGACAGTAGATGTTAAGACATTTTTAAATGAGATGTATGAAAGACTGGATCTGCCTTTTGAGGTTAGGAAAGAGCTTGTGGAAAGACTTGAAGAAGAGGTTGTTTCGGACATAGCTAGAATTTTAGAAAATAGAAAGAACACTGGGATTAGCGGAGAGCTGATGGACTATCCAGAGAATGTTCTTGATAATATGGTCAAAGAAAGGTTACCTCATTTCATAAAAGTTGATGGAGACTATCTTTACCGTCATTTCTATCATGTTCTGTCAGAAGGTGGGCAATGGAAAAAAGAAGTTGTCAAGCGTCATGCATGGGAATTCTTGAATAAGCAATATGATGGGGCTTATATTACAGTATGGGAATATGTTACTCCTGTTAATTTCGGGAAAAGAAGGTTACTGAGAATATACTACAGCGAATATACAAAATACTACTATGCTTTCTTCAGTAGAGGGGAGAACAAAAAGAAATTTAAATACAAAATATTTATTTGGGTAGGTAAGATGACAAAGGATCAGATGGCAAAATGGATTAAAATCTGGATGCCGTGCTTTGAACCGCCTATTATATGGATAAGGAAAGGGTAGGTGGAATTCCACTCCATTATTTTTCTAGGGTGGTAGTAAATGCATACAGTTAAGCTGTTCACAAGTCCACCAAGACCATATCCATACATTTTAATCAATGTCATGCACCCCAAATTTTCACTTTTGAAATATGCAGAAGAGGTAATAATAGATTCTGGAATAGAGATCTTCAGAGATCCCAACGTAAAGGAATATCCTAAGAATCACATCTCAAGGCTTCTCAGGGTGTATGCAAAGGTGAGGCAGAGAGTTCACAATAAACCAGTATATGTTACAGTTCAAGACT
>Ga0080004_1238411_pt1 | contig 10074 bp, 8 predicted proteins | sample WasSprMetagenome_FD_69207 | JGI IMG/M metagenome (GOLD analysis project Ga0080004, IMG submission 69207) | Sulfidic aquatic microbial communities from Washburn Spring, Yellowstone National Park, USA - WS (SPADES assembly) (version 2) | ecosystem: Environmental > Aquatic > Thermal springs > Hot...
AAACTTCTGTAGGTGAAGGCACATTTTTTGCTAGTGGTGGTGGGAGAACAACGTCGCTTACGACTAGCCAGCCACACTTATTCAAATACCTTACACCCCTCAGAGCCTCTAAAACCTCTGTAGCAAGCACATAATCTGCTTGCCTAAGCGAGACGAGGGGTGCTTTAACACCATAACCTATTCTCACAAAGACCTCTACAGCACCACCCCTTTGCGCCATTCCATGAGTTTCAGCAACTTTAATATCGATCCCCCTTCTAATGCATGCCTCCCCTAGCACTCTACCAATTGTTATGAGGCCCTGTCCCCCAACACCAACTACAACTATGTTTACCTTATCTTTGTGAATGCCTTGACTGGGCACACCTCGTTGCACACTCCACACCCAATGCAGAGGCTTTCAATAACTTTTGGAAAACCTTTTTCAACCCTTATAGCTGGGCATGCGAGCTCATTGACACACAGCATGCACTTTACGCACTTTTCTAGATCCACTTGGTAAACCCCGCTAAGTCTACCACCCCTAGTAGCATTTAAAGAACACTCTCTTCTAGCAACTAAAACAGCTACGCCACCGGACATCGCTACTCTAAGCCCCTTTTCAATAGTCTCAATAGCTTTCTTCACGTTGTAAGGGTCGAAGACCTCAACGTAATCAACGCCAATAGCCTCTGCAATACACTCAATGCACATTTTCTTGCCTAGTGATCCATCTGCCTTTACTCCAGTCCCAGGATGGGGCTGAAAGCCTGTCATAGCTGTAGTCTCATTGTCTAACACTAGCACTAACATAGGAGCCCTATTGTAAACAGCATTCACAAGTGGTGGGAGTCCTGCGTGGAAAAAAGTTGAGTCGCCTATAATTGCAACAGCAGGTCTCTCCTTAACAGTGTGCGCAAAGCCGTTGGCGAGCCCTATACTACCCCCCATCTCTATTATTACATCCTGTGCATTAAATGGAGGCTGTATTCCTAGACTATAGCACCCAATATCACCACTGTATATTGGGTCTACCCTAAGCCTTCTAACAGCCATCTTTAGCGCATAGAAGGTCGCCCTATGGGGACAGCCTGGGCACAGTGTTGGTGGCCTTTGTGGAGGCTCTATGGGGGTCTTAAGCACTTCAGGTGCAGACCATGGAATTCCAAACACCTTTGCTATAGCCCCTACCACTCTATCTAGTGTTAGCTCACCTCTTCTCCCAAGCAGATCCTCGCCATGCACCTCTACCCTCAGGCCCAGGTCTTGTAGCAACGCCTTTAGCTGTAGCTCTACAACAGGGTCGCACTCCTCGATGACAAGCACTTTTTCAACGCCTTCCACAGCACTCTCAACAACCTTCCTTGGCAGGGGAACTGGTGAGGCGAGCTTGAGCACTCTAGCCTTTACATTGAGAGCCTCTGTAGCTTCAGCAACATATGCGTAGCCTATGCCTGAAGATACTATGAGCACCTTGCCTTCTCCCTCAACCCTAGTGTAAGGCAGGTTGGCCAAGTAACTCTCTACAGTTCTCCACTTCTCTAAGATCCTCTGCTTCATCTTCCTGGCATTCTCAGGCACAACAGCCCATTTGCTAGGTTCTCTCGGAAAGAAGCCAACTGCCCTAGGCTTTCTCACCTCACCTAGCCTCACAGGGGCTCTAACATGGCTAACCCTCGTAACACTTCTCAGTATAAAGGGGTGGTGAAGCTTTTCAGAGAGCTCAAGCCCTAGATATGTGAGTTCCTTCGCCTCTTGAGGATCACAAGGCTCTAGCACAGGTATGTATGCATGAAGCCCATACCACCTATTATCCTGTTCATTCTGGCTACTGTGCATGTAGGGATCATCAGCTGTGACTATCAAAAACCCAGCTTCAACACCAGTATAAGCACTTGTCATTAGCGGGTCTGCTGCCACGTTCAACCCAACATGCTTCATAGCTGTTAAACTTGGTACTCCGCTCATAGCAGCAGCATAAGCACCTTCAAAAGCTACTTTCTCATTAACACTCCACTCAACGTATATCCCTAACTCACTTGCCACTAAGCCAAGGGTTTCAACTACTTCACTAGAAGGGGTTCCAGGATATGCAGTGGCAAAGCCTATGCCGTACTCTATAGCCCCCCTTGCAATAGCCTCGTTACCCAGGAGAAAAACTGTTGTGTTAGGCTCTCCTAAAACCCTGTGACTCCCACGAGCCTTAGGCAAAACTCTATAGCACCCTCTTGTCAATCACGTACTTAGGCTTTCCATCGAATCTTGGTAGGGTTCCTGGGTCAACAACTTCAACAACTGGTGTAACTATTATAGTCTCCCTCAAGTCATAAGCAAGCTTCTTAGCCAAAATCCTCTTATCCTCCTCACTCAACTTCGAAGCAGACTCCACTTGTATAATCAGCTTATCCATAGCGTTCTCCCTATCAATGATAATCTGGAAGTGAGGTGCGACAAGGGGCTCCCTCAACAGCACCTCTTGTATTGCTGTTGGCCATATGTTTACTCCGTTTATTATGAACATGTCGTCTGTTCTTCCTTGGATTCTGTCAATCTTTTTGTGTGTTCTTCCGCAGTCACATGTGCTCTGGTCTAAGAGTCTTGATATGTCTCTTGTCCTATACCTAATCAAAGGCATTGCATCTTTTGTTAGAGATGTGAATACTAGCTCACCCTTCTCCTCAAGCTCAACAGTCTCACCAGTCTTAGGATCAATAACCTCAACAATAAAGTGATCCTCCCAAACATGAAGCCCACTCTTGTAGATGCACTCGGCAGCCACTCCTGGGCCCCAGAGCTCGCTTAGCCCATACATGTCATATGCTTGCATGTCCCACACATCCTCAATTCTCTTCCTCATGTTTTCGGTCCAGGGAGCTGCGCCGAACATGCCTTTTCTCACTTTTGTGTCTTTTGCTGGGTCTACGCCCATCTCAAAAGCTACTTCAGCAAGCCTAATAGCATAGTTAGCTATTCCTGCTAGCATTGTTGCACTGAGCTTCTGCATTACGTATATTTGTCTCTTTGAGTAGCCTGGGCCTGTTGGCACTATTGTTGCACCTATTCTCCTAGCCCCATAGTAGAAACCAAAGCCTCCTGTGAAGAGGCTAAAGCTAGGTGTTATCTGAAGTACATCTCTTTTTGTTAGCCCTGCTGTCGCAAGGCTTCTCGCCATTATCTCACCCCAGTTCTCGATATCAACATTGGTGTAGTAGACAAACACTGGTTCTCCAGTAGTTCCAGAGGTTCCGTGAACCTCTACAACATTTTCAAAGTGTGTTATGAGGTAGCCAAAGGGCTGTGCTTCCCTTAGGTCTTCTTTTGTTGTGTGGGGGAGTTTTTCTATGTCTTTTAGTGTTTTTATGTCTTCTGGTGCTACTCCTCTCTCCTTCATCTTCTTCCTATAGTAGTAGTTATTGCTATAAACTCTATGGACAACCTCCCTAAGCCTCTCAAGCTGAAGCCTCTCAATAACATTCCTAGAAGCGGTCTCTAAGCTAGGGTTATACACCCAGCTATCCGGCATAGCCATCACCAGGAGAAGAGAATTGTGAAGTGCTCTGCTGGTGCACGTACTTTACTTGTTGAATGTTTTTCTCTGCCCTTGCTCAGTACAGCACCTCTGGCCTCAGTTATGCACGGGTTTAACTCCATTGGTGCATGGTTTCACCAGAAAGCCTTATACATGTTGAGGGGTATAAAAGTTTTTAGAGAGATGAAAATGTAAATGGTTTTGGTTAGGCTACGCTAGGTCTATGTGGATTACCGCTCCTGGGTCTGGTTCTCCGAGTCTAAACGATACTATGGCGTTGCCGTATCTGCGGAGATCCACTACGTTCTTTCCCATACTTATCTTCTCGACATCTCTTTGTGCTTGTTGTGGTGGTAAGCTGAAGTCGTATTCAAATACGTTTAGCGTATTGCTCTTAGAGCTTCTTATAACTAGTCTTGCTTCTCTATACCCAGCTAGGGGTATCCCCCCGAACACCTTGTCCTCTACTTGTAAACCAGTTACAGATATTCTCACTGGTGGGGGCTGGGAGTTCAGTATTGATGTAGGGACAGACATTATTGTTCTATAGCCAGCGTCTATTGGTTGCGCATCGTACCTACCGCTATTGGCCATGGTGTTGCAAGCAAGGAGAATCTCACTCCCCATAACCTCTATACTTGTTACCCTAGCTCCAAAAGCTCCAACAATTCTCGCTGTAGGAGGAGTTATGTATATGAGAAGACTTGGTGCTACAATGGTGTTAGTGGCTGCAAATAACATCTTTTCAAACTCGTTTGCGGGTCTCACAATGTTCTCCGTAAATGCGTTAAAGGCTACTAGCACTCCTCCACCAACGGGCTTGGCCATGGTTCTCCTAGCGTTGTACCCAGACTTCACAAAGTCTAGTAGCCTAATGAACTTCACCTCCTCTACGCTCTCATCAATGGGGTTGCCTACAAACACACCCCCTCTGACAAAGAGGAAGAACCTGCCATAAGCTGAGGCAGCTACCCCTGTAAGAGGCCAGAGGACGTCGCTTCCATCAATAGACCTCCTTGCTGTGTTACCAAAGTAGGTGTACCTAATCCTTCCCTCAACGAGATCCAGGCACTGTATCCCGCTTGCTCCTTGAACCCAGCTCTCTAAGATATCAAAGCATGCGTGGTCATAGAGCTGAGCCCCCTTAAGAGCTGGTTTTGGGGAGAGCTGTTTATAGCTACCCCCCTTTCTATCGATTTGATAGAGCCCCAGGTTGATCATGCCGTCACCTCTAGCGAGTATAAGCCTATCACTAACCCCGTCGTACACTATTTCAGATACCTCCCCAACCCAGTCAGTTTCGTTGTGTAGGCTCTCTTTCCATAGCAATGTAATTGAGTCCTCAGCAATGCTATAGGCATGCACATGGCTATACTTGTTCACAAACGATATGGTTGCCATGGACTTAGCCTCCCTACCCCTATAGATAACTGGTGCGTGAACCCAGCCTCCAAAGTATATGGTGTCATCAACAGCTTCAACAGCGTTATAAGTGTCTCCACCAGATGTTGGAAGAGGCCCAACTTGCTCAAATCTATATCTCCTCACACGCTCCTCGTTGATGTGGATGAAGCTTGCTATAGCCTCAAAGGCGAGTGTATAGTACAGCACTCCTCTATGGTATTTTAAACCAAAGATCCCCCCACTGCCCCACTCAGGGCCATATCTAGGGCTATAAAAGTACTCCAGTAGGTGTTTTTTCATGTGATTTAATATTCATTAACGAGCTTTTTTAAGTTTTATAGCTGTAAAAAGCTTAGGTATGTAACAATCCTTGACGCATGTGCAGTGCTGTTAGGCCATGAGCTTTTAATACAAGTTCCTGTAATAACCAATACAATACTGTTAGTACACGGGGTGAGACAGGATTTCGAGAAAAGCTGTTGAAAAGTATAGAAATGCTGTCCTTGGGGGTCCTATAATACCAACTTTCCTACTAATAGGCTTCCCCCTGCTTGTTGTGAGGCTTGTTCAAGATGTCTATGGCATTGTGGACTCGTTTTGGCTTAGCAGGTACCATCAACTTGCTGTCGCAGTTCCGCGGCAGGTGTGGCCTTCGTACACGATTTTCACAGCATTTACCATGGCTTTTGCGTCTGCTAACATAGCGCTTCTATCTCAGTATGCAGGTGCAGCACTTTATAAAGAGTTCTCAGTTACTGCTTCAAAGCTCTTCTTAGTATCTACTTCAAGTGGGCTTCTCTTCGGTACTCTATTTTATGTGCTAGCCCCATATGTGTTCACACACCTTGTTGCAACTCCTCCAGAGATATATAGTGAGGTGCTCTCCTACGCTCGTGTAATGAGCGTAGACTTGGTACTTCTATCAGTAAACATGGCACTGGCAATAATTGTGCAAGCACTTGGTGATACTAGAACCCCTGCACTTTCTCAAGTTGTTGGAGGTATTGCAAATGTTTTTCTAGACCCTGTGTTCATAATGGGCTTTGGCATAGTGCCTGCAATTGGAGCTGCAGGGGCAGCTCTTGCAACTGTGTTGAGCAAGGTTATTAGCCTAGCAATACTGCTACTCATAGTTAAGAGGAGGTACGCGTGGTTAGAGCTCAGGGTAGGGCATGACATAGATAAGAAGTACCTCTTCGCAACGCTCCCCATAGCCCTTCCACTGCTAGCAATGAACATATCAAACTCCCTCGCCTTCAACATGCAGAACAGGCTTATTAACACCTTTGGGGGGCTCACTGCATCGGCATTCTCAATAGGCTTTATAGTGTTTGACCTTGCAAACACGAGCCTCTGGGGATTAACAGAAGGCATTACGATAATGATTGGGCAAAACATTGGTGCAAGAAATTTTGAGAGAGCTAAGAGAGTTGCGAAGGCTACGTCCATGTTTATATTCCTTGCTGTACTAGCAACAGCAACAATAGTATACCTGTTTAGAATCCCAATAGTATCCATATTTGTGACTGGGCAGGGCGTGACTCAAGAGGCTGTAGAGCAGCTACTATCTGAAGTAGATAACTTCCTCACGGTGACGATATGGACTCTCCCCTTCTTTGCCCTAACCTTCTCATCAATGTCCGTTGGTAGAGGCTCTGGGCACACATTAATACCCACAGTTATAAACATGTTTAGGCTCTGGGGCTTGAGGATATGCTTAGGCTATGCACTAGCTCTCGCAGTAGGTTTAGGCACAGTAGGAATCTACATAGCCTTTGCCATAAGCAACATTATTGGGGGTGCGGCATCCATTTCTTGGGTGCTCTGGGGGCGCTGGGCAAAACCAATAATTGGTGAGACCAGAAAAAGTTTTGCAGAAGTGAGAGAGGTGGAGACACCAACACCTATAACCATGTGTAGAAGTGCAAAGGGAAATGGAGGGGAAAAGTGCTTGCAAGAAGCCAAAGCAGTATAACTATATGTAGTGAGGGGCTCGGGAGCTTTGAGGAGGTCCACACACAATGTCTTCTCCTTTGCTCTTTGCCTTTGGGTGACAAAGCTTTTGCTTGATGAACCAGTAGTGTTAGTAGTGCTCTTGGCACTCATAGCAACGCTTTTCACAAATTGGTTCATAGACTCAGTCGCAGGGCATAGAGGTCCTAGGAGAACTCCTTACACTCATTCTATTCTAGGCGCCTCAGCGATATCACTACTGCTCACCCTAAGCATATACACTGTTACTATACTGCTAAACCTCGCAATAGATGTGAATTTGCTTAAAAACATCTTCATACTAGCCTTAGTATCTTCACTTTCGCACTTACTTCTAGATGCTTTTACAGCTGATGGTGTAGCCCTGCTATGGCCATTTAAAAAGAAGAGGGTTTCACTCACAAGCCTACACTACAATAACCCTTTGCTAAATGGTGTTGCCATAGGTGTAGGTATTGCACTCGTGCTTCTCTACACACTCTCACTACACAGTGGCTACCTAGCAAGTATTGTCACTAGCACTTTACGTAAACCTTCTTAAAGTGGTAGCTCTATAGAGGGCCTCAGCTCAGCAACTGCAAAGCCACTTGCATTAGGTGTTAGGATGAGTGCTGTAATGGTGTTGTTAAGAGATTTGACACTAATAGCACTTCCCCCATTTGCATAGTGAAATGCCTTCACAATACCATTGCATACTTTTGCAACGCCTTCTGCTGCACCTAGATACAAACACTCACCATCTGTCGCAAGGCTGAGAAGATGTAGCTTGTACCCAAGCCTTGTTTCACTTAATAGCTTTAAATCTTGCGATAAGAAAACGATGTGTGTAGCATCGTCAACTGTATACCCAAGTACAACACTATTTCTAAAAGAAGTAATCCTAATGACAACATGTCTGCTTAAGCCTATGGGAACGCTATAAGCTGATTCTAGTACAAGTGTGTCTAATGCTCTCCTCTCAACCCTTATCCATGAGAAGCCACTCTTGTTAACAACACCAACGATAAAGAGGCTGCCACTAAGTACAGTAACGTCGGTAGCAACATCAATGCCCTGGGATAGGGGCTGCGAAGCATTTACAATAATGTTCAGCTCTTCATCAAATACTGCTATAAGCCAAGAAGTCGATGACCTAGACCTGTTTGCAACTCCTACAACATATATTCTACCTCCATGAGCGGCACAGCTATAGAAACCGCCAAAAGACCCTGTAAATGCTTTAGTAATAGCTTTGCTCACAGCGTCAACCACTACAGCGTTAATTCTTGGGTAGCCAGTTGAGTTCTCATAACCAAAGATGTAGAGAGCTTGGCTAAGTATGCAAATGGCGTTAGGAGTACCTACTATGCTAATCTCTATAGTAGGGAAGTTCTGTGCACGCTGTACAATGGGGGTGAGAAGGCTGAGGAGCAGGGCAAGGGCCGCTATAAGTGCTTTAGCTGTAGCTGTTAGCACTCCCTCTCAACTCTTTTAACACACTCCTCAACACACAGCTCAAAAGATGCTCTATCAAGGCTTCGCTCCGCACACACATCTCTGCAGTACTTGTACGGATGGCTCTTCACATAATCATCACATGAGAGCTCCATGTTTAGGTACCGATAGGATTAGTTCTTAAGAAGGCTTTAAATCTTGGTGTCTAGTCTGTAATTATTCATGGAGGTTTTATAACCATAGAGCTCTACATACTTATTGGTGGGGGCAATGGGATTTAAGCACCTTGGGCACACAGCAGACGTCTTGATAAAGGCCTGGGGTAAGAGCTTGGAGGAGCTCTTTGAGCAAGCTGCTAAGGGGATGTTCGAAGTCATTACTGATACAAGCAGTGTTGAGCCAAGGGAGGGGATAGCGATATCCATCTGCGGCTTTGACTTGGAGAACGCCTTGTATAAGTGGCTTGAGGAGCTCTTGTTCTATCATGATAGCAGGAATCTTGTTTTTAGCAGCTTTAGGGTTAGCAGAGTCCATGAGCAGGTTAGTGAGGGTGAGAAGCAAGTGTGCGTTGAGGGTGTTGCTGAGGGTGAAGAGTTTCAGCAGGGTAAGCACGAGCCTAGAACTGTTGTTAAAGCTGTTACCTATCATGAGATGAAGATTTGGAGCGAGGGTGGGAGCTGGTACGCAACTTTTGTTGTTGATATATAGCTTTACCTAGGGTACTAAGTAGAAGAGGTTATCAACAAGCATTTCAACCTCATCTCTACTAAATAGGTTTTTAAGCTCACTAAATGCCTTCTCCAGCACCTTGCTACGACTACCCATATATGCATACTTCCCAAAGTACCAGATCATGGCATCTAAGTTCAGCGGAGGCACTCCTGATAGTCTGGCTACTTTGCTCCACACATTTCTAATGGTATCTGAGTACCTTAGCAAAGCCTCTCTACTAGTACTTACACTCTCAACTATTAGGGCTCCGGAAAGATATGTTACTAGCGCTACCCTACCATCAACAGGGATGGGTATCTCCATTGGAACTTCGACTCTTTCCCCAAGGGCCTTTTTAGCGTAGTAAAGCATCTTAACAGCAAATACTATTGTCTTAGAGCTGGGGTTAGCACTAAGGCAGAGGCTGAGTTCCCTCCAAGTGTTTGTGAGGGACCTTTTCTCAATAGCCTCTAAAACTCCTCTACACCTCACAGCCTTAGAGACCCTGAATAGCTTTTTGCTAAGCAGAGCCCTGTTGAACTTCTCAATAAATATCTTGAGGATATACTCCGCAGAAAGTGCTGAGTCTATACCTATACAGTGTTTTGCAACATAGTCTGAGAATGCAGTCCAGTACTCTTCACCAGTCATAGTGAGCCTATAGCTAACTAAAGCATTGAGAACTACCAGCATGGATGTGTAGCTCTTGCAAACCTCCGCAACCCTTTTGATAGCTTTGTACTGGGGGTCAACATCTTCAAACAAGAGGACTTTCTCCCTACCTAAAACACTTACAATTGTAGCTAGGCTCTGAACCCTAGTCTCATTAACCTTAGCGAAGCCCATTACAATCCCCGGGAGGTTTTCAGCACATTCTCTTCAGTGCAAATTGTTGCAAGACTTAGAGTGCCCTAAGTTAGCTTGGGCTGTTTTGTTTTTGTATTTACTTGTTTTGCTTATGTGTTTTGATGTGCAAGCCCTTCGTAGCGCTAGTTTTTAAGCCTTGGTGTAGAGCCAATAGCTAG
>Ga0080004_1127400_pt1 | contig 10071 bp, 9 predicted proteins | sample WasSprMetagenome_FD_69207 | JGI IMG/M metagenome (GOLD analysis project Ga0080004, IMG submission 69207) | Sulfidic aquatic microbial communities from Washburn Spring, Yellowstone National Park, USA - WS (SPADES assembly) (version 2) | ecosystem: Environmental > Aquatic > Thermal springs > Hot...
TTGGGTTCCTCATACAATTAATGCTTCCACTACATTTTTCCTATGCGGATCCTTTCAATTCCCTTTATTGGGTTCTGTAGCGTGTATCCCAATATGATGCAATCACATTGTTAATTACTTTCAATTCCCTTTATTGGGTTCTTTGCGCTGTCAGTGAAACGTTGAATTTATAGTAGTAGCCTCTTTCAATTCCCTTTATTGGGTTCCGAATTTATCTTTTCTCTTTTTGGGTTTTTAAGGTTTTTGACATGATTAATTCAGAAGCCATCATGGCACAAGCAAAACTTGCATTAAACTGATGATTTTTGCGCCAGTTGATGGTGAGGTTAATGATAGCTTCATTCGTGAATTTTTCGTCAATAGTCGAAAAGTATATAGACAATTTATAGTTAACTACACAGTAAACTAAATTTTATTATAAATCATTTTTGCTTTGAAAGGTTGTTATGTAAAAGGTGGTAAGTTTTATAAATTGATTGTGGCAGAAGAATTTATTTGATAATTATGGGTGTTTCTGCTTCATTTTCTTATAGGGATCTTTTGGATATGGCTACTAGGATTGCTGTTCAGGCGAAGTTTGAAAATTTGGCTAAGAGTCAGATTGAGAATTTGATAGGGTCTTTGTATATGGTTGATGATCCTAGGGATGCCCTTTTGGTTGCTCAATTGTTTGCTCATAGGCAGGCAGCCCGTCTTGATAGGGGTTTCCGCACTATGTCTAGGGTGAGTGAAGCTTTGAATAATATGTATAGCATGAATAAGGATAGGGTTTTTGCTAGTCAGTTTCTTGGTTTGGTGAAGTGGATTTATGAGTGTATTGAGGATGTTAGGCTTCCAAGGATTAATGTTGAAACCATAACTTTTGATGAGTTAATGAAGATTTTGAGGGGAGGATGATTGAACGATTATAGGGATTTCCATAAATTAAACGTTTTTATTAGGGTTGACGGTTTCCTCGTTAATGAAACCCCCCTTAGGGTTGGTGTTGGTAGGGAGCCACCTTTAGGTTCTGCTGTGGATATTGCTGTTTACATGGTTAATGGTTTTCCATGCATTCCAGGGTCTAGTTTAAAGGGCTTGTTTAGAAGCTACTTAGAGTCAATTGTGTCTTCAATGGGTTGTAAAGTTCATGATCCATGGGATGAGCAAGCTATAAGGGAGGAAGCGAAGAATAGAAATTTCTGCCCAATTTGCGGGATATTTGGCAATACTGAATTGGCAAGTCATGTTAGGATTTACGATTCCTATCCAAAAGATGGAGTATTTCACATGTTTCAAAAGACTGGGATAGCTATAGATAGAGTGTTCGGTAGTGTAAGACCTGGGCTTGGTCCATTCATTGAAGAACTCATCTCACCAAAAACTAAGTGGACGTTTAGAATGGACATCATAAACATTGACTTATACCCAGAAAAGCCTACAAACGATGATAGAGTTAAATTGCTCAAAAATCTATTCAAAACATTAACGGGCATCGGCTTAAACATTGGTGCAAGGAAATCTGTCGGTTGCGGACTTGTAAGATTGGAGGAAGCTAAATGGCGTAGATATGAACTTCAAGATGGGCTTCTAAAAATGGTTGGTGAAGGTGAAGTTAAATGAGTTCAACTCTATGGACTTCATCATCAACAATTCTTAGAGAAGCCACATTCAAAGGTTACATGGAGAATATCAGTCCATTGAGAATTGGCGTTGGTAGAGAACCTCCATTAGGCTCAAGAGTTGACTTAGCAGTAATCAGAGTAAAATATGGTGGATACGATATTCCATACATCCCCGGATCAAGCTTAAAGGGTTTATTTAGAAGCCATGCAGGGAGAATAGCATCTTCATACGGTTTAAAGGTATGTAGTGGCATCTCAAAAGAGAATTGTGTTGAAACTAAGAGGGTAACTTGTAAAAGGGAGGGGTATGAAGGGGAGTATATCCTTAGAAATCTTATAGAGAGGCTTATGAGGGATGGGAAATCTTCAGACGCCATGGAGGAATTCTTTGGGAATGCATGCATCTTATGTAAGATGTTTGGTTCGATGGGTTATAGGGGTAAGGTTTCATTTTCAGATGCTTATCCAATAGATGATGGTAGAATTCTACCATTTAAGTTTGGTTCTAGGACTGGGATTGCTATTGATAGGAGGACTGGGGCTGTTGTTGGAGGTGCATTGTATGAAGTTGAGTATGTTGAGCCTGGATGTAGATTCAAGTTTGAAATTAGATGTTCAAATCTACCGAACTATGCTCTTGGATTGCTTGGTTCGATACTTCGTATGATCGATAATGGTGAAGTTAGGATAGGTGGATTCACATCTAGAGGTTATGGGCTTGTTAAGATACGCAATTTAAACATATCCATAAAGGATTACACTTTAAAGGGGGAGGGTAAGGTTTTACCATCATTGGAAGTTAATGTTGATGAAAGTGTTGATGTATCCGATTTAGCTGAATTGAAGGATGGACAATTATGCTTCCATGATGATAAGGCTTGGGCTTTAATTGATAGACTTGAAGGGGTGTGGCGTAATGCAACAGATAAGATTAAACGTTCTGAGAAGCAAGCCTAGGCAGAGGGATACGTACAGGGATTTATGCGGTTCAATGTATGTAAGCATAATAGCTGACAACTCATATCTACATGTGGGTTCTGGTAGGGAGAAATTCGAGGTTGATTTGAAGAAGTTGAAGGAGGTTTATGCGAGGAAGAAGCGGATAGATGCAAGTGTACTTAAAGAATTACAGTTGAAGATTGGTTATAGTGAATTTACATCTACAACTATGGGGACTGTGATACCTGGTTCTTCAGTTAAGGGTAATGTGAGGGCTAGATTGGAGCTCAGCTTCCATGGATTTAATGGTAATGTTAGATCATGCTTCCTCAAAGCTTCACGATTAACGAAGCTTGCTGGGGAGGGTGAGAGTGGTTGGAGGCATCAAAGGGTTTGGGGTGAAACTATACTTGAGGATAGAGGTTTCCCATGCGACTACACGAAAATGGACAGTGTATGTTTAATATGCGACCTATTTGGAACTGCGGGTTTGAAAAGCTTAATAGAGTTCAGCGACTTCATAGGCTTAAACGTTAAACTTGAAGCTTTAGATCTCCCATATGGAATGAAGGTTTACGCTGCACCTCAAGGATCAGAATTTAGTGGTGAAATAAGCTTCATGAATTTGAAGGATTATGAGCTAGGCTTACTCTTACTTGGAATGGGAATAGTGAATGGCAGTACGGGTAGAAGCGTTATTCTGGGGAGATTCAAGTATAGGGGATTAATGGATAATAAGAAGTTTGGTAGAGTTAAATACAAGATTAACAAGATAAACTTAAGCAAATTTTCAGATAAACTGACCATTGGTAATTTAACGATTAATTCAGGAAGCTCCATTGAAGGTGAAAAACTCAACACCATATGCAAGGAGCTTGCAAATCTATCACTCAAACACTTCCAAAATGAACTTAGAATAGTTGATGAGGTGGGGATTCTTGAGAAGCTTTGAAGAACTCAAATTTGAAGAACTATACCCAATATTCAAATCATATGTAGTCCCATATAGAGACGATGCAGGAATAATTGATTATAGGCGCGTGAAATCTGAAGATGTGGAAACATATAAAGATGTGCTCAAAAAGCTTAGAGAGTTTCTACAAAGTATACTGGAAATTGAAATTGTTAAGTCATATGATGAAGTTAGAAAACTCGAATTAATTGGAGACTTAATCTCACTATACTTCAAAATCCCATTACTAAAGGAATTATTTCCATCAGCAATTCTAAGCCCCTTAAAGATATACATGCTGTGCAGAGTCCACTTGGTGCCAATATCACATAAGGATAGAGAACCATTGCAGGAAAATCCTGCAGAATTTATTAAAGGAATATATGAAAGGAAGGAAGAGTACTTAGATATCATCCAAAAATTAACAAGTATTCTAGCTGATGAAAAACTTTGTAAAGATATTGAGAAGTCGTGGTTCATATTCCCATCTGATACAAGACCTGGATTCAACACTTCAGGCTTAATACCACACCTCCTACTCACATCTGCAATAGCGTGGAGTTTAGCCATCAATAAAAAGCTTGATAGAACTGAAATTGCAGTATTAAGGTTAGCATCCCTCCTACATGACATTGGGAAACCCCTCAATTACAAACAACATGTAGAATTGTCAACAAATGTTGCTAGAATCCTTCTAGATGGATTAATGCCCGAACAGACATTAAATAGAATCGTTGACATAATATTTAAGCATCATAAACCAACGGATGAGCTTTCAAGTATATTGGAGAAGGCTGACACTATGGCTTCAACAATAGATAGAGTTAGGCAACTCGTGGAATCCTATCTTAAAGAAGATTTGGAATCGATAGCTAAAGAGTTGAACTTGAATTATGAGGATGGTCTTGGGACTGGTGATACTGCTTGGGATTTCTGGATTAAGGTGTATAAAGAGCGTGGTTTAAAGATTTTTGAAGATTTAAATTCAAAGTTTCTCAACAGTTTGAGGGAGGAAACTGATGGGCTTAAGTCTCCAGTCAAACCATTCAGAGGAGTTAAGGGTGAACGACGTGAGGAAGAGTATTATAGGAATGTGCTGATTGGAGTTATAGATGTTGCTGGCATTCAAAAGTACATATCGAGATCTCAAGAGATCAAAGTTACGAGTGGAGCTAGCCTACTAATAGACTACCTCGTAATGGCATACGCACCATTCTACATACAATCAAACATGGATGAATATGACATATGGGTTCCATACGAATCCTTCATATACACTGCTGGTGGAGTCGTGGAATTCGTAATGCCAAGGCTTTTTGTGAATGAATTTGAGAAGATCGTTGGAGACCAATTAAACGGTATAATCTCGGAGAATGGTCTTAAAGTGACATTTGCATATGCACAATTCCATGATAATATGTATGTTATGATGAGAGAGCTGACTAACAATTTACATTTAAGGAAGAATCTGTTGAAATGTGAATCTATGAAAATTGAGAGAATTTCAGAAATTAAGGGTTCTGAGGACCTATGCCAATTATGCTATTCTGATGATGCAAAATTAACATTGCAACTACCTGGAGAATCGAAGAGAGTATGTAGAATATGTAAATTGCTTTACGATTTCGGTGATGAAATAAGTTTTAGGGAGAGGTATGAAGCTAAAATCAGCTTATTCAAACAGGAATTTGTGGCTAAGAATGTTTATGATCTTGATTGGAAGGATGCCAATAGATATGTTATTGAATTGATTTCAGGTCATGATGGACTTGAGCTAGAGAAGTTAAAGAAAAAAGAAGTGGAGATAAGGGATATTGCTGTTTTGAAGATTGATGGTAATCTCATGGGGCCATTCATGGCGACATCCATCTCTCCAACTGATATGTATGAGAGGAGTGCTAGGATAGATATTGCATTGAAGAATGCAGTTATAAAAGCTTTAAACATAATCTATGAATCCATATCGAAGCTTCATGGAAATTTGAATGAATCAGCTAAACCATGTATATCAACGTTACTTGGAACTCTATATGTTGGTGGTGATGATAGCCTCATAATAATGCCATCATGGGCTTCAATAGCCTTCTCATGGATTGTTGGAAATGAGTTTAGATTGAATATGGGTGAAAGTAGGGGTTTGAGTATTGGCATAGCTGTTGGATCTGCGAAAGCCAATTTATGGAATTTAATTTCAGCAGCCCACAGCTTGATGAGTGAGGGGAAGAAGTATGTGAGGGATAATCCGGAGTATAGTGTTGTAATGTATGATATTGCTGAGGGTGGAACATTAAATAACTTGATAGTTAAGGAGAGAGTAAGCGTTTTTGCTAGTGGAAGGATTTCCATACAACCCTTCACATTATCGAAGACTGACGATATGCTTGGAAACTACATTAAATTAATATTTGAAGTTTCAAACTGTAATGAATTCATTGAGAAATGCTATCTCGCATCTAGATATCCAAATTGCATCAGTACACCAAACTTGATGAGCAGGGTTGAAGATGTTCAGAATTTCATGAAGAATATTAGGACTGGAATTATAGAATGTGTGAATAGGGCAGACACGTTTATAACGTTCAGCGGTGTACCTCAAAAGGATTATGAATTGCTCAAATTGTTCATTGTAGCAATATACTCAAAGAGGCAGTATGCTAGGTTTAAGGAGAAGGGTGATCTTAAGAGTGCGAAGATATACGATATAGTTTCAAAATTATGTTTCAAGGGGGATATAAATGATCTTTTAAAGGGGAAGGATATACCCCGCAATCTAAATTCATCATTCTCAGATGCTTATAGGATGATTAAGATTGTTGGTGGAGGTGTAATATGATGAACATCAAATTTAAAGTTAAAGTTAAACCTGTTGGCATGATGAGTGTTGGTTCAGTATATCTACTATTCTTAGGTCCAGATATACCATTCACAAAGAAGTTCGTTTTAGATGGGGGAAAGAGGGTTGTGAAATACTATATTCCAGGCTCCAGTTTTAAAGGTGCTCTCAGATCTTCAAGTTGTAGAATTGCTGAATCATTCAATTTCAAGAATTGCGGTGAAGTAGATGTTGAAAGAATCGAGGATGCGCATAAACGTATGGGTGGTATATGTGATGTTTGTAAGTTGTTTGGTTATCCTAAATCTAATGCTCCAAGTGCATTGAAGGTTTCAGATTTGGAGTTGCAGGGGGATGTGAATGTTGAGACTGTTGCTGGTATAAGGATTGATGATAGTAGTGGGAAGGTTGCTACAGGAGCATTATTCACTTCCGAGAAGGTTTATGGTGTTGAATTTGCCGGTGAGATTTCATTGAGTGATGTTGATGTGAATTTGATTGGGTTAACGTTATTGTCGCTTGCAGAATTGAGGTTGGATAGGTTTGGTAGGAGGTCTATGGTGGATGTAATGATTGAAGATGATGGTCAACTTGAATCTGTCATCAAGAATACTGATTGGATCATATTGCTTAACGAGTTGAAGAGGTGGTTGTATGATGAGGTTCTATGAAGCTAGAATCAAAATCCTATCCCCAACAATAATTCCGGGGAGGAGGGTTGAGAGGGGGTATAAGGGTCAGCTAAACTATATTCCATCAACAACATTGAGGGGAGCTATACTCACATCACTATACGCGCATGGTTACATAAGTTTGGAGGAAGCTAAAAGTATAGGTGGATCTTACGAGTTATTGGTATCCAATGCATACTTAATAGATGATGGATTCAAATCATATCCATCACATCCATTCATGTATAAGTGCAAAGTTCCACATGGAAAAGAAGTATTTGAAAGTAAGATCTTCATTTCTGAGTATGATGTTGCAGGTGCGCTTAAGGATGGGAGAGACCCGAAGTTTAAATTTGAGTGTAGTATGGGGCATGTAGCTATAGAATATCCACATCCACAGCTTGTGAGGGAATCGGATAAGGATGGGGAAGCATTCAGGGAGGTTGATGTGAAAGTTCAATCCATGATTTCAGTTGGTATAAGTAAGCGTAGAGCTACAAGTCAAGCTGGAATGCTATATGAGTATGATGCTATGATTGAAGGGCAAGAATTCTGGTGTTACATTGGAATATCAAAAGATAGTATCTATGAGCGGATTAAGGGTGGATTGGAAATTAAGATTGGTAGAGGGACATCCAGAGGGTTTGGACATTCAATAATAGAGAAGGTTAATGAAGTGTCATTGGATAAGATGATGGAGGATTTGAAGTCCAGTGGTGTAACTGTGGAGGGTAGAAACATAATATTTTACGCACTATCACCACTACTTGAAACTGATGGTTTAAAGAGCTATAAACCATATCCAAGTAAACTTAACCTAGACTCCTTAATGGAGATTTGTGGAATTAGTGGAAAGGCTGGGGTTTTGGAGATTAAGAAGGTTTATGGGAAAAGTAGAACTTTACATTGCGGTTGGGATATGCATGGAAATATTAGGAGACCAATATTTGAACATGCGGCTTCGGAAGGATGCATTGCAGTAGGCTCAATAACTGGTGGCAGAAACATTCCACAATCATTAGCCATACTATCATTAATCGGCTACCCAATCAAAATCTCAGAAAACTACGTGCTCACAGGGGTTAACATGTTAACCCCAATACAAATACACCCATTCCTATGGGGTGAAAAAACATGACCATAATCAAACACTTAAACCCAATAGAAACAAAAATCATAGGAATAATCACATTCAAAACTGAAACACCAATACACATAGGCTCCATGGGAGCAGAAGTTAGGAGAAGCTTCCTAAAACTCAAAAACGAAATGCTAGTCATACCATCATCAACATGGAAAGGAGCATTCAGAGCAATATCAGAAACCATAGCTAAAAACATGAACTTCAATGAAATCGCAAACAAATCAGTAAAATACTATAGTGAGGGAGCTGGTGGAATAAGGTATGTGCCAAAGGCAAAGGAAGAAGAGGATGATTTCAATAAGTTGAAAGGTGAATTAATGGAGTTGCATAAAGGATTAAGGAAAGAAGTTTACGGATTGACTAAAGAACAATTAGAAGAACTGATATATGAGTTGGGATTCAAAGAAGAAAAAGAGGAATTAAATAAATATAGTGAGGATGGTGAGAAGGTTTGGAGAAGATTTACTGAAGCCATTCTAGCAATAAATTGTCCAATAGGGAAGCTGTATGGAAATGGATATCTAGCATCAAAACTGAGATTCTCAGATTCACTAGTGAAAGGTGAAATAAACGAGAGACCAGGAATAGCCATAGATAGGAAGAGCGGCAAAGTAAGGGAAGGACACCTATACTTCACAGAAATACTACCAAAAGCAAAAATAAAACTAATGTTCATAGCATGCAACCTAAAACCAGGAGAAGAAGACTCAAAACTACTAGCAAACACACTACAATACATAAACGAACTAGGAATAACAATTGGAGGAGGAAAAAGCAGAGGATTAGGACAACTAACAATAGACGAAACAAACATATACATAGCAAACCTAAAAGACAAAGAACTCAGAGAAAAACTACAAGCAATATCAAACCCATTCAAATACATAAAACCAACAAAACTAAACGAATTCATAGAGTGGCTCAAACATACATAAAATTTAGTTCACTCAGTATTTAACTATAAATTGTCGATATACTTTTCGACTATTGACGAAAAATTCACGAATGAGTTTACCATTAACCCTATCATCAGCTGGCACAAACAACATCAGTTAAATGCAAGTTTTGCTTATGCCATGATAACTCCTGAATTAACCATGCCAAAAACCTTAAAAACCAGAAAAAAGAAAAGATAAAATCAGAACCCAATAAAGGGAATTGAAAGCTCCCCCAGCAACGAATACTTTGAATGCCTTTTCAACTGGGAACCCAATAAAGGGAATTGAAAGAAATTTCAGATTGCAAGTATATGCAATGTACAAGGATATCGGAACCCAATAAAGGGAATTGAAAGATATTAGGGTTAATTGCAACAGCCATGAACATGGCTAAAGAACCCAATAAAGGGAATTGAAAGAGAAGTTGTTCTCCTAAAGAAAAGCCAATCGCTGATGGGGGAACCCAATAAAGGGAATTGAAAGCAGTATGGTTTGATGGAACATATCTACATTATGAATGGTAGAACCCAATAAAGGGAATTGAAAGTGGTCATCTTCCCACTTATCTTCACTTGAAGACTCTTCTAATGGTATCCTTCCAAAACCACTATATATTTCACAAAACACAATGTAACAGTCCAAATCACTTTCAGTTACTTGCATTTCTTGACCCCTTTGCGGGGTTTTGACCGTTACAATAAACATTACATCACCATTTTTATACTTATATAAACCGCTTGATGGCTCCACAGTTATACCATGCTTATTCAATAATGATACTGTAGATGGGTGTCTGATGTAGCTTACTAATTCAACACCTCTATTAATCTTTTCTGTGAGAGAATCTATGAAGTAATTGAAATCCACTCTATATACTGATAGATCAAATCTGCGATAGTCAATCGCATTCAATGGCAATGCATTTAACAGCACCAACCTTTTAATCATGTTTCACTCACCTCTTTTATCCTTTCTTCTACTTCTTGTGTT
>Ga0080004_1086615_pt1 | contig 10070 bp, 9 predicted proteins | sample WasSprMetagenome_FD_69207 | JGI IMG/M metagenome (GOLD analysis project Ga0080004, IMG submission 69207) | Sulfidic aquatic microbial communities from Washburn Spring, Yellowstone National Park, USA - WS (SPADES assembly) (version 2) | ecosystem: Environmental > Aquatic > Thermal springs > Hot...
TCTCGTCAAAGTCATCTCCACCGAGGTGGGTATCACCAGCGGTGGCGAGCACCTCATAGACCCCCTCACCAACCTCAAGGATGGAAACATCAAATGTTCCACCCCCGAGGTCCCAGACGAGGATCTTACCGCTCTTGCCCTTGCCATAGCCGTAGGCCATAGCGGCAGCTGTGGGCTCATTTATTATGCGAAGGACCTTGAGCCCGGCGATTTCACCCGCATTTTTCGTCGCTGTTCGCTGGGCGTCGTTGAAGTAGGCGGGAACGGTTATCACCGCCTCGGTTATCTCCTCACCGAGGTATGCCTCGGCATCCTGTTTCAGTTTCCTGAGAATCATCGCCGAGATCTCCTCGGGAGTGAAATCTCGCCCAGCGGCGGGTATATAAACTCTCGCCTCACCCTTCGGTCCCTTCACCACCTTATAGGGGACACGCTGGCGTTCCGTCTCCACCTCCTCGTAGCGCCTTCCCATAAATCTCTTTATTGAATAGATGGTGTTCTCCGGGTTGATCACGGCTTGCCTTTTAGCAGCGATACCGACAAGCCTTTCGCCCGTCTTAGTGAAGGCAACTACCGAGGGGGTGAGACGGCTTCCCTCGGCATTAACGATGACCTCGGGTTCGCCGCCTTGCAATACGGCGATTACCGAGTTGGTGGTTCCCAAATCTATTCCTACAGCTTTTGCCATTTTATGCACCTCCTTTTTTATTTCCACTATATATAATAGCACCTTATAATAGCATTGGCAAGTCAAGTTGCAAAAAATTTTTCAAGTTAAAATTTCAATTTTTCTGTTGAATGATTTCAAAAAAGAAATTGTACCTTGCTAAAAGAGAAGTTCTTCATCACTAGCCTCCCATAAGGGATGGGTGGAAATCTCCTTTTTGCCCACTACTCTGTCATTGCGAGGCTTCCTGAAAGGAAACCTCGCAATCTTATAAAGAAAAACTATATTGTTACCTATCGCGCATAATTACAAAATATGAGATTGCCACGCCTGAACGCTTTGCGTTCAGGCTCGCAATAACAAAAGTGTAGATTGCTTCGTCGCTTCGCTCCTCGCAATGACAGTGGGGGTGGATGTCATTGCGAGGCTTCCCGAAGGGAAGCCTTGGCAATCTCGGTTCGCAAACCAAAGGTTTGCGAACTGTGTTGGCGAAGCCAATCTCGGTTCGCAAACCAAAGGTTTGCGAACTGTGTTGGCGAAGCCAATCTCTATGAGATTGTTTCTATCGCTTGTATTTTTCTCCAAAATTGGGGTATAATATTTATAACTCAATTGAAAGGAGGTTAAGAAATGCGGATAGATTGGCTGGGACACGCTTGTTTTCTCATCACCTCGTCCTCAGGGCTCCGAATCATCACCGACCCTTATGAGCCCAATATAGGATATTCTCCCATAAACGAGTCCGCAGACATCGTCACCGTTTCCCACGACCACTTCGACCATAATGCGGTTAAAGAGGTGAAGGGAAATCCCGAGGTCGTGAAAAAGTCAGCGACGGTCAAGGGGATAAATTTCAAGGCTGTTGAAACATTCCACGACGAGGCAAAGGGAAGCAAGAGAGGACGCAACACCGTGTTCGTGTTTGAGGTTGACGGGGTGAAAATCTGTCATATGGGCGATTTGGGTCATATCCCATCTCAAGAGCAGTTGAGGGAGTTGGGCGAGGTGAACATCTTGCTCATCCCCGTGGGTGGCTTTTATACAATTGACGCGAGGCAAGCCAGCGAAATAGTCTCCATTTTGAAGCCCAATATCGTCATCCCTATGCATTATAAGACGGAGAAAATAGATTTCCCCATCAGCGGGGTTGAGGAGTTTCTGAAGGGGAAGGAAGATGTGGAGAGGCTCCCCTATTTGGAAATAGATAAAGAGAAGCTCCCTGCTCCCGTTAAGGTAGTGGTATTGAAAAATGAGCGGTAGAGACTCTTTTTACGAGGAAATATTCATCGCTGGCTTGGGTGGACAGGGGCTAATGCTTATGGGTCAAGTTTTAGCCTATGCGGCAATGGAGGAGGGGAAGAACTGCGTCTGGTATCCCTCCTATGGTCCCGAGATGAGGGGTGGATTCGCCTACTGCAGGACAATCATTTCCACTGATGAGATAGGCTCACCAGTTGGGATAGAGCCCGATACAGTGATAATTATGCATGGTAATTTCCTGGATGTAGCTGAGGAGTTGAAGAGCGGTGGTAGGCTTTTCCTCAACTCCTCGCTCTGCGAGGAAATCCCCCAAAGGGACGATTGGAAAATATACGCCGTCCCTGCAAACGAGCTGGCGGAAGAGATTGGTTCAGCAAGGGTTGCTAACTTCGTTATGCTTGGCGCCTATCTTGAGCTCGTTCCCGTTGTTTCGCCCCAGACGGTCATCTCCGTTATGCCGAAGGTCATTCCTGCCCGCAGGAGGGAAGCGATTCCCTTAAATGAGAAGGCGCTTTACAAGGGGCAAGAATACGCTAAAAGATGGAAGGAATAGAGGATTTTTGGGAGGAGATATCCCTTGCCCTTCCTCTCCTCGCCGATATAGCTCATTCGGAGCTTCTCTTCCTACGCCCCACGGAAGAGAAAAATCTTAAAGTCGTTTTCCACGCAAAACCCTCAACTGCTCCCTTTATATATCGCAGGAGCAGGGAAGGTGAAACGCTTTCCCCTAATACTGATTCCCTTCCCTTTTCGGCGCTTGAGAAATTGAAGCTCGTTAAGGGGGTTGAGGGAGAGATGGTGAGGGGAATACCGGTTTGGAGATGGGCGGCTCCGGTTCTCTTCGCCGGTGAATTGTTGGGAATAATAGAAGTAGACCAGAATCTTTTGCAGAGGAGGATGACGCGCACCTATTCTCCCTATCTACGCCTCATAGCCTCTCTTTTAAACCGCTCCTTGTTTGGGGGTAAGATGGATGAAAGGATATTGGTGGAGATGCTAAAGCAAGGAGATGGCAAGGTCTTGCGGAAGGATGGGGAGATAATTTTCGCTGATGAGCGAGCGAGAGCCATCTATAAGAAAATAGGCATAAGCTCACCCCTCCATAAAAGATTTGAGGAGCAAGAGTTAGAGGGAGCGGTGAGGCTGATAAGCAGGAGAAAAGAGCTTTACAGCGAGCAGGAGATTCAATTTGGCTCCACTATAATCCTGAAAAGGGATGTTGAGCTCGTGGATTCCTATTCCCTTTCCGTTCTTTGCGACATATCTCTATTGCGGCGCCGTCTGCAAGAGAAGATGCTTCGTTCTGAGGTTCTTCAGGAGATGCATCATCAAATAAAGAATATCCTCCAGACGGTGATAAGCATATTGAGGATGCAAAGAAGGAGAGTTAACGAGGAATCGGCGGGAGCTGCTTTAGATGAGGCGATAGACAGATTGTCAAGCATAGCTACGGTGCACGAGCTTCTCTCCGAGGGAGGTATAGAGGGAGTGGATTTTCGGGAGCTCGCGGAAAGGCTCGTAGACACCGCTAAACGCTCTTTAGGGATGGAGAAAGTGGAAGTCCATTTGGAGGGAATTTCTCCCCTATTTTCCCCACCTGTGGTGTCCCTTATAGCGATAATTTTGAATGAGCTTGTGCAAAACGCCTTTCGCTATGCGTTTGGAGAAGAGGGCGGCAATTTGTGGGTGAAGCTGAACGAGGAAGGAGATAAGCTTGTTTTGGAGGTTATTGATGATGGTAGAGGACTTCCGAGTGATTTCCGTTATGGCTTGGGTCTCTCTATTGTGAAGGGGTTGACGGAGGAGCTGGGAGGTAGATTTGAAATTGCCTCCAATGGCGGGACGAAGGCAAAGGTAATTTTCCCAAAGGAGGTGGCGATATGGGTCTTAGAATATTGATAGCTGATGACGAAGCAGTTGTGAGGATGGATTTGCGGGAGATGTTGGAGGAAAGCGGGTATGAAGTTGTGGGGGAGGCAAGCGATGGGGAAAGGGCTGTGGAGTTGGGGGAGGAGAGGAAGCCAGATTTAGCCATATTGGATATAAAGATGCCGAAGATGAACGGTCTTGAGGCGGGGGAGAAGTTGATGGAGAAGGGAGTAGCGACTCTCGTTCTAACAGCCTATACAGATAGGGAATTCATAGATAGGGCGAAGGAGATAGGAGTGCTTGCTTATTTGGTGAAGCCTTTCAACAAGGAGAGTCTAATTGCGGCGATAGAGATGGCAATGGCGAGGTTTAGGGAATTACAGGAGCTGAGGAAAGAGGTTTCCTCCTTGAGGGAGGCTTTGGAGGTAAGAAAATTAGTGGAGAGGGCTAAGGGGTTATTGATGAAGCATTTAGGGATAAGCGAGGAGGACGCTTATAGATACCTGCAGAAGCGGAGTATGGAATACCGCAAGCCGATGAAAGAAGTGGCGGAGGCTGTAATCATAGCTTTGGAAATCAAGGAATAATGGCGGAGAGGGTGGGATTTGAACCCACGGAGGGCTTCTTAGACCCTCACTCGATTTCGAGTCGAGCGCCTTCGTCCACTCGGCCACCTCTCCGCTTTGGCGCCCCCGGCGGGATTCGAACCCACGATCCGGGCTCCGGAGGCCCGTGCCTTGATCCGCTTGGCCACGGGGGCTCTCTATTCCCTTATCACATCTCCCCCTATCATAGGGGGTAGCCTTATCTCACCGAATTGCGCCTCGTATTTTCCCAGATTTTCCTGTAGGGCGAAAAGGAAGCGTTTAGCGTGCTGGGGTGTCAAATAGATTCTAACCTTCACCTTTGGCGGGATACCCGGACCGGTTTGGATGAAATCTATGATGAACTCGCTTTCGTTATGGGTAATCACCGCCAAATTTGAAAATATACCCTCCAAGTCCGGTGGAATTTCGATCTTTACCTCTTTGCTCATTTCAACACTCCTTTCTGGCGGAGAGGGTGGGATTCGAACCCACGGAGGAGCCTTTAAGCCCCTCACTCGATTTCCAGTCGAGTGCCTTCGTCCACTCGGCCACCTCTCCCGATTTTGGCGCCCCGGGCAGGACTCGAACCTGCAGCCTTGACCTTAGGACGGTCCCGCTCTATCCTCTTGAGCTACCGGGGCATTTATGGCGCGCCCGACAGGATTTGAACCTGTAACCTTTGGCTCCGCAGGCCAACGCTCTATCCGGGTTGAGCTACGGGCGCCAAATTTTTCTGGCGGAGAGGGTGGGATTCGAACCCACGGGACGCCTTTTTGGGCGTCCAACCGCTTAGCAGGCGGCTGCCTTAGACCGACGCTCGGCCACCTCTCCAATCCTAACTTTATTATAACAATTCTATTTTACTTTGCCAATACCTTGTATAATTCCATAACATTTGAGACTCGTTTAATTCTCTATCCTCTACAATGCTGTTGCAAGAAGTGAAGCGACGAAGCAACCTCGATTTGTAAACCTAAAAGTTGCAAACTGTGTTGGCGAAGCCGCTCTCTGGTATTTCCCTTATCTAAAGAGAGATTGCCACGCCCACCGAAGGCGGGCTCGCAAATGATAATTGGCCTCTCATTGCAAAGGCTGAGCCTTTCTGTCATTACGAGTCTGGATGCTAAAGCGTTCAGGCGTGACAACCTCGTATTTTTATAAATAAAAGATTGCACCCTCTCGTAAGGGAGGCTTTAAAATGACAAAAAGGAAAAGCTCCTTTATAAAGCAAGTCCCATATCTTTTTGAAATTATTCATTACCTTTGCTGTTGACTTGGGAATGGGAAATTATATATAATAGGAAAAATTATGGGAAAAATTATGAAAACCAAACACAAGATAATCATCGGAGATTCTCGCAGGATGGCGGAGGTTCCAGATGAATCAGTCCATCTCATAGTAACTTCGCCTCCCTATTGGCAATTGAAGGATTATGGTTCCCCAAGACAAATCGGCTTTAACGATACCTATGAGGAATATATAAACAACCTAAATCTCGTTTGGAAAGAATGTTTCAGGGTTTTACACAAGGGATGTAGGTTATGCATAAACATTGGGGACCAATTCGCGAGGTCTGTGTATTATGGAAGATATAAAGTGATCCCCATAAGGACGGAAATAATCAAATTTTGCGAGTCCATCGGGTTCGATTATATGGGAGCCATAATCTGGCAGAAAGTAACAACCTGTAATACAACAGGTGGAGCTACTATAATGGGTTCCTATCCCTATCCAAGAAATGGAATTATAAAGTTGGATTACGAATTTATATTGATATTTAAGAAGCCTGGAACACCGCCAAAGGTCAATAGGGAACAGAAGGAGCTTTCAAAGTTAACCCTTGAAGAATGGAACGAATATTTTTCCGGGCATTGGTATTTCCCTGGGGAAAAACAGGATAGACATTTAGCTATGTTTCCCGAGGAATTGCCAAGGCGATTGATAAGGATGTTCAGCTTCGTTGGAGAAACAGTATTAGACCCCTTCTTGGGGAGTGGAACCACCTCATTGGCAGCAAGAAAGCTTCAAAGGAATTCAATTGGCTACGAAATAAATGAGGAATTCCTCCCGATAATAAAGGAGAAGTTGGGGATAAAACAAGGCGGGATATTTGACGATGCTGAATTCGTGATAATTAAGCAGGAGGATTTGGCAATAGATTTTGAAGAGGAGATAAAGAAGTTGCCATATATCTTCCGAGACCCTGTGAAATTTGACAAGAAAATTGACCCCAAAAAACTCAAATTCGGCTCAAGGATTGATATGTCGGAATCGAAAAGGGAAGAGCTATATAAGGTGAAGCAAATTGTTTCCCCTGAACTGCTAATTCTGGATAATGGATTGAGGATTAAGTTGTTGGGTGTGAAAGAGAAGGCGGATAAAAGGGAGGAAGCGATAAGGTTCATAAGAGAGAAAACAAAGGGGCAAAAAGTTTTTCTCAAGTTCGACAGTTATAAATTTGATGAAGAAAATAATCTACTTTGTTATCTTTACTTGCAGAATAAGACTTTTCTAAATTTTCACCTTATAAAGAACGGGCTTGTGGATGTTGATACTCAGCACGATTACAAATACAAAGAGAAATTTCTCAAAATTTCAAACAATATGCTTAACAAATTGTCGTTATGAAAAGCGCTAAAGTAAAGCTAAGCTACAAGGAAATGGGTCAGTATCTTCATATAGATTTTACGGAATTTCCCAAGTATGTGGCTCCTCTCATAAACTTAGCTAATCAATTTGCTCAAGGGACGCGTCCAAGGGTAGTAGGGCAACTTAGTGAATTGATAAAGGAATTCGAGGGTAAAACTTTCAGCGAATGGGAGAAGTGGTATCAGGAAAGAAAGCCGGGCGCAATAGATGAAGCGACGAATAGGATTTATCAAATGCTTCAGCAATTCAAAGATACCTTGAACAATGTAAATAGGGAGACTGTGGAAATGTGGGTTAGGGATTTAGTTCTTGTAAAGACCTTCATAGGTTTGAAATTTCAGGAAGCTATTCTGAGAAAAGGGGCAGAGCTCAAAGGTGTAGATTGGAGATTTGCTTCCCCGGAGGAAGAATCAAAAGGGATAGACGGTTTCATTGGTGATTTACCGGTTTCAATAAAACCTTCAACATATAAGGCTAAAGGTTCACTACCAGAAACCATATCTTGCAAAGTAATATACTACGAGAAAGCTAAGGACGGAATCGTGGTAGACTATAGCGAAATTCTGGGGATATAGTCTCTTGGAATTTATTGTCCACAAGAGAACGGTTATATCTGGTATGACGCCTCAAAACCCCATACCGATCTTAATAGAGACTCTCCTTTGGTGTTTGTAGTCAAGCAATATGGGAAATCTCCTAAGGAGTCGCAAATGTTAGGGAATTATACAGTTTGTTGACAATTCAGAGATTCTCAATTAAAATTTTATAAGAAATGATGTCCTATAGGCAGGTGAAACTATGAAGCTGGTCAAATTAAAACAAAGGAAGAGATACAGAACGCACGGCTTCCTCGCAAGAATGAGCACTAAGGGAGGAAGAAGAGTTCTTAAACGCAGGCGCCAAAAAGGGCGCTGGAGGTTAACCGTTTGACCCTCCCTCGTGCAAACCGTCTACTGCATACGAACGAAATCAAAGAGGTCTTCGCAAAAGGAAGAAAAAGGAGGGGTTCATTGTTATCTATTTATTATCTGCCCCTGGAAAACGGTGAATATAAAATGGCTGTTATCATCAAGAAGCAAAAGAGGGCTATAGATAGGAATCGTATGAGAAGGTTGATAAAAGAGGCTTATCGCCTCCTCCTCCCTCGCTTCCGCAAAGGTCATCATATGGTTATTATGCCCCTCCCCGATGCCATTGAGAGGTTGAAAGAGGCAAAATTGCAGGAAGTGAAGGAGGAAATGGAGGGAATCTTGGAAAAGAGCGGGATTCTATGATGACAAAGCTCCCAAGATATTTCCTAATCGTCATCATACGCCTATATCAAATTCTTTCCTCTCCCCTTCCTCCCTCCTGCCGATTTGTCCCTTCTTGTTCCCACTACGCTATTGAGGCGATAGAGAAGCACGGCGCCCTAAAAGGCTTATATCTTTCTATTAGACGCATCCTTCGCTGCCATCCCTTCAGCCCCGGCGGCTACGACCCCGTTCCCTGAGGAGAGAAGATTATGCAGAGACGCCAAAATGTCCTCGCTTCATTGATTTTCCTCCTACTTATGACCGGGATATTCCTTCTCCCTTGGCTTTTCTATCGTCCCAAGCCACCACCTCCCGTTCCCGAGGAAAAGGTAGAGAAGATTTTCAAGAAAGCAGAGGAGAAAGAGAAGAATTCCCTCACAATTTACGAGGCTATTAAGCTCTATGAGGAGATAATAAAGAAATATCCATTAAGCGAGAAAACCCCCTATGCTATCCTCCGCTTGGGTGAGATATACGAGAAAAAATTGATGGACAAGAAAAAGGCTCTTCAGTTCTATTCCCGTCTGGAGCAGGAGCCTTTCAGAAATAAGGAATTGGAAATAGAGGAAAACGGACGGAAAATCACCCTACCCGCATATGAAATCGCTCTCCGCAAGTTGGACGAATTACATAAAAACGACACCCTTTACAAGCTGATGGATTTCCTCGTTAGGCTTTTGGGGAAGAATCGCTCCTATAGCTATGTCCTTGCCCTCGTCGTGTTGGTTATTTTGGTGAGATTGCCACTCTGGCCAATCACAAATGCCCAGTTTCAAAATATGAAGAAGATGCAAGAAATTCAACCTCGTATTGTGGAGATACAGAAAAAATACAGGAATGACCCTCGCAAACTTCAGAGAGAAACCGCTCGCCTATTTAAGGAGGAGAAAATCAACCCATTTTCTGGATGTCTGCTCACTCTAATCCAGTGGCCTATCTTCTTCCTTCCCTATTTTATGATTAGAGATTACGCCTACCAATTTAATCAAGTGGGCTTTCTCTGGATAAAAAGTTTAGCTCAGCCAGACCTTCCCCTATTCATAATCTACACCATAAGCCTCTTCGTATCTATGTGGTTGACATCTCCTTCCGACCCTCAGCAGAGGCAGCAGAGTTTGATGATGTCAATTATGATGCTGTTTTTCTTCATAATGTTCTTCCGCTTTTTGCCCTCGGCTTTCATCTTCTATTGGCTTCTTCTGAATATAGCCACGACTGTCCAGCAGTGGCTTATAATGAGGAAGCCGAAGACAACGTTTGAGAAGGTGAGTTGATATGAAGTCTGTTGAGGCAACGGGGAAAACGATTGAGGAGGCGATTGAGAAAGCTTTGGAGGAGTTAGGAGCGAAAAGGGAGGATGTGGAGGTGGAGATAATCCAGCATCCCAGGTGGGGGGGTCTAATAGGGCAGGCAAAGGTGAGGGTAACTCTAAAGGAGGGCTTGGGGGATAAGGTGAAGAGTTGGATAAGGGCGATAATGGATGCAATCGGTATAAAAGGGGAGATTGCGGTGAGGGAGAGGGAGGAGCTCATAGAGGTAGAAGTAGCTACGCAAGGGAATGGCGCTTTGTTAATAGGCAAGGGAGGCAGGACTTTGAAGGCTATAGAGGTCCTCGTTTCCACGATTATAAATAAGGGGAGGGAGAAAAAGAAGGTGGTGCGATTGGATGTAAATGGCTATATGAGGAGGAAGGAGGAGAAATTAAGGGACTTGGCCTTGCGAGCGGCGAGGGAAGTGCGTCT
>Ga0080004_1198427_pt1 | contig 10070 bp, 10 predicted proteins | sample WasSprMetagenome_FD_69207 | JGI IMG/M metagenome (GOLD analysis project Ga0080004, IMG submission 69207) | Sulfidic aquatic microbial communities from Washburn Spring, Yellowstone National Park, USA - WS (SPADES assembly) (version 2) | ecosystem: Environmental > Aquatic > Thermal springs > Hot...
TTTAGTTACTTCTTTTTATGCTTTGTAGGTGGGATTTTAGGGTTTATGATTTTAGGCTTTTAATGGCTGCTTTAGATTATGTCTTTGATTTTATGGTTTTGATTTAAAGTTTTGTGGGAGGAGGTTTGTGGGATCTCCTGAGATTGTATGTGGAGGTTTTAATTTTGAAGGAGATTTGTAGGGTGAGTTTGAGGTGTGCTGAGGGTTTATCCATCAAACTCCACGATGATAGAAACTTAAAATCTACGCTGGAAGATTAAGCATGATGAATATTATGGAGGAGGTTTTAATGGGGTTCTTTAACCTTCTCAGCCATAAAAATATGATTATTCAGTTGTAGATTCAACGAAGATAACAGACTGATTGAAGGGCTTCATAAGCTACTCGTTAAACGTGAATGACAGCACACTATTTCCAGTACACGCCCAGCTAACAGGTTCTGAGGTGGAGTTTGTTAGGGGGATGCCTGAGGGTGAGGGGCTAATGTTTGGTGATGGGGCATTCGACGCCAAACCAGTACTGAACATAATAGCCTCTAAATGCTATATACCTACCGTGAGAAAGGGGATAGTGAGTCCATGAGGATATGGAGCAAGATAGAGCATACAATGAAAAATTACACGCTTATAGGGGAGTTGGGGAGGGAATCTTCGGAGCGTTAACAGTAGAGTTCAGGGAGCAGAGTGAAGGCGAAAAAGGAGGGAAACAGGAATAACCTGAGAATCATAATATGCTGCCTAAAAATGGTGGTGAGGTGGGTCTATGAGTAAGTTGGACACGCCCTGGTTTTCGTAATCCCTACTGCGGTATGCAACTAGTGGCTGATTAGAATCTTCTGATGAAATTGGTTGGAAAATAATAGAGGTAATTAAATTCCAACTAAATCCGTAATTTAGAAACGAAAAATTGTTTCTTTCTTTTGTTTCATAAACATTTTATAGGGCATTAAAGCATTTCATTTATAGTGGTGTACTATAAATGTCCGATGAGGAAATGGATGCTTTAGACTTTGTGATTAACGTATTAAGAGAGCATGAAAAAAACTTGGATGCTCTCATAAGTAGATTGGAGAGAATATTGTCAAGGTTACCTACAGTGGTAGAGAAAGAGGAAATTGGGGAGAAAGCTGAGGAAGCTAAGAAAGAGACTGGAGCCGCAAAAGTACCAGTAAATATTTTATGTGAGAGCTGGAGCGATTTTAAGAGTGCATGTAGCGGGGCTGAAATAATAGCGTTTAACCATGATGGTGTGTTAAGCATAAAGGCTCTGCATGGAAACATAATATATGAGTATAGAGAAGCTCTGCTAGGTCATACTGGAAGTCTACAGTGCGGAGTACCAGTAAAGCTCCAAACAAACATAGATGCTGCAGAGATAAAAAGAGTTCTCTCAAGAGAACTGAAAGTTCCGGAAAACAGAATAATAAAGGGTGAAATCAATTTTCCAAATGAAATAAGAAGTAAATAGAATAAATGTGGTTGAAGGCGATTTTAGTTCTTTTTTATGCGGTTTGAGAAGTGAGCGAAGATTTTTAAGTGTTCGATACCAGTTTCTGTTGTCTTATAGATGAGTTCCCCGTTAGAATCCCTATATTCGGCAATTAAACCATCCTCTAAAAGCATTTTAAAGTATTTGCAGAAGCTATGGTAGTTGACGTTAGCCATATGCATTATGCGCGTTTTCTTAGAGCCATTCATGGCTACTTGTAAGATGTCAGCAATGATGTCATATTTGCTCCTATAAGAGCGCCCCATGAATAAAATGTATAAACAACAAATATATTAAAAATTTACGAAAAGAAGAGAATCCTTACTTTATGAACCTGAAAACTGCAAATAGCTTATTTATGCCTTCTTTTAGCAGCATGCGTAGTGTCTCATACGACTGCACTTATTTAGGCTTAATCTTTACATGAAATCGACAAGAAAGCCTACGGTTTTAACCGTGGAATGAATTGTCGATAGGCTTAAATATAGGCTACCTTAATGGAGGTGGCGTTAGCGGGGTGGTGTCCTGCTCCTGAGGTGGATGAGGTGGGAGCCTAAAAGGGCAATGAACAACCAACCAGTGAACACCTTAGAAGCAGGAATCTCCCGGCTTCAGTCGTGGAGAGTGTCAACCCAACATAGTGAGCGTAGGCTTAATGTTTCCTCGGAATAACACGATAGCTGCCAGGTTTACGGACGGCTTACTGGAGTTTTGTCAAATTGTGTTTGAAGTTCTTTCCATATCAACTAACGTATGTTTTTAATGCTGCCCTTAAAGCGCCTATTACATTGCTCACCATTAGGGATGGGTGGGAAAATCTCCTTTTAATGTTATCGATTCTCTCGCCCAAAATTTCAACTTTATCCGCGTCAATCTCGCCCATACCCTCTTTATAGGCTTTCCATAATACTTCAATAGCATAAGGATTTATGCCCATAATTCTGCAGCATACAGCGTCAACTGTTACAGGATTAAAACCCGATATTACGAGGTTGAGGTTAACTGGTCTCCCCCAGATTGGACCGAAACCTTCCATACCAATTATTCCATCAACAATTATTAAGTCCTGACGGACAACTTTGTTTACGTAAAGGATTATGTCCAGTAGCTTTTTGTGGAACATCATTTTCTTCCTATCGCTTAATATGCCGAACATATTTTTCATAGCTACTGAGATAACTATATTCGCAATATTGCAGGTCTTAATTTTTGGGATATTAATGAAGTAATCAGCGTTTAAAACTGTTTTTGGTATGTGTATTTTGAAGCCAGCAACTTCATGCTCCTCACTTTCATCCCGGCTCAAGTTCACGAACTCAGCCCTGTAACGCTCCACTATATCCATAATTCCACTCTTCATCAGCCTTTTCTCAGCTGTTCCAGAATTATTATCAGACTCCACGATGGTGATTTTACTGGTGCGTTCACCAACGATTTCTAGGACTGCCCCTAGAAGCCGCGGGTCAGTTATAACCATTCCGTCAGTATTCTTCCAAAAGCAGACATTTGGCTTAATGACGACTCTAGCGTCTCTGGGAATATTTAATCCGCCTAAAAGGTTGATAGATTGCTGAATGGAGCTTTTTATGTTGCCGTTAACTCTAACTATAGACACTCTCTCCCTACAGTTGCTTGAAACTAAATCTCTTTTTTCGAGGGCATTTGTAATCATCTCTAAGGCTCTTGTAAGCTCAAAACCTTCTTCAACGCTAACCCTCGGCTCTGCAAGCCCATTAATTAAGTTGATGAAATGTAAGTGTTCATTCACGTATGAGGGGTGTTTACCCGTTAAAACGTTGAAGTATTGAGTGAAGCGGCTCCCTACATTGACAAATTTCTTATTTCCCTCTTTAACTATTGTTAAATTGAAGGGTGCTCTAAGCAGATCCATCTTTATGGAGCCTAACTCACCATTAATCTCAAACTTAAGAGTTGGGATGCCTTTAGACCACGCTGCGGAAATAACCCCTTTAACACCACCCTGAAACTCAACCTCTACTTCCGCGTCTTTAATATTAGTCTCACCCCTAGAGAGAATATTGATTGATTTAACCGCCGTAATTATGCCACATAAATTTTGGGATAAATAGATTACGTGGGGAAGCTGATCCTCAATTACACCGCCCTTTGCCTGAAAACGAAAGTCTGTAACCGCCCTATAAAATGAGAGGTTTGATACTGACCTACCATAAATTTCCTTTACATCACCTATTAACCCCTCACGAATATATTCCAGAGATTTTTCAAAGCATGGTGTGAAAATAAAGTTGTGAGCTGGCATCAGAATCAACCTTTGATTTCCAGCATTTTTTCTAAGCGCATCCCTAATAGTTTCGATTTCAGCGCTACATGTAGCTATCGGCTTTTCACATAAAACATGCTTTCCATACTTTAATGCTTCCACAATCATTTGGGCGTGGAATTTAGGTGGAGTCAAAATATACACGGCGTCGATATCAGCCTCTTTAAGAAGACGCCGATAATCTGTGTAAGTCGCAGCGTCCTTTAAACCAAATTTTTCTACAACCTTCCTAATGCGCTCCTCATTAATATCGGCTAGAGCCCTAATCTCTATGCTTGAGATTCTTTTAACGGCTGGTAAATGGCAGTATTCGAAGGCTAATCCGCAACCAACTACGCCAACACTAATCCTCCCCAAAGCAGATCATCCCTAATACTGATTTTAAAGGCATGGAGAACGCTTCTTTCTTAATTAAGACATCTCAAACCCGCAGCATCACTATCTTCCAACAAATAAAGAGTTTTTCGGGGCAATATAAGAGTTTAGATAAAAATGGTTATCTATTAACATATTTTGTTAGTTACTAATCTGCTTAACAAGCATTAGAAAACAGGAGTGTGAAGTTTATGGTTGAAATCTTTCCGTTCATGCGTGGAATAGCGGAAAGCTTAAAAAGTTTTGGAGAGACATTAGGCTGAAGTGGACAGCGACCGATTAAGCCTAACTCGAGAGAAAAGATGGAAGCTCCAACTTAAGTCTTAGGAAGCGAGTCGCGAGCTTTTATGGGCAAAGGAGCGATAAATTAATCTTTCAAAAGTATATTTCTAACTATTTGGGGATGATCTTGTCGGCGACAGCTTATGTTGAATTAATCTGTGTTGGGAATGAGCTTCTCATCGGTAAGACATTAAATACTAATGCTCACTGGCTCGCGAAGAGAATAACAAGTTTAGGTTTATTTGTTAAGAGGATAACTGTTGTCGGGGATGATGTAGATGAAATAGCGTCAGCTATCAGAGAATCTATCCAACGAGGTTCAGCGTTTATTATAACAACCGGCGGTTTAGGGCCAACATTCGATGATAAAACTCTTGAGGGTGTTGCGAAGGCTATAGGTCGGGATCTCGAGGAGAATAGAGAAGCCCTAGAGATGATTAAAAGAAAATATGAGCAGTATGTTGCTGAAGGACGAATAAAGAAGTTTGAGATGACAGAATACAGGATTAAAATGGCTAGGTTACCAAAAGGAGCAAAACCTTTACCTAACCCTGTTGGAACAGCGCCTGGGGTCTTTATTGAGTATGGAGGTGTAAATTTAGTGATGCTTCCGGGGGTGCCGCAGGAGATGATGGCCATATTTGATGAATCTGTTGCTCCACTTCTACGTAAGGTAGCTGGAAATAAAGTCTTTTATGAAGTTAGTTTAAATGTTAGGGGGATCCCTGAATCTGAGCTGGCGCCACTAATCGATAGGGTTATGAATGAGAATCCATATGTTTATATAAAGTCTCATCCAAAAATTTCGGAGAAAACTTATCACATAGAATTACATTTCTCAACAACATCCGATAACCAGGATATGGCGAAGCAGAGAATTGAGAGGGCGGTTGTACAAATTTCAGAGCTAATATCTGAAAGGGGAGGTAAAATTCAGCCGGCGCAAATATAAACGTTGAAGCATATACCCTTAAAAGTTTTTCACTAAAATAATTAGGGAGTAGAAAATGGTTTTTATAGCGTTTATAATCGGGACAGCCGGTTCAGGCAAATCGTTATTAACGGCGTCATTTAGCGAATGGCTTAAAATTAACGAGCAGGATGTTGCAACATTAAATTTAGATCCAGGCGTAATTAAGTTGCCGTATGTTCCGGACATAGATATCCGTGACTATATAACGATTGATGAAATCATGGATGAATATGAGCTTGGACCAAACGGAGCGCTAATAATGGCTGCGGACTTAATAGCTAGTGAAATAGAAAATTTGAGGAAGGAGATTGAAGATATAAATCCAGACATATTGCTGGTTGACACTCCTGGGCAGATGGAGCTATTCGCTTTTAGAGCTAGCGGACCTTATATAGCTAGCGAAATAAGTAGGGACCCTAAAGCTATAATTTATTTATTTGATTCTGTCTTCTCCTTAAACCCATTAAATTATGTTTCGAACATGTTTCTTTCGGCAGCCGTGTACATGCGTTTTCTACTACCGCAGGTTCATGTTCTTTCAAAGTGTGATTTAATCTTACATGAGGATGTAGAAACCATTTTAGAGTGGTCTGAGGATAGAGGTGCCTTAGAAACCGCTATAAATGAGAGGCTTAATGGAACGAAACGTCTACTAAGCTATAGGTTGAGTAGGGCCATACATCAATTGGGCTTAAATTTTCCATTAATATCGGTGTCAGCGAAAACCCATGAAGGTTTCATCGAGCTTAATGCTGCCTTAGAGAGAATCTTTACTGGTGGAGAAAAAATCACCTATTAAACTTAGATTATTGACCATGCTGCAGCTAACGCGCCATACTCGGCTTCCTTTAGGGAATCTGCACTACTAACTATTATTACATCTCCGTCCTCAGGGTTTATAAGGTGCATTATATCCCTAAACGCTATTGGATAATCCTTTTCTAGATCCACGCTAACACCTGGAATAATGAGTTTATTATTCCTGCAAATTAATGTTACAGCACCTTTTGCACCAAAAGAAACAGCAGCATCACGCTGCTCGATTCCGCTTTTAACTTTATCAGCGCAACCTTTAACTAATATGGCCACACTTTTGGGAGCTAAAGTAAGCTCGTTATTCCCGATTTCAACAATTTTAGGCATAATCCTCTCAATGCTACTCCAAAACTTTTTACCCTTCTGGGTGAGTGAACATCCTCTCTTAGATGTAGTGATTAAACCAGCTTTAGTAAGCCGCTTCAATATTGTTCTCGTGGTTCCCTCACCTAGATTAAGAGTTCCAGATATTTTTCCACGCCCAATACTCTCGCATCCGTCTAGAAGCCTAAGAGTTCTTATTAAATCTAAGACATTAAATGAGGGAGAAGGTCCAGGTACCCTTTCAGCTAAAGTATTTAATGCATCTTTAATCGACATGGCATATCAACAACTATTTATGGTAACTATCAGTTAATATTTTTCTTAGCGCTTTTAATCAATTTGATAATAAAGCATGCGCCTCAGCAAGCATCTCTGGAATATTGAGGTTATAGGGACATTTCTTAACACATTGACCGCATTTAATGCATGAGTCAGCTTTAACTTCCACCATTCTATATCGCTGTTTGGCCCACTCAGTTAAACCATAATATTTGCAATATGCCATCTGACGTAGAATTATTGGTATAAGTATGCCTTGAGGGCATGGTTGGCAATATCCGCATCCTCGACAGAATTCTTTGCTTAAGGATTCAACGGCCTCCATAAGGATTTTTCTTTCCTCACTGCTTACAAGTATGAAGTTTTCCCCTATACGAGCGTTCTCTTCAACTTCTTCAATCCTCATCATTCCAGGAATTGCTGTTGCAACAGCCTCATTAGATAAGACAAATCTAAGCGCGGTTTCAGCGTTTATCGGAATCCTTGATTTCTTAGCGAGTTCCGGTGGAGGAGATGCTAAGAGCCCTCCTGCAAGAGGCTTCATGGCTATTACGCCAACTTCCATTTCTTTCGCTAAAGGAATGATTGATTCATCAACTAATTCATCATTCAACATATTGTATGAAACCATTATTACTTCAAACTCGCCGGACTCTATGCCCTTTTTCATTGTTTCATGGTATCTATGGCAGCTAAAGCCTATATGTCCAATAATCCCCTCCCTCTTTGCTTCTTTGAGAGCTTTGAGAGCACCGTTTGGACCAATTATTTTCTCGTATTTGTCAGGCCCTCCTAAATTGTGACATAAATATATATCTATGTAATCCGTTTTAAGATTCTTTAAGCTGATTTTTATATCATTTTTCATATCTTCATATGTGAGAGCCCCACTCTTTGTTGATATATAAAATTCATTTCTTCGGTTACTTATAGCGTAACCTATCTTTTCTTCACTATCACCATAACTTCGGGCGGTATCAATAAAATTTATTCCCAAATCCAAGGCTCTATTAAGTATCTTGCTTGAGGTCTCAAAATCTATTTGCGGCAACTTTATTGCGCCGAAACCTATTATCGAAACCATGAGGCCTGTTTTGCCGAGTCTCCTCCTCATCATAACTAATTCACTCAATTGCTTTCTGAAGGCTTTAGAGATGCTTTTCTTTTTAATAAAATTTTTGTCTGAAGAAGTGGGCGTAGCAACTGAGGTTTATGTATTTTCTTACTCGAGTTTCCTAAATTTTTCCTAAATTTAAGTACATTTTAATTTTCTTACGAGCAATGTTAGCGCGAACATAGTTGATATAAGTTATGGATTCTGAGTTAAGTGGAGATGCATAGTATTCTGCCTCTGCTTAACTCTTCCCTCTCGATTAACTCATTGAGGGCTCTTTGGGGGAACCCTGCTCCCCGCATTTGAAGGTTTAAAACTGCTATGATATCCCTATCCATTGTTAGGCTGCATTTCTCACATTTCATTATAGGCTACCATGTAGCATGAGTAGAGGAGTCAGGTTTTAGAAGTGTTCTCTACATATTTAACTGGTAAGCTTAACCACTTGAGCTTATATTCAAGCATGGAATATTCTAGCGTTCCACTTTGAGAACTTCCTATTCTGCCTCCTAGAGCCGTTTAGAACATTATGCTTTATACCTTTAAGCCTCTCCATCACTGCTCCGAAGCTTGACTCTTTAAGCCTCTCTCTTAGCCTCGAAATATGCGTCTATTAAGTCTTTAGGAGCGTCTACTGGGATTCTGTAGCTTTTAACTGCCTCCATAATCTTTCAACCTCACTTCTAGGATACCTGAGCTTACCAGTCGGAAGCTTAACGGCTTTAATAATCCCCCTCCTCTGCCACTTCCAGAGAGTCTTAACCGAGATTCCGAAAATCTTCGCCACATCCCTTGAACGTAAGAGTTCTTCACTCATCAAATAGACTATAGAGACCACCTATTATCTAAACCTAACTATTTTGAAAACACTGTCTACGGCATATAACACTCTTATATGAAATAGGGGCAGGTAGTGAAGTATCTTGTTCAAGTTTGAGAGAAAGCAGGAGATTTTTGATATTGGAGGGGTAAAAGTCGGCGGGCAGCCGGGAGAGTTACCAACCGTTTTAGTTGGAAGCATTTTTTATGAGGGGCATAAAATAGTTAAAGATCGCTCTTCCGGAGTCTTTGATAGGGCGGAGGCTGAGCGATTAATAAATGTTCAGGAGGAGATGTCTGATAAAACTGGGGTTCCATGCATGCTTGACGTGGTGGGGGAGAACTCTAAAGCCTTAACAAAGTATATTGAGTTTGCAGCAAACATTACTGACAGCCCACTCCTAATAAATGGGCCCAGCGCATCCGTTAGGGTTGAGGCGGCAAATTACGTGAGGGAAGCTGGGCTTCAGGAGAGAGTTGTTTATAACTCAATAAATTATACATTAGATGAGTGGGAGATTAGAGCAATTAAGGAGGCAAAGGTGAAGGCCGCCGTAATTCAGGCCTTTAACCCAAGAAACCCGTATCCAGATGGGATGATTCAGATTCTTAAGGGGGCTTCCGGAAAAGAGGGGTTAGTCGCTGAAGCCTTAAGGGCTGGAATAGAGAAGCCCTTAATCCTCATGCCAGTATTAGATGTTCCAGGCATAGGTTTCGCTGCTCATGGAATCTATTTGGCTAAGGAAAGCCTTGGCTTACCAGCCGGGTCAGCGCCAATAGGGGTTGTGGGGAGGTGGAGCAAAAATAAAGGTTTAGAGGACAGCGCGAAGATAGCTTGCAGAAGCGGAGCGTTAGCTCTAACGCAAACGATGGGAGCAAACTTCATTATTTACGGCTCTATCGCGAAAGCTAAATACATTTTCCCTATATGTGCAATGATCGATGCAATAATAGCGTATCATGCAAGAAGCCTAGGTATAAAACCGCTAGTTAAAAATCACCCGCTTCACCTAATGTTTGCCTAAAGAGCATAATAAAATCGGGCGAGGATAATGCGTTAAGAAATGCTTAAGTTAAAGCTAAAAAGGTCCCACTAATTCAGCCTTGACTCCCTCTCCACTTTAAAGGGCGAGACTTCCAGTTATAACTGAAAACCTCGCCGTTCACAGTAAAAAGCGACTTAAACATCAGGCGCCTCACATAACACAGAAGCCAAACCAGGCGGAAGCCAGAAGCATACAGCAACAAAACCAAAAAATTTGATCTACTGTCGAGGGCGGGGTAGCTCACAAATGCTC
>Ga0080004_1103973_pt1 | contig 10066 bp, 9 predicted proteins | sample WasSprMetagenome_FD_69207 | JGI IMG/M metagenome (GOLD analysis project Ga0080004, IMG submission 69207) | Sulfidic aquatic microbial communities from Washburn Spring, Yellowstone National Park, USA - WS (SPADES assembly) (version 2) | ecosystem: Environmental > Aquatic > Thermal springs > Hot...
CCCTGCTTTTCCCATCGATTTGGGAGGAGCCTCTGCCCTACGTGGTCGTTGAGTCTATGCTTATGGGTACAATCCCAATAGCCGCGAGGACGGGAGGTGTGCCTGAGGTTGTTGTTGGGTCGCCGGCTGAAGACTACCTATTCACACCTGGGGATGCGAATGAGTTTATGGATAGGATAGAGACGGTTCTAACGCAATCCAGAGATTATCTACTAGATGTTGGTGCGAAGTTAAGGGATCATGTACTTAGATTATTCAGTACCGAATATATTGAAAATAGAATTGTGAGTTTGTTCGAATCCACATATAGTCGGGGCAATGCTTAAGTACTATTAAGGCAGGGTGTTTGCTGTGAGGGTTTCGTTTATTGTTAGTGAGTCTTTTACGGAGAAGAGGCATGGCGGTTTTGGGTGGTTGGTTAGGGTTGTTGGGCGTGAGCTTGTTAGGCGTGGTTTCGAGGTCACCGTCCTGGCTTGGAGGGATCCTGGCTATCCGGAGAGGTATTTTGTTGATGGTATTGAGGTCGTTACTTACCCGTATGCCTTCGAGACTGGGTCTGTGTCTAGGCATCTGCGCGATTACTATGGTTTTGTTAAGGTTGTGAGGGGTGTGAATGCTGATGTTTTTGTTTCGATTGAGGCCATGGTCGAGACGTTAATTGCCGAGACCGTTAAGCGTGGTGCTAGGCACGTTGTTTGGGCCCAGGATCCCTTCGACTGGGTTGATTACCAACTGCTTGGCTCTGTGGATCCTCATTATAGGATATCGAGGGCTAGGTTTGTGATCAACAGGTTGGTCTTTGGCTTGGCGTATAAAAGGGCCGACTTAATACTGACCCAGGCCAGGTATTATGTCGATAAGTTGAGGCGTTTATATGGGGTTGATCCAGGTAGGGTCCTTTACCTCCCGAACCCGGTTGATTACATACCTGAGGAAGAGGGTATCGTGAAGGCTGGGGAGCCTACTGTTTGTTACCTGGCTAGGATGGATCCTCAGAAGAGGTATTGGCTCTTCTTCGAGTTGGCTAGGCAGTTCCCTGAGGTGCGCTTCATAGCCTTGGGTAAGCCTAGTGTGCTCTATGAGGATAGGTACAGGGAAGTCATTAGTAAGTACGCGGGGCTACCTAACCTGGAGGTCAGGGGGTTCGTGAGCGAGGGGGAGAAGAGGGAGATACTCGATAGATGCTGGGTTCTTGTGCTACCGAGTATTAGGGAGGGACTGCCCATAGCCATGCTCGAGGCCTTGGCGCACAAGTGCGCGTTGCTCAGTTCTGTGAATCCTGATGGTTTGACGGAAAGGTTTGGTTATTGGGCTAGGAAGGATGACTTCGCTGAGGGGCTCAGGTGGCTGCTTGATGGCGATAGGTGGAGGCGCCTCGGTGAGGAGGGTTATAAATATGTCAAGAAAAACCATAGTATAAACACTATAATTAATGCCCTAATTGAAGACTTAAATCTAGGTAATTAATTTTTATGAGGAGAGGAACCTTTATTTGCTTCCTAGGACCTGAAGGTAGTGGAAAAACCACACAAATAACTATATTGAAACGTTTGTTCAAAATACTTAACATAGGGAACGTTCATTATGTTCCTAAATTGAGAACTAGAAACATTATTATGAGACTTCTTTTTAAACGCTTTGTACCTGAATATTTTTCATCAGCTAGTGCCGTGGGTACTTGGAGTGGAGCTTCGAATAGAGAGTTAAGGCTATATCCATTGTTATTTTCATTTGAGGTTCTTACCGCTATTGTTATGGCATTATTGTTGACATATATCTTTTATTTGATGGGTTACATAGTAGTTTGTGAGGATTATATAATTGATATTGTATGTGATTTAGAGAGAGATCATATTAGATTTCATTTAAAGAGAAATTTTTTCATTAAAGCTCTTAATATATTACTAAAATTTTTGCCACCTAACGATACCATATTAATATTTTTAAACGCTAATTATGAGGAGTTGAAGAGGCGCTATTTAATGCGGGATGGTAAAATTGAGCCGTTTAATTATGTAAGTGTAAGAGTAGCAAGGACGCTGTATTACTTTAATTTATATAAAAAACGTTTTTACATTGATAACTCTAGCTTAAATGTTAAGGAAACGGTAAAACTTGTAATCAATGTTCTTCAAAAGGAGGGTATCATAGGAGGGAGTTATGAGGGTACTTATGCTTATAGATAATGAATATGGTGTTGGGACGTTCTGGCGAGGTTATAATATAGCGAGGAATCTAACTCGTGATTTCGATGTAAATATTACGATTGTTCATTTATCACGTAGGAGGTTAGGTAGGATAACACTGAAGAGTGAGGGTGGGGTTGCATTAATGAGTGTTCCTAGGACGGGCTTCTTATCAATACCAATTTACTCACTTATATCTATTTTTAAAGATTATGATTTATTGCACGTCTTCGCCGCCGCTAAGGCGTCTACGGGTTTTGCGGCAATGTTTACGAAGACCTTTTCTCGTAAAAAGGTGATTGTCGATTGGGATGATTGGTGGACTCGGGGAGGGTTATTTGGCCACTCATTTAGTGGTGAACTACATAGGTTTCTTGAGGAAGTTAATCCACAGTTAGCGGATGCCACAATCGTGGTCAGCGATTTGTTGTATAAGAGGGCTCGCGCGCTTGGCATTCCATCGAATAAAATCTATAAGGTGATAAATGGTGCCGATACATCATTAAGTATATACCCAAGAGATGAGGCCTTAGAAAGGCTTCATTTACCGAGAAACCGTTTTTACATACTCTATGCAGGTCTCTCGATACATTCACAAGAGTTTCTAGTGTTTCTAAAGGCATTTAGGGCGTTTGTTGATAGGTATAGAAATGCCGTATTGATTATACTCGGTAATGTACCTAGTACGTATCTTAAGTATGTGCAGAAGCTGGGGGTGGAGGATAACGTACATGCACCTCGTTATGTGCCATTTAATGAGTACTTACTTTACTTATCCATAGCTGACGCCTTTTTACTACCTGCTGACCCCACGGTTGTTGAGGCTGCACGCTTTCCTATAAGGCTTGGTGATTACCTAGTTGCTGGTAAGCCCATACTCATAAGTGATGTTGGGGAAATGGGTAGGTTCGTTAGGGAGTGTGGATGTGGTATTGTTGTAAAGCCGCGTTCTCCTGAGGGTTGGCTAGATGGCTTAATTAAGTTATTGGAGGATGATGGGATGCGTTTAGAGATGGGTGTTAAAGCCGAGTATTGTGCGGAGAAGTTTTCATGGAGAAACTTGGCGCATCAGATATATAATATTTATAAAAGGATTCTTGATAGAGTTGATTAATGAAGGTATTAGTGGCTAATCCACCGGCGTATTTTAGACCAAATTTAATAAGGCATTTCATACAGGCTGGTAGTAGATGGAGCTTTAGTTTGAAGATTCCTAAGAATAAAAATATTAAGGATCATTACATGCCCTACCCATTCTTTCTAGCTTACACCACGGCACTGCTTAAGCGAGATACTGATGCTGAGGTTAGAGGATTTGATGCAGATGCCCTTGATTTAGATGATGTGGAATTCGTTGAATGGGTAGTGAAGTATAGGCCAGATCTAGTAATAATAGAAGTTCCTACAGTAAGCTTCCCGCTGACTATGAATGCGCTTAAGCGCATTAAAGATGAATTACCTGATGTGAAAATAGCCGTAGCTGGTGGGCATATTACAGCTCTAACTGAGGAGGTCATGAGGGAATACCCATTTATTGACTTTGCACTTTTGGGTGAATATGAATTAACGGCTAAGAGACTTGTGGAGGTGTTAATTAAGGGAGACATTAATAATTTGAGGGATGTAAATGGAATAGTCTTTAGAAGGGGCGATCAATTGATTCACGGGAGGGGACGTATTTTAATACCTAACTTAGATGATTTACCTTATCCTGATCGTGAAGACTTTGATATATATCTATATCATGATTTCGAGATTGCTGGTAAACCGACAATACAGATGTTGTCCTCAAGGGGATGCCCTTACTCCTGTATATTCTGCCTTGAGAGGCATGTAATATATGCATCGCCCATATACCGCATGAGGGATCCAGTTAAGGTTGTTGAGGAGATAGAGCATGTAAAGTATAAGTATAATGCGAAGCAGGTTTACTTCGATGATATGAATACCACACTTAATAAGAAGCACATAATTGGTATTGCCCAGGAGTTAATCAATAGGAAACTTGATATTCCATGGGCATGCATGGGTGATATTAATATCGACCAAGAGACCCTAAGACTATTGGCTAAAAGCGGTTGCATTGGCGTAAAGTTTGGCGTCGAGAGCATAAATCCAAATGCCCTTAGGACTATAAATAAGCTATTCGTGTCGCACCATAAGGTTGAGAAATTCAATAAATCGGCTAAGGATCTTGGCATGTTCACGCACGCAACATATACAATAGGGTTGCCAGAGGACACTAGGGAGGGCATTTTAGCCACATTAAGGTTCGCATTAAAGCTCGGCACAGACAGCGCGCAGTTCTCCATAGCAACCCCACTGCCTGGCACACCATTCTTCAACATAGCCAGAGAGAGGGGGTGGTTAGTAACCTATGACTGGACTATGTACGATGGTGCAAATTACGCAGTATTGTCGTACCCGCACCTTAGCAATAAGGAGATAGAGATGCTTTACCACTTGGCAGTGAACCTATGGTGGATTAAGAAAAAGGGATTAGTAAAGGGTACAGTAGACTACTTACTAAAGTACCCAACTAACCCATTTAAATTCATTAGAAGGTTCGGAATAAGGGAGACCGCCAAATTAGTTGGTGAATTCTTTGTGGTTAAGTAATGGTGTCATTGACACCATTACTTAACCACATAATGAAATTTTACGCAGACATCCCCAGGTATTCGCTACATGCACTACTTAGGCTCATATACGGCACAGATTGGTGGCAATATATATATATAACAAAAAACAACTATACCATAAATTGAATAAAATCAAATATTCGCTTAGAGATATCTTAATATACATACCTACAAGTAAGAATAATATGCTAATAGCAAGAATCCCAATCCTGCACTCTATTATTATATGTGATTATTTAGATTCCGAAAATTTAAATATGATTAAAACTCATATAATAAATTTGCTATATGATGAAGTGTACACGAAGTATTTGAGAATTTCCCATAATGATATTGTAGTGGATATTGGTGCTCATATAGGGATATTTACGCTATATGCAGCAAGGATGGGGAAGATGGTTATAGCCGTAGAACCTGAGCCTAGGAATTTTAAATGGCTCTTTATCAACACTCACTTAAATAATATTAAGAATGCGAAACTACTGAATATAGCGTTATCCGAGTTTGATGGAGAAGCCAAATTGTATGTATCCTCAATATCTACTGAACATACATTATTACCTAATGTAACAACGAAGACAAAGGATATCATTGGTTCAGTTCTAGTTCCTGTTAGAAGGTTGGATAGTGTCCTGAGGGAGTATGTTGATGAGGACGATGAGCTTTTCATAAAAGTTGATGTTGAGGGTTCTGAGTTGAATGTGCTCAGGGGCTTCTCATTAAGGAATCCTGCTAAGTTTTCAATTGCCGCGTACCATTACCCTGAGGAGTACCGTTTAGTTTATAAGTATCTTAGGAAGATAGGCTTTAAAACAATGGTTAAATATTGGGGTGGAGAGCCTTATGTCTATGCGTGGAGACCAGCCAAGAGGTAAATTGAAGGAGTTGCTTTCTCGAGTTGTTAATAAGGATTTTAAGCTCGTATTTGTTGGGTTGGGTAGGGTTGGGTTACCACTAGCTGTATCGTTTGCCCTGGTAGGTATTAAGACGGTAGGTGTGGATGTTAATGAGGAGCTTGTTAAGCTTATTAATGAGGGTAAGGCGCCGTTTTATGAGGAGGGTCTGGGTGAGGCTTTAAAGACCGCTGTAGGCAGTGGATACCTATCCGCCATTAATGATGTGGATAATGTAATTAATTATGGGGATGTATTCATAATAGCTGTGGGCACGCCATTGACCGAGAATAATTACCCAGACTATACTCAACTTATCTCAGCCCTAAATTCTCTCGCCAAGTCTGAGTTGATGGGTAAGATGGTCATTGTCAGGTCGACGATAGCGCCGGGTACCCTCGAGAATGTGGTTAAACCACTTCTTGAAGAGAGTGGTTTAAGGGCCGGTGTGGATTTTGGGCTTGCTGTAGTACCTGAGAGGATAGCTGAAGGTAAGGCGCTGTACGAGATAAGGGCGCTACCTGAAATAATTGGTGGAATTAATGAAATTTCATCCCAAATAGCGGCCGCGTTATTTAGACATCTAAATTCTAATAAGAAGTTAATTATTACGAGACCAATTGTTGCCGAGCTTGCTAAGTTATTCCTAAATGTCTACAGGTACGTTAACTTTGCATTAGCGAATGAATTTGCGTTGATCGCTGAGCAGTATGGCGCGGATGCTAAAGAGGTTATACGTGTGGCCAATGAGGATTACCCAAGGGGTGGTATACCAATGCCTGGCTTTAGTGGAGGTCCTTGCCTCAGTAAGGATGGTTATTACCTATTACAGAAAAACATATTTCCTGAGTTCATAATGATGGCGTGGAGATTAAATGAGTACTTACCCCAATATGTTGCAAACAGAGTTGTTGAAGTGATGCGTAAGCTAGATCTCGATATCTTTAAGGTTAATATTGGTGTCCTAGGATTGGCATATAAGAGGGATATTGATGATGTAAGGTATTCGCCGGCTAAAAAGCTTGTCGAGTATTTAGAAAAGCTTGGGTTAAGGGTGCTTGTTCATGATCCTTATATAAAGGGTACTATACCTTTAGAGGAAGTTCTAGAAAAATCCCACGTTATAATAATTGCGGTTAACCATTCGCAATTTATGTACATTGAGGAAACAATCAATAGATACAAAAACGTAGTGCTTGTATATGATGTATGGGGTATCATTAATAAAGAGAAGTTGAGAAAAGATATTAAAAACCTCACTTTTGGCGCCCCGTATGAATAATAAATGGATAGGTAGGAGGATTTTAGTAACCGGCGGCTTGGGCTTCATAGGGTCTAATCTCGTGAAACAATTAGTAGAATTGGGGAGCGAGATCATAATTGTTGATGACCTTTCTAAAGGGAACATTAAATATTTAGATGATATTAAAGGTCATGGTAATGTAATGTTCATAAAGCGCGACTTAACTAAGGAGAGCGTTAAAGATATTATTAAAAATAAAGATATAGAGCTTGTATTTCATTTAGCTGCGAAAATTGGTGGAATAAAATATTTCCATAAGTATCCAGCAACTATACTAAGGGATAATTTGTTGATTACAATTAATGTTTTCGAAAGCGCGCTTGATAGTGATGTGGAGAAAATTATCTATTTTTCTTCATCAATGGTTTTTGAGAGAAGCGACACCTTTCCATTATCTGAGGACTTATTATTGAAGATACCACCACCAATTACGTCGTATGGCTTCTCGAAACTAGCCGGTGAGTATATTGCAAGGGCTTATAATGAAGAGCATGGAATCAAGTACCTAATTGTAAGGCCGTTTAATGTTTATGGACCTGGTGAATTACCTGGTGAGGAACCGGGGCTTGCCCATGTAATACCTGATTTAGTTAAGAAGGTGGCTGATGGTCAATACCCCCTCGAGATACTTGGAAGTGGTGAGCAAACAAGAAGTTTTACTTACATATCAGATCTAATCGATGCAGTGCTATTACTTGTAGAAAAGGCCGTAAATGATGATTATAATGTGGGTAATGATGAGGGGGTTAAAATAATAGATTTAGCAAAGTTGATTTGGGAGATATATGGGCGTAAGGAGCCTTTTGCTGTTAAGAATTTACCACCTCTTAAGTATGACGTACAAAGGAGAATACCGGACATATCTAAGATAAAGAAGCTCGGTTGGGCACCTAAAGTGAGGTTGAGAGATGGACTTAAATATTACATAGAATGGTTTAAAACGACGTATAGACGCAGTGCATAAATTATGAAATTCACCTATGATATACATGGTTTTGCATCAGCTCTTAAGCTAGACGCTGAGGGAGCCATTAAGGAAGCCATTATTAAACATTTTGTGAGTAATGTATTAAAGGTATTATATAGTATTAATAATAATAGGCCTTGGAAAACTTTGTTTCGAAGTATTATTAAAAAAAGGAAATTTTTATTAATTGTTCTTGACGATGCTAGGTATGATGCATTTGAGAGGGTTTATGGCAAATACCTGCCTGGTTTGTTAATTAAGGCCAGAGTACCGCCACCAAACACGTATGGTTGGTTGCCCAGGGCGTTTTCATACCCCGAGTTTAATGATGTGCGTGTTTTCTATGCGAGTATTGGCGTTGAGAGTCATGACATTAGGATTGGGTACTTTGTGCCGAGGGATAGGGAGGTTGAGGTGATACCCATAAGGCCGAACAGGGCTAGGCGCCTGAGGACCGTTTTGCCGAGTGAGGTTAATGATACGGTTAGGAGCGTTGGGCTTAGTGGTAGGGATATTGTGTGGTATGCGCAACCCCACTTTCCCTGGGTTACCGATGAGGAATTATCGCTAATGCTGATGAGGGATGCCTTGATACACGATTTCGTGCCACCGGACACCGTTGGGAAAAGGCTTACGATTCTCGGCATTCCCAGGTCTAGGGTCGTGAATGCCTACTACGCAAACCTTGTATTAGTTCTGGGGTATGTAAAGGAACTCATTGATTATGCGGTGAACGAGGGTGTTGATTATGATGAGGTCGTGGTTACGTCTGACCACGGGGAAATGCTGGGTGAGCTAGGTCTTTATCTGCACCAGGAGTATGACTTGCCTCAACTAACTATTGTACCATGGCTTAGGGTGATTCCGTGAAGCCCATTTCAGTAATAATAACAGAGTATTGGCCTCGTAATTTCCTCAAGTACGCTGTTAAGTCCGTTTTGAATCAGACACTTGATAGAGGATTGTATGAATTAATTGTTGTAAAGAAATTTAGGGATCCCGATGTTGATTATTTAATTGAATCGAATGGTGGAAAGGTTGTAATTCTTGATGATAAACCTATAGGTTATTATTTATATGTAGGCGTTGCTGAGTCTGAGGGCGAGGTTTTAGCTTTCCTTGACGACGATGATGCATTCACATTTAGAAAGCTTGAGTACGTATATAAATACGTATATGGCAAAGGTGATGTTTGTTATTATCATCACTTAGCATATATAATAGATAAGCACAATAAACTCCTAGGAAAATCCTTTGGAGGTCCTAGTGAGACCATAGTTATTAATTCACGGGATAAAAAGCAGGTAAAACATGTATTAAACAAATATGGGCTTATTGGTTCACTGATGAGCGCGACGGTGGTTAGAAAAGAAGCGGTAGTTGAACGATTAAATCAATTAAGGACACTTATAACGGGCCAAGATTCATTTATGTTTCTTGCATCGCTTAATTCCAATTGTTTATTAATTCACGAACCATTAAATTTATCATTTTATAGGGTGCATGGCTGGCAAGCTTCATTACCTTGGGGGTCGGCGCCGAGGGAGGTATTAGTGAGATTTGCGCGTCAGGCTGTGTTAAATCAGCACGGTTTTTATCAATTAAAGAAAGCCTTCCCCATCGTTGAAAACCTGCCCCTTAGGCATCACCCTCTTGGCGGGTATCACTACAACGTCCTTGGATTAATCGCGCTTGGCTTAAATAAAGAACTTGTTGCGTCGACAGGCTTTTTAGCTCTTTGGAGAGGTCTATTCGACAAGTCTATTTATAGGGTATTAGCGGGGTCTCTCGGTATTGTCTACGGTTTTCTCCCTCGTAAAGTCACTCAGCAATTATTATTGAAATATTATATGGGGCGGTTAACTTATGGAAAATAAATTGATAATTTTCATTCATGGATACTTTGGTTTTGGTAATGTTGGTGATGAGGCTGTATTGTCCGTTGTGCTTGATGAGTTTAGGAGGATGTTTGGTGATGATGTGGAATTTGTTGTTTTATCGAGTAATCCTGGGCGTGCGGTTAGGATTCATGGTGTTAGGGCGATTAGGGAGCGGCTTACTTCGCCTGTTTTCTG
>Ga0080004_1103320_pt1 | contig 10065 bp, 8 predicted proteins | sample WasSprMetagenome_FD_69207 | JGI IMG/M metagenome (GOLD analysis project Ga0080004, IMG submission 69207) | Sulfidic aquatic microbial communities from Washburn Spring, Yellowstone National Park, USA - WS (SPADES assembly) (version 2) | ecosystem: Environmental > Aquatic > Thermal springs > Hot...
CCTTAGACTTGGCGTAAAAGCACTCTTTATTATGGCAGCTCTCAGCCAGATTACAGGTCCAGGTTAAAGTGAAGTTCCCACCATCCAGCCTGACCTTTATAGGGGCTAAAACTATGGACCTGCGTCTGCGGTCGCCGTTGCTATCGGTGAAGCCTTCACACATGCCAGTGTTGGGCTGGACAACGATCTAAATAGATAACACCTCAAATAAGCATTAGGGAAAAATAAAAAATGGGATGTTTAGAATGGGTAGAACCACCTTATCTTCGATATTATGGTTCCTGGTATTAGTGCCAGCATGTGCCCAGCTATGAAGCCTGACGCTATGGGCGCACCCCACTCCTCATAGAGCTTACTACCTCCAACTCTAAGCGTTATCGTCTTAAGTATCCACGCTACAAGCCCATAAGTCCAGAAACCCCACCATCCGAAGCCGACGCCTACACCAGTGATGAAGCCTATAGGCTCCAATGGGAACCATATGTACCGTGCGTGGAGGAAGCCTAGGATTAATATCATGATGAATCCTGCGAGGAATTGCGGATACCAAAAGCCTGATGCTGGGTATCTGATCCAATCACTAGGCCTTACACCCCGCTCTACTAAGCTGTTGCAGCCTATAATGCCCCCGCTTCCAGGTATCCTCGTTAATCCGAACGTGTACGCTGCTTGGAAGAACCCCAGCATCGCAGCTAAAGTACCTAAGACTATCGACGCTACTAAGACTTTAAACACGCTTTTAGTGCTCACACCTGTGAAGGAAGCCATCTTGTATCCTAGAAAGGCTGAGAAGAAGTTTCCGCCTACAGAGAAGCCCATGTCCGGTGCATCTACCATCCATGTGCCTAGGTGAGCAGTCATCAGATAATCTCTATTCGTAGTGTAGTCAGCTGGAGTCTCAGGCCAGAATAGTAGCCTTTGGAGGGGTGCACCCTTATCAGCATCTCGGAAGTATACCCCACCCAATCCTAAGGTTCTCATTTGTGAAAACCAAGTCACCGATATAGCTATAATCGTTAAGACTGACGATGCCACAGACATACCAGTCATCATACATATGGCTACTGTCGCTATGAAGATCACTATGGCGAACGCATATATACCCCTATAGCTCATGGGTTCGCCTTTCTCAAACTCAGTCCTTTTAGTGACATCCATCCTTCCAAAGGCGGCTTTTACAGTATTAATAATATGGTGTCGGCTAGAGATCAGCAAGAGTATCGTTAAGCTCCAGATTCCTCCAAGCACTATAGCATTTATAGCGATAGGTGGACCATAGTTGAGGGAGCCTTCGCCACACCAGATCCTGCCGCATCCCCCTATGTCAGTAATCCCCGTGTAGTAGCCCATGTAGAATGCTATCTGAGCCATTATCAGCATTATTAGATACCAGAACCATATGCCAAACAGCACGTGCAACGGTGCTAGGTACATTAGGGCTACGCCTAAAGGCTCCTTACCCGCCCTACTGAAACCAGCTAAACTTGCCAGCGGGTGTCCAGCTGGAACCCACCATGATCCGAAGCCGCACGTGTTAGCCCTCCAACCGTAAATATCGGGGAACCAGGGGAATATGTCTAGGAGGAGCCTAGGAATCCATGCGATGAAGCCTATTATAACACCCATCCAGAAAGGCGTTACAGCTCCCTTAGCCACACGCTCTTTAGGTGTCGTCACTACGTTTACTAGAAGCCTGTGCGCTGCGTCCGCGTGCATGAAGGGGACCTTCTCAACATCCATCCACTGACGTCTGAAGATCGTCGCGATAGACACCATTAGAAGACCCCATAGAGACCAGAATATCCACCAGAAGATTATCATAGGCATTAGGTCCGCCCATGGAACTGGAACACCACCTCTAACAATGGCTTTAGCAACGTCTACCGGAGGACCCATATACCATGGAATAACGCTATATGTAAATTCGGGCGGGTTGAAGATCCTATGGCTTATAAACGGACCTATGCTCGAGCACATCTGGTTGACGTCAGCCCTCCCGAATACGAAGGATATGGGTAGGGCTGCCGCGTACAGCCACGTCAGGATTGTCGCGTCAACCCTCCTCTTTAAGAGTCTTCCGAAGGCTCCTGCGAAGTAGAAGCATATGAAAGGTAGAGATGTTAAAGCCGCATAACATATGACAGTTATACCTAAGACAGCGGGGTATGAAAGCGTATTCGTAGCATTCCACCACTCACCGAGAAAACCCACAAGAACTATGAAAGGTATCAGAAAATGCCACGGAATCTTCTCTTCAACAGCCTCTTTCGACGTAGACGTCTTCCCACCAAATTTTAACTGTTTCTGATAAATTTATAAGCTTTAGCTATCTTTTTTTTGAGTTTTTAGTATATTTTCTTAGACTAAATTTGAATTTGAAGCGCCTTCGCATAGTTCACGCCTTCACTTGCATCGCGTCATAGCCTACCGTAGACTAGAACGTTTTAAGCCAGCCTTCGTTTTTCGTCTCTCGGTTTGTCGTGTCTGAATCTTCATTAGGCTTCACATTAGCACCTTCAGGCTCTACATGCCACGACTATATGAGCATAAAAGGTGAGAAGTTCAAGGTATCCGTTATAATCGTGCCGGTCTCCATAAGGACCGGTAGTGGGCTTAGGATAATATGGTGCTGCAACAGGGGAATACACTGCTACAACCCGAGCTGCACGTACTCTAGGGTGAATAGGCGTGTGGAGGGTTAGCATTCCACCACGAGGAGATAAGTCCTGCGTATGCGTATTTCAAATGTTGGTGGGCTCTATCATCGACTCCAGGTCTGCCTTTAAACAGTTGGATCCGCATATGTGAAGCATCCACTATGGACTTTGTTCTTTAGGCTTGGGCTTCGGAGTGGGAGTGCTCCCCGCTTCGGCTTTACGTCCGACTATGAAGCCCAGCTCCTTAAGGTACATTATGGTTGCAAACCTCAATATGTCGGCCTTCGATGCGAACAGCCCGGTCTCTAAGAGCTCTTCTAAGAGCTTGTCGAACTTCTCGCTGACTGTTACCCTTATCTCAGGCATATTTTATCCCTAAAATATCCCTTAAAACGTATAATCTGTGAAGGCTTATATCGTTTCTGCACATAAAATATACATTGATGATACATATGAGTGGAGAATGTTCGGATAATAGGGCGACTGAGGAGGATCTATTTAAGCAGTTGAAGTATGTAGCGGACGTCTTAAACAGGCTTTTCGGCATACTGTTCTCACGTGAGGGGTTGGCTGTAAAGGACGTTAGCATAAGCGTCGAAAGAAGGAAAACCCTTAGAAGCTTTATGCCTCTGACTGGTGAGCAGCCTCCAGCGCCTAAGGAGGTCATCGCCGTAGAGGTTTCGGCGAGGCTTGAGCTTCAGGATCCCTTGGACTTGGATTCGCTGGCCGATGTGGCGGAGAGCGTGAAGGAAGCAGGGCTTAAAGCCTCGTTCAGTTCAGGCGAATTAAATGTGAAAATAAACCTAGCCGATATACCATTGGCATAATGGAGATAAAGTATCCCTCCGGAAACGTCTATCGGCTGAGCGGTAAACCGCGTCTCGTTTGGGTTGGCGTTAAGCTTTATATAGGTAGTGGGCTTAATGTTTAACGGTTGAGGGTTATGGGTTTGGAATTGAGGGAGTGGGCTGCTAAGTGGGTTGAAGGCTCCATAATCAGCTACGTCAGGGGGCGGACGCCTTTAAACATGGTCGTTGGAAGGATCAGGAGGGCTTTAAACAGCTACGGGCTGAGAATAGACGAGGTTGAGGCTTTAATAGACACTATTGAAAACAGTCCGGTCTACCTCCCATCGCTGGGAAAGGACGAGAAGGCCGTCAGGCTTAAGCTGGTTAAAGAGGCTTTGACCAGCCTTCAAGGCGAGGGGCGTCCTCCGATCAAAAAGCCAGGCGGGGAAGGGGGTTGCTGAGATGGTTAAGTGTCCATACTGCAATAATGAGGGGGGCTTCATGGAGCTTAGGAATCCGTGGAAGTTCCTGTTCTACTCGGTTAAGAGGCTTCAACGTACGGGTAAAACGATCCGTTTATCGTTCACAATTTTAACGGTTCTGGCCTTGGTGTTTTCTCCTAGGCTGGATGTCGTATACGCTGTCTCACCCTCTTCATGGTTTCAAATGATAGATGTTCTGTGGAATGCAACGGGAGGCTATGTTTCTCCTCATAGTACTTCAATAGCCCTACTAAACGATGATAGTATGTATATAGTGGGTGCGGCGAGCAAATATCATAATTGGACTACCTATGAGGATTTCATATTCATGTCTAAGCTTAGAGGCGATGGAAGGTTGGCTTGGTTTAAATCGATCGGCGAGGGTGCCTCCATGCACTACTATGTTTCAGATGCTGAGGTAGACTCCGACGGGAACATTTACCTGACGGGTGGATTGGGCCCCTCAGGCGAATCTAGTAGTCAAGCCTTCGTCGCGAAGATGGACGCATATGGAAACCCTTTATGGTTTAAGACCCTTAGCGTTGGTAGGTGTAATTTTGGCGATAGGTTAGCGGTAGATGGGCTTGGAAACGTATACGTAGTAGGTCGCGTGGTACTTCAACCACTCGATTGCCGGAGCTTCATTGCAAAAATCAGCTCTAAGGGCGTCCTCCAATGGTTTAGGGAGTTTGACATCTTTGGAGTGTGCGGGGCCTTCATCGATTCTGAAGGCGTCTACGTGTACGGTTCAAGCGGCGGAGACGCATTCATAACCAAGTTGGACTATGATGGGGGCGTCAAGTGGTCTAAGGCTATTGGCGGAGCCTACTGGGAGTCTGTTCACACAGCCACCGTAGATGCATACGGTAACATATATTTGACTGGAAACCTGTATACACCATCGAACTTCACAAAACCCCTATACATGTTTATAGCTAAGCTGGATTCAGAGGCAAATCCGATTTGGGTTAAGGCCTTTAACCTAGAATCTGTCAACGTGTTTATTAGTGGCGTCGACGTAGATTTGGGCATGAACGTTTACATAGCTGGAATATATGAGGATGCTTCTAAATATAGGGGTCTCATAGGTAAGCTTGACGCGAACGGCAACGCTCTATGGTTTAGATTGATAGGCTTTATGGGAGATATACGTGTAGATGATATGGTTGTAGATGGAGGCGGAAACGTACACCTGTGCGGCCCCTTATGGTACCCCCGTAGCGGCATATTCGTCTCCAAGCTGGCAGACGGCCATCTATCTCAAAGGGATCCCGAAGATCTCACATGGGCTGATGAGGGTGGTTGGGAGCCTGTGTGCATAGATCCATTACAGCTGACCGCAATGGGCTATATGGTCGACGTGAACTCTACGAGCATAACAGTTAAGCCGCCTACGGCAACGCCCTTAAGCATGTCTTCACTCAGCTTAGCGTCTGTTTCTAGAAGCCCTGAAACCCATCTAGCCGTGAAAGAGTTGCCTACGACGCTCATAACCTTGCATACAAGTAGCTTAAGCTACTCTCCAGAAGATACCGTTGCGATCTCCGGCAGCGTCTACAAAGGGGCGACTCCCGTATCCAACGTTCAAGTCGTCGTTGAGATCTACGACCCCTCTGGTGAGATTAGGCTTATAGATGTGCCCAGTACGGCGGCTGATGGAAGCTTCAACGTCAGATTCAGACTACCTTCAACTTGGCCCTCTGGGACATACGTGGTTAGAGCGATTTATGCAGACGTGACGTCAACCGTGAGCTTTATAGTAGTGGGGGGAGCTGATTTAAAGGAGGCATACAAGAGGCTTACCGAATACTACAATTCCCTCCGTAGGCAGTATGAGGAGTTGAACCAAACACTTCAAGAGACAAATGCAAGGCTCAGAGAGGCGGAGGACTCCCTTCAAACGGTAGAGGCGGAGCTAACCCTAACTAAAATGGAGCTCGAAGAGGCTAGGAGCCAACTCACCACCTGGCAGACTATGACGGCTATAGCCTTCATACTCGGATTAACCATAGGTGCGACAACCACGTACGTTACATTACGTAGAGGGAGGGAAAGGAGGGCGTTATAGGGGAGGTTGGGGTTAACTTGACAAGCAGGTATGAACAAGCCGTCTACAGCATGCTCTTTGATGAGCCCGCCACGCCTAGAGAGGTCGCTAAGAAGCTCGGTGTAAACTTCAAGACCGCGAAGGACGTGCACTACAAGGCCTCGGGCAGGATACACATATTCTGGAGGGGTGAGTAGTGTTCTTCTGCACGGAGTGTGGGCACTATATCAAGCAATCGGAGGCATACCTTTGTCCTTCTTGCAGGAAATACTTTTGCCGAGAGCATATAGTCAAGCACGACTGTAGAATCTGGGAGCCTACTGAGGGTGAAGAAGGGTTTGGGGAGAGGGACTGGGTTAAGGTAGAGGGTTTGCCAGGGGTCTTCAAGGTCCTATCCGTTAGAGATTTCGACACGAGGCAAATGTTGATAGTTAAATCTTTGGGCGACGGAAAATTGCACGAGGTCTTTACACCCCCGCGAAGGGTAAGTAAGTTACTTAAGCCGTTGGAAAGGGTTATGTTAGGTGTATTCGACTTCCCTGAAAAATTCGACATATTTGTAGATGCACTGAGGTTGCGTTACGCCTACCTCTATGACCCGGCATCCATCCTCTCTATAAGTAAAATTGATCCTCTGCCGCATCAGATAGAGGCCGTATACGGGAGGATGTTGGATTCGCCTGAGCCTAGGTTTCTGCTCGCGGATGATGTGGGCCTCGGGAAGACGATAGAGGCGGGTATGCTTCTGAAGGAGCTTAAGCTGAGGGAACGCGTTAAGAGAATACTCATAGTCGTTCCACCAGCGCTTCAATATAAATGGCAAAAAGAACTAAAGGAACGCTTTAACGAGGCATTCCAAGTTTACACGAGTGAAACGTTAAAGACGTTCGCTACTATAGGTAATCCATGGACTACGCACGATCAAATCATAACATCCCTCGATTTGGCTAAAATGGATCCGTATAAGGATTGGCTGAAAGATGTAGAGTGGGACCTCGTGATAATGGATGAGGCGCATAAGTTGGCGGTTCACAAATACGGTAACAAAATCGATTATACTGATAGATTCAGATTGGGTGAACTGTTGCATATGAGGACTAAATGCCTTCTGTTGCTAACGGCGACCCCCCATAGCGGTGAAGACTATGCGTTTTACAGGCTCGTGTCGCTTGTAGACCCGTATTTATTCCCATCTGAGCATCACGTAAATAAAGAGAAGTTGAAGAGGGTTATGATAAGGAGGATAAAGGAGGACCTACACGGCATATTCCCTCCGAGGGAGTCGAAAGCATTATCCGTTGAGTTTTCCGAGGAGGAGATGAGGCTTTACAGTGAATTGACCAAATACGTTGGGTACTACTTCAACCTCGCCAAGGAAGAGGTGAGAAGGGGTGTTGGGTTTGCAATGGTCATACTTCAGAGAAGGATGGCGTCAAGTATATACGCCATCAAGCAGTCGCTCAGAAATAGGTTAGAAAGGCTTGAGGGGCTCCTTAAACTACCCATCGGGGCATTTCCAGAGTTAGCGAGAGAAGATATGGAAATTCTTGAGGAGTATGAGAAAAACCCCGAAGATGTAGATGAAATTGCTATAGAAAAAGCCATGAAGAACATCGAAGCTTTAACCATGGCTAGAAATAAAGAGGAGTTAGAGATAGAAATAGGTCAAATCAGGTACCTTTTGGAACTATTAAACCAGGTGAAGGTTGATTCTAAAGCCAGATTTCTTATAGATTTCATTAAAAGGCTACATGCTGAGGCTCCAGACGAGAAGGTGCTGATATTTACAGAATATAGGGACACTATGGAGTATTTGAAGAGGTTGCTGGAGGACGAAGGTTACAGAGGACAGATAGCTTATATTCACGGCTCAATGAGTGTGGGGGAGCGGGAGGCTCAAGCTGAGGCTTTTAGAAACTACGATCATATAAAGGTGATGGTGGCTACGGATGCGGCTGCTGAAGGCATAGACCTTCAGTACAACTGCCACATAATGGTGAACTACGAGTTGCCTTGGAATCCAAATAGGATAGAGCAGAGGATTGGTAGGCTTCATAGATACGGGCAGAAGAAGGCTGTTCTAGTCTATAACTTGCTGGTTAAAGATACAATAGAGGGGGCCGTGTTTGAGAAGCTTCTTTGGAAGCTTGATAGGATTAGATCCGCGATGGGTGAGCGGGTTTTTGATGTAATAGGTGTGCTCCTCTCTGAGGTGAAAATCCCTGAGTTGATAATGAGCATAATAGCTGAAGGAATGAAAACGTTCGAGGCCAGAATGGAGGACGCTTTAAGGAAAGTCGATAAAAGAAGAGAATTAATCGAGATGTTGGAGAAGAAGTGCTTGATAAGAGATAGCATAGACTGGGGCTTCCTCTCAAGTATGAGAGAGAGCACCGCTGAAAACGCTATTGGAGAGTCTGACGTGGAACGATTCATGAAAAGATTCATTGTATTTAACGGAGGAGGTCTTGAAGAAGTCGATGATGGAGTATATAGGGTCAAATTGACGGACGAGCTTGAGGGAATAATGCAATTGAGCGATGGAGAGCTCGTGACTTTTTCGAAAAAGATAGCTGAGAAGAGGGGAGTGAAACTGATAACACTTGGCTCCAGCATCATGGATAGAGTACTTAGAGTGTCAACAGACCCCGCCTTTGGAGGATGGACGGCTGTGAAAATAGACCCCAAGGGGAGAGAGGGGTTCTTGTTCATATATAGCTACTCGGTGGCAAACGCTAAAGGAGATCTAATGTGGAAGAAGTTGTTCACATTGTTCTACGACCTAAACTCCCGTGAAGTACATACCGTTAATCCTAAGATCATATGGGATTTAGAGAACCCAGTATCAAAGGACGTAAATATTCCGGAGGAATTTTCAGAACTTTTAGACGAAAGCTTGGAAACTTTAGATAAGCGACTTACGACGTTGAAAAGCTCTTTTGAAGAGGAGTTGAAGAAGAGGTTTGAAAGGGAGTTGAAGATTAGAATTGAGGACTTGAAAAACTACTATGAAGCTAAGATAAAGGAAAGCAGTGAACGGATCAAGAGATATAGGATGAGGCTCCTCATGGACAAGGACATGGAGATAGCGATAAGGAGGGAAGAGGCCAATATAGAGAGGTACAAGAAAGATTGGGAAAACAAGGAGAGAGAACTAGAGGAGAAGTACACATTAGTGGGGGGAGACTATCCGGAGTTAATGGCAGTAGCCGTGGTGCTGTCCAAAGCGAGGCTATCTCGGACTATAAGCGAATTTGAGAAAGTAGAAAGGCTAGCCGTTGAGGAGGCCATGAAGTATGAGGTTTCTCATGGTAGGAAGCCCACAGACGTCTCAAAAGAGTTCAGGGGTTATGATATAGTGAGCGAGGGAGGAGGTGAGAAGAGGTTCATAGAGGTGAAAGGCTTCGCCGTAAGTGGGGACGTTGAGATGACTAGCAATGAGTGGCTTACGGCTGAAAGACTTAAAGATAGCTACTGGCTTTACATAGTGGAGAACGCTCTGGATGATGAAAAAAGAAGGGTAACGGCTACTATACGGAACCCATATGAGGCTCTTAAGGAATTGGCTAAGGTGAGAGAAATGAGGGACTTTAAGGTCGTAGTTAAGGCGGAAAGCTGGAAATCTCTTATCCATAAGATGGATAGTTGAAACGATGCACCCAATAATGGAGGTTGAAGAAGAAACAAGGGGGCTGTAAGAGATGAGGGACGCGGTTAAATGTCCGGTCTGTAATGGCGTATTCGAGGTTGTGCCTCTTAAGACTTGGAGGTTTAGGTTTTACCAGGTTAAACGCTATCAGTGTATAGTATGTGGCACTAAGTTCAACATTTACGAGAGCGAGAAGTCTAGGTTTATTATCTTCCGTGCTGGGAGGAAAAGGTCTTGAGTAGGGAGGCTCCCTTTCAGGATAGGCTTAGAGATGTTATCCAGAGCGTTATATCCAAGTTTAAGTTTGACGGTCTAACGCTTTCTAGGGTTGAGAGGGGTTTTAAGATAGATGCTAGGGAGCCCGATTTAACCGTTTTTGATGATGTTGGAAGACCCTTCCTCATAATTGAAACTAAGAGGAAGATTGAGCATCCGCATTGGA
>Ga0080004_1097816_pt1 | contig 10064 bp, 9 predicted proteins | sample WasSprMetagenome_FD_69207 | JGI IMG/M metagenome (GOLD analysis project Ga0080004, IMG submission 69207) | Sulfidic aquatic microbial communities from Washburn Spring, Yellowstone National Park, USA - WS (SPADES assembly) (version 2) | ecosystem: Environmental > Aquatic > Thermal springs > Hot...
AGCCTCTACCCGGCGTGGAGAGCCGCCAAGATGGACCCGATAAGAGCGCTGAGGTACGAGTAGCCCAAGACACTCGCCAACGCCCTCAGCGAGGACACATGCATGGCTTCACGGCCCATGCCTTTGAGTAGAGGCTTCCACGTACGTCTCTCCATGAGCTCCTTCTGAGCTCGTGAGGGTCTGGTCAGGGTGTGCGTCAAATGTGCGAAAGAAAAAATGTTAAGGTTGACTTTATGGTGGCCTTAGCGAGTGCATATCTAGCGCACTCCATTTGGCAAGTAGGCATAAGCAGTAGTGCGCCACCACTAGTTGCGTCAAAGAGGCACTTTCTAAAAAAGATCACGGGTGTTATGCCGCTTATTACAACGATTTGAAGCCCAACATGTGTAACGTTTGCCATCGTAGCAACGGTTGCGTTTATCTTGCATGATGTATGGTTACATGGAAGATGGCTCCAAAGCAATGAGAGAGTATCCCGAGGTATCGAATGCAATTATGACGCTTGCAACAGATGGCGAGGTGCACAGAGAGAGCTAACGTTTGCCCAAAAACTGGAGAGGAGTCGAGTTGTCGTTGCGATAATATGTCTGTTTCCGTTAGCGTGGATTGTCTGCGAACGAGCTTTTCTAAAGGTAACAGTCGCGCGCGAGCATTTAAAGGGTAAAGAGAAGGAGAAAGTTTAAGGTGTTTATCTATTCGTTCTTTTGGTTCTTGAAATAAGGTATTATCTTCTTCGCAAATACCTCCAAAGCTTTCTCAACGTCGGGATTAAGATATCTCATGGCTATGTGAGTCGCACCACTACGAGCAAATCTATCGATCAATTCTATACACTCATCGACGCCTCCAAGAGCACATGTTTTATACACAATCTCGTCTGGTACATCTCTTGCCAGTTCCGCAACGCTACTCAAACTCTTACATGAAGCTAGAATATGCTGAGCTGAAAAATTGAGCGGAGGGACTTTGTATCCTGAACTTTTAAGTACATTCCTTTCGAGTACTAAGAGAATCTTCACCACGTTTACTGCTCTCTTTAAAACTTCCCTGTCCTCAGAGATCGCTACATAGAGCCATGCAACAGCATCTATTCCGCTCACGCTCTTGCCTACTTTCCTCGCACCTTCCTGTATGACCCTAAGTCTTTCCGCAAATAAAGCGGGGGTGCATATCCACGAAATCCAACCATCTCCCAACTCCCCAACCAAACTGAGTAGTTGAGGTGATCCCAACGCGCCTATATAAATCGGTGGGTGGGGTTTCCGTGTTGGAACTTGATCCAAACAGGCTTCCTTCAAATGATAATATTTGCCAGTGTAATTGACTAGATTTTCTTTCGAGGAAGACCACAGCAACTTTATGACCTCTATAGCTTCCTTTAAGCGTTGAATCCTATCGTTTGCCTTTTCCCACGCTATTCCAAAAGGTACTATGTTCATGGCCTCGCCCGCGCCTAGTCCTAGTCCAGCTCTTCCGCCAGTCATTTCATCAAGCGAAGCCACTATTTGTGCTATCTTTGCCGGGTGGCACCTCAAGACGTCTGTTACACCGGGGCATAGGAAAATTCTCTCAGTCCTAGTCCCGATGCCAGCAAGTACTGTCCATGGATCCACTCTGCAACCGTCTAAATCCACTAAGTGATCTGGTACCCAAACGGAGTCAAAACCACACTTTTCAGCTAGAATTCCTTGCTTTACAGACTCTGATGGTGGAGGTCCGCAAACTATTAGACCGATTTTCACCACAATCAGCCCCGACCTAACATTATTCAGGCTTGGTAATAAGGTTTGCTAACGAAGTCATTCATGAATCTTTAAGAAGTGCCACCTCTTTTGTGGATGTGATCTCAAGGGGTTGCTTTACGGAATTATTAAATGTGAATAAAGTGTTACGCGCATTCAAACATCTATGTTCAGGACTATCATTACCTTTCTTCTATCGACTTTAATATGCTCCTTATTTTATCTCTCGGTAATATAGTTGCCGCTTTTTCTGGAATTAGTCCAGAAGGCTTGAATAGAGCTATAAGTATTAGTGCCAATCCGACTATGGCGTATTCAAGCCATATTGGGTCAAATGGTAAGTGCAAAACCGCCGCAAGATCGAACCTGTATTGCATTATTAGGACCCTCACCACTAAAAAAATGATGAGTCCTACAACAATTCCTAAATTATTACCAACTCCTCCGAGCATCATATAGGCCCATGGCCAAAATGTCCAAGTAAGCTTAGAGAAGGCACTTGCATTACATGCGCCTGAATAGAACACGTACAATGCCCCAGCAAGTGCGGCTAGAGCGGATCCCACGATCAAGCTCATGGTTCTTGTCTTAACCAGATCTAAGCCATATGCGGATGCAGCGATTTCGCAATCTCTATGCATTTTTAGTGTTCTTCCGAATGGGGATTTTGTAAGCTTTTCAACGAGAAAATACACTAATAAGGCTATTGCAAGCATTATAGATGTTATTGTAAGAGTTCTATAAAAACCACCTACAGGTCCTCCTTTTACTTCAATTATTCTGAAAGGATCTGGGATACCGACGGCTACAGTACCGCCAACTATAGGCTGATAGTTATATGCTATCCACATAAGCAATTCCCCGTATGCCAAGAGAGACATGCCTAAGTATACTTCTCTAAGCCTTATAGCTGGCCTAGATGTTAGCCATCCGACCAACGCGCCAGCAATCGTTGCTAATACCAACGATAGAACAAAGTAGCCTAATCCTAAAGCTACGTTTTCAGACAATGCTACATTAATTTTGTCCACCACGAAACAATTACGCAGGGGATCAGCGTACTCAACCCCAGCTGGGAGACCTAATATCCAAGCCAACAATCTAGAGCTTAATCCACCTACCGTAAATGCGCCCACTTCTACAGCCAATACTCTTCCAAATTGAGCTATTCCGGTATGTCCGACTTCTAAGTTCAAAGAAAGTGTAACTATGAGGAATATCGCAAATTCCGCTAATACGCTCAAAATTAAATATAGGAGCGGTGGAGTCATGTCTCTCACCTTTAGACGAATTTTTTACTTTTTAACTTTTTAACTAACCGTGTCTCTTTGATCCCCACCAACCCTGTTGGAAGCACTATCAAGGTGATCGTCATTACTATCAATGAAATTACTGGTTTATATGATAATATCCAAGATCCCAGCAGAGATGCAAGCGAATAACTACCTAAAAATTCTGTTAAACCAATTATAACCCCCCCCATAATGCCTCCAAGTACACTGTTTACTCCGCCTAATATGCTGGCTGCAAACATAGATGGTAGGAGGAGCCATCCCATCACAGGAGTCCCTGTTATAGCTAATGATATCATCGCTCCACCAATACATGCCAATCCTCCTCCCAGTATCCACGCTGTTAAGTGCAGTTTACTAGGTCTTACTCCGCATAAAGTTGTTAAAGAAGGAGTTTCCGAGATTGCTCTAATCGCGATTCCAAGTCTCGTTTTAAACATAAAGATATAAAGAGCTATAACGATTGTAGCTGTCAAAGTAATCGCTACGACTGTGGCTGCTCGCATTTCACCAACCATGAAATCGTACATTTTCATGCTAATCAATCTAGGGTAGAGTTTAAATGCATATGTCAGAAAATCAGCGTATATCTGTATACCGCAGTACAGTATAAGGTCGTACCCTAAAGTAGATATCATTAAAGTAATTCCTTTTGCTTGGCGCCTTAAAAGCGGTCCGTTTATGCATATATAACAAATTATTCCAAGTAAAGCTCCGAATAGAAATGCTACTGGGAAAAGACAATAGAGATTTACTTGAAGTATTGCAACCCCGGAAAACATGACATAAAGCCCCCATGTAGACATGCATCCATGCGAGAAGTTGAATGTTCCTGTGCACGTATATATCAGGTTTATCCCGCATGCAAGTAAACCTAATGAGCATGCATAAATTATGGCGTCTTCAACCATAGGAGGCAGCATTCTTCATCAGACCCAGTCCAATCCTTTTGGGGACCTAGCAACTTAACATGATGCGACTGACATCTCAGGTTGCCAGACCCAAACCCAAATCTTTAGCGTAATCTTTATAAGCTTTTCGTTTCCTCTTTTTCTCTGAGGGCGAGAGTATGCCATTCAAAATATCAAAAGGTGCAATAGGGCTACTTCTGCTCGGCTTATTAATAGGTTCTGGAATTGGATTTGCGTTTTCATATACGATAATTCCACCAACCCCAGCCTCACCAACCCCCGTGGCTGGGCTTGTTGGAGACGTAACTGTGTTAGCTTTAGTTCCCCTCAGCGGGACGCTAACGACTTACGGGGAGAATTCAAAGGTTGCCGCAGAATTAGCTGTCAGCGATGTAAACGCTTGGTTAGCTGAGACGGGAGCTAAATGGAGGCTGAAGTACATTTTTGAAGACACGGCTACGGATCCTACTACTGCTTTAAGTAAACTTAAGACATGGCATGGCAGAGGCGTGGTGATTTGTCATTCAATGACCTCGAGTAGCGAGTTGAAAGAATGCAAAGGATATGCTGATGCAAATCATATCTTGATGATATCCTCTATGTCCTCTTCAGCGGCATTAGCAATACCAAATGACTACATATACAGAAACATCCCTCATAGCTTGAAGAGTTGCAAGCCAATAGTCGCACTCATGAAAGAAGCTGGAATCAAACATGTAATTGCAACATGGAGAGGGGATTCATGGGGGGATTCATTCCATGATGCCGCCAAAAGTGAACTTGCGCTAGCAGGAATTGTTTGTCATGACGAATATGGCATCAGATATGACCCTCAGCTAACAACCTTTACAGTACAAGCTGCAAAACTCTATGATGCGGTAAAAGCTCTTGTAGATAGTGGTGTTCCAAAAAATGAAATAGGGATATACGCTATTGCATTTGACGAAATTGCCCTCTACATGGCAGAAGCCGCTAAATATCCATTATTGCGAGAAGTAAAGTGGTTTGGCACCGACTCTTCGGCTAACGTGGATACCTTGATAAAGAATACCGTAGCCGGACGCTTTGCTGTAGACACTAAATTTATAAACCCTACCTACTCTCCAGGGGAAAATCCAAAAAAGGAGCGGGTCAGGCAGTATATCATGAAAGTTCTTGGAAGGGAGCCGGATCCTTATGCATACTCCGCATATGATGTTGTGTGGTACATAGCGATAGCATTGAGGATGGCTAATGCCTACGACGCCGATGCCGTGAAAAACTTGCTGCCAAGCGTCGTTGCAAATTACTATGGCGCTAGTGGGTGGTTCACATTGGATGAGAATGGGGATAGAGCTTTTGCAGACTACGATCTATGGATATTAAGGGAGGTTAATGGAACGCTGAAGTGGACTATTGCTGGTAGGTGGAGTTACATGACGGGTAAGACAGAATGGATTATACCTATTTACCAACAAGCCTAAGAACCTAGTTCCACTTTCTTGACAGCAAGAAGTGGGAACATGGAACCTAGACCTATGTTAGTTACAAAGGAATTGACTAAATCCTTCGGTGGCTTAGTTGCCGTAAATAGAGTGAATTTGTGTGTCAGAGAAAAGAGAATCGTGATTTTAATAGGTCCAAATGGGGCTGGGAAGACAACGCTGGTGAATCTATGTACAGGAATTCTAAGGCCAGATGCCGGAGAAGTCTTTTTTAATGGGATTAACATAACCGGGTGGCCCACTCATAGAGTCTATACCGTTGGTCTCGTGAGGACCTTCCAGATTCCTCAGTTATTTTCATCACTTACGGTCTTGGATAACGTCATATCAGCAATTAGAAGTTCTTATGAATCTCCACTCAAGGTTTTATCGAAAAGATTTTGGGAAAAAGAAGAGGAAGAGCATGTAAGAGAGGCGTTGAGAATAATAAAAGATGTCGGTTTAGACAAATATTGGGACGTTCCAGCACGTGAGTTAGGAGCTGCTCATATGAAGCTATTGGAATTGGCAAGAGCATTAGCATCGCGTGCCAAAATGATCATTTTGGACGAACCCATTGGAGGAGTGGACCCTGCATTTGCTCATGAGATTTTAAATCATACTAGGAAAATTAGAGACGAAAAAGGAATCACGTTCATGATCATTGAGCATAGAATAGATCTTGTAGTTCCCTATGCCGATTACGCTTATTGCATGGCAAATGGAAAGATCATTGCTGAAGGTGCGCCTAAAGACGTAATTAATAACCCCGAAGTCATGGCTTGCTACATAGGTGAATAACATGTTAAAAATTAAAGATCTATACTCTGGATACGGAGAAAGTAAAGTTCTTTTTGGCATAAACATTGAAGTTCCAGCAAAACAAATAACTGTTGTAGTAGGTCCAAATGGGGCTGGGAAGACAACGTTGTTAAATAGCGTAGCAGGGCTCGCGACGATTCATTCCGGGGAAATTGTGTATAAGAGTGAAAACATTACTAGAATTCCAAGTTACAGACTAGTCAAAATGGGAATCTCGTACGTACCTCAAAGAGAAAATATCTTTTCAAGTCTATCAGTCCGCGAGAACCTAGTCATGGCTGGATATTTAATGTCAAAGACCGAAAGAGAGGAAAAAATGAAAGAGATATTCGAACTATTTCCAGTACTTAAGGGCTTTATTGATAGAAAAGCCGGAACCTTAAGCGGGGGAGAAAGGAGAATGCTGGCCATCGCGATGGGTTTGATGAGGTCCCCAGAATTACTGCTTCTGGACGAGATAACTACGGATTTGGCGCCAATAATGGTTAAAAGGATTCTTGAGAAACTTGTTGAGCTTAAAGACGAGTTAGGCGTAACTTTGCTAATGGTAGAGCAAACAGCTAGACGGGCTTTAGAAGTAGCTGATAAAGCATACCTTTTGGTTAGTGGCCAAATAAAATTTGAAGGTAAAGGTGTTGAGTTGCTACATCACCCCGAATTTACCAAAAAATATCTGGGGGTAGTCTAGCTCTCAAAAGTTAGCTTAAATCTTTAATCCATGTCAAGAATGCCATAATTTTCAAATAGTCTGTCACCTTCAAGGCTTGCGCTATCCTTCTTCAATGCAGACAATACACTTAGTTTAAGTCAACAGAACTGCCCTTTAAAAAAATTGAATGACAAAATAATGCATTGCACATTAGCTTGCTACCTTAACTCTTTGTCCTGAGATCTTTGACTTAAACGAAGATATGTTGAGGATTTTTAGTGTAGATGGTTTAAGGAGCTTATTGGAAGCCCGATGAAGTTGTTAGACCTCATATAGAGCTCTAATGTGCAAAGGTGACCTCTTACGCTTTGATGGCGATCGACTTAAATAGTCGATCTTCCATAATCTCCTCTGACTTGTCAGCAAAGGGTGAAACCTTTGGCAAGAGCGGATATAATAGCCAAGGATAGCCCTGGAGAGCGGGTTTTGCTTCTTGGGAATGAAGCGGTGGCGAGAGGTGCAATCGAGGCTGGAGTTCAAGTGGCAACGTCTTATCCAGGAACGCCAGCCTCCGAAATTCTCGAAACCATTGCGTCAGTAGCTGACAAATTTGGAATACATGCTGAGTGGTCCGTAAATGAGATGGTAGCGTTTGAAACAGCTGCTGGTGCAGCAATAGCAGGTCTCAGAGCCATGACCTCTATGAAGCATGTGGGGATGAATTGGATTATGGATCCATTAATGGCCGTTAACCAATCAGGAGTGCGAGGAGGTCTTGTGGTGGTAACGGCGGACGATCCGGGGGCTTATAGCTCTCAGAATGAGCAAGACAGTAGACATTATTCTAAGGTGACGGAACTCCTGATGCTAGAACCATCGGACGTAGCTGAAGCTAAAGAAGCAGTCATTAAAGCCTTTGATATATCTGAAAGACTCGAACTCCCAGTGCTTGTGAGACTAGTCAACAGGATATGTCACTCGAGAGCGGACGTCACTCTGGGCCCTATTAAACGGGAAAAGAGGAAAGGCAAGTTCATGAGGGATCGTCGTTGGGTAATGATCGCTGGCAGCTCTCGTGAAAGGCATGTGTGGCTTCATCAACGACAGAGGGAGATCCAAAACATAGCTCAAGAGTCCGTGCTTAATAGACTTGAGGGGGAAGGAAATGAATTAGGCATAATCGCTGCGGGTGTGACTTATACCTATGTCAAAGATGCCTTACGTTATCTCGGGTTGGACGAGAAGGTAAGTATATTAAAGATCGGAACGTACCCGCTGCCAAGAAACCTCGTTTTGCAATTACTTGAGAGAGTGAAGACTGTGCTGGTGTTCGAGGAGATTGAGCCTATTGTTGAGGAGCAGATAAAGATTATAGCATTCGACAGCGGCAAAACATGCACCATTAGAGGGAAGTTGACTGGAGATGTTCAGAGAGAAGGAGATCTTAACGTCGACGCCGTTGCTAGTTCTATAGCGCGCGTTATGGGAATTAAAATTAAACACGAGCCTTTGACGCCCGAGGAGGAAGCCATTAAAATAACGCCTCCAAGAAGACTTCTGATGTGTCCCGGGTGCCCTCACGTAGCCACATTCTTCGTAATCAACCAAGCGGCACGCAGAGTTGCGGGGGGGAAAATAATTTACTCGGGGGACATTGGATGCTACTCTCTTGGCTTCTACGCCTTTGAGCCTCCCAGGCAAGACACGCAGTTCTGCATGGGGGCTAGCATTGGTGTAGGGTGCGGTTTAGCACATAGTGGAGTTGAAGATGTTGTGGTGGCTACTATCGGTGACTCGACATTCATTCATGCCGGTATCCCACCCCTGATCAACGCTGTTTACAATAACGCTCGTATGGTAGTTGTAATTTTTGATAATGGGACGACAGCTATGACTGGCCACCAACCTCATCCTGGGACTGGAGTTACCGCGACCGGAAGCCAAACAAGAAAGTTGAACATAGAAGACATAGTGAGGGCTTGTGGTGTTGAGTACGTTAAAGTAATAGATCCTTACAATATAGCAGAGTCAATTGACACGGTTGCCGAGGCTATGAGATACCCAGGATTGTCCGTTATCATCTCACGTCGTCAATGCATCCTCGAGTGGCTTAGGAGGTCTAGGCGTGAAGGGGTTAAAATTGAACCATATAGCGTTGACCCCGAAAAGTGCAAAGGGTGCAAACTATGCATCAACGAGTTCGGATGTCCAGCTATAACATTCCAAAAGGAGAACAACGTAGCTGTCATAGATAAAGTGCTTTGTAATGGTTGCGGCGTTTGCGTTCAGGTCTGTCCATCCAAAGCTATTCACAAGGGGGGTGCATAAGTTGGTTGCTAAGGAAGTTAAGGAATTTAATTTGCTCATAGCGGGCGTTGGCGGCCAGGGAAACCTTCTCTCGTCTGAGGTAATAGCGACAGCTGCTGTGCTTGAAGGATATAAAGTGAGAGTTGCTGACATGTTTGGTGCAGCACAAAGGGGAGGCAGCGTCGTCAGTCACGTGCGAATAGGTGAAGAGGTTTTTAGCCCAATAATCCGCCAACGAGGCGCGGATGTCGTGTTGGGCTTCGAGCCGGTGGAGTGTCTAAGAGTCTCTAGGCTCTTCTCGAGCTCGTGTATCGCAATCGTCAATTCCAGACCAATTTATCCAAGGGATGTCAGTATAGGTAGAGTTGCCTATCCAAGCAACTCCCAAATAGTCTCCTTACTTCGTAAAATAGTGAAGAAGCTTATTTATCAAGATTTTACCGAAATAGCAGAGAGAGCTGGAAGCCCGAGGGTGCTAAATATGGTCATGGTTGGCGCATTGGCTGGATTAGAGCTTCTACCGATCAAAAAGGAGACATTCATAAGGGCAATAGTTGAAACCGTGCCTAGTTCGGTAAAGGAGATGAATGTTAAAGCGTTTGAGTTAGGCTTTGAAGAAACTTTTAGGCGATATCATACATGACTCAGTAAAAGTTTTAATTAAAGAAACCGTCGAAGCTTGCCTATATGGACAGTTACAACACACATTTGTACTCCAGTTTTTGGCCTCAGCCACTTCCAAAAGCTAAGGGCAAAAACATCACATCTAAGCTATCTAATTAGTTGTAGGAACCTGGCAACTTAAGGCTTATTAGGCCTCCCCATTTAAGCTCGCTCCATGCTAAGCATCAAGTCTCTAGTTGAGAGTCTTGATGTCT
>Ga0080004_1209431_pt1 | contig 10062 bp, 7 predicted proteins | sample WasSprMetagenome_FD_69207 | JGI IMG/M metagenome (GOLD analysis project Ga0080004, IMG submission 69207) | Sulfidic aquatic microbial communities from Washburn Spring, Yellowstone National Park, USA - WS (SPADES assembly) (version 2) | ecosystem: Environmental > Aquatic > Thermal springs > Hot...
AGACCTAGTTGAAAAGCAGCTTGCGGAGCAAGGACTAATGCCTGTAATAGCGGACGAGGCCATAACATACGGTTACCAGGCAGAGGACAGGCACATGGTAAAAAGCTTTCTAGAGGGAAAGATGCCTTACGAAAACTGGTACGACGGAGTGTTCGTTGTAGAACTGTGCATGGCAAGCTACATGGCAGCGGAAAAGGGTAGAAAACTCAAACTACCAATAAGCGGACTAGAAGATTATGTGCCTAAAGTGGCAAAAGGGGAATGGAACCCAAAATCAATATTCAACATAGGATAACCTTCATCCGTTTAATCTCTATTTCTTTTTTTAAACCTTCAAACATTTTTAACCTTATGGCATAATTGTGTGTTAAGACATTAACAAAAATTATATACTAATGTTCAAAAATTAATTTTAACACTTTGATTATAAAAAAAATAAAAAGAAGATATAATTTATTTATATTGGCAGATATTCCATCGCTTTTTTGCCTGCGAAGGGTACATTAACTTCTTTAAATGCTTCTGCATACATTACTCTAGACTTTAGACCCCAATATCTGCTTCTACCTCGAACACCACTCGTCCATGCTTCCATGCTGCCCATTCCGAAGAGTTCTATCATGGACCTATGACACTTTGATGCTTCAATCTTCTTGTCTATTACACTGGTTATGTCAATGAAGATGTCTGGTTCAAAATCGATGGAAGTTGATGGCACTTCAAATGTATATATTTTTCCAACCATGTGAGGTGGATGCTTGGTTTTAAATGCACCTAGATAAGCAAGCAAACATGCGTCAATAACCGCCTGTCCCGTGTTTTTAAGGTCTGAGGCACAATCGTTCGGCCAATGAGTGATCACTATGTCAGGCTTAAGCTCCCTTATGATTTCGGCTATCTTCATCCTAAGTTCTGGTGTATTGAAGATTTCTGTGTCTTTAAAGCTTAAGACCCTAACCTCTTTTACACCTTCAATTTTAGCAGCTTCCTCTAGTTCTTTTGTCCTAATTTTTGCAAGCTCTTCAGGAGGAATTGTAGGATGCCCCATTTCACCAGGAGAAATTGATACAATGTAGACTTCGTCCCCCCGCTCAGCATGCTTTATCACTGTACCACCAAAAAAAAGTTCAGTGTAGTCGGGGTGAGCAATAAATGCAACTATTTTCATAGTCATTCACATCAAGTAGCATTCATATGGTCTATTTAAAATTTTTTATGTTTAAGGGGATTATGTTAGGTTAAGAACAAAATGAATTTTAATTTGCCAATCTGCTCCCTTTGGTATGGAACGTAATGCGATAGATCAAATTATCTTAGATAGGATGTATGGTGCAGAGAATCGAGAAAGACTCGTCCATCAGAAACCTGCCCCCAATCGTCGAATAGAATAAAATCAGGCTAACTGTGCTTTGTTGCAAAACTCTATGCTAACCTCATAACTTTAAGAATCTAAGCCGTTTTTATAAAGAATTTTTTGAATTAGATACTAAAACTTAAATAAATTATTAGACAATTACATTTTGCAACAAAGCAGCTAACTGGGAAAAAATTTATATATGGTTTGTGGGGAGAATAAAATGATGCCTAGAAAAATTAGAGTTGGGTTGCTTGGTTTGGTTCATGACCATGTTTTTTTAAATGATGAAATAAATCATTTCCTCTCTATTGAAGGAGTTGAAGTGGCTTGTGCAGCGGATGTAAATGAAATACTTCTTAGAAGGGTGGCTAATATGGGTGTGAAAAACATCTATAGAGACTACAGGGAAATGTTGGCTAAGGAGGAGCTTGATGCTGTAGCAGTTTATGCAGAAAATGCACGCCATGCAGAATATACTGAGGCTGCGGCGGAAAAAGGGTTGCACGTAATGGTTGAAAAGCCTATGGCCTCAAACTTTGAAATAGCAAAAAGGATGTTTGAGGTCTCTAAAAGGTATAATGTTAAATTGATGATAAACTATCCTACAACATGGTCGCCTTCACTTAGACATGCAGTGAAGATAGCGTTAGATGGTAATATAGGCAGGGTTTACGAAGTTAGGTTTAGAGCCGCGCACAAGGGGCCTAAAGAGGAAGGTTGCTCTCCATACTTTTATAGTTGGTTGTATGATGAAAAATTGAATGGTGCTGGTGCATACATTGACTTTTGCTGCTATGGCGCAAACTTTAGCAGGTGGATACTGGGCATGCCTGAAAAAGTCTGTTCAATGGGAGGAAACTATGTCAAAGATTATATTTCTCCGCTAGAGGACAATGCAATATTATTAATGAGCTACAAAAGAGGTATGGGCATAGCTGAGGCCTCTTGGTCTCAAATACCTGGAGAAATAGGGCCATTCTACATGTTAACAATCAGGGGGACAGAAGGTACCGTTGCCGCAAATTTCACAGGTCCAGTTAAAGCCTATTTCCAGGGTGGAAGCTGGACAGAAGTCAATCCACCACCTTTAGAAGAAGGTAGCCAAAATGCAGCACAGCACTTCATATACTGCATACTTAAAGATACGCCATTTTTAGAACCCGTGTCGGCAAAATTCAATTTAGAGGTTCAAGCAATACTAGAGGCAGGTCTTCTTTCAATGAAAGAAGATAAAACTATATATTTAAGTGAAATACTCAAAAAGATGGGGTGAAGTGATGTGATTAAAGTGGGAATAGTCGGCTGTGGAAGAATATTACCTGCCCACCTCCACGCGTTTAAAACCTTAATCGAGAAAAATGTGGATGTGCGGATAACAGCCTTATGTGACGTTAACCTTGAAAATGCTAAGAGGTACTGGAAAAGGGATTTGGGTATCCCCCCATTTTATACTGGAGGCCCACCAGGCGATCCGTTGGCCGCCCCACCAATATACCTAGATGAATTTCAAAAAGACACAGAAGTAAAAATATATGATAATTATAAAAATATGTTAGAAGACGCCGATATAGACGCTGTCAACATATACACTTCAGTGGATTCTCATCATACGATTGCAATAGACTCCCTGGAAGCTGGAAAGCATGTCCTTGTCGAAAAACCCTTTGCAATAAGCGTTAGAGCAGCACAAAAGATGGTAGGGGCTGCAGAAAAGTTTGGCAAAATATTGGGTGTTGCAGAAAGCTTGAGATATTATCCTCATATAAGGATGGCAAAATGGGCTATAGAACAAGGTTATATTGGAGAACTAAAAATGAGTATATCAGGCCAAGTTGGCGGGTACTGGTCTCCGGACAAAATTGTTGCAAAAACCCCCTGGAGACATAAGAAAATTTTAGGCGGCGGAGGAGCCACTGTGGACGTAGGCGTTCATCTACTAGACATATTAAGATACTTTTGTGGGGAAATAGATGAGATGTATAGTGTAGTTTCAACCATTACAAAAATTAGGACAATAGAAGATGAAAAGGGGAATACTTTAAAGGTGGAGTGCGACGCGGACGATACATTCATATCAACCTTCACCTTCGAAAGAGGTGTCATAGGGCATCTACATTGGTCATGGTTTGGTCCAGTAGAGCCAATAGGAATCCCCTTCTTCACATTATACGGCACCAAGGGCTGTATAAGTGGAAACATGATTATAATGAATGATGGAACCAAAATTGTCCTCCAAAAACTCTTTGAAGAAGAGGCAAGCAAAGATGTTAAAGAAAAATATTTCCCCTACGGCATAAAGGATCCTATGGCTCTAGAAACACTCGACTTCATAAAGGCAGTTGAAGAAGGAAAGGACATGGAAACCAGCGGTAAAGAAGGATTAAAAGATCTTGCAGCAGCATTTGCAATGCTAGAATCATCTCTGTTAAAAAGGCCTGTTAAAGTAAAAGAGGTCGAAGAAGGTAAGCTATCAAATTATGAAAAAGAAATCAACGAATACTACAAAATTTAATTAGGTGGAATTATGACAGATTATAATGTAAGGATAGAAAGGTTGGTTAAGAAGAAGATGGAGCAGACTAGAGAAAAACAGCGAAGGGGTCTGCTCATAAACATCGACGACGACGGCTCAATCCTACTACCTGAAGACATAAAATTCGATCTGGAAAGCAATCATCCTAACGGGTCATTCTATGGGCCGGAATTGTGTGGAAAAAACTTTAAAAAGTACCTGGAGCAACTGCCAGTATACGTAGACCCCTACAGCTCTCTCGCTGGAGCAATATTTTATCCACACTTTGATAGGCTAAGATGGCCTAAGCCTGAATACGTTCAAGAAAACATAGAAAAATATGGCTTCAAGAAGGAGGAAGTTGAAGAGGAGGTTGGAAGCCCCTCCACACTAACCACTTGGGGCGTATATGCTTTCAAAAAAGACTTTAAGGTTGTAGAGATGTCATGGAACCCGGACATCGACTACTCACACCTACACGACTATATCAAAAAATATCATATTATAACTGGAATAGGTGCGACTCAGCACTTTACACCAGACCTAAAAATAGGTTTAACACTCGGTTGGGGAGGGATCCTCGACAAGATAAAACGCTACGAGAGAGAGCATCCTGAAAGCTCCGAATTCTATAGGGGGTTAAGGTATGTTGTGGAGGGAATACAGGAGTACATTAGAAGACATGGTGAGGCAGCAGATGAAATGGCCAAGTACATGGACGATCCGGATCTGAAAAAGAACTTGGAGGAGATTGCGAAAATCAACATGAGGCTAGTAAGCGAGCCTCCTAAAACCTTTAGAGAAGCATGCCAGTGGATTGCATGGTACCAGATTTTTGCTAGAATGTATAATAGGAGTGGGGCGTTAAGCAGGGTGGACGAGGCCCTACTACCATACTACGAGCAAGACATGAAGGAGGGTAGGCTTACGAGGGAGGAGGCAATATATCATCTAGCATGCCTATTCCTTAAAGACTCAGCCTACCAGCAGATAGGAGGCTTAGATGAGGACGGTGTCGTAAGGTCAAATGAGGTATCGCATCTCATGGTTGAGGCACTCTACCGCCTTGGAATTCCAGCGAACATAGGCATCTGCGTGGGAGAAAAGATGGACGAAGAGCACGAAAAACTCTTCGACAGAGTAGTGGAAATAATGTGTGAGACAAAGAAGAGCATGTTCAAGTTCCTTGGTATAGAGAACACCGTCAAAGGCTTTATGAGAAACGGATACCCCTTCGAGCTCGCGAGAGAAAGAGTGTACAGTGGATGCCACTGGTTCGCGATACCGGGAAGAGAGTACACCATGAACGATGTAGTAAAGGTTAACCTTGCCAAGGTTTTCGAGGTCGCATTCTATGACATGATGAGCGACCCCAAAGTTGAACCGAGCATAGAAGAGCTGTGGGTAAGGTTCAGAAAGCATCTTAAGCTGGCAATAGACGTGACAGCCCAATGCATAAACATACAGCTCAAGCACATGCACGAAGTATTCCCGGAACTTGTGCTAGACCTACTATGCCACGGGCCCATAGAAAGGGGCTTGGACGCAACACACGGAGGTGTAGAATTCTATAACATGTGCATAGACGCGTCAGGTCTGGCAACGGTAGCAGACTCATTCGGAGCAATAGAGCAGAGGATAGAGAGGGAGAAAAGGCTAACGTACCAGCAGCTGAAAGAGATTCTGGAAAACAACTTCGAGAACGCGGAGGCCATAAGGGTTATGCTCGCTAACACGCCAAAGTATGGAAGCGGAAACTCCTACGCCGATGCATGGGCGATAAGGATAGCGAAAACATGGACGGAGCTTGTTAAGGAGCAGGAGAAATCCGAAAAATTCAAACTGATCCCGGGACTATTCTCCTGGATGAACCACATAAGCATGGGGGAGCGGGTTGGTGCAACACCAAACGGAAGAAGGGCGCACGAACCGATATCGAAGGACGTTAACCCGGACCCGAGCACAAAAGGCCTACCTCTAACAGCTCTCTCGAATGCCGTCGCAAAAGTCCAGCCGGGCTACGGAAACACAGCACCACTGTACCTTGGAGCAGTCGACGCGGGAGCGAAAGAGAACCTAAATGAGACGAAGGAGGCGATAAAAGCCCTAATAAGGGGACACTTTAAGCAGGAAGGCACATTGATAAACATAAACATAGTCGACAAGGAGCTGATACTGGAAGCGCACAAAGACCCCTCAAAGTACCCAGACCTGATAGTGAGGCCGACAGGCTTCAGCGTCTACTTCGCAAGCCTAACAAAAGAATATAGGCAGGTAATCGTGGACATGATAATGCAGAGAACATGACATCAAACACGCCCAACCCGAACCTTCACGCCAACACCTTCAGCAGCTCTAGCAAGCTCCAACATCTTCTCCTTAGATGGGCGCTCCAGATCCTTTGCAGGATACTCTAACCCAAGATTCTGATACTTACTCTGCCCAAGCTTATGAAATGGGAGAAGCTCATAGTATTCAAGGTTACTTGAACTACGGATGAACTCTGCAATTTTTACAACCACTTCCCTAGAATCGTTCACCGTCGGAACTATGGGCGTCCTAACAATCAAGGGAACCTTGGCTTCAAACAACAACTTTCTAGCATTCTCCAAGATCAACTCATTAGACACACCCGTCACCCTCTTATGCACGCTTGACTCAATATGCTTTATATCAAACATTATAAGGTCAACATAAGGAAGAACCATTTCAACACTTTCCCATGGAGCGAATAGTGAAGTTTCAATGGCAGTATGTATGCCCATAAGTTTACATCCTTCGAGGACAGCCTTAGAAAACTCAGGCTGCATAAGAGGCTCTCCACCCGACAACGTTACACCACCCTTCGAAAGATCATAGTAATCCTTATCCTGAAGCACTTCCTCAACAACCTCTTCCACAGAAACCTCCCTTCCAGTATACTGGAGCGCTCCAGCAGGACAAGACTCCACACACCTACCACAATCAATACACCTTTCCCTCAAAAAAATATGCCTATCTTCTACAAACTGGTGAGCGTTAGCAGGGCAAACGCTAGCACACGTCCGGCACATAATACAATTGCGAACAATAAACTGAATCTCCCTTTTCCGGTTTAACCCTTCAGGGTTCTGGCACCAAAAGCACCTAAGCGGACAACCCTTCAAGAACACTACCGTGCGAACACCAGGTCCATCATGAAGACAATACCGCTCAACATTAAATATAATGCCCCTTTCACTCATACATTAAAATTTTGCTCCCTTTCATATATAAAGTTTTATCTTCAAATGCTTTGTTGCAAAACTCTATGCTAACCTCATAACTTTAAGAATCTAAGCCGTTTTTATAAAGAATTTTTTGAATTAGATACTAAAACTTAAATAAATTATTAGACAATTACATTTTGCAACAAGCATCATCAAATTTAAATCACAACTATAATGCGGTTTCGAAAATATAAATAAAAATATAAATAAAAAAGTTCTCATTTTAGTTTGGCGATGGAATTGGTTGAAGAAAAATATGTTATTGGAGTTGATTTAGGTGGGACATGGGTTAGGGCTGCACTTTCTGACATGAAAGGCAACATGATTTTGAAGGTGCGCGAGCAGGTTGACAAGAGCAGTGCGGATGCGCTATCTGGACAGATTATCAACTTAGCCCGTTCTCTCTGCAAAAGGAAAGAGATTGGAACAAAAAGCCTTGAGGGCGTGGGTATAGCTTCAGCTGGCCCCCTAAGCTTGAAGGGGGGTGCGCTTGTTAAGCCGACAAACCTGCCATTTAAGTATGTTCCCCTAACAAAACCTGTTAGCGAAGAATTGAAGGTTCCAGTGTACCTGCTGAACGATTGCACGGCAGCAGTTTTGGGGGAGAAGGTGTTTGGTGCGGGAAAGAACGTTGACAACCTTGTGTACGTGACAATAAGCACTGGAATAGGTGGTGGAGCGATAGTCGACGGACACCTGCTGATAGGAAAGGATGGAAACGCCCACGAAATAGGGCACTTCACAATAGACTTAGAAGGAAGGCTCGTTTGCGGATGTGGAAAGAAGGGGCACTGGGAAGCGTACTGCTCAGGCAGAAACATACCAAACTACGTAAAAATGAGATGCAAAGAAATTAATGAAAGCATAATAAAAGAAAGCCTACTATACAAGAAACTAAAAGAAAACTTATCCTCAAAAGACCTATACGATAACGCGAGAATGGGGGACAAGCTATCACAGCAGCTCATAGAAGAAATAGGAAAACTCAACGCAATAGGCTTCGCGAACGTAATAAACGCATACGACCCAGAACTAATTACAGTCGGAGGATCAGTAACACTAAACAACAAAAAACTCGTCCTAACACCAATCAGAAGGCATGTTAAAGAGTACTCAATAAACAGGCTTCCCAAAATAGTTGCAACACAGCTGGGAGAAGACATAGGCTTATATGGGGCAATAGCAGGAGTCCTAAAATTCAATCAAACCTGACAAAACTTGCCCACGTGAAAGGATTGGTGTATAGATCTCAACATCCCTTTATTAAAAGAATAGATGGCTCAACCTTATTTTTGAGAAGGGTTCAGGTCTTCTTACGGACTCTGTACTTTCTCTAGTACACTTCGTCGAGGTTATGAGGTTGTGGAGGCTCATTTTTGCATTATCGGCTTTGGAGAGGTAATGTTTTCTACAATGGGCATTATGATGGAATTTATGTTGTTCCTCCTGCAAACGTCTTTCACTCATATATAATAAAATTAGGCTAAAACATAAGCTTTATCTGATAAGAAACTAAGGTGAATAGTTTATTAAAGTACAATATTATTTTCTTCTTTGAGCATGTTACTGCTTTGCTTTTATTTTTGGTATTTTCTTGATTTTGCTAGTATCAATTCCATGTCCCCTCTATGTTCCCCAGGGTTGAAATAACATTCTATTATCTTTTCATGTGGAAGATTGTTTATTCTTTCATCCATTATTTTTATCACTTGAGTATTAATTTCCACAGCTTTTTGAGGTGGCATCCTTTCCGGGTTTATGTCTATTCCAAGGTACCCCTTGTACCCTATCATTTTGAGGGCATATAATGCGGCTTCGGTCTGCTCCCAGCCCACTACACCTACGTTGAGATCTTGGTCGTAGTTTCCTAGTGGCTGGCTATTTAAATGTACATGGGCTAGTCTTCCTTCTCTGGCAATATTGCTTAATGTGTAGGCTGGGTCTTCAAAGCCCATTAGCATGTGCCCCATTTCGGGTTGGAGCCCTACTAGGGTGAACCCTTCTTCTAGAAGCCTTCGATTAGTTTCAGATTTTAGCCTAGCCTCTATGTTTTTTGTAGCTAGAATGGCGTCTGAAGTGTTTCTGTAAATGTTATTTGGTACTGGCTCATAGGGCTTGGGTTCAATCGCTAGCGTGATTCCTGGAACTTCGTCCATTGCTTCGGCTACGGATTCTTCGAAATAGTTCCACATGTGATAGAATGGCATGCCAAAGGAATATGTGTAACCGTCGATCCCCGGCCACACTCCACAATGGGTTGCCCCAGCCTCCTTAACAAGCTTTAGGCAGCCGACTAATATTTCTTGAGCTCTCTTCCTACACCTTTCTATGGGGTTGGAGAGGGATCCAAACTCAAATTCTTTGCTATAGAATATTGCAGGCCCAATATTGATGAGCTTGATCCCTGTCTCTTTCTCCAGCCGTCTGTAAAGGTGAAGGTTGTTTTCATTTACTTCGGTAGGATAGTGTGCTTCCACTCCCCTCACATCATACTTTGCTGTTTCAGCGATCAAGTTCAATCTTTCTTCTATCGTTAGCGGCTTACCGTAGGGTTCATGAAACCTACTTGCAATGGGGCCAAAATACCATACCCCTACACTAAACTTAAGGTCGAGGCTGAATTCGTTTAAGTGTCTAATAAGTTCTTCTTTTGTCCTCCTTTGCCTTTGATACCTTAAATCGAGCATTTTAACTCACATTCAAGATATGTTTATCATATTTATTAAGGTTTTTGTCTGCTTGATGATGTTACGATAGGTTGTGTTTGAGCAGCCAGTTGTATATTGCTGTGAACGAGCCTATGTATCAGGCTTTAAGCAACCTAATCCTTCTCTATTTTTGTACTGTTTATGACCCTTTCTCCCTGCTCTTTTAGGATCCTTTCTATGTTATCTTTTGTTACACCAGGTGTTGTACTTATTTCCGTAACGCATGCTGCTCCCGAC
>Ga0080004_1152773_pt1 | contig 10057 bp, 7 predicted proteins | sample WasSprMetagenome_FD_69207 | JGI IMG/M metagenome (GOLD analysis project Ga0080004, IMG submission 69207) | Sulfidic aquatic microbial communities from Washburn Spring, Yellowstone National Park, USA - WS (SPADES assembly) (version 2) | ecosystem: Environmental > Aquatic > Thermal springs > Hot...
GCCTTTCGTTTATGGGTTAACCCGGACCCTCAATACAGAACTTTGGCGCTGGGAATACCAGGAGGATCGGTCGCGCAAATATCCTATTCGCTTTTTCGTTCGCGGCTTTCCCTATAAGCTTTTTGGCCTTATCCCCACCGATATCCACCTTTTTGGTGTGGAAGCGGACGGGAAACTTTTCCTTTTTGGAACCGATGAAATGGGGCGGGATCTCTTCTCCCGAGTGATGATGGGGACCCGCGTTTCCCTCGTGATCGGCCCGTTCGTTCAAGCAATCTCGTTGCCCATCGCCCTTTTGCTTGGAGGCGTTTCCGGATTCTACGGCGGGGGAGTGGACATGTTCCTCCAGCGGGTCTTTGAGATCATCATGTCCATCCCCACTTTGCCCCTTTGGCTTGCCCTGGGACTGGCGCTCCCCAAAGGGCTTTCCCCGACCATGCGGTTCTTTGGGCTTGCGGGAATCATGGCGTTGATCGGCTGGGCCGGCCGGGCCCGGGTTATCCGCGGCGTGGTCTTGGCCATCCGCTCTATGGATTTCACCGAGGCTGCCCGCGCCGTGGGCGCAAACGACCTTCGCATCATCCTCCGCCACATCGTTCCCAACTTGGCCTCCTACATCATCGTGAGCGTGACCTTGGGCATCCCCGGCGCCATCATTGGAGAAAGCGGCCTTTCCTTCTTGGGGATCGGAATCAACGAGCCCATGGTGAGCTGGGGCCTTCTCCTCTCCAAGGCCAACAATGCCGCCACCATTCAGAGCTATCCCTGGCTTCTGATCCCCGGAGTTTTCATCACTGTTGCCGTTTTGGCCTTCAACTTCTTGGGCGACGCTCTGCGGGATGCCTTCGATCCTTTCAGGGTTGTTTAACCCAGCTTTTCAGCTCTTCCTCAAGAACGTAAAAAGAACAAGAGAACGAAACCTCAGCGGCTCGAAAAATGCTAGCTCCTTCATAAACTGAGGACCAAAAACTTCGCAATCCCAAGGGGCCAAATTTGTGCAAGATGAAACTCACAAACGCTCCGGCTTCGGCCTCTGCCAAGTTCTGGGGGTATACGCCAAACAGCTCTTGGGTGAGGGAAACCCAGCGTTCCGCGGCAAGGATGGCTTTGGCCTCCCCGCGGAAGTCTCGTTCAGGATAAACAAGCCAAAGACTGAGCCCTTCCACAAGGGTTTTGAAAGCCGGAAGACCCCAAGGGCAAAGGGCCTCCAGGGCCAACCGTGCAGTCATCTTGGGAATTTCCGCAGGCTCCCTTACCCAAACCACCCCCCAGGGCGGAGAAATTTTTGGCGATTCAGGGGTTACGTAGAACACCAGGCGCTCGGGAAGAAGCTCGAAAACCTCCGGCCAAAGCTCGGAAACGCGGCTTAAAACTTCGTTGGCCTGTGAAGCCCACCTTTCATCTTCGGTGCCGATCACAATAATCAAGCCTTTTGTTATTTTGGGAGCGAAAACTAGATTAAAAAGTTCGGGCGCGGTATTCCCCAAAATTTCGGCTGCTTTGTCAACGTCGCCGCTTGCCAGGTATGCAAGCCCACGAATTTGTTGAACTTCTTTATCGACAGAATCGCCCAAAACTTGCAGGGCCTTAGTTGGTCGGCCAGAATGAAGTTCCCTTAAGGCTAGAAAATATTGCCGCTTTTGGTTTTCTTCAAAGTTCTGCAGGACGAACTTTTGAAAATCCTGTGTCAAAAGAGCTGGATTTGCATGTACTCCATTGGCAGCGGCTTTCCAGGAAGTGGCCTGCCAAAAGCTGCGCACACCCTCGGGGCCAAAATTGGAAAGTACCCATTGGGCTAAAGCGGCGGCAAACACTTCGCTTATTCTTCCACCCCCGGATTTCCCTACGTTTAAAGCGGAAAGAATGATGCGAATTTTGTCCAAGGTAAGAGTGGTGGCTGCCCAAGGTGCATCCACTTGGAAAAACAATTCCTCCCAGGGATCCCGAGGAAGGATGCGGTCAGCCTTGGCCCATATTTCCTCAATTGTGAAGCGATCGGCCCAAACCCCAGCTTCCGCTGCCCAAGGATATTGGGGATCCGCGAAATACAAGGCCAAACCTCTTGGGAACAGCGGATTTCCTGGGCGACCAAAAGCCAGAGAACATGCAAACCGCGCTAGATCCCCGCGCACCGGTCTTGTAACCAGAAGATCAGCCACAGCCAAAGGTGTTTTTTCTTCCTCCACCCTTGCGGAGATTCCCAATCCGACCTCAGCAGGTGTGGCAAAGACGTAAAAGTGAATAGAGGAAGGCATTTTTTGAGTAGCCAATCCGAGGTCTTCCAAAACCCCTAGCCAATCATTGCGGAGTTTTGTCTTGAAGGTCGCGATTTCTTGGGCTACTGGCGAACCCTTGAGGTAGTGAAGGACAAGGGGCGGGTATTCCACCTCCCTCAAAGGGCTGCGGGATTTCTGCACCGCCGGATAGACCCAGAACACCAAAACCCCGAGAACCACGCCAGCCAGGCCTCCCAGGGCTAGCCCACCCAATACCCACAGATACCGCTTAGAACGAAACTTTGGAGACACTAGTCCAAGTATAGGCTGCGTTTCAGCGCTTTTCATTGGAATATGCTAGGGATCCGTTGTGAGGCGAAGGGAAAGCCGAGGTCTTGACAGGGAGGATAAAAATCCGCTACCATAAAGCTGCTAGGAGGTGGTGATGCGGGCCAAATTAGTGGTGGCCCTCGCGGTGGCGGCTTTCCTTGGGGTAGCTGGCCTAGCCAAGATCGACACGGTGGCGGAGGTCAGCTACGAGGTCAAGGCTGGAGCCCCTGGTTACCTCCTCCTCATCGTTCCCAACACCCTTGACACGTCCCTGAACAAGTTCGGGATCTCCCTTTCTGTGGAGGGGACGGTGACCGGGGCTTTGGCCCTGAAGGGCACGGGCCCGGCGGTCATCGAGGGCGGCCCCATGTACTGGGTGGTCACGCTTCCCGGGGATGGCCTTGCTCCTAAGGGCGTCCTCCTGGTGAGCGTGAAGATCCCAGCCGGGGCGGACATAAAGGCCGTGGTGGCCAAGGTGGTGGGGTACAAGATCGGTTAGGAGGTGGAGCTGGTACGAAGGTTTTCCAATCTTCCTCAAACTTAAAGGAGGGTGAGATGCGTAGATTTTGGGCGGTTTTGCTTGTAGGTTTATTGGCATTGGGTGCCTGGGCTCAGGGCCGCACCGGAGCCTGGGTGGATGAGGTCACATTCATCGTGGAAAAAGACCGCGCCAAGGGCATTGACATGCTTCTCACCGGAGCCATCGATCTCTATTGGTGGGATGTCAGTGACCCCGAGCTGGTTAAGACCATAATCGCGAACCTTAACTATGCCAAGCTCGCTGGTGTTTACTTCGAGCTCACATTTAACCCTGTGGGTCCGGAGTTTAAGGATGGTAGACTGAACCCCTTCTCTGTTCCGGAGATCAGGGAAGCGGTAAACTGGCTTGTGGATCGCGATTACATCGTTTCCGAGTTCTTCGGCGGACTTACGGCGATCCCCAGGTACTTTGCTATTCACCCGCTCTTCCCTGACTACGCTCGTTATGTGGATGTGACCCGGGCCTTGGAACTGAAATACGCTCCCAACCCAGAGAAGGCCAAGGAAATCATCTTCGCTAAGATGAAGGAGCTCGGTGCAGAGCTTGTGGATGGGAAATGGTATTACAAGGGGCAACCCGTCGTTCTAAAGTTCCTAATCCGTGTTGAGGATCAACGCCGGCAAATCGGCGACTACGTTGCGACGCTCTTTGAAAAGCTCGGATTTGAGGTCGAGCGCATGTACAAGACCGCCGCGGAAGCGTCGCCTATTTGGATGCGCGGCGACCCCGCAGAGGGTCAGTGGCATGTTTACACTGGCGGTTGGATTGCGACTGTGATCTCGCGCGATGAAGCCGATAACTTCGATTATTTCTACACTCCGCGCGGTCGGCCTGAACCCCTGTGGCAGGCTTATAAGCCTCTCCCCGAGTTCGACGAGGTTTCTGAGCGCCTTGCTAACTACGACTTCACCACCCTTGAGGAGCGCCGCGAGCTCATGACTAAAGCGCTGGAGCTCTCCATGAAGGACTCCGCGCGCGTGTGGTTGGTGAACACCCTCAGCTACCAGGGCTTTGCGAAGAACGTCGCGATTGCCGCTGACCTTGCGGGTGGTATTTCCGGTGCGTACCTCTGGGCCCTGACGGTGGGCTTTGTGGATCCGGCCACGGGCAAACGCCTGGAGGGCGGCACCCTGCGCACCGCGAGCGCCAACGTTTTGGTGGAGCCTTGGAACCCCATCGCTGGTTCTAACTGGATCTTCGACATGACGCCCATCCGGGGCACGGGTGACTGGGGTGTTGTCTTCGATCCTTACACGGGGCTCCTGCGGCCGCAGCGGATTGAGCGCGCCGAGATCACCGTGAAGGAGGGCCTCCCCGTTGGGAAGACCTTGGACTGGGTCGATCTCAAGTTCGCTCCTGAGATTAAGGTCCCCGAAGACGCTTGGGTGGACTGGGATGCCGTTAACCAGCGGTTCATCACCGCAAAGGAGAAGTATCCCGAGGGCCTCACCGCACTCACCAAGTGCGTGGTTTACTACCCGAAGGATCTCTGGTCTATCAAGCTCCATGATGGCAGCAACCTCTCCATGGGCGACTTCGTTTTGGGGATGATCCTCACCTTTGACCGGGCTAAGCCTGAATCCCCGATTTACGACGAGGCGCGGGTTCCCGCGTTCAAGAGCTTCATGCAGCACTTCAAGGGCGTGCGCATTGTTTCCACAGATCCTCTCGTGATCGAGACGTATGATGACCTTTGGTATCTCGATGTGGAGTGGATTGTGAGCACATGGTTCCCCTATTACAGCCAGGGTCCGGGCTTCTGGCACAACTTGGCATTGGGTATCCTTTCCGAAGCCAACAAGGAACTAGCTTTCTCCGCTGCTAAGGCTAAGAAGCTCGGTGTGGAGTGGATGAACTATGTGGCTGGGCCGAGCCTCGAAATCCTCAAGAAGTACCTGAATGAGGCTATCTCGACGAACTACATTCCCTATGCTCCCACTATGGGCCAGTATGTGACCCCGGAGGAAGCGGCTACCCGCTACGCCAACCTCAAGGCCTGGTACGAGAAGGTCGGGCACTTCTGGGTGGGTTCCGGCCCGTTCTACCTCGCCGAGGTCAAGCCTGTAGAGAAAATCCTCGTTCTCAAGCGTTTCGAGGCCTTCCCCGATCCTGCCGATAAGTGGCTCATGTTCGCTGAGCCCAAGATTGCTACCGTTGAGGTCAGTTCGCCCGCTCCGGTACTTAAGCTTGGTGCGCCGTGGGACTTCTTGGTGGAGGTCACCTTCAAGGACCAGCCGTACCCCGTGAAGGACATCGACTTCGTGGCCTACCTCCTCTTCGATGCTGAGGGGAACCTCGTACTCTCCGGCCGAGCTGAGCCTGTCCGCGACGGGCTCTTCGCTGTGAGCATCCCGGCTTCCGCTACCGCAAAGCTGCCTGTGGGATCTATTCGCATCGAGGTCGCTGTAGCCTCCAAGGTCGTGGCTCTCCCCTCCTTCTCCTCGGCCGTTTTCACTGCGGTACCCTAAGCACTAGAAAAGGGAACGGGCGCCGGTGGAGTTGCTCACCGGCGCCCTTTTTGTTATTCTCCCTTGGCTATGCTCGAAAATCTTAAGCGGCTCAGTAGTTATTTCGCCGTGAGACTTGCGCTTGTTCTCACTACCGTGGTTATCGCTGTCTACCTGATCATTGTAATTGCCAATATGGGCGGATACATGGACAAAATAAGGGAAAATGAGATTCGCGACCAAGTTTATTCCTCAATCCTTGCTAACCCGGAGCTCAAGAGGCTTCCCGAAGGAGAGCTTCGAAAAATTCTAGAACAACAAATTGAGATTAGAAAACGTGAAGTTGGACTGGATAAGCCCTTCTTTCAGCGAAGCCTCAACTACCTTATGCGTGGAATTACCCTGAATTTTGGCCGCGCTGATGTCTTGCAAAGTGACACCGGTTCGAGCCAGGTGCGCCTCATACTTCTAGAACGCTTGCCTCATACTTTGTTGCTTTGGGGGATTGCGGATATTTTGATCTTCTTTTCTTCGGTGTTTTTCGCGTTGGCGCTTTCGAGGCGCTACGGTTCCATTGGGGATCGATTGGTGGTAGCTTTGGCTCCCACCTCCACTCCACCTCCTTGGTTCTACGGTATCCTTCTTATCCTTGTCTTTGCATCGCTCTTGCGCGTATTGCCCTATGGCGGCTTTGTGGATGCGCCGACGCCGAAAACCTTTATTGGCTTCGCTTTGAGCGTTATCAAACACATGATTCTTCCGGTGCTCTCCGTTTTTGTATCTTCCATTTTCGCTAGCATTTACAGCTGGCGGACGTTTTTCCTCGTTTATTCAAGCGAAGACTACGTAGAACTTGCTAAAGCTAAAGGGCTCTCCCCGCGGGCCGTCGAACGAAGATACATCTTGCGGCCGACCCTTCCTCCGATCATCACTTCTTTCGCCCTGATGCTCATCTCTCTCTGGATGGGAGGGATTATTACGGAGACCGTCTTTTCTTGGCCTGGGCTTGGCAGGCTGCTTTACCAGGCAATACAGCAAACGGATACGCCCGTCATCGTTGGAGCAAACGTGATTTATGGTTACCTTCTTGCACTTACAGTGCTTCTTTTGGACTTTTTATATGCGCTGCTTGACCCCCGAGTGCGATTGGGTGCAGGAAAGGGTGCGTAGTCTATGAACACTTTGATGCGTCTTAAAGAGCTTAGGAGATATCCATCCGCGCTGGTGAGCTTGGTTATCATTGGTCTTTTGGTGTTGATGTCTATTTACGCCGTTGTACGTTATCCCTACTCCGAAGCGGTGCGGCTTTGGCGGGCAGGGGAAGTGGTATGGCTTGAAAACCCGAAAAATGCTGCGCCAAAGTGGATCAATTGGTTTGGCGCTGGCCAGCCAGAGACGATCAAAATTCAATCTGAACAGAGTAAGAAAACTGTGGAGAATTTGTCAGGCGGGATTACAAAGACAACCATCGTAATGCCTTTTGACTTCCTTTACAACAACTTTCCATCCGAATTGGCGGTTTTCTTCTCCCCGAACTTTGTGTCAAAACCTCCCCAGGTGGTCATGAGCTGGCGTACCCCGGACGGCCGTGAAATTCCTCTCGTTACACGTATCGCGAAAACAGAGGAGCGATACTTGCTTTCTGGGGATCCAGCGGTGCAGAAAAAGTTAGGTCGCGTACCGGAGGAGGGTCTCTTTGCCCGGCCAGATGCTCCACAATCAGTGCTTAAGGGACGGTATGAGCTCATTTTGGAAATTTATAATTTCGAGCCCAACTCCAGTTTGGCGGCAAAGTTTGTCGTCTACGGTAAAGTCCATGGTTGGGCGGGCACGGACCATTTGCGACGCGACCTTTCCATTGGCCTTCTTTGGGGAGCACCAATCGCCATTATCTTTGGCTTTGCAGCTGCTATTGGGATTTCGTTGGCTCAGTTTATTATCTCTGGAATTGGTGCCTGGTTTGGCGGTTGGGTGGATATTTTTGTGGATCGCCTTACGGAGTTGCGCATGATCCTACCCCTTCTACCCATCCTTATCATGGTGGGAATGCTCTGGTCAAGAAGTATTTGGGTTGTTCTCAGCGTACTCTTGATGTTTGGCCTTCTTGGGGGAACTAAAACCTATCGTGCCATGTTTCTTCAAGCCCGGGAGGCTCCATACATCGATGCAGCTCGAGCTTATGGCGCCAGCAATTTCCGGATTATCTTCCGCTATCTTTTGCCCCGTTTGATTCCTGTGCTTATCCCAGGATTCGTTCTTGCTATTCCTAGCTACGTCTTTTTGGAAGCCTCTCTAGCGGTACTGGGCATTGGTGATCCGATTCTTCCTACATGGGGCAAGATCATTTTTGATGCTTATGACCGTGGGGCCTTATACACGGGTTACTACTATTGGCTTCTGGAGCCGGCGGCCTTGCTTATGCTTACAGGGCTCGGCTTCTCCATGTTGGGGTTCACTCTCGATCGTATCTTCAACCCCAGGCTCCGGACGCTGTGAGGAGGGATCATGGCTGACCACGCTTTGACGAACCTTGGCCCCGTCACGGAGACCCCGTCTTCCTCGGAAACGCTCCTTAAGGTGAAAGATCTGCGCCTTTACTTCCGCACCACCAAAGGCGTGGTGCAAGCCGTGGACAACGTCAGCTTCAGCTTGGGCAGGCGCCGCTCCCTCGCGATTTTGGGGGAGTCCGGTTGCGGAAAGACTTCGCTCGCCAGGGCCATTCTTCGCCTTCTACCCCGAAACGTCCACACCTTTTCCGGGGAGATCGTCCTGGATGGTGTGGACCTCATGAAGATGAACGATGAGTGGTTCCGCCGAGAGATTCGCTGGCGCAAGATCTCCTTTGTGCCCCAAGCGGCGATGAATGCCTTAAACCCCGTTTTGCGCGTGGGCTACCAAATCGCAGAGCCCCTCATCGTGCACCTCGGGGTCTCCCGGGAAGAGGCCTATAAACGGGCGGAAGAGGTGGCCCGGGTGGTCGGGCTTCCTGTGGATTTCCTCAATCGCTATGCGTTTGAGCTCTCCGGTGGGATGCGCCAGCGCGCCATTATCGCCATGGCCCTCATCACCAACCCGCCCCTCATCATCCTCGACGAGCCCACCTCCGCCCTCGATGTGCTTACCCAGGCCAACATCATGAACTCCCTTAAGGACATCAAGCGCAAGTTCGACGTGACCTACATCCTTATCACCCACGATATTGCCACCTCCAGTGAGCTTGCCGACGAAGTTTTGGTGATGTATGCCGGGCATGTGGTGGAACATAGCCCGGCGGAGAGGTTCTACAAAACCCCGATGCATCCTTATGCCCAAAAGCTCATGGCCAGCGTCCCCACCCTTCGGGAAGACAAACAATTGGAATTCATTCCTGGGCAACCTCCGAGTCTCATCAATCCACCGAAAGGTTGTCGCTTTGCGCCCCGTTGCCCCAAACGGTTTGAGCGATGCGCGGAGGAGCCGCCCCTCTTCGCCCTCGACGGCGGTGGCGTTGCCAAGTGTTGGCTTATGGCGAGGTGAGGAAATGCTCGAAAACGGGGTGCTTCTTTCGGTCAAAGGTCTGCACACTTGGTACGAACTGCGAAAATTCGGGTTCATCCGTGCCGGCTACGTGCGGGCCCTGGATGGGGTGAGCTTCGATCTGCGGTACGGTGAAGCGCTCACCATTGTGGGAGAAAGCGGCTCAGGGAAAACCACCCTTCTTAAGACCATTTTGGGCCTCGTTCCGCCCACGAAAGGAACGCTGGAATTCGCGGGCCGGCAGGTGGACGCAAAGAACCTGGATTGGCTTCGTCGGCAGGTGGGCTATGTTCAGCAGGACCCGTACGGAGCTTTGCCTCCCTTCATGAACGTGCGCCGCATCCTCCTTGAGCCCATGCTCATCAACAAAGTTGGTCGGCCGGCGGAGCGGGAGGCCCGCATCCGCGAGGTTCTGGAAGAGGTGCGCCTCGTTCCAGTGGAGGATTTTCTCCCCAAATTCCCGCACATGCTTTCCGGAGGCCAGCAGCAGAGGCTTGTGATCGCCCGCGCCCTGGTTTTGCGGCCCAAACTCATCGTGGCCGATGAGCCGGTATCCATGCTCGACGCCTCCGTACGTGTGGAAATCCTCGATCTCCTTCGGCGCGTGCAGCGCGCCCATAACCTCGGGGTTATCTACATCACCCACGATCTTTCCACCGTGCGCTACTTCTCGGAGCGGGTGTTCATCATGTACGCGGCCAAGGTGGTGGAGAAGGCGGACGTGCGGGAGATCGTGAAGAACCCGCTTCATCCTTATACGCGGGCCCTTCTTGCCGCTATCCCTGATCCGGACTACGAGAACTCTCTGCGGTTCAAGGATGTTCCGCCGGGCGAACCCCCGAGCCTCGTGAATCCTCCGCCTGGATGCCGCTTCCATCCGCGTTGCACCCAGATGATCCCCGGGGTTTGTGACCGGGAGGTGCCGCCGGAATTCGAGCCAGCGCCGGGGCACTTCGTCTCTTGCTGGCTCTACAAATGAGGGAAAGGCCTTGGCTTTTGATCCTGAT
>Ga0080004_1235172_pt1 | contig 10057 bp, 3 predicted proteins | sample WasSprMetagenome_FD_69207 | JGI IMG/M metagenome (GOLD analysis project Ga0080004, IMG submission 69207) | Sulfidic aquatic microbial communities from Washburn Spring, Yellowstone National Park, USA - WS (SPADES assembly) (version 2) | ecosystem: Environmental > Aquatic > Thermal springs > Hot...
AATGCCGAATTGCCGATGTTCCCTTTGAAATGCGGGTTTCCCTTTCTCCTACTTCGTCCATCGTCCACATCTACCTTGACTTTGATTTCGGCGGTAGGACGGTCGTCGGCATCGGTGCACCAATTCCCAAAGGACCGAACCCGAAAATCCCTGTCTGGGCTCGCGATGATTTGAAGTTGAGGCTGATTTTGCCGCTGAACATGAAAGCGCCCAAGTTTTTGGGGCACGGTGCTTTTGAGTTGCGACGACCGACGGAAATTCGCTTGCCGATCCTGAGGTGCGCGATAGCCCATGATGGCGATTGGGGCGTTGCGATTTACCCTGACAGGGCGACCGTTGGGCTGTTTGACCTTGCGAAAAGCGAAATGGGCATCGTCTTGGCTTACGGCGGGAGTTTTATTTACGCTCCCAACGAATTTGCGCCGCTGACTGGCAAGGAGCGATTTGAAGTTGGGTTGAACTTTTTCGAGGGCAGCGTTGAGGAAGCGATGGTTGTCCAGCACGCAGAGGGATTTGCCCAACCGCTGGCGTTTCTGCCTGCGACTTCGAAAACTTCGTTTGAAGCCGACGAGTTTTCCCTTGTCAAAGTTGAGCCAGAAAACAGCGTCGCCATTTCTGCGGCTTACCCGTCAAGGGACGGGATTGTCGTTCGGCTTTGGCGACCTTACGAGGGCGTGGCGAAAGTGCGAGTGCAAGTTAGTGGCGCTAAGTCCGTGTGGCTCGCCGACCTTTTCGGGAAACCACAAAAGCAACTGGCGAGAGGCGGGACAGCAACGATTGAATTCAAATGCGGCGAAATTGTGACCTTGCTCGCAACGAACTAACTCGGCATTGGTGACAAACTTGTTCGGCGAAGGAGGTGAAGGGGATGCGAATGAAGGTGCGTGATCTGTTGGCGATTTTGATGGCGATGCTTTGCGCAATTATCGGGAAAGGAGTGATGGGGATGGAATTGCCGGAGCATCCGATGTTGCTTTTCAGCCGCAAAGGGATTGCCGAGTTGAAGGAACGCATCAACCGTTACGACTGGGCGAAAGCGCAATGGGAAGCGCTGAAACGGCGTGCCGATGCTGCACTCAACGAGCCCATCAACCTGCCACCGCGTGGCGGGAATTGGTGGCACTACTATGCCTGCCCCAAACATGGTGCTTCCCTTCGGACAGGTAAGCAAATTGGCGAGTGGCAATGGGAGCACATTTGCCCTGTTGACAACGAGGTTATCCAAAGTGACCCAACCAAGCCCGAACGAGATTACGATGGCGTCGTCATCATGGGCGTTCATAGTCGGTTTGCAAATCTCGTCAGGGACTTGGGCGTCGTCTATCAAGTCACGGGCGACCGCCGTTACGCTGAGAAGGCGAAAGCAATCTTGTTGGCTTACGCTGACCGTTACCTGAGTTATCCCTTGCACGACATCAGGGGCAAGCCAAGCGTCGGTGGCGGTCGTGTCGGTCCGCAAACTTTGGACGAATCAACTTGGCTCATCCCGATGGCTCAAGGGGCTGACCTGATTTGGGAGACGCTAACCGATGCTGAACGAGAAACGCTGGCTCGAAAGTTGTTTTTGCCTGCAGCGAAAGAAGTCATCCTTCCGCACAAAATGGGCGTGCACAACATCCAATGTTGGAAAAACAGCGCCGCCGGTTTGGTCGGGTTTTTGCTGGGCGATAAGCAACTCATCTGGGAAGCCATTGAAAATCCCGAACGGGGCTATTGGACGCAGATGCGAAAAGGCGTTTCCGAAGATGGCGTTTGGTGGGAAGGTGCTTGGGGCTATCACTTCTACACGCTTTCAGCGCTCTGGCATCTAACCGAAGCGGCTCGCAACTGCGGTATCGACCTTTACGGTGACGAACTCAAACGCATGTTTGATGCGCCCTTCAAGTTCATGATGCCCAACTGGCGACTGCCCGCCTTCAACGACAGCACCGAAGTGGCTTTGCTGACCGAAATCGGCTTCGCTCGTTTCGGCATCACCCAGCCGATTTACGAACTGGCATACGCTCGTTATCGTGAACCGTTGTATGCTGCTTTGCTCTCTCGCGGCGAACGGAGAAGTGATTTTGCACTTTGGTTTGGTGTCGGCGAGTTGCCTCAACCACAACCGATTAGGTGGCGAAGCGCCAATTATCCCGCTTCAGGCTATGCGATTCTGGCTCGTGGCGAAGGTGAGCAAGCAACTTGGCTTTGCTTGAAGTATGGACCGCACGGCGGTGGGCACGGTCATCCCGACAAACTCAACTTCGTCCTTTACGCTCGTGGGCAAGTCTTGGCACTTGACCCCGGTATCACCCGCTATGGTGTCCCGCTTCACTCTGGCTGGTATAAGACGACGCTGGCGCACAACACTCTCGTCGTGGATGAAACGAACCAGAAACCTGCGGAAGGCAAGTGCTTATCGTTCGGGACGGAAGGCGGTGTTGACTTCGTGGTTGCTGATGCTGGCGACATTTACGATGGAGTTCGTTTCAGGCGAGCCATCGCACTGCTCAACGAGAACGCAATTGTCGTGATTGACAATGTTCGCTGCGACAAAGAACGACTGTTGGATGTAGCGTTGCATTTGCGGGGACAGTGGTCAAATTTGCCCGAAGGCGAAAAATGGACGCCGCCGAACAAGGACGGTTATCGTTACTTGACCGAAGCGACAATTCGGCGTGTAAGTGGTTTGACGACGATTGTAGTTGACCCTCGCCCTGATTGGCGAGTGGCGGTGACACTTATCGCAGATGCTCCTGTTGACCTTGTGACTGCGTTGGGCGTCGGAAGTCACGCTGCCGACCGAGTGCCGATGGTCATGGTGCGGCGGCAAGCAAAAGATTTAACCCTTGTCTGGTGCGTCAGTTTGGACGGGCATCCAATTCAAGCCGTGTGGGCTCCTGATGCCACAAAACGCCCAGCCGAGACAACTGTCCAAGTTAAGTTGCCCGACGGACAACGCCTCACCCTCATCGCCGACATGGAAAGCGGCAACTTGAAAGTGCTTCGTTGACCATTCGCCTTCACACCACCTGTGTTAAAATTAGCTATGGTAGTCGTCAAATTCTCAATTGGGCAAGGGGAGTCAGTGCGAACCGAAAAAGAGTGATTAACGATGGCGGAACAAAAGCAACTTTGCCCAAACCCATAATGCGGTGCCGAAAACGATTTAAGCGTCAATGTGTGTCCCAAGTGTAGGACGCCGCAAAGACAGTTGCTGGCGCGGGGAACAATTTTGCAAGGGCGCTACCGAATTGAGGCAGTGCGAGGCTGTGGTGGCTTCGGCGCCGTCTATCGGGCAACAGATTTGAAAACAAGACAAACCGTTGCCATCAAGGAGAATCAACGCCATCAGACTTTTCAGCGGTTTGAGCGGGAAGGCAAATTGCTGATGCAGTTGAGCCACCCCAACTTGCCGAAAGTTCACGAAGTTTTCGTTGACTAAACGACGGGACGAGCATTTCTGGTCATGGACTTCATTGACGGCGAAACCCTTGAGGAAATACTTCAGCGCCTGCAACGCCCATTGACTTGGCAGGAAGCCGAACCAATTTTTGCCCAAGTCGTAAACGCACTGAACTACTTGCACAGCAACAGAATTGTCCACAGAGACATCAAGCCCAGCAACATCATCGTGACGAAGCGATACGAGACGGTTTATGACGAGGTGGACGATTGGGAAGAAGTCATTGTGCCACCACCGAAATTGACCGAAGACTACATTGCCAAGTTGACTGATAGTAAGCGTTTTAAGCGAGGCATGGACTATTGGCGAGACGGATGGAGGCTGGAAAATCTCCAGCGTAATGGTTGGACTTTGACGGGTAATTGCTGGGGTGGTGTTAACCCTGCCACTCGCAAAGGAGAATTGCCGAAAGTGCGTTTTTCCACGAAAGTTGCAGAGATGGCAGGGGTATCTGACGCACCAAGATGTTATCAAGTGAGCGCAATTTTGACGAACAAAGGTATCACAGGACAAAACTGCACTTGTTCTGACTTTCGCGGCAGACGGCTGTGCAAGCACCTTGTCGCCCTGCTTTTGGCTTGGGTTCACGAGCCACAAAGGTTTAAAGTCGTGAGCGAGAGGAAAAAACGCCATCCTATAAAGCGTCAGGTTGAGCGTCAGTATGTCTTTGAGCGTCAGTATGTCTTCTTGGTTGACTTCGGGGTGGCGAAGGTGATGGAAGAAGTCGACCCACAGCGACCGCGCTCAAGTTCCTTCGTCGTTTGGAAAGATGGCTATTCGCCACCAGAGCAATATGCCAGCGGTGTTCAAGTTGATGCCCGTGCTGACCAGTATGCGTTGGCAGCGACGATGGTCTTTGCGCTGACAGGCAAAACGCCCGACGATGCCTTCACTCGCATGGAGAAGTTCCGAAAGGGCGAACCAACTTTGCCGCTAAAACCCGACGGAGTGCCAGAAAGCGTTTGGAAAGCCATTGAAGTCGCTATGCAGTTTGAGCCAAGCCAACGGTTTGCCAATGTGGACAAGTTCTGGAAAGGGGTTCGTGGTCGGGGTAAACTTCCCGTTGAACCTTCAAAAGCGGAAACTAAGCCAACTGGACATCGGCGCACAATCAAAAGCGCAATTTTGGGCGCAACAATTTCTGGTGCAATTTTGGGCGCAATTTGGGGCGCTAAAGAGAGGTGATAGGCGATGTTTTGTCCCAGCTGTGGGCACAGAAATGTAGCGACGGCGAGGCATTGTGTTCAGTGTGGAGGACCATTGCTCACTCAGTTTTGCCCCGATTGCGGAAACCTTTGTGAAATCACCGACACCTATTGCCGACACTGCAACAAATCTTTGCCGACACCGTTGGAACGCCTTCTTGGCAAAGGCATGGTTTTGGCGAATCGTTACCGCATTGAGAAATTGCTTGGTTGTGGCGGTTTTGGTGCAGTTTATTTGGCGACAGATTTGACTTTTGAGCAAGTTAGGCAGGAGCGGAAGGTTGCGGTGAAGGAAAACCATGACCCGTCGGCACTCAATGCTTTTTTGAAAGAGGCAGGTTTGCTGGCGAATTTGCATCATCCCAACTTGCCCAGAGTCAGCGACTTTTTCACTGAGCAACCGCCGACCATCCCACAGCCCCGTCCCTACATGGTGATGGACTACATCGCTGGCGAGGAACTTTGGGAGCGAATTCAACGGCAGGGAAAGTTGAGCGAGCAGGAAATTTTGGACTTGCTCGGCGGTGTCTTTGACGCTCTGGAATACTTGCATAGCCAGAACCCGCCAATCTTTCACCGTGACATCAAACCGCAAAACATCCGCATCACTCCCGAAGGGCGAACTTTTCTCGTTGACTTCGGCATCGCAAAAATTGGTTGGACAGGGTATGGGCTGACGAAAGCAGGAAAAGGGACGCCACCCTTTGCGCCACCAGAGCAATATCGGATGGCGGGCGAAACGGACGACAAAAGTGACCAATATGCGTTGGCGATGACGATTTATGTCGCCTTGACGGGCAGAGTGCCAACCCATGCGGAAGCGCCACTGAGAGAGCAAGCCATCACCGCACGCAATCCCGACCCGTTAGAGCCGATTGAGAAACTTGTGCCCGAAGTTTCGCCGAGGGTGCGGAAAGCCTTGAAGCGTGCTTTGAGCATTGACAAAAACTCTCGCTTCCCGTCCATCGCCGAGTTCCGCAAAGCCCTTTATCCGCCACTTGTCGCAGGCTTGACGAGGCGACAGTTGATTGCTGCAGTTGCAGGGACTGCGGTGGGAATTGGCATTGTTTCCTTTGCGGGCTATCAAGTTTGGAAATGGCGGCAACCTTTGTGGCTCGTAACTGAGTTGAAAGGGCATGGGGCAGGCGTAACTTGGGTCGCTTTCACTCCCGATGGCGAGAGAGTTCTGTCCGCCAGCCACGACAAAACTGTTCGGGTCTGGGATTGGCGGAAAAGCAAATGCGAACGAATTTTGGAAGGTCACACAGACTCCGTGCGTTGCCTTGCCCTTTTGAAAAGCAACCTTGTGGTGTCCGCAAGTTGGGATGGGACGGTGAGGGTTTGGGACTGGCGAACGGGCGAACAGCAAACGACATTGACGCCAAATCTCGGACAACTGCACGCCCTTTCGGTCAGCCGTGACGGGAAATGGCTGGCTGCTGGCGGTGAAGGTGGAGTTTGCTTTTGGCATTTGGACTCAGAGGCACCGGTTAGGCTAACTTGGTCGCATGTGCGGTCGTTGGCTTTCCATCCCAACAATCAAATGGTCGCAGTGGGAGACAGTGCAGGTCAAATCAGGCTCTTTCATTTGGCTCAGAAGAAAGTGACCGCAAGTTGGCAGGCGCATACAGGAGCGGTGACGGCGTTGGCGTTTCATCCCAACGGTGCTGTTTTGTTGTCGGGAGGCGAGGATGCAACTTTGGCGGTTTGGGATGTGGTCGCTGTCAGTCTGGTCAAAAGGTTGGAAGGATGGCATCAACGGGAGGTGAGAGCAGTCGCCTTTCGTCCAGACGGGCAAATTGCTGTCTCGTGCAGCATGGATGACCGATTGCGAGTTTGGCGGACAAGCGATTGGCAGTTGGTTTTGACTCGTGAAGGTGGGCACAATTGGGCTTTGGCATTAGCCTTTTCACCATCAGGCAACTTTCTGGCTTCAGCCAGCAAAGACGAAACCATCAAGGTTTGGCAGGTGAAGTTGTGAGGTGGGACATGGGACAGGGGACAAAGGACAGGAACGGAACGGGTTGTGGGACGCGGGACGGGGGACGGAATGAATTGGGAGGGCGAGGCTACTGCCGAGCCGAACTTATCGGCAAATCGTGAAATCGGCAAATCGGCAAGTCGGGAAACGGCAGCGAGTGGCGACTGGTAAAACGGCAGCGGATGGTGAGTGGTGGACAGCAAATGGTGAGTAGCAAATGGCGAATGGTTTTTTTCTGGAGGGAGTGCTCTTACACTGCCGAAAAAATTCAGCCCTTACAATCGCACCCTGAACTCATCACTCCGCACTGAACATCGCACCCCGAACTCAGCACTCTGCACACAACTTTTGAGGTTCGCCATTTCAAACGCCGAAATCAACCGCTGACGGAAGTCAGTGGCATGAGTGGTTAAAGGCTGAGCAACCATGCTAAGTCAACGAAGCACTTTTAAGTTGCCGCTTTCCATGTCGGCGATGAGGGTGAGGCGTTGTCCGTCGGGCAACTTAACTTGGACAGTTGTCTCGGCTGGGCGTTTTGTGGCATCAGGAGCCCACACGGCTTGAATTGGACGCCCGTCCAAACTGATGCACCAAACAAGGGTTAAATCTTTTGCTTGCCGCCGCACCATGACCATCGGCACTCGGTCGGCAGCGTGACTTCCGACGCCCAACGCAGTCACAAGGTCAACAGGAGCATCTGCGATAAGTGTCACCGCCACTCGCCAATCAGGGCGAGGGTCAACTACAATCGTCGTCAAACCACTTACACGCCGAATTGTCGCTTCGGTCAAGTAACGATAACCGTCCTTGTTCGGCGGCGTCCATTTTTCGCCTTCGGGCAAATTTGACCACTGTCCCCGCAAATGCAACGCTACATCCAACAGTCGTTCTTTGTCGCAGCGAACATTGTCAATCACGACAATTGCGTTCTCGTTGAGCAGTGCGATGGCTCGCCTGAAACGAACTCCATCGTAAATGTCGCCAGCATCAGCAACCACGAAGTCAACACCGCCTTCCGTCCCGAACGATAAGCACTTGCCTTCCGCAGGTTTCTGGTTCGTTTCATCCACGACGAGAGTGTTGTGCGCCAGCGTCGTCTTATACCAGCCAGAGTGAAGCGGGACACCATAGCGGGTGATACCGGGGTCAAGTGCCAAGACTTGCCCACGAGCGTAAAGGACGAAGTTGAGTTTGTCGGGATGACCGTGCCCACCGCCGTGCGGTCCATACTTCAAGCAAAGCCAAGTTGCTTGCTCACCTTCGCCACGAGCCAGAATCGCATAGCCTGAAGCGGGATAATTGGCGCTTCGCCACCTAATCGGTTGTGGTTGAGGCAACTCGCCGACACCAAACCAAAGTGCAAAATCACTTCTCCGTTCGCCGCGAGAGAGCAAAGCAGCATACAACGGTTCACGATAACGAGCGTATGCCAGTTCGTAAATCGGCTGGGTGATGCCGAAACGAGCGAAGCCGATTTCGGTCAGCAAAGCCACTTCGGTGCTGTCGTTGAAGGCGGGCAGTCGCCAGTTGGGCATCATGAACTTGAAGGGCGCATCAAACATGCGTTTGAGTTCGTCACCGTAAAGGTCGATACCGCAGTTGCGAGCCGCTTCGGTTAGATGCCAGAGCGCTGAAAGCGTGTAGAAGTGATAGCCCCAAGCACCTTCCCACCAAACGCCATCTTCGGAAACGCCTTTTCGCATCTGCGTCCAATAGCCCCGTTCGGGATTTTCAATGGCTTCCCAGATGAGTTGCTTATCGCCCAGCAAAAACCCGACCAAACCGGCGGCGCTGTTTTTCCAACATTGGATGTTGTGCACGCCCATTTTGTGCGGAAGGATGACTTCTTTCGCTGCAGGCAAAAACAACTTTCGAGCCAGCGTTTCTCGTTCAGCATCGGTTAGCGTCTCCCAAATCAGGTCAGCCCCTTGAGCCATCGGGATGAGCCAAGTTGATTCGTCCAAAGTTTGCGGACCGACACGACCGCCACCGACGCTTGGCTTGCCCCTGATGTCGTGCAAGGGATAACTCAGGTAACGGTCAGCGTAAGCCAACAAGATTGCTTTCGCCTTCTCAGCGTAACGGCGGTCGCCCGTGACTTGATAGACGACGCCCAAGTCCCTGACGAGATTTGCAAACCGACTATGAACGCCCATGATGACGACGCCATCGTAATCTCGTTCGGGCTTGGTTGGGTCACTTTGGATAACCTCGTTGTCAACAGGGCAAATGTGCTCCCATTGCCACTCGCCAATTTGCTTACCTGTCCGAAGGGAAGCACCATGTTTGGGGCAGGCATAGTAGTGCCACCAATTCCCGCCACGCGGTGGCAGGTTGATGGGCTCGTTGAGTGCAGCATCGGCACGCCGTTTCAGCGCTTCCCATTGCGCTTTCGCCCAGTCGTAACGGTTGATGCGTTCCTTCAACTCGGCAATCCCTTTGCGGCTGAAAAGCAACATCGGATGCTCCGGCAATTCCATCCCCATCACTCCTTTCCCGATAATTGCGCAAAGCATCGCCATCAAAATCGCCAACAGATCACGCACCTTCATTCGCATCCCCTTCACCTCCTTCGCCGAACAAGTTTGTCACCAATGCCGAGTTAGTTCGTTGCGAGCAAGGTCACAATTTCGCCGCATTTGAATTCAATCGTTGCTGTCCCGCCTCTCGCCAGTTGCTTTTGTGGTTTCCCGAAAAGGTCGGCGAGCCACACGGACTTAGCGCCACTAACTTGCACTCGCACTTTCGCCACGCCCTCGTAAGGTCGCCAAAGCCGAACGACAATCCCGTCCCTTGACGGGTAAGCCGCAGAAATGGCGACGCTGTTTTCTGGCTCAACTTTGACAAGGGAAAACTCGTCGGCTTCAAACGAAGTTTTCGAAGTCGCAGGCAGAAACGCCAGCGGTTGGGCAAATCCCTCTGCGTGCTGGACAACCATCGCTTCCTCAACGCTGCCCTCGAAAAAGTTCAACCCAACTTCAAATCGCTCCTTGCCAGTCAGCGGCGCAAATTCGTTGGGAGCGTAAATAAAACTCCCGCCGTAAGCCAAGACGATGCCCATTTCGCTTTTCGCAAGGTCAAACAGCCCAACGGTCGCCCTGTCAGGGTAAATCGCAACGCCCCAATCGCCATCATGGGCTATCGCGCACCTCAGGATCGGCAAGCGAATTTCCGTCGGTCGTCGCAACTCAAAAGCACCGTGCCCCAAAAACTTGGGCGCTTTCATGTTCAGCGGCAAAATCAGCCTCAACTTCAAATCATCGCGAGCCCAGACAGGGATTTTCGGGTTCGGTCCTTTGGGAATTGGTGCACCGATGCCGACGACCGTCCTACCGCCGAAATCAAAGTCAAGGTAGATGTGGACGATGGACGAAGTAGGAGAAAGGGAAACCCGCATTTCAAAGGGAACATCGGCAATTCGGCATT
>Ga0080004_1165496_pt1 | contig 10056 bp, 7 predicted proteins | sample WasSprMetagenome_FD_69207 | JGI IMG/M metagenome (GOLD analysis project Ga0080004, IMG submission 69207) | Sulfidic aquatic microbial communities from Washburn Spring, Yellowstone National Park, USA - WS (SPADES assembly) (version 2) | ecosystem: Environmental > Aquatic > Thermal springs > Hot...
TTTTTTCATGAAAAATCTTCATAAAGATTGTTCTTGAGACTTTAGATGAAAATGGAGGAATAATTATATCAGATAATGGAATGAAGTAAATGCAAAATCTTGCTACAATTCTTTGAGACATGTTGCCTACTACTCATTATTATTTATGAAGATAACTGGGATATTACCTTTCCTTTGGGATTAGCATAATATAAGTGTTTTCTTCCTTCTTTTCTTTCTTCAATAAATCCATTTAATAATAATTCTTTAATGGCTTTATATACGGATGATTTCGGTTTTCCTAGTTTTTTAGATAGCTCTGTAAGACTAATCCCCTCATTTTCTATTATTGTTCTTAAAGCATTTAATGCAAGATTTGAAAGTGAGACTTTCAATGTTACATAACTGAGAAAAGATAGGTTAAGTCTTTCTTTTAAATCTTCAGTCCACATCAAGATCTCTAATCTTCTTGGCTCAATTGACACTATAGCTGAAATTAGTGTAATCACGCCTATAACTCTCATACCACCACTAATATCTATTATTACTTTTTCTTCCTTTAAATTAGAGAAGTACTTTACTAACATTTGAAAAGCCTCTTCGGGTTTTGAAAAATCAACTTCTAATACTTCAAATGACTTATCAAGATATTCCAATAGGAACTTTTTTAATGCGTCAATTGCTGAGATTGTTTTTTCATTTTTATCACTATTAATTATGGCTACAAATTTATTTGCTTTCTGACCCTGTTCCAATATTGTCTTAAACTGAAATTTAGTATCAAAACCCACTGTAAAAACTACAGTTATATTAACCATAATTATCAACCAGTTGTACAATATGGATTGAAATCTAAAAAGTATTTCTTGTTCTTAACGTCACCTTTACAAGCTGAAAAGTTATCCGCCAACATTAATATTTTTAGATATCTAGTAGCAATTATTGATACTTTAACATATAATGGTTTTGTCTCGGCAAGCAAATAAATTGGTAATAGGTACTTCATAAAGACATCCTTGTATTGTTTATATTGTAGAAATTCCATATTATTTACAATAATTCGTGAGTCTATTGTCTTAATTATATTATTTATATATGACTTAAACTCTGGAAAATCATTTTTTACATACTCTACTATATCTTCTAATAGAAGAACAATAATTTCAGAAAGTTTTTCCCTAATACTACTATTGTTAATATATTTTTTGTATACTTTATCTAAAGCCTCTATGCTTATTCTTAGTCCCATAGTTGTGAGATGTGATAAAATGGCTGTATGTACACTCAATACGATTAAATCATTTATACTAAATTTATGTAGATCATAGTTTTTCTTTAGCTTATAATTATTTGATATTAAATGTAATATCAAGCTAGACATAATTTCATGATATTGAAAGCTTGATGGGGATTCATATTCATTAAGAGACTCATGAAATACTATCTTACCAATATCATGAAAGAGAATAGTGTCAATTAATCCAGTATTAAATGTATTGTAATTTATATTCAATCTTTTGGAAATTCTTTGAATATATCCTAAATTGAGAAAGTATTTTCCATAGAAAATTAACATTTCACTAATATGCTCTGAAAGACTTTGCCCTTTTCTTGCCCATAACGATATCCTTTCCATTTCAAATCTCTCCATTATAAGCTAACTTGTTGTATAGTTTTTCACTTATTACTATGTATCTCATATTATTCTTTATGATTAATTCATTTAATTCTAATAAGTATTTAGATCTATTATTATTACTTTTTTCTATTTTCTCTATTTTTTCGATTATCCTACTTAAAAGCAAATCTTTTTCTTCACCAATTTTTTGGTCTTTTAGCGTAATGATTTGCAAGATTTCATCCATTAATCCAGCTTGTTTAATTTTATTAATTACATAAAAAGGAATATGTATAAATTCATCATATCTATTTTCTATATTTGCCTTTATACCAAATGCATTTCTACCTAGTTCTCCCATTAGTAATTTTACTATATTAATTTCTTGCTCAATAGGTGAGAGTGCTAAAATTTTACTTTCTGGTATTATTCTATCATTTTTAAATCCTAATTTTTCTTCTATTTCATCAGCAAGTTGCATATAACCTATATATGAATTATGGGATATAGGAATCTTTATTCTTATGTCTTTTACTCTTTCTTTGAGGATATTTAATGTAGTGGTTACTTCATCAGCATTATAAGGATAAAATTGATCATCATATACTATTATTGCTTTACCACTTTCTTCACCATCCCATCTAGCTAATCGACCAAGACGCTGTATTAGACTTTGTATTGGTGCAGTCTCTGTAATTAAGATATCACTACTTATATCTACTCCTGCTTCTATTACTTGTGTTGCTACTATTATATATCTTTGTTTATGAGTCCCCAAGATATCATTTAGTATGGTTTCCCTATCTTTCGTTGAAAGAAGTCCATGAAGTATATATACATATGGGTACTTATTGACTAAACTATTATATATTTCAACAGCTTTATCTCTCCTATTGACAACTATTAAAATTCTTTTTTCATTATTCTTTTCTACAACTTCTTTTATTACATCTTTATAAGATTCATTTTTAATTTCTAATGAAACATTTTTCTTTCTTGCTTCTTTATCAAATTCCTCATCAATATAGACTTCACAAAAATCACATTTCTCACCATAAAGACATTCTTTATATTCAATTTTTTCACCTACTATTCCTTGTACTTCACTTAGAATTTTTTTAATTTCAAGTAAAATACCTTCAGTAATTGATGCTGAAGCAAGTATTACTGTAGATAATGATGATAAAAGGTAAAAAAGTGAATTATAGAATAGATTTCTAAGACCAGTCTCTACTACCATGAGGTGTGGTTCGTCAATAAATATTAATGAATCTACCATGTTACCTCTTGATATATGATAATGTCCCCTTGTTAAAATATCATTCTCAATAAAACCTTTTATGATTGAGCTAAGTTCTGGTGGTGGTAACTTATGTATATGAAGACCAAGTGTATCAATAGTGGTTATTATAATGGGCTTGTTAAAGAATGGAGATTCGTCTCTTTCCATGTATTGTCTCGCTATATTTTCCTTGCTACATGAACATCTTTCTAAGAGCTTCTTATATAAATTTTCATTTAAAGCCCTTAATGGTGAAACATATATTGCTCTTTCTATTTCTTTTCCTACTTTATTTGCAAGTTCTATAAAAAGTTCTGTTTTTCCATACCCCGTTGGAAGCTTAAGTACTATTAGACTAGGTTTTTCAGGATCGAATTCATCTATAAATTTTTTGACTAATAGTCTCATTATGGTGGAGCCTCTAATTTGGCACTCTCGCTTAATAGCCTATATAGAAGTTTGACGTATTGCCTAAAATTATGAGTCCCCTCTTTTGGTGATAATCTTACTAATAGGTACATGTTTGCATATGGGTTAATTCCCATCAATATATTCCATAGACTTCTAACCATAATAGCCATAGTAGAAGTACTACCCCAGTTTTTCTTACAATATTCTGTTAACATTATAGGATTAGCATAAGCTCTTAAAGTACATCGAAGAAGATCCTCTATTACATTCTTTAGAGGCTTATACTTTTCATCTGTAAGCAATTTTCGAATAGACATATATATGGGAGAGAGATCAAATGGCACTTCTTCTACTATGGTATATGTTCTATCTTCTTTTAAAATTATTTTAGAATATCGAATAGGATATTGCGTAACATAACTAAGTTTATTAGGGTCTATTTGAAGTGCTGATAAAAGAGTATAAGCCTCATTATGAGATGGAGGGTCCCTCATTTTTGCTCTTAATGGCAAACAACTATACTCGCTAAGAGCTTCTGCTAACATTCCCACATTTTTGTTTATTAAGGCTGAATAAGCTATATAATCATCAATGGTAATACTTGTTATAACATTTCCAATATAACCAGCAAATGTGGCTAGCCATCCACCTCCTAAAATTCCATACCAAATAGGAGATATTCTCATGTCTCCTTTAAATGTTGTTAAATTGAGATAATCCTTACCATATTTATATTTCTCCACCTTGAATATTTGAAGTTGAGGAAAAGTAGCCCTACTTTTGGTTCCTAAATATAGAGCATCATCAATAAGACTTACGGTATTTGCCTCTTCAAAAAAAATTTCTGGACTATTTGCTGTCATATCTGAAATGGCATTCATTACTTTAATGAAGAAATCACAAATTGATTCATCACTCTTTATTGTAAAGTTAAGATTTGAGGATAACCTTTCACCAACCCACTTATAATCATTTATGTTAAATTTAAGTGGTGGTGATGGTAAAGAATCTTTTCCATAGGCTTTTTTCCTGACTTCATGTATATTCATTATACGTTTAAAAGTTTTTGGTATTAAGGATTGAGGAGGCTCATCTATTATAATCATATTATCTTCTATGTTATAATTAGCATAAGTTTCTGTTGTAGCAATTACTGAGAATATAAGTGTTAACCTCCTTGCGGTAGGAAATTCTGGTAGTGGGATTCTTATTATTGTCTTTTCCTTATTCATAAAGATTTACCATCCAATTAGGTACTCTTCATTATTTGAGATCTTTACTTTATAAGCCAAAAACTCCTTCTCTTCTCGATATACCCTAGCTTTTTTGGTAGTAAATTCCATATGATCATAAACCAGTGCAACATTAACTAAAGGTAATCCTATTAATTTTGGTCCTCTTACATATCTCCAATCATAAAATGTAAATATTTCTACATCTCCACCATCTATAGGTTCTATTCTAAGATTTTCTAAAAGTGGTATGAGAAAATTTGTAGTGATTTCTTTTGTATAAATCTCATCAGCAAAACCTTCTTCGATGTTTGATATACTAACAATTGACTCTTTATCCCCTAGTCTACTAATAGACCATGCAGATATTACTATTTCCTCCATCCACTTATTACCAAGTTTTTCTTCACTTTTTATTGGATCAAAGATGTATATTAGGGTAATAGGAGGATTAGGTCTTAAAAAACCTCCAAAATATATTCTTTGATATGCATATACATCACTTTTAACTATTTTCTCTTCTTCTCTGTAGAACCACATTTTTGATATGCTTGAGTATGGTATTAGTGATCCTGAAATAGTGATGTATACTCCCTTTATAATGGAGGCTAAAAGTGCAGGCATGTATGCAACTCCTGATTCACTATATCCCTTAATTTTTGCAAGAGGATATGATAATGCTCCAATTATTGTAGTTAAAGGTGGTATTTTAAATGATGGTCTACTTTTAGTTCCTGTTATTATACCAGCATTTATAGTAGATGAAGGAAAAATATCAACTTTTATAAAAAAAGAGTTTCCCTTATTCATGAATAGTTCCTCATAGTAATTTAAATACTTCATCAATTAGTTTCTCGAAAAATTCCTCTGGTGTATTAGCTATGATGACATCTTCTGCTGTTTTCCCAAAACTTATCACTATTGCTTTTCCATTTATACCAAATTTTTCTAATAAATTTGTTACTTTTTTTACTTTTTGAACTGTTAAATCAATATAATCTTTTCTTTGAGGTGGTAAGGGTACTAATGGTAAGGGTTTTGAAACTACTCCAACTAAATTTTCTACATCTAAAATTGGATTAAACCTACTTCTTTTTGCACCATATAATTGAAGACCCATTGTCATAGCAAGTGCTAATAAGGCTGCTTTTATTCTCCTATTCTTTTCTTGTTTATCTAGTACTTCTTCTTTAGTCACCATACTTGTGACCCCGATATTTGAAAGATCTAACTGCATTGTAATACCATATACTGCAGATGCTATTTCAACATAATATAGCATTTGTGCCTCTCTTTCTTCTTCTTTTACTTCTTCTTCACGTTTTTCTTCTTCTTTTTTTCCTTCTTCTTTTGTTCTTAAACCTACACTTACTTGTCTTGTATGCATTTGTGCCTCTATTACTGCTTCTGTTATTGCATCCTCAACTGGTGTTATATATCCAACTTGAAGTAAACTTGTTCTTCTAACTGGAAATGGTTTTTCTGCATAAAGGAAACCACCTATGTCTGCAATTATACTCTTTTGTATTGCAATTTTTTCAAATTCATGTTGCAGTTTTTCAATTTCTTTTTCCTCATTCTTTTCTTTTTTACCTTTACTTTTACCTTTATCGATAATTTCTTGTAACTCTTTTATTAAATGTTCCTTATCCACAAATTTAATCATTTCATTTCTCTCGGCCCATGGATCTATAGGTGGTACTAGATTTTCCTTGGAATATATTAGTTTTGTTGCTTCAACTAAATTTGCTTGATAAGCATGAGCTATACTTTCTCCACTAATTACTGGAACATATACGAGCTTGTATCCTCCATCAATTTTTAATATATATGGTGCTCTTCTATGTCTGCTTACATTTCCTATGGTTTCAGTCATATTTAATGCTTCAACATTTGCACATACTCTTCCTGCAAGAGATACATATACCATATTACATCTTAACCTCCACTTCTTTTCTTTTTTCTTCTGAAGATTTAACCGAGGTCTTACTTAGTGCAAATGATGCTAATATACTACCAGCCAACTTGCCTCTTTTTTCGTCCAAAAGCAAATTAATTATAATTTTAACATCTTCACTTGTAGGCATTTTTTCTGGATTTTCGCTTATAATCATTCTTAAGGCTCTTCTAAGTGCCTCTACTCTTAAGCTAGGCGATAAGGCATCACCTATTGCATCAATAGGACCATATATTTCTTTTTCAGAAAGAACTGATAAGGCACTTGCGACATTAACTAATGCTACCCATTCATATTGTCTAAATACTTGATCTGACATATTCATCACATATAATATGATGCAAAGTAACATATAAAGTTTTCTTTTCTTAGATGATATAACATTTATTTTGTAAGTTTCTAAAAAAAGAAACATTTGTTATTTTTGTTCATAACTAATGAAACAATTATTGGTAATCACAAACTATATATTGTCATTACTTTAACATTATAGTTTAATGATAAATGTTGCATATTAAAGTATTTTTTCTTTACTTTGTGAATGTTTTATTTATCATTCCTATTATTGATGACACGCATTACTCATAACTCTTAATAACTTCTGAGACATATTATAATTATTTCAAGTATTTATCTTCATAATGGTTATTACCTCTTCTCAGTTCTCTCTTAAGATGCATCTCCATATGTAAAAAGAGTTATGGAAATGACAGGTAGCTTTCAATTCTCTCTTAAGATGCATCTACAGCATTTTTCCCAGAACTTACCGGTGAAAAAAGAAGCTTTCAATTCTCTCTTAAGATGCATCCCATAGATAAAGAAGCTGAAGAACTTCTAAGTGTTTCCTTTCAATTCTCTCTTAAGATGCATCAGTTTGAAAATTTGCCGCGCGACGCCACTCAACTCAACACCTTTCAATTCTCTCTTAAGATGCATCAAAATCGTTGAACAACAAACAAGGGAAAGAGTTGAACTTTCAATTCTCTCTTAAGATGCATCATGTTGTATTGGCTGATTCTGATGAAATACTGCCAAAAGACTTCATCTTTCAATTCTCTCTTAAGATGCATCAGTATCAAATAACAATTTGAAATATAAAAAAAGGTCCAGCTTTCAATTCTCTCTTAAGATGCATCTGATTATTATGACCGACGACCTAATCCAAAGATTATGTAACTTTCAATTCTCTCTTAAGATGCATCGGCAATACTTGAGGCCATGGGTATCATTAAAATTGAAAAACTTTCAATTCTCTCTTAAGATGCATCTTGATCTTGATTGTCGAAAGGCAATATACTCTCTTTACGTACTGTATGCAAACTTTCAATTCTCTCTTAAGATGCATCACACTATTTATTTTGGTGGTTAAATGTCAGCTATATTACTTTCAATTCTCTCTTAAGATGCATCCGAAAAAAAATGACAAATGGAAATTAGCAACATTAAAGGTCTTTCAATTCTCTCTTAAGATGCATCCTTCCGAGTGATCTTAAAGCAATTAATGAACTTTTGGATCTTTCAATTCTCTCTTAAGATGCATCTGAACAGAACGCGAATAAACTTCTAAATTATTTATTAAGCAACTTTCAATTCTCTCTTAAGATGCATCTTAATTAATGTTTTAAAAACTTTACAGAAAGAACTTGAAAACTTTCAATTCTCTCTTAAGATGCATCGTTACAAATGAAAGCAAATTCTCCTTTTTTCTTTTCCCCTTTCAATTCTCTCTTAAGATGCATCAACAAGTGTTATTTAGGAGCTGTGACATATGAATATGTCTTTCAATTCTCTCTTAAGATGCATCGTGTACATTTACTTTGTTCATGTAAAATGTGAAGGAAAGAAACTTTCAATTCTCTCTTAAGATGCATCTGCAAAAAGAAAGTAAAATAAGAAGGGAGATTGAAAAAGTCTTTCAATTCTCTCTTAAGATGCATCTGAACAGGGGAATAAAAAATGAATAACGAACATAAAAATATATCTTTCAATTCTCTCTTAAGATGCATCCCTATTTTCCTAGATGGGATTACTAAGCCTAAATCGATACTTTCAATTCTCTCTTAAGATGCATCATTTGTTCAAAAAATATTGTAAACGTGGAGGTGAAAAAACTTTCAATTCTCTCTTAAGATGCATCGAAAAAATTTTTCCGATGATTTTGAGTATCAAAAAGCTCTCCACTTTCAATTCTCTCTTAAGATGCATCGAGAAGTGGTGAAACACAAAATAAACAATAATTTTTGGTGGTTTTAATCTTTCAATTCTCTCTTAAGATGCATCAAAATTACTGAAAAAATAAAAGAAATACAAAATGAATACGACTTTCAATTCTCTCTTAAGATGCATCTATTAATATACCCATTATACTGCCGACATTGTCTTCACTTTCAATTCTCTCTTAAGATGCATCGCACAAATTTAAATAATGTGCAGAGGACCTGCTGTTTTTCTTTCAATTCTCTCTTAAGATGCATCGATTCCCTTTAATATGATTTATGCCAGAGCCTTGCTAAACTTTCAATTCTCTCTTAAGATGCATCATGACTATTTGTTTGAAGAAAAAAACAATTTTAGAGAAATCTTTCAATTCTCTCTTAAGATGCATCTTTTCTTTTTTTTAAATTTTTTATTAATGTTTTCATCCTCTTTCAATTCTCTCTTAAGATGCATCATAAAGTGAAAGAATGAATGATTTCAGGTCTTGGCTCTTTCAATTCTCTCTTAAGATGCATCTAAAAGAAGGTATTTCAAAAGAAATAATACTTAAGGACATTCTTTCAATTCTCTCTTAAGATGCATCACTTGTGAGAATATGAGTTCTGAAAAAGAATTAGACTTTCAATTCTCTCTTAAGATGCATCAACATGACAGGTCTTGAAAGAGCCATATTTCTCGACCTTGCCTTTCAATTCTCTCTTAAGATGCATCTCTTGCCCCACTTCTCCCATATGATGTAGACGATAAGTACACTTTCAATTCTCTCTTAAGATGCATCTACAATTAGCAAAATGGCTTGCTTCATACTGGGAAGAAATCTTTCAATTCTCTCTTAAGATGCATCTAAAGAAATTGAGGATGAATTAAGAAAGAGAAAATTAATACTTTCAATTCTCTCTTAAGATGCATCCCCTATATCTCTCTCTCTATAAATTTTTTTTTCCGTGTGCTTTCAATTCTCTCTTAAGATGCATCGACTATTACAATACCATACGGCTCACCACCATAACATAAGCTTTCAATTCTCTCTTAAGATGCATCATGTTTCAAAAAACAAAATTGTACCAATAAAAATTGAATGCTTTCAATTCTCTCTTAAGATGCATCTTCATCATAGGCGCCAATTCATTCGACATTTTCTTTACTCTTTCAATTCTCTCTTAAGATGCATCAGATTTAAGAGAATATCAACAAGCATTTCAAATTGATATAATCTTTCAATTCTCTCTTAAGATGCATCTTCACTATAAAGCTTAATCACCTTCATTTTTTCACCTCAGCTTTCAATTCTCTCTTAAGATGCATCAGCAGCGAAAGCTCGGTATACAATCTATTAAACAAAGACATCTTTCAATTCTCT
>Ga0080004_1221321_pt1 | contig 10053 bp, 8 predicted proteins | sample WasSprMetagenome_FD_69207 | JGI IMG/M metagenome (GOLD analysis project Ga0080004, IMG submission 69207) | Sulfidic aquatic microbial communities from Washburn Spring, Yellowstone National Park, USA - WS (SPADES assembly) (version 2) | ecosystem: Environmental > Aquatic > Thermal springs > Hot...
GCTGATGTTTTTAAGGTTGTGAATGTTTGGTATCCTGACACGTATGAGGCTAGGATGTATCAGGTTTTGTTTGCGCGGCAGCATATTTGGTGGATTATTGTTGGGCCTGCGAGTGGGATTATTGCGCAGCGTTTGGTTGAGGCTTTTGATGAGGGGTTGAGTGGGCAGGCTTTGCAGAGGCGTGTTACTGAGGCGGTTGAGCAGGTTGAGAAGTCGAAGGATGAGGCGATTAGGTTGACGAGGATTTTTCCGGAGGATATTCCTTTGGAGCCTACTTTTGTTGAGGTTGAGGTGCCGAGGGTTTTGGAGCGGTTTGTTGATGTTGGTTGTAGGGCTTTGGGTTTGCGGTTGGTTAGGCGTGGTGATTTGTTGTTTGTTGAGCCTTTGGAGCGGTTGCCTGAGGGGGTTAGGGTTTTTGTGAGGGATGGGTTGTCTTTGGTGCCTGGTCGTCCTGACGCGTTGGTGCCTGGGCATCCGTTTGTGCAGTGGTTGGCTGCTGAGTTGGAGTTGTTTGCTGATTCGCCGAGTAAGGTGCCGTTTAGTGTTTATGGCGTGGGTAGTGAGGATGGTTTGTTGGATGTTTATGTGATGGAGCCTGATGGTAAGCCTGAGCGTGTTGGTGATGCTGGGCGGGTTGTGGAGTTGTTTGGGCGTTTGGTGAGTTTGGCTGAGGTGGGTGGTGGTTAGCTGTGGTTTGTGATTGTGTTGAGCGGTTTAGGAGTATGGCTGAGGAGCGGCGGTCTAAGGCGAATAGGAATTTGGAGATTGATTTGCCGAGGAGGCTTGAGGCTTTTGCTGAGGCTATGCGTTTGGGTGCGGTTCAGCTTGTTGCGAGGCAGTTGTTGCGGGCGGGGGTTTTTAGGGTGAGTTTGGATTTTAATGGTTCGCGGGATGTGAGTGTTGAAAGCGCTGTTGAGGCTGTTAGGCGGGTTGTTGCTTCCAGCACGCGTGCGGGTGCGCCGAGGTTGCAGAAGTTTTTGCGGGAGCATTGGGCTGATGTGGTTGGGCAAGCAGCGTATGTTAATCCTGAGGATGTTTTGCCTAAGCGTCTGCGGAATCGTGAGCGTTTGAGTGAGACTTTTGGTGGTTATATAGAGCGTAGTTTGGATGCTGCTGAGCGTATGTTGGATCAGTTGGAGGTTTTGGAGAGGCGTTTGCCTGTTTGGAAGAGTTTTGTGCGTGGGGCTGATGTGCCAAGGGTTGAGCCCGTAATGGATTATCACGATTCTGAAGTGTAATGGTCGAGGCGTTCTCCTTTTTTGGGTGCGAATTCTATTGATTTGCCCAATGCCGCTAAGAGTGCTTTTGCGATGGCTGCGTCTTTTTGGAAGTTTTGGTTTGTGGTGTTTTCTGCGTAGCGTGCGTAGGCTTGTAGGACTGTTGGGAAGGGTGAGTCTGCGGTGTCGAGGTTTTTGTCTTGCATGAGGTGTTTGACTTGGATTAGTCCGCCTCTTTCGTATTGGAGTATGGCTGCGTGGACGTGGTCGATGGTGGTTTTTAGTGTTTTTGGGTCGTTTGGGTCTATTATGCCGAGGGCTTGGCGGTCTCGGGCTGATAGTATGCGTATGTTTTTGCCTTTCTTTTCGATGAGTCCGTAGTTGCCTTTTACGTCTAGTGTGTCGAGGGTGACGAGTCCGCCGAAGACTGTTGCGAGTCGGGCTTCTTCGTATTCTGTTTCTGTTGTTGGGAATGTTGCGAGTAGGTTTATGTAGGCGGCTGTTTCTTTGTCGGCGTTTTGGATGCCTGCTTCTTGGAGGAATTTTTCGTTTAGGACGTCTGTTACAAGGTCTAGGGCTTGTTGTGGGTCTATTTCGCGTCCGGTGGCGGTTTTGACTGGGTAGTAGTCTGCGAATTTGCCGAGGACAGGTGCGTAGACGCTTACTTTTAGGTCTGGTCCGTTTATGCCGAGTTTGCTGAACTCTTCTATTTTTTGTTTGGCTACTTCGCGGAGTTCGTCTGCTATGTGTTCCCAGATGCCAGGGTGGTTCGCCTTGCGTTTTCGGCATGTGAGTAGGACTGTTACTTTTAGGACGCCTTTTCCTCGTTTCGCGTATTTGTCTGGCGGTTCGGTGTGGACTGGCCAGCTGCTTATGAAGGTGAAGTCGGCGTTCATTAGGGCGGTTGCGAGGCTGCTCCATGCTTCTGCTGTGCGATGGGTAAACATGACTGTTAGGGTGCCGTTGTCTTGGAGGATGCGGTTCATTTCGCGGAAGCAGGCTTCCATCTTGGTTTTGTAGTCTTCTTGGGCGAGTTTTTTGGCGCTTTTTCCCATGCCTTTGAATCTGGCGGGGTTGGCGACGGCTTCTTCTTCCTTTTCTGTTAGGTTTTGTTTAAAGGCGTCGGGGAATACGTCGCCCAGTAAGCGTTTGAGCCACACGTAGAAGAAGTCGCTGACTTCAGCGTACATGACGTTTTCCGCATAGGGCGGGTCAACAACGATGCATGGGACGCTTTTGTCTTTAAGCGGAATTTTTGTGGCTGTTCCGCAATAGACAGTTGGCTTTGGCGGTTTGTCTGGAAGAAGACTAACCATCTCATTTAATGCGTCAAGAACTTTAGATAATGCCCATGGCCATAACATTTGAGAGTGATCCCATTCTGCGTAGCTCCACTTAAACGGAAAAGCTTGCAACCCCATCATGTGAGCTATTAATGATCTGCCTGAATGCCACAAAGAAAGCAAACAATTGTAATCCACACATGTGTCGAAAACCATAGCCCCGTAGGTTACAATAGCCTCAGCAAATTCCCATTCTTCGCTGCCCCGCTCTTTACCTTCAAAAAGCCTTTTCTTGGCTTCGAGAAACTTCTCCAAGTAAGTAAGATGCGTAAGCAGTTGGCGAGGATTAAACAAATCACACCAACGAGTCATACCAAAATTTAATGGCTCTCTAGTCTTCAGCCCTTCAGGTATTATTTCTGAAGGAACCAATCCTGAAGCGACCCACTTCGGAAGCTTCTCTTTCAGTTTTGATTCAGCTTTTTCTATTGCTTCGTTTTCTTGTTTTGTCGGCGCCCTGAAATTCCACTTCTGCTTGTTCTTCCCCAATCCTCTACTCTTTACGCATACGCAATAAAGCTGATGACCCATCCGCCCATTCTGCACTTCACGCTTCACATCTCCACCAGATATAACCGTGTGACATCTCGGACATTCCACACGCCCACCCTTAACAGTGCCCCTATCAGGGTTCAAACCATGCGACACAGGACTACCAACAATCTCAAAATCGCACCTGTCGCCTTTATCCGGCACGATAAGCCTCACAGCAACGTTATCCTCATCCCTGCCAGACCGAACAACCCACCAGTTCGGCGATAAAGGAACAACCAAACCACAACTGGAACATTTTATCGTCCGCGCCCACAAATACGCATAAACCTTCTCACCCGGCGGCTTCGGAAAGAACTCTTCAAGCTCCGCCTTAGCCGCTTCATGCACTTCCTTGCAGAAGTTTTCAACGGCTGGAATCAGCTTCTTGCCAAACCGTGCTGGATACTCAAGCGTCCCTTTAAGAACCATAAACGCTACAGGATTTAATTCGCCAGCAACAACAGGCAAACCCAACCGCATAGCCTCAAAAGGAATACTGCCGCCGCCAGCCATAGGGTCAACAACCAAAGGACGCTCAACACCCCAAAACTCCTTCAGCAAATCATGAAACTTGCTTAACTCTCGCTCAGAAGGCACATGCTCATAAGCCCTCTTCCAAAAGAACGGATTCTCCTGAAGCTTAACCCCCACAGCCTTAGCCTGAGCAAGCCTATCCTGAGCCTTCTGCAAGTCAACATCAGCAGGAATTCCCAACAAACCAAGAAAATCCTCTCTCTTAACACCAGCAGGCAATAAACTGCCTAAAACAGCAGCTCGGCTCGCAGCCAATGGTCGCCTCGCAAACCAAACATGCAAAAAATACAAAGGAGGCAAAGCACTGCTGGCACTACGTTCTCTTACGCTTTCTACGCTTACTTCTGCTAGTGGAAACCACTTGCTAATCAGCAGCTCTCGCCCTTCAACCTCAACCATAACAACAACCCCGCATCCCCAAACCACAACCAAACATACTTATATTAATTAATCCAATCACAATTTAAAATAATAACCCTTTCACACCTGCGTGATACAACCATGCCAACTAAACAAACTCTCACTCCAATCTGGAATCCACAAGCCTGCATACCAAAACAGGACATCATAGAAGGAAAATACCTCCAAGCCGAACTCGCCCTAGACCTACACACAATAGCAGAAGGCACAGCCAAACCACCATACAACACACCAGAAACATTCTTCCAAGCCACACACCCAACCACCACACTAAAACAACTCCTAAAAGACACACTCAACCACCTAACAAAAACAAAACCCATCAACCCCGTCCTACTCTTCGACGCAGGCTTCGGCGGAGGCAAAACCCACGCCATGGCAGCAATATACTACGCAGTCAAAAACCCAACAAACCCAGAAATCAAAAAACTCCTCGGAAACGCTCCCACACCTAAAAACACCCGCATAGTAGTCATAGACGGCAGCGCCTACGGCGGCAAAGGCATCAAACGCGAACAACACCAATTCCGAACAATCTGGGCAGACTTCCTCTACCAACTAGGAGAAACCATAACCGCCAAAGAATCCGACACACCAGAAGGCTTACCAGAAAGAAAAACCATAACCGAACTCCTCCAAAAACAACCAACCCTCATCCTCATCGACGAACTACCAAAATACCTCGACCTCGTCAAAGACCAACCAGAACTCCTAAACAAAGTCAAACACTTCATCCACACACTAACACTATCAGTCTGCGAAACCGAAAACAGCATACTCATAATAAGTGTAGCAGGCGACGCCTACATAGACGCAGCAGACGCAGTCCGCAGAGAACTCGCCGAAGCCATGAACATCCTCAACCGCAAAATGCAACCAATCGAACCCGTCAAAACAGAAGACGTCCCCCACATCCTCAAAAAACGCCTCTTCGACTTCGCCAACACCAAAACAGCCGAAACAACAGCCAAAGCCTACACACAACTCTACACAGACATGAAAGCCCCAGACCGCTACCGCACAATAGACTACCAAAACCGCATAATAGAAACATACCCCTTCCACCCAGAACTAATCGACGTCCTATACGAACGCCTATCAACACTACCAAAATTCCAACGAACCCGCGGAGCCCTACGCCTACTCGCCCACACAATAAACCACATCTGGAAAACCAAAGAAAACGATTGCTACCTAATCCACCCACACCACATAGACCTAGCCGTCCCAGAAATAGTCGACGAACTAACGACACGCCTCGACGAAGAGAAATACAAAAACGCAATCACATCAGACGTTTATAGCCACGGCGGAAGAAAAGCCAAAGCCCAACAAAAAGACGAAGACTACAAAAGCCACTTCCAAGCCCCACTCTTCCGCAGAACCTGCAACACCATATACCTCTACAGCCTAACAGGCGCAAAAGAAGAAGCGAAAGGCATAGACATCGACACACTCATCGCAGTTCTCGCAACACCAACACACGAAGAACACATCCAATACTACAGAGACCAAATCCTACCCGCCATAGCCAACAACTTCTGGTACATCGAACCAATCGGCAACCGATACGTCTTCAAAAAAGAACCCACCGAAAACCGCATCATAGACCAAGAATCCCAAAACATCTCCACACCAAAAATCAGAGACACCATCCACGACAAAATAAGAGAACTATTCACAACAAAAGGACAAACACACTTCTACATAGAAATCTTCCCAGAAGACCCAAACAAAATAACAGACGACACAACCCTCAAAATAGCCATCCTCAACCCACTACTCGACCACACCATACCCACAGAAGAACACGTCCCAGAACGCGTAGCCCAATTCATCCTAAACCGCGACTCAAGAGGCAACCTCCGCACATACAGAAACAACACCTTCCTCCTCGCAGCAAGACAAGGCGCATGGGAAACACTCCGCGACGCCGCAGCACGCTTAGAAGTAGCCAAAGCCCTAGCCGAAGACCCAGAAAAATACGGCATACCCCACGACAAAAAGAAAAACCTCCAACAAAAAGTAGCCCAATACGAAGCAACAGTAAACGAAGCCATACGCGCATCCTTCACATACATCGTCTACGCAACACGCGGAGGCAAAATAGAAGCCAAAAGCTTCCGCCCCAGCGGCTACGGAACCGCACAACCAGGACAAGAAATCATATGGCACGTACTCGCCAACATACTCCACAGAGTAACAGACGAACCCCTAGACCCAGACTACGCAAAAACAGAAGCATGGCCAGCACAAACCACAGAAACCACAACACGCGCCTTCTACGAAAACATACACAAAAAACCAGGAACCGTACTCCCAGAAAACCAATCCCTATTCGAAAAAACAATCCTCGAAGGCGTAAAAAGAGGAACATGGATACTCATCCAACAAGACAAAGTCTACGCACCAGAAAACACGCCCACACACGTAATAATCAGCTCAGACTCGCTACTACTCCTACCTGAAGAAGCAGCCCAACGCGGACTAACAGACCCAAGAGGACACCTATGCCCCAACTGCCACACATGGCCATGCCAATGCGACAAAAAACCAGAAGAAACCACGCTAACTCCATGGACAAAAGAAACCATAACCAAAGAATGGGAAACATTCGAACCAGCACCACCAAAACTACAACTCGAAGACCTCGAAAAATGGACACGCAGAGAAGGAATCACCACCATAACAGAAGCAAAAATCAAAATCAACGGACCCACAGATATAGCCACACAATTCCGCAACCTCATACGCCTCGCAAAAGCAGGCAAAAAAATCTCCACAACCGTAGAAATCAAAACCAGAACCTACCAAACAAACCACAAACTCGAAGCCAACTTCCAAGCAGAAAACGAAGGACTCGAAACACCAGCAGCAAAAATACTCGACGACATCGCAAGATGGCAACTACCAGAATTCGAAGGCACAATAACCCTAAAAGCCGAAAACATCCCAATAAACGAAATACGCGAACTCCTCAAAAACACCATAAAAACCGAAAACCAAAACATAAAACTCGCCCTCGAAATAAAACCCAAACGTGAAAAATAATGCCCTTTAAATACATAATCAAATGGCAAAAAACCAACCCAGAAAAAATCAGCGTAGAGGCTTTTCACCGATATCCACACACAGAAGAAGAAAAACACAAACCCGCATTCACCATAGGCAAAGCACAAGGCGGCGGACTCCTCGCCATACGCCACATCTTAGAAAAAACAGCACAAAAATACCCCACCAAAAAACGCGGAAAAACAACCTACATACTACTAAACGAAGGCGACGAAACAGCATACGAAACAGCCTACCGCATAGGCTTAGCAGCAGCCATGATAAACAAAGCCCAAACCATCCAAGAAATCCAAAAAACAACACACTACATACTAAACGCAACACCAGAAGAAATATGGTTCTGGACAAGCAAACTCCTCGACGACGAAATAAACACCAAAGCCCTCGAAGCCCTCGCAGTCCTAAGCGGAGCCACAAAAACCAACCAAACAACACCAACAACAAAACAAACCCCACCAAAACCTATACAACCACAAAAAGGAACATTCTGGCCCATAGTACGCCAACGCATGAAAGAAAAAGCAATACAACTATACAAAAAAGATCACCCACAAACCGAAACTGAACCATCAGTAAAGGAGCTCCGCAAGTCAGGATACTTACAAATAGCCAAAACAATAACCCTTAGAGAAGTTTACCAAGAAAAGAAAAACAGCAAGATACCCGCCAATCACAGTTAATAATTCTAATTTCAAATCATAACTAAAAATTCATAATTTTTAATTCTTTTTTAAGAACGAAAATATCCTTAAGCCAGCAATAAGTGGCACAAAATGATCGAGTTTCTCGTTGCACTAGCCATTCTTCTCATCTTTATAGTTATACTTTTGTTGATACGCTTTTCATCAAAACTGGGAAAAATGTCAGTAGACCAAGAAACAGTAAAAGGCGCTGTTGCTACATGCTGGAAAGAATTAGGAATAGACCAAGACATAGGCGCTATAAAACAAAGAGCAGACGACATACAAACCGCAACACGCAACTTGGAAAACCTCTTCAAAGTCACGAGAGGCAGAGCAGAATACGGCGAATTCCAACTTGAGCAAATACTAAAAGACCTTCTCCCATCCAAATACGTGCACATAAGAGAGAAACTTCCAAAAATCGGAAAAATACCCGACGCCCACATAATCACGCCAAAAGGCATAGTATGCATCGACTCCAAATTCCCACTTGATAACTACAGAAAAATGACAGAAACCAAAGACGGAGCGCAAAGCGAAACCTTCGCCACAAACTTCCGCAACGACGTAAAAGGACACATAGAAAAAATCAAAACAGACTACGTAAAACCCCAAGAAGGAACAACAAACTTCGCGTTCGGATTCATCCCATCAGAAGCAGTATACCAATACCTAACAGAATGCGAAATGACACTCGTCGCAGAAGCAGCCAAACAAGGCGTACTACTCGTCTCACCAGCCACACTCGCCATAAACCTAAACCTACTCACAGTAGGACTACAAGCCATGGAAATATCCGAAAAAGCAGAACAAATCCAAAAAAACCTCGGCAAACTCTCCACATCACTCAAAGACGTAGAAAAAGAATGGAACACCCTATACGACCACATCAAAAAAGCATACAACAAAGCCGGCGACGTAGACCAAAAACAAACCCATCTGAAAAACATTTTCGAACAAATAACCCAAATAGAGGAACAAAGCCCAAAATGACCAAAAATAAGAAAGAATACCATTTTGAGAGTTGCGGTAGAACAATAACAGAAGAAGAATACGAAACATATAATGGCTTATGCGAAGAATGTTACGAAATAGAAATAGACGAACTCGACTACGAAGACGACTATGGCTAATTTAGCTGGATAAACATGACTAAAACAGAAAACAACCAGAAAACAAAAAAGAAAAAACACTGCGAAAACTGCGGCACACAACTTGACGAAGACGAAGCCTACGAACTTGACGGAATGATCCTATGCTGGGACTGCTACAACGAAGAAGAAGACCTACGCGCCATCGAAGAAGAATGGATAGAATAGCAACATCAAAAACACGGCGCCAGACAATAATGTATTCAATAGGGGTTTGTGAAAGAAACTCTCAGCTTATATACAGCTTATAAGCAAAAGTAAAAACACTTGCATAAAAAAGGAAATCGCAAATTCATGCAACTTCAAGACCCCGAAATCCAGAAAGCAAAAGAAACGATCATACCCCGATTTGTCGACAAATACGGCAGACCAAAGAAAACCCCCTACTACATAACACAACTGCAAACACTCTTCGAAACAACCACTTCCCATGGATAATCTACCAAGCCGCAGACCAGCTCATAAAGCAAGGTACCTTGTCAAAGTTTGAAACCAAAACAAAATACCACGACAAAGTCGTCTTCATCTACAACGCACAACTCGACACCACACAACATAAACCCACATGAAAGCGCACATAAAATCAACCTGCAAACTAATCGACAAGTACTCCACGCCAACCATAGGAAGAGCTCTAGGAAACCATCTCGAAGGACTAGTAAAAGCAGAGCTGAGAGTACAAGGCTTCAAAATTATAGGAACTCACACAGCTGAATATAACAACAAAAAGTGGTCAAAAACAAGTCATAATCTGGATTTCATTACTGAACACGCATCAAAAAAGCCAACGGTAGGCGTAGAAGTGAAGAACACCCTGCCCATAATCGAAAGAGAAGAACTTGACATCAAACTGGAAATATGCGAACATCTGGGAATCACACCTTTATTTGCTGTCAGATGGATAAAACCATACATAGAACGTTTTTCCACAAGTTTTAATAGAACACGCAGCCCAAATCAGAAGCGGTGGTAAACTTGAAAACCCAAAAAATAGTCGCCGCACTCGCACTTCTCACCGCCATACTCGCCACCTCAATGCTCGCCAGCACCGCCCAAGCAATAACAGGCAACCCCATACCAGATGGAAATAAGCATCCAT
>Ga0080004_1207746_pt1 | contig 10050 bp, 9 predicted proteins | sample WasSprMetagenome_FD_69207 | JGI IMG/M metagenome (GOLD analysis project Ga0080004, IMG submission 69207) | Sulfidic aquatic microbial communities from Washburn Spring, Yellowstone National Park, USA - WS (SPADES assembly) (version 2) | ecosystem: Environmental > Aquatic > Thermal springs > Hot...
AGAAAGCCACCGATAGCCAAAACTGGAATCAACAGGAGGAGCCCTATTAGAACGCCGATGAACAGCCAGAAAAACCTTGAAAGAATCACTCTTTTTCTCCCTCTTCTTTAAGGTACTCCCGCAAGGCTGCCTCAACAACCTGCGTCAATTTCAACCCCTTCCTTGCGGCAAACACTTTAACGTCTCTCCACAGCTTATCCGCCAACTTAATGGTTGTCTTAACAGTCTTCGCAGTTTTCTCAACAACATCCTCAGCCATTTTTACACCTCAACAGAAAAACAGAAAGACAGCCATATAAATCCTTTACGCCAAAAACAACACCATAAAACTAGACTATTTTCGCTTACACATTATTAACAGAACAAAGGCAAAAATTTTCAAAAAAAGCTCATGTTATCAGAATGTAAAAATTTTGCACATAAGAATTGGGTTATAGAAGTTGCGATGAACTCGAAAATGAAGATATAGAAGATTTCTCCGTAAAAAATAAATTCGGTTTAAAGCTAACACAAATTCCCCGTCAAAGGAGGAGATGTAAGGTTGTTGAAGAAAATAGCTTCTGCGATGATGCTGTCTCTACTGGTAGTAAGCACGTTAACCGTTGCGTTTAACGTTCATTATCAGAAGCTAAAAATTTTCAGGGAGCAAATGAAGCAATACGATACTCTGATAAAAATTTTAACATGTCACTCGTTTTCAATGCTGCCGAGTCTGACCTTGACATACCGCTGCCTACTGGTTCCCACATATATGTGGATTACTATTCAAGCTGGAGCGATGAAGATAAAACTATTGTGAATGGGTGGCTGAAGCCGCCTCAAAAGTCCTCGGAGAAATTCCAATAGAAGCGGCCCATGTTTCAGGGGTCTCCTACAAAACTTTAGGCGACGCGCCCACCGACTTCCTCCGACATTCAAACACCCCATGTATTAATACAAGCTTTTATTTAAAAATTTAATCCCCATATCGATTCGAAAAGGTATAGAGGATTTTTCCGTAAATTTTAAGACAACTTTGAGAATAATTATAATTTGGCTAAGAAAGGAGAAGGTATCATGAGGAAGTCATTTTCTGGAATAATATTAACACTGCTGATTTTAACAAGCACGTTAACGTTGGCATTTAACATTCAACCAGTCAAAGCAGATGACGGAACTATCTATATTAGGGCTGATGGAAGCATAGACCCTCCAACAGCCCCAATTCAACGGAGTGATGAAATCTATACTTTTACTGGGAATATCTATAATTATTCTGTCATGGTTCAAAGAGGCAATATTATAGTCGACGGAAATGGATATGTTCTGCAAGGTGCGGGAAGTGGAAACGGCATCTTTTGGTCAGACATAAATAACGTAACAATCAGAAACATGCAGATAAAAAATTTTGAATGCGGCATTAAGATTAGAAATTCGCGAAATAATAATATTTATAGAAATGACATAACAAATAATTTATATCATGGCATTTCGATTTGGGAATCCTCATACAACAGTATACACGAAAATAGCATAATAAACAATAGTTACCAAGGCATCGAGCTTAACTCGCACTCCGATTGCAACATTATTTATCGGAACAATATAAAAAATAACGGTGGCTGCGGCATAAAGCTTGATTGGTGCTGCAACAATAATAATATTTATGAAAACAATATAGCCGAAAACAATGGCAGCGGCATCGACATCTACCAATTTTCAAATTTTAATAAAATTTACGGAAACAATATTTACGGAAACAACAAGTATAGCGGTATTGGACTGGGTGATAATTGTAATTATAATGATATTTACGAAAATTATATAGTAGAAAATAAATGGAGTGGCATTTCGCTTGTATGGTCTGCAAACAACAGCATTTACAGAAACCACATAATTAAAAATGCCATTGTTGGTAATAAATGCGTAGCCAACAGCTCTGCAGGAATAGCTCTATATAACTCTGCAGACAACTCAATCTATAATAATAACTTTATTGACAATTGCATTCAAGTTTTATCCTTTAAATCAGTAAATCATTGGGATATTGGCTATCAGTTCGGTGGTAACTATTGGAGCGATTATATAGATGTTGATCAATATAGTGGTCCAAGTCAGGACCAGCCTGGAAGCGACGGGATATGGGACCATCCATACGTGATAAACGAAAACAACATAGACCACTATCCCCTCGTAAACCCATGGACACAAACTCCTTCCATACAAACTTGGTTGTTTGACAGCAATTTTCAATATAATTTGGATGACAATTATGGAACTGCTGAGGGAACTGGTCATTTAACGGGTAAGGCTACTCTTTCTACTGGAGCCTTAACTGTTGAAGGCCAAATCACAATTAATGGGCCTCTACCTTCCGCTATTCCTGAAGTTTACCTCGTAGCGACTGACGGGCCTGACAAGGAGTTAGCCAAGCAGAGTGTTGACATCAGCCGTTTCAGCTACTGGCAGATAGGCCCAAACACCTACAACTTTACAGGACAAATTCCTAACGTCATTCAGCCAATAAACGATGGACACTACGAGGTAGAAGCAATAATCACGTATAAAGGTGCAAAATACGAGTTCTTCATAAACACCGCATCGTTAATAGACAGCCACTATCAACCATTAATGACCCCATCACTAAAATTTGTGGTGGTTCCCGCAGAGGGTTGGCAAAATAAGGAGCTTTTTGTCCCTGTTTGGTGTCGCTCAGTTGAGGATCCAGGAAAAATTGTTCTTGGAATTTATAATAAGCGTAACATGTGGTATCTCGTCAAAGTTTATAAAAAAATGCCTGATGGAACATGGCTTGAGATAGTTCCCGATGAATTCCTACGCGAAGGGCCTTATGTGGGACCTTGGAGCGAAAAAACGTTTCTTTATACTCCGCAGGCTGGTGATGAAATAAAGATTGAAGTCTTGAATGATAAAACAGATTTTGGTTTAATGAGCTTATGGACTCTCGATTTCGTTATGAGGACTCTTGTCGGATTAAGATTGCCAGCAAAGTTGCCAGATTACACTGATTGGAACGTGTTTAAGGAACATCTTAAAGACTTTTATAACGCTGTAATAAAGCCAATTCTAAGTGATATACGGAGCGGGTTATGGAAAGAGGTGTTGAAGGAAGTTTGCCAAAAAGTTCTCGAGATTAGAGGGGCTTTTTCAGCTATCGTTGTGGGACTTGGATTTCCCACGTCTCTGGAGGACAAAATTTGGGCTAAAATTGGTGAAATGGCAGGAGGACTGCTCCTTATAATCTCTATTGTTGACAACGTAGTTAGCACGCGAGCTTGGGAGCTTTTCGAGAACCTCTTCAAAAGCCCATTTAGTGAGGACGTAACCTTCATGATAGCTTCGAAAGCTCCGGCAGCTCCAAAAGTAGAAGTTAGTAGCGGGGTGGCAATCATCCAAAGCGAACCCTATTACATTGGAGAAACAATCAATGCTCGTTTTAGGATTACTAATAAGGGGTCAGAAACCATTACGTTGCACGTTCTGACAATTGGAGGACGCGGACCGGAAGGAGACGTTCAAGACTTTACATTCAAAACTAATATTGTAATCAACCCGGGCGAAGCATACGATTATGAAGGCGAATTAACGTTGCTGAACACTGGTTCATATCACTTTTTCGTTGCATATCAAACAGTTGATGGAGTATGGGTTACTAATGTTCCTGCATCTGCCGGAGCTGTCAACTCCCTTGACATAAACGTCTTAAGCCCAAATTCATGGGTTGCAGCAGAACTTTGTAGTCCAGGCGAATTAAGAATCTACGACTCTCAAGACAGAGTTACAGGCTTAGTAAACAACGAGGAATTAAGGAGAATTCCATACTCATTCTATTTTGAAGGTATAGTTGTTATATATGATCCAAACGACTCTTACAAATATCAAGTAAAAGGTACTAATGAAGGCGAGTATAACATAACATTAGCAAGATGTATTTTCGAAAACTTGACCGTCTTTGAGGCTGAACAAATACCAATAAGTAATAATTCTCTGCATCAATACACGTGTAATTGGGACACCCTATCTCTTAATGCAGAAGGTGTCACCGTGCAAGTTGATTCTGACGGCGATGGCTTTTTCGAGAAAACTTTCGTCTCAGATAGCAAGCTGACATATAAAGAGTTTATGTTCCCTACAAAGGCTACGTTCACATTTAATGCCCTTTGGGAAGGCGTTAACTATCCAATTATTGTTTCCAGCAGTAACTCTACTATAGCGGACTTTAATTTCTATCAATCGTTAAAACAAATATCGTTTAAAGTGTCGGGCGAGACAGGCACATCAGGCTACTGCAATGTTACAATTCCTAAGAACCTGCTAAAGGGAGAACCGTGGACGGTTAGGCTTAACGGCACTGACTGGACCTTTACGGCAACACAAAACGAAACACACAGCTTCCTATACTTCACTTACACTCACTCAAGCACATACGAAGTCACGATTCAAGGAACGTGGGCAATTCCAGAATTTCCCTCAACAACAATTCTACTAACATTTGTACTGAACACATTAACAGCCATAATTCTTCTGAGAAAAAAGAGAAAAGCAAAAAGTTGTATTAAACTGTAGAAATATCAACGCTCGAGTGTATATTATTTATTTTGAATGTTTTCAGCATCCCTTATTGAAGCGTAGAAGTGGAATGGCTTGGTTCATAAGGGGAGGAGGACGGCTAATGTTGAGTTTTTACTAAGTTCTGCTTCTATTAATCCCTTACATTTTAATTTTGATAGCCATTATTAAGGTTAAACCTAAAAGTTGACGAAAGTGATAAGTGAATGCTACGGGCTTTAGGCTTGGCAAATTTTATAGTGTTTAATATTGTATTTTAATGAAATAAATGAAATAAAAAGATTAAACAAAAAGTGTTCCAATATTAGAATAATTATGTATCTTCGCCCTTCGTTTAGTTTCATACTTCAATTCCAACTTTGTCTATTAAGAAGTATCTTTTGTCTGTTTGCATGTCCCATGCTATGGCTACACAAAAGTCCAGCTTTGTGTCTACTGCCGTAGTAATTAATTGTAGCTCATCATCGCAGTGCTATATTATTATTGCTCCGAGCAGAAATCACGTATATAGTCTGCATATACCTACTGATTAAATAAAAAAGTGCGGGAAACTTTAATTTTGTTGATTGTTGTAAAACCACCCTCAAGTTAGAAGTAAGTTTTTTATTAATAAGTTAGACAAATACGTAGCGAGTGTGATGTTTTGGGACAGGAGGTTCCTTCACCGCCAGTTAAGGGTAAGAGGAAAAGTCTTGCAACAATAGCCATAGTCCTTATAGCAGTTGTCGTTATCGCTTTCGCAGTCTACTGGTTTATGATGAGGCCTTCCGGTATACCGTGGCTGTTTAAAGGTGCATATGCAAAGTATCATGGGGAGACAACAGTTTTGTTTATAACAGTCAAAGTGGATATGCGATTGGAGGTTGTTGATTACAATTCCACCCATGCAAAGCTTCTAATGTATATGAAGATGGACACTCCTTTGGGATCGCAGGAATTTCAAAACGTAACATGGTCAGACTTGACTAAAAAATCTTATGAAATTGAGGGTGCCACACTTAAAAGAACCTACGAACAGGAAACATACATAGAAGGTTTCGGAACGAGAAAATGCACCATCTACGAATACGAATCAACATCTGGAAGTCTAATGATTATGTATGTTGATAAGGAGACCGCATGGCCTATAAAGATGACCTTCACCACAGAAGCAACGCAGAACATGCCCGGGATGTCACTGGACCTAAAAATAACAGAAAGCAACATCCCAGGACTGAAAAAATAACAACACAGACAACCCCCTTTCTTTTCCAAAAAGTTTAGAGCATAGAAAACTTGCTGAAATTTCGAGCTTTACATGTTCCATTAGTCGCTGATAACAGAAATTATTTGAAAACGACGTTTGAGTAGTTTTATTAATGATTGTTTAGCGCTTGCCAGTATTAGTATGTGTTAGTGTGCGCGTTAATTGAAGTTAAATCGGGTGTCCATCTTTGCCGAGGGAAAAAGGTTCTCAGACTATGCTTGTCTGTGCTCGTTTCCACCTTTTTGTTTCACCTTCATATGCCTTTTCCACTCGTCTATCTTCTTCAGCTCCTCTTCTTTGTAGAACCTCCTAAGATGTGGGCAGTCAAAACGATCCTCAGCTGTACACCAGAATTTCACCGTGTACCTCCCTTCCTCGAACCTGATAAGTTTTTCGCAGTTAAGACATGTTTGGATGTCTTCAACGCAATCTTTACTTATTTCACCCTCCATGATGATCCCCAACATATTAGGACAACTAGAACATATCTTCTATTAACTTGTCAACATCGTCGCCATATTTTCTTTTAAGCTCTTCTGTTATGGCTTTAATTTTTGCTTCTATAAGTGCGAACAAGTCTCCCGTTTCCTCACCAGCAGTGCTAAAGATCTCAAGGGCTTTCTTGTAGTACGCAGAATCCACTAAGAATTCTTCGAACACAGCTTTACCTATCCTAAGATGCTTTTTCGGCGGGTATCCGCCTTTTATCAGGTAGTTTTCTATGATAGGAAAGGCTTGTTTTCCATACACAAAAACTAAAAATGGTTGAAAGCCATTAGACTCCGCCTCTCGAGCACGTTCAACAAAGTATTCGACTTGATCTTTATCCATGTCAGCAGGCCCACTCTTCACGGAGATTACTATCTTTTTATCTGGAAGAACAATGTCCCACCACTTTATCCATTTTCCGTATTTCTTTACAAGTTCCTTGCCTTTCAACCCCCCAAGTAATATTCTTATGACCTCGTCCAGGACGTTTCCAAAACTTGTCCCCAAGCTCCTTTCTATACGTCTACTTACAAAAAATTCTACGACTTCGTCTATTGTCCTCATGCCAAGCGCCTTAGCCATATATGGGTTTGCGCCACCTTTCTCGACCAAATCCTCGGCAGAAATATTCTCGATTAATCTTCTGGCTTTAAGAACAAATTCTCTTACCTTAAGCAATGCTTTTTGTTCGGACACGCTTTTCCCCTATGGACAAAGGTGTTCAATTTATGCTAATATAGAGACACCGTATTTAAAATAACCTATCGAAGACAGGCTACTTCATTATGAAGGCTATTGATCTACCGTGGTACTAAGTGCTACATCACAAAATTGCGAGAGAACGCACTTTCTGCAAAGTGGTCTGACGTACTTGCAGATCAAAGCGCCTAAGTCAAGCATTGCGAGGTTGAATAGTTGATGCCCTTCTTGTGGCAAGATTGCCTCCACTATCTCCATAATTAAATGAAATCTATTTCTGGCGGGCAGGCTTTCAGAGAATATTCTACTGATTATTCGCTGGACATTTGAGTCAACCATTACCGCAGGAATACCGTACCCCAAAGATAAGACCGCTCCTGCTATGTAAGGCCCAACATGCGGTATCTTTAACAAATCCTCCCTCTTGGAAGGTATAACCCCGTTATAATATGAGGTTATGTATCCGGCAACTTCCTTCAATATTACTGCTCGTTGCTTATGATACCCTACTGCCGACAAAATTTCTTCTAAATTCTTCACATCTGAACGAGAGAGGGAATATATATCTGGATAACGCTTTATGAAATCCTCATAAATTCTGCATGCGGCCTTAGCGGTCGTCCTTCGCAAGATTATCTCGGCTACGAGTACCTTGTAGGGAGATCTATCCCTCCTCCATGGGAAATCCCTTACATTCTCTCTACCCCAATTCATAATGGATTGAACTATCTGAGCCTTCCTAGCTTCTACCTCTTTCTTTAGCTCTGTCTGCATATTCAATCTGTTTTAACCTTCGTTAACTCCCTTTTAAGCATGGAGGCAACAGCATAGGATAGAAGGGGTGGCACTGCTTCCCCTATCTTCTTATACTTCTCCGCTGTTTTACCTGGAACTATCCAGTCTTGCGGAAAACCCTGAATGATTTTGTATTCATCAACGCTTAATGGACGATCTTCAGCAGGATGTACTAGCATACTTCCTTTCATAATTGGAGAAGTAACGAGAGTAGGTGAAGGCTCAAACCAAGTCAGCCTCCTATAAAATCCCATTCTACCTCCACCTGCCTTGAAAGCACCATTCATTGCGTCTGGTACGATGTCATTAGGTATTTGCCGCCAGTTGCCCCCTGGGGGTATGTACTTCATGTACTTCCTATACTTGGGGGGGAGCTCTATATACTCTCTTGCAGAAACTCCTGATATAGCCTCTAGCAAACATATCCAGGGCTTTGCCCCGACTAGAGTTAGATTACCCGGTTTTGCATGAGTTGGGGATGGCAGACGTGGCCTAATGCCTAGGTCTCTTCTCACACCAATTACAAAGACTCTCTGTCTAATCTGAGGAGCCCCATAGTCAGCAGCATTAAGGACACCCCATACAATCTTATAACCAGTTTTGCTCAGTTCTTGCAATACTACCCCCCAAACACTGCCCGGAAGCTCTTCTGGAAGTAACTCTCGATTTCTTTCTTTTATAGGCACATGCTTAAGCCTTGCATTGAGTAATCCCGTTACCTCCTCCATCACAAAGGATTTCGGCTGTGCCTCATTTATAACCCTAATAAACTCCTTCAGTGGGCTGGCACGAGGATCATTGAATCCCTGTCGCTTGCCCGCCGTCGAGAAAGGTTGACAGGGAGGCCCGCCAACTATGACGTCGACTTCTCCAATACCTAATCCTGCTTTTGAAAGTATTTCTTTCGTAGGCACACGTGCGATATCCTCCCTTATAAAAGGGATTTTTGGTCTATTGACTTTTAGAATTTGTTCAGAAATTGGATCGTTGTCAAGTGCAACCATTACCTCAAAACCAGCATACTCAAATCCCAAGTCCAGGCCATAACTCCCGGTAAAGAGCGAAATAGCTTTCAAATAACATTCTCCCTCAACAGGGGAAGGCTCTGATGCACCGTACCTTTCGCTCTCTAGGCTTTTCAACGGCCTTTTATCAAGATCCGCCCACTTTTTTAAGATAGCTGTACACTTTTCTTTGGTGAGGCCTTCTTTAAAAGCTTCTTTCACTGCCTCACCAAAAGCCCACTTCATTCCATCAACATCCTTCACACCAGAGTTAACTGCTATAATATCTGTTAGGGCTGATATGGATGCCCTGGCATCCCCTCTGCTTATCAACGGATTACCTCTGAATTTCTCAACAAAAAGCCAGTATCTAGACATGTTGAGAATCCATTCACGATCTATTTCATTCAACCCTCGAACGCATTCTTTCTCCACCATATCCACACACCCTTACCAGACCCAATAAACTTCCCTTTAATTTCTCCTTCAGCCCTTAACACTGTCAACCTGTAGAAGATCTTTGCCCTCGTGGCATCCTTCGACAACTGCGTAGCTAAGCCTACCACTTCTTTAGTCTCGAGAGGCTCGTTTGAGTTGTTAATTATTTTCAGTATAACATCCGACAGCTTGTCTCTCATCTCATGAAAGGTTAAGGTTGATTCTGGATTTAAGCTTTATTATCCGTTCATGAATCTATGAATTAACCGATGTAGTAAAGGAGCCCTTAAACAGGGTTGAAGCGCGTTTTTGGATTATTACCTCTGCAAAACATGTGATGCCCTCGTGGAGAAAAGACTGAAAACTTAGCCCTTTTTAATTAGGATCTTTTGTGATGGCAGCACGCTTACAAACTGCCATCCTTCAGCCAAGTATTTCTCAAGCTCTTTCTCGTGGATTATCCTTTGAGGGTTATGTTTTCCATCTCTAAGCCTTTTCAGCTCCCTTTCATAAAGCTCCAGTTCCTCGTCCTTGTTTAGTTCTCTTCCGAGCTGTTTTTCCCTTGCAACCTTAACGTCAACCAAGTCTATTCCCAGGAGGCTTTTAGCCATACTCTTTAAGGCTTCTATTTTGGCTTCTTTAACTATGCTCGCCTGTTCTAGGGGTTGCGTTGCGGTGCTGAGGAAAGGTTCGCATTCCTTGTAGGCTTTTCGCATGTCCTCAATCATGTCAGGCGGCAAAACACCCTTGTTAGTGCTGTATCTGGCTTCAATGTCGCCCTTATGCCCCATAATAAACTGCAAGTATGGA
>Ga0080004_1204652_pt1 | contig 10048 bp, 8 predicted proteins | sample WasSprMetagenome_FD_69207 | JGI IMG/M metagenome (GOLD analysis project Ga0080004, IMG submission 69207) | Sulfidic aquatic microbial communities from Washburn Spring, Yellowstone National Park, USA - WS (SPADES assembly) (version 2) | ecosystem: Environmental > Aquatic > Thermal springs > Hot...
ATATTTGAAAAAGTTGATTAATCTAAAAAGATTAATAAACGTAAGAATAACGAGGATAATATTATTCTAGAGATCGTTTCTTAAAGGTTCTAGGTTAACAGGTAAATATTATCAAGCAGATGTCGTAATATTTCCATCACAACGTGAAATGGTCAGGACGGTTGCATACATAACATTAATCTTAGGTAAATATTTATTGCCTCTAAAAAGAGTCATTAATCGAATATCGTTGAAAATATAAGGATCATACTTACGTAAGTGGCTATAAGGATCTGGCTATCAAAGTATATAATCTTGCAAATAGAGAATTAATAAAAGTATATAAATTTCGATATTGTCTTTCGACAAGGAATATTGTTACCGGCGATACGGTAATAAAGAGTTTTAAATATAAAATACTATGAGAAAATGGTGCAAAATAATAGGCGAAAGGATCGGGTGATTTATTGGGCAGGGAAGTCATTGGAATAATCGTTCTTAATTGGAATGGATGGAAGGATACAGTAGAGCTGTTGAGATCATTGATTAAAATAGTTTGTAATAACCTCTTATGTTATATCGTCCTAATTGATAATGGTTCTAACGATTCGTCTGTGCCTAAGCTTGTCGAATGGTTTAGAAAGAATTCTGTTAGTGTGCTAATCATTACAGAAGAGGAAGCAAAATCATGTAGTAATATTAATTTAAACCTATACAATATTATATTTATTCTGAATCATAGAAATTATGGCTATGCTGGTGGTATGAATAGAGGTATTATTTTTGCTAGAAATTGCTTAAAAGCTGATTATGTTGTGCTACTAAATAATGATACAATAGTTGATAAAAACTTTGTAGCGGAAATGTACAAAGTCTTTAAGCATCCAAAAATAGGTCAAAAAATAGCTGTAGTAGGACCTGAAGTGTTCAACTATTATACAACAACTGCTGTCCCTATTGAGCAATATGTTTTACCTATTCCTCTAACATCAATACTAATAAAATTCTTCGATAATATAGCTGTGACTGAGAAACACCTTAGCAAAGAGCAACCACTAATCGTTAATAGACTTGACGGCTCATGCTATATGGTTAAAACAAAGGTCTTCGACGAAATCGGTCTATTAAATGAGGATTTCTTCACATACTGGGAGGATACTGATTTCTTTATGCGTATAAAAAAACATGGTTATTTTATTGTTTTAGTTCCCAAAAGTGTCATTAAGCATAAGATAGGTGCTGCAAATATGAGTTTAAAGAGAGTGAGTGCTCGGGCTTCATATTACTTTAGTAGAAATGCGATTCACTTTATTAATTTGCATTATAAGGGCATAAATAACATGCTTGCCCTATTCACATTTATCCTTATCTCAGCATATATTTTCTCTAGTTATCTATTTTACTATCGCAATTTGAAAGCTGCTAAACTATTTCTATTGGGGATAGCGAAAGGATTACTAAAAGAGAGAGGCGAATCTACCTTGTTAAATTTGTTATTAAAATAGTGCTAAATAGGCTGAAACTCGTGGATAACCATAGGCTCGTCAAAATATTACTTCTCGTGTTCAGTGAGCTAGCACTAATAACACTAGGTTTTCTAACAGAAATAAATTTATTTATGAAAAATAAGTTACGCGGGATTTGGGCACACTGTGCCATTCAATTTTCTCTCCCATTTTTCATACTCGATGTCCTTGGCTTTTCCGTTCCATTTTTGAGCAACGCCTTAAATGCTACAAGGCTTTATCAAATATCTCTGATAATTTTATTCCCATATTTTTACACCGGGTGGGGAGTTCTAGGCAAATTATCTAGCAATATTATACATCAAAAGAAAAGAAGAGAATATAAAACTATCCAGAGCAAACTTGCCTCCGTTCTCGTATTTTCTATTGCTCTCTATGTTTTAATATATGCCTTTCAAATACAGGAATACTTCTTTATCTATTTAGAGACCCTTAACCAGCTATATGGTTAAATCAGATTGCGAGCCCCTCTTGGAAATTGCCTGAAACACATACTGTTAAATGGATAGTTATCAATATCGTAGATAAAAAACGATATAGTCATAGCTACTTATGACTTTAATTCTCCATTATTACTCAGGTATAATATTTCAGTAAAGGTTGTTAAGGAGAACAAAACTATAGATCTGCCTAAAGATATCACGATACTCTATTTTTCGGGTAAGTTGTTTGAAACCTTTGGTGTCTATCCATTATTGAAATATTATAGTTCTGCTCCCTATGTCGATTTAGTACCGCTCTATCAGTTTGTGCCGTTTATAGAGATATCGAGATCTTCGAGAGTATACTCAGCTAATCTAAGTGCTGTGTACTTGCTAAGGTAGTATTTTAAGCAATATTTTAACATTTATCGAGGGGCATAATTAAAAATCTTCAACTAGAATTACTATATTTCACATTACTTAACAGAGCTTGGGCGATTATATTTAAAGGCTCCCGGTCAGATAATAACACGATTAAATGCAGGGTTGCTGGGAGTCTCATACACGTATGAACATTGAATCGTAACAGTGTATCGGCGGTTATAATTTGCAACATAACCATATAATCTCATTAAATAACCAATACATTTAAAAACAAGTGGTCAAGTATGAATTCAACAAACAAGTTGCTTGCCATATTACCAGATATCTTAAGGAATGCAGGAGATGCTATCAATGAGATGCAGTTATTGAAGCACCTTTGCAGAATTCATTTCTGTATTGCAATAAGCTTCATACCATTAGCTAGATTAAGAAATGCGAGATCGCTCATAAATAAATTATATGAAGAAGAGAAACTTAAAAATATAAGGCCTGTACTTGTGCCAATACCTTATTTACATGTATCGATATTAATGATGTCGTTTGTTATAACACCTTTGATCTGGATTCTCGACAAATTAAAGCATTTTCGCATTATTTATATTAGAGACTCTATTTTGGCGTTTGGACCTTTACTTTCAAGGTCGTTAGCTCGAAAAATTTGTGTAAAAATACCCTATATACTAGAAGATGAAATCCTAAAAGGTCGTCGTTTCATATCGATAATATATACGTTAGCCGATAGGGTCGCTCTTAGCAAAGCAAAGGTTGTAGGAGTTCCATCAATACTTTTATTAAAGAAGCTTACAATGAGAAGAAGAGTTATTTGGAACGGGAATATAACATTAATTCCAGCTGGTGTAGATAGCGAGAAGATAAAAATAGTATTGAAAACTTATCGGATGCCTAAACGGAACAATTATATAGTCGGATTTGTAGGCAGTCTTACTTGGTTTCAAGGTGTTGATATTCTTGTTAAAGCTGTTGCAAAGATTAAGGATCTTTTGGATAAACCTGCAAAGCTTCTGATTATTGGTGACGGCCCCGAAAGGAAAAAAATTGAAGCATTATGCAAGGAGTTAAATGTGCATTGCGATATAACAGGCTTTGTAAAACATGAGGATGCACTTAAACTTCTCAAAGCTTTTGATATACTCGTGGTTCCACGGCGTAGAATTTCAAGTACGGAAGCAGTAATCCCTATTAAGATTATCGAGGCTTGGGCTCTAGGAGTTCCTGTGATAGCGACTGCACACGAAGTTTTCGAGTATGTGGGTTTAAGAGATAAAGAAGACATAGTGTTATGTGAGCCTGCCTCAGACGATGTTGCCAATAAGATCCTAATGGTTCTAACAGATAGAGAATTAAGAATACGATTGTCGGAGAGAGGTCGGCAAATAGCACAGAAATACTTTTATGATAAAATTGCTAAGAACGTTTTGAAGTGTTTCGGTTCTCGGTGAGAAAAGTGGCTACGTATAATCATATCGTGCAACGGGGGGCTATAAGCAATATAGCGAGTTATTTAATGCTTGTTGCAATGATCCTCGGGTTGGTAACATCGTTTGATCTTGGATATAGTAACATAGAGTCTAGATATCAGGGTCCCTTTATATTCAATTTATCTGCGTTTCTTGCCCAGGGAGTTACGCTCTTTGTATTCACTACTTTCGCTTATGTAATTGCTAACAAGATGTACATGTTTGCTTTGGTTCTGGTCTTTACTGGCTTTTTATTCAAGTACCTGATGCCTTATTACCTGTTCGATGGTTATGTCAATTATGATACTCCAGTCCACTATCTCTCCGCATTATACCTTAGAGATACGAGATTACATTCAGGGTATCACTATCACGTATGGCCCTCATCACTCATCCTAGTTGACCTGTATAGCTCTGTATCAAGTCTTGTTTTCCCCCTTGACTACTCAATGATTGCTTTAGTTTCCAGGTTTTTAATTCCCTTGTCGCTTTATTTAATCTCCAAGAGATGCTTGGTGAGTAGAAAAGCCGTTTTAATAGCTTCTTCTGTTCTACTGATCTTTGAACCCTTTATTATTCACCCATGCCCGCAGATAACAGCAGTGGCACTAACCATCCTGGCTCTCGCAGTCTTCACTGCTTGGCTTCATGAAAAAATACCCAGGATGTCTTACCCGTTAGTCATGCTGGGTGTAAGTTTAGCTACTTACCACTCTATAATGCCTATTGGGTTAACGTTATCCGTTATTGCTGTTCTTGTGTTCTATATGCTTGCAACAAAGTTAAGGCTGGTTAAGGTATATGAGGTTATTTATGTTAAGGCCCCCTCAATATATTTTACAGCATTAATTCTCGTCGCTGTATTGTTATTTTATAACACCTTTATTACGATTTTCGTGACAAAAAGTATAGTTGAAACAATAATGCTTATTATACGAGGCGGTCGAGCCAGGTTAGATGTTTATCCGCTAATCATTGAAGATCCTCGTTTAAAGTGGCAGTACGATTTGCTCTCCGGTATAAGTAGAGTTGCTACTAATCTTCTCCTGGGAATCCCTTCAATCATTGTCGCACTAAGCCTATTAATGAAATTCCTGAGAACAAAGCTAGCAACACGCGAAGAAGCCATCTTAACTATAGCAATAATAGCTGGCTTCAACGCAGTATTCTATATCCTTCTCGGTGTTTTCCTAAATATAGGGCTTGTAGAAAGGCTCTACCAGATATCACTGACATTAGCACCGCTATTAACAGCTTACTTCTATGAGGAATACCTAGCTAAAAGTTCCCGTTATCGTAAGACTACATACATGAAGAAAGTCGCTTCAACAGTTATGTTAGCAGGCATATTCATATTTACATTGCTATCAATATTTATATCACCAGCCTATACAAGTCTATATGTAGATGCCTTCGGAAAACCCGATGCAACGACAGCTCAATGGATAGCCATTAATCTTCCAAGCTATCAGGTTCGTCTCGATGGTAGCAATAGGATAAACCAATTAGTAGCGCTCTACTCATATCCGAGTCACATCTATGGAGCAAATCTAACCATTAATAGAATAGTGGAAGAGAATGCAATAAAAGGAACATATATCTATCCTGACAGAACCATTATAACCACTCGAAAACCATTAAATATAGGAGCTAGCTGGATCAAAGGGCTTTCCGATACCATACTAAACAGGTATATCGATAAAATGCCTGTTTACATTAATAAGGTATTTTCAAATCATATCTGCGAAGTCTTTGTACCTGGGTGACACATGTTGGTGGGAATAACTGGCTACTTCCTAAAGAATAATAACGAGGAAATAGTTCTAATAGAGCACTTATTAAATGAATGTGCTTCTCCATATGTAGAGAACGAGATTGTTAAAATCCCTTTTGCTCCTAACAAGATCTTAGGAATAATTGTTCCAAAAGAAAAGGCACTGTATGATTATGCATATGACTTAAGAGAACAGAGAGGAGCTATAGTATATGGGTACATCCTTATCGATGAAAGAAGAGCATCAGCACAAGAAGTAATGCAGATGGATAAGAGCGAGTTTTATAAATTGCTAGAAAAAGCTGACGGCTCCTTTCTCATAGTGAAGGTAGAAGAAGAAAAGGTATGGATAGCAACCGATTGGCTTAGTACAAGACCAGTATATTATGCTGTTATAAGTAACGGAATAGTGTTCTCATCTTGTTTTTGGTTTGTTCTGAGATTCTTTAAAGAAATGAAATATCCAATAAAACTAAATGATAGTGCAATTCTGAGCTACCTTTGGTTAGGAAGAATAGGAATCTTAAACAACTGGACATTCATTGAAGACATTCTGTCATCTCCTCCAGGCACCATAATCGAATATGACCTAAGTTCCAACAAACTAAATCTCCATAAATACTATGAGCTACGATACAAAGTAGAAATAAAAGATGAAGAACTAGCCGCAAAAAAGATTTGTCATGCATTAATAAAATCTGTTACAAAAATATTAAGAGTCCTGCCCTCTGAGATGAAGAAAAATATTTGTGTACTTCTAAGTGGTGGATTAGATTCAAGAGTTTTAACATATATCCTAAGCAGAAAAGTTAGCGATCTTAAAGCCCTCACACTTGGTACTATAAAATGCGACGAGATATTGCTTGCTCATCATGTAGCTAAGAAGCTCGAAGTAAAACATGTGATAAAAATATACGATTTAAATCAGTTGGCTAACTACGTGTATGATTTTATTCGTTTAACTGACGGATTTAGTGTATTAAACGCCTCGCATACTATTTATGCAATGAAAATGCTTCTTGAAAACAATTGCCATATTTGTTCTCATGGATTCGCACTTGATTTAACTCTGGGAGGGAGTTTCATAGATCGATCCATGAAAAACATTAAAAATGATTCCGAATTTTATTCGAAACTCCTTAGAAAAAGCAGTGTTTTTGATCATAAGGAGCTTATTTCCGTTACTGGCTTAAGACTCAAACATAAAATCCGGGATGTACTTTATGAATTTAAGAGCCAAGCAAATTTGGCCTTGGCCCTCGGAGATAACTATTTAAATAGCAATGACAGATTTTTCTTATACACAAGAGCGAGGAGATGGACTATTAATGGGTCAATCATCCAAAGGCACGCCTCGGATGAAATATTACCAACAATCAGTAGAGAGCTCATAGAATTAATTGCCGGAGTAGATCCGAGGCTTAGAATAAACCATAGGGTCTACAGAAAAGTTCTTCTTAAGCTAAATAAAGAACTTGCACTAATACCATATAATCACACATGGCTTCCCCCGGTTTTTCCACTTGCTCTCTGGCCAACTGGTCGTATTCTTATAAGTTTGAACAACCTTGTTAGGAGGATCACAAAAGGCCGCTTGGGTTTAGAAACAACGTATTTCGATTTCGATAAGGCATTAAAACAGGAAAACTGGAGGAGTCTACTATACGAGACTCTTCTTAATCGAGAAAGTCTCATATATAAGCTCGGTTACTTAAAATATGAGCCTATGAAAGACATGGTAATAGAGCATCTAAGTCGAAAACGAAATCATGGAGAAAAAATTGCTTATGCGATGTCTTTGGAATTCATATTACGAGAAATATCCAAATATATTTAACCATATGTCATGATTGTATGCGAAAGATTTTATGGTGAAATGAATAAGGTGACATAGCCGTGAAAATCTTATTGGTTTCAGCAAACTACCCTTCTGAGTCTAACAAGCATACATTTGGTTTTGTGCACGCTAGGGCAAAACTTTACAAAAAGTACGGCCATAGTGTTTACGCTTTAGTTCCACTATACGGATCTAAGCACAAGGATAGTTCTACATACGTATACGAGGGCATCAGAGTTTTCAAGGTAAATGCGAGTTACATGTCAGATGTTGTAGAAAGTATAGATCCAGATGTTGTTGCGTATCATTTTCCAGAGCCAAAGATCTTGAAATCCCTCCTCTTAATGAAGAGACCTCTCGTGCTTTGGATCCATGGAGCAGATGTTTTGATAACTTTCTTACATAACTACTATATTCCGTTTTACATGAAGAGTTTGCTTAGAGGATTACTAAGTATTCCATTGGATATTCAACGCAATATCTTATTGAGAAACCTCATTTTAATGGATAAAAATATCCAAATGGTTACACCTTCCATATGGATGAAAAGAATGATTCTCCGGTATCTTGCTATTCCAGAATCTGCTCACGATAGAATACATGTAATACCAAATCCCGTTGATACAAACAGGTTTAGGCCTATCAAATCTTGCTATGAAAGACAACGCAATATTGGGATCTCTGTTAGAGCGCTGGACTATAAGTATGGGGTAGATATTGCCGTTAAATCAATGTGCGGATTAAAAGGAGTCAAACTAATCCTAGTTGGCAATGGACCTTTACGGGGATATCTCACGAATATAGCTGAAAAATGCAAGGCCGAAGTCGAGTTTATACACCAAGGTATCGCGCACGAAGAGCTGCCTAGGTACTATAACGACGTAGGGTTCTTTCTTGCACCGAGTAGAACAGAAGCACAAGGCGTTGCTATGTGCGAAGCCCTCGCATGCGGAACACCAGCAATAGCCACAAGCGTGGGTGGAATACCGGAGTTCGTTATCCATGGCTATAATGGCATTCTTGCAAAACCTGACCCTGAAGCTCTACAAAAAGCTATAGCTACCTTAATTAAGATGCCTGTCGAAGATTATTGTATTATGGCGCAAAATGCCGCAAGTTATGCGAGGAAAAAATATTCTCATGAAGTTGTCATTCCAAGAGAATTAGCACTCTTACTTAAAGCTATCGAGCTTTATAATAAACAATCAACAATGAAAATATAGATACGTCCTTCGTCTACTTGTTAACATTAATACCTCTAGTTAGACTCATGTTAAGAATGAGAACATAGCTTTAATACAATGAAAATAATAAATTGGTAGGGCTCTATGAGGTATTCGCAAAAGAATGAACCAACGCTTAAATTCCTAGCCATAATTATACTGGAAAGATTTAACATAGAGAGGAAAATAGATAAGATAGTCGAGATCTGTGGGAAGCTTGTGGAAAGATGAGTACGGTATTCACATTTCTCGTAAAATTTAAGTCAAGGCTTATCCTATGGTTTAAAGTGCTGAAGAGCTTTAGGGGATTAACGCTTGGTAGCGAGCTTTGTCTGTGGGTATCGGCCCTTGTAGATACTCTTCTCTATGCTTTTTCAAGTGTAGGGTTTAACCCTAGATTAGTATGCAAGGGATTGCTCTTCTACAGAGTTGAGGGGGTTGGGGTTGTTGTCGTTAGGGGTGGGACAGACGATTTCTATCATGTGATTCCAGGCCGTGAAGGAGATGTAGATAGATTTGTAAGGTTCTGTTTAAATAGAGGATCAGTATTTGTTGATGTTGGTGCTAATATAGGTTACTATACCTTGGTAGCATCGAATCTCGTGGGCTTATCAGGTCGCGTACATGCTATTGAGCCCATACCATCCACTGTCGCTATACTTAAAGCTAATGTAAAGCTAAACGGCTGTTCTAATGTAATTATACATGAGACGGCTGCTTGGTCTTCTAAAGGAAAACTGGTGTTAAGGGTTCCTAAGTCGTGGTACGGATTAGCCTCCTTCTCACGCGATGGCGTAAGCGTGACAGTAGGCGCAGCAACTCTTGACGAGCTATTGCAAAACGAGGACTTTGTGGATTGCATGAAGATCGATGTTGAGGGTGCGGAGCTGGAGGTTCTTCGAGGAGCTAAGAGCATACTTAAGAAAACTAAGTACTTAGTGCTTGAGCTTTCACGTGATGTTAACAAGATTTTAAAGGAGCTGCAAAAAGAGGGATTCAAGTGCTGGAAAACGCGCTTTACGACGTACATAGTGTGCAGACAATCTGCTATTCGCGATTAATTATTGTTATGGACTATTTTTCTTTTAATTACATCTTTAATTATATCACCGTATTAACAACAATCTAGAAGGGATGAAGTGAGTGTCGAGAAGGTTAGCGGTTATCGGCCTAGGTTATGTTGGTCTTCCAACTGCTGTTGTTTTTGCTAGTAGGGGTTTTAGTGTTGTCGGTGTGGATGTTGATGATGGTAAGGTTGAGGCTGTGAATAGTGGTAGGTGTTATATTCGTGAGCCTGGTTTGGATGTTTTGCTTCGTGATGCTGTGTCTAGGGGTTTGTTGAGGGCTACTACTGATGTTGTTGAGGCTGTTAGGGAGTCTGATGCTGTTATTGTTGCTGTTCCTACTCCTGTTAGGGATGGTGTT
>Ga0080004_1182581_pt1 | contig 10043 bp, 10 predicted proteins | sample WasSprMetagenome_FD_69207 | JGI IMG/M metagenome (GOLD analysis project Ga0080004, IMG submission 69207) | Sulfidic aquatic microbial communities from Washburn Spring, Yellowstone National Park, USA - WS (SPADES assembly) (version 2) | ecosystem: Environmental > Aquatic > Thermal springs > Hot...
CCAAAGAGTTGAGTTATACATTCATGCGCCACCCGACTGGCTGAGTCTTGGAAAAGCGATTAGCGGAACATACCACGAGGCTGAGACTCCTGATGGAACTATACTCATTATAGACAGTATAGCTGAGGACAAAAATCTACGGCCAGCAATCATTCATGAATTAACAGTTGAAAAAATTCTGAGAGTCGGTCAAGACACGGTTATAGTCGAGGGGAAATACTCCGACGGCAGGATGTTCAGCCATACGCTGAGGGACACCCGACTACTAGAACTCCAGCCAAGGCTTCCAATCAAGACTCTGGGATTATTCATCGAGAGAGACTCACTGCAGATATTAGTCACGATCATTAATAAAAACGAGTTTAATCTCTTAGCTAGAGCCTACGAGTTTTCATCACAACTCTTGAAAGCTGGATTGGAGGAACCTGAGAAAAAATTTCTCGAGGGCGAGCAATGAGTTTTTCTTATTATGCCCGTGACTGCCTCAGCCTTAGGTCAGAAAAGCAAACCCCACACACTCTATGGTCACTCGTGATTCTCTTTGAATAGCTCAGAGGTGCACCACATACTGGACATTTAAGTCCGGGACGCGGCTCGTACAGTTGATGGCCACACGAAGGACAGGTGTTTGTCCCTATGGGAACAGCGGAGCCGCAATTAGGACAGAAAGTCTCATTAGACCTGCTTATAACCTCGACAACAATCATAGCCGTCGGGGCGAGCTGACTAGGCGTTGAGCTCGGCGAATAAGCACGAGTAACTGATGGACTTCTAGGACCCTTGGCCTGATCAATTACCGATCCGCTGGGCGTTGCTTCTCTTCTAAGAGGAGGCCCTCCTCCCAATAGTCTCTCCAATTCGTCTAGCTCTTCTTTTTCCGGCTTCTTTACGGCGACATCGATCTTAATTAAGAATGAGCTATAGCCGGTCACTGTAGCAGAGCCCAACAAAATGAATAGCGACACAGATGGGATGAGGCTTTGGGGCTGGGCTAGGAATGTAATGAATTCTGAGGTGAGCGTCTGGTAAATCAGTAGTGCTACTGCTGGTAGGCTGATCGCCCCTATGTATGCTGTCCTGATGCCGAAGAAACGTGCGAATGAAAAGTATCCTCCAGCCTCTGCAATGGTGTAAATAGCCCATAGCGATATAGCGGTCTTTAGAAAGATGTCTTCGTTAATTATAGAGCCTGATAGATCTGGATAATGCAGATACGCATGGGACAGCACCAACAATGAGGCTATTATCCCTAACAAGATTATGATGATTGACAATAATTTGAAATACTTGTGATTTGTCTGAGAGCCCAGCCTTAGCCAGAAGATTCCTCTAAGGACTATGCCTGCTAGGTATGCTATTGCGACGATGATAAAAACAAAAGGCATGCCCTGTGAGGCAGGAAAACTCGATAGTTGAGACAGAAGCATCAATATGACTATGGCGGACAGGGTATAGCCCGTGGTTCCCAGCAGGCCAATACGCATTTCTGTCCCCACTATATTTTAGGAGTTTTTAACCATTTTCCTCCAGGCGAAAGACGTAAATAGGGAATTTTCAAGAAACGCTATAATACTGCAGGTTTCGTTTATCTAATATGGCAAAGTACATCTTCGTCACAGGCGGCGTCGTGTCGTCTGTGGGCAAGGGGACCGTGGCGGCTTCAATAGGGAAGATCCTCGTCTCTAAGGGATACAAAGTAGACTTTTTGAAGATTGATCCTTACGTCAATATTGATGCTGGCACACTGAACCCGTATTCTCATGGAGAAGTCTTCGTCACAGATGATGGAGGCGAGACAGACCTTGACCTCGGATGGTATGAGAGATTTTTAGATATTCCCATGGGCAAAATAAACAACATAACGACCGGACAGATCTACATGGAAGTGCTGAGAAGAGAGAGGGCGGGCGACTATTTAGGACAATGCGTACAAGTCATTCCCCACGTCACAGACGAGATAAAACGACGCATAAAAATGATAGCGGCAAGGAGGGGCGCAGACATCGTAATCGTCGAGATAGGCGGAACTGCAGGAGACATCGAGGGACTGCCATTTTACGAGGCGGCACGCCAGATGAGGCTTGAAGAGTCTACACTGTTCGTGCATGTAGCGCTTGTAATATATCTTAAGCCTACCGCAGAGTTCAAAACCAAGGCGCTTCAACACAGCGTAAATGAGCTGAGAAGGATAGGCATCCAACCCGACATAGTGGTTGCGAGGAGTGACAGAATGATAGACGAAGCAACACGTTCAAAGATAGCACTTTTCAGCACTCTTCCAAAAGAGGCAGTCTTTTGTTCGTATGACACTGACGTCATTTATGAAGTTCCATTAATGCTAGAGAGGCAGGGAATCGGCGACTATATCGAGCGTATACTCGGACTACCACGATTACCCTCACGTCTCGAGGATTGGAGCAAGATAGTGAATTCTTTCAGGGTGAAAGGCCCGGTCGTGAAGATAGCAATATGCGGAAAATATACAACCCTGACGGACTCATACGTAAGCATTAAGGAAGCATTGCACCACGCAGCCGCATATCATGGTGTGAAGCTTGAGTTAAAGTGGGTTGAGACAAGCGAGCTAGAGAACAATCCCTCAATGATTAAGGAATTAGACGATGTTGACGGAATCCTAGTACCGGGAGGATTCGGAAAAAGAGGAGCCGAAGGTAAGATGAAAGTAATAGAGTACGCGAGGACTATGAAGAAGCCCTTCCTAGGCATATGCTTCGGCATGCAGCTAGCAATCGTGGAGTTTTCCAGAAATGTTTTAGGCCTAAAGGAAGCAAACAGCACAGAGATAGACCCATTGACACCACATCCCGTGATATATCTTATGCCAGAGCAGGAGGAAGTCGTAGAGAAGGGAGGCACGATGAGGCTGGGAGCCCTGCCCATACACATAAAGAAAGGCACGAGGGCACATATGCTGTACGGAAACGACATCATTTATCAGAGACACCGACATAGATACGAGGTAAATCCAAAATATTGGGAGGCTCTTCAAAGAGAAGGAATGATAATTTCAGGCTTGTCACCAGATGGTAGAAGAGTCGAGATAATAGAGCTGGGAGACCATCCATACTTTATTGCTACACAGTTCCACCCAGAGTTTAAATCGAGGCCAGGTAACCCCGACCCTGCATTTCTTGGACTAATCCGTGCATCAGCAGAGGCGGGCAAAGTTAAAGACGCCGACCGTATCAGGAGAATAGCAGTGTAGAATGAGGCTAATAGACGCTCACTGCCACTTCCATGCTTATCGTGAAGAAGAATATGGAAAGTATGAAAAAATAACGATAATTGCCGTCTCAGAAGACTACAATTCATCTACCAAGACATTCCTGCTATCAAAGAAGATAAGGAATATTGTTCCTTTCGTTGGTCTTCACCCATGGAGTACAAACAACTCGATTATGGAAGAACTCAGACTACTAAAAAATTTACTGAATAGCACCAGGGAAGTGGCTGGATTAGGCGAAGTGGGTTTAGACTTTAGATTTTCTAAGATTCCGAAGGATATTCAACTAAAGATCTTTGAGGAGTTCTGTAGGATTGCAGCGGAGCGAAACCTACCCCTAAATGTACATTCATACTCTGCTTGGAGCGAGGCATTAGCCTGCGTCGTGAAGAACGAAGCTCCATCGGTGCTCTTTCACTGGTACACCGGGCCCGAGCCTTTATTAAAAGAGATTAAGGACAACGGATACTTCATCAGCATAAATCCAACGGCCACCATTCAGGAAAAGCAGAGAAAAATAATCGAGAAGGCTAGCGAAGAAATACTTTTGACTGAGAGTGACGGCCCATATGTCTACAGGTCCATGAGGCTTGACTCGACAATGATTTTACAGACACTTGAAGTAATATCCGAAATCAAAAAAATTTCAGTCGATGAAGCCTCACAGATCATAAGCAATAACTATGAAAGATACATGATGAGGAGGATGAGCCTCGTTGAGTAGCTGCTGCTTCGCTTAAGTCAAGCTATATAAAGTAATAAGTTCGTTTAGAAAGACGAAGTCATGCCTGAGAAAATTCTTGATGATTTGGATGAGTATGTTGCAGGGCCTTTAACGTCTATTGAGGTTAAGGAGCGTAAGATATCTGATCTATTAGCCGCTATGAGTCTTACTGGTTTTCAGGGAAGAAAACTCGGTGAGGCACTTGACGCATGGGTCAGAGCCCTGAAGGATGAAGACACTGTGATAATGATGGGCTACGCCGGAAGTTTAAGCACAACTGGGCAGTGGCGAATAGTTAAGTGGCTCGTAGAGAATAGATACATAGACGTACTGGTCTCCACAGGTGCGAACATAACCGAAGACCTGATAGAAGCTATGGGATACAGATATTGGAGAGGAAGCCCCCTAGTCGATGACGACCTCCTAAGAAAGAAGGGAATCTACAGATTCTACGATGTCTACGTGAAGGAGCAGGACTACATATCGATGGAAAAAATGCTCGGAGAATTCATGCTGACGCTTCGCGATGGGAAGGCACTTGCCTCGCCTGAACTGCTCTACTTATTAGGCAGGTGGCTTGAAAATAGGGGCGTTGACGGGATAGTAACCTCAGCCAGCAGGCATAAGGTCCCAATATTCTGTCCAGCAATAGTCGATAGCGGATTCGGAGTTGCGTATATCCACAACCGATACATGAATAAGGAGTTTAGTCTCTTGGTGGACCAGTTCAAAGACTATGAACTGCTCGTCAAGATTAAATCGCAGTCCAAGAACAGTGCAGCCATTTTTATTGGTGGAGGCGTGCCTAAAGATTTTATACAATTATCAGCCGTATCCGTCGACTTACTGTTGTCAGGCGACTACACAAAAACTAGACCCCATAAGTATGCAATTCAGATAACTGTAGATAGTCCACACTGGGGAGGCCTATCTGGCGCAACTCTAGAAGAGGGAAAAAGCTGGGGTAAAGAGATGAAGGGAGGAATGAATGTGCAGTGTTTCTGCGACGCAACGATAGCCCTGCCACTGCTGGCCCACTCCTTACACGAACTCATAAAGCAGCCGAGGAAAGGACCAGACCTTTCCTGGGTATTTAGTTCAGTAACATAGTAGCAGCAGAGCGAATAAGGATAAGAATCATGGAAGCGACTTGACTATAGCTGAGTATAGAAAAGGCAGAGCAATTGTTGCATCAGAGTTAACGAATACATGCTTCGAGCTTACTGACAATTTTCTCCAGGAAATTGCCTCCCTCGGTCTAGCGCCGCTTAGGCTGCCGTCATATTCGGTCGCCGTAGTGATGTATACTGCATATTCCAGACCTTCGCCGCTGAACTGCCCCCACCATAAGGCATGATGCTTAGATATTCCACCACCAATTATTAATGCCCCAGCGGTTTCTGCTTTCCAGAGAGCATCGCTTAATAGCGATTCGTCCCGCATCAAGTCAAAGTAGAATCGCCTTGTTTGTCTATTAAGCCATACATGGAATCCAACCGCACCGTCGACTATGCCTGGAACAATTACGGGAACGCGCTCCCTCCAACACCAGTATAGGAATGAGTCTTCACTACCGATGTGTTCTCCCAGTCTCCAGCAGAACTCATGCGTAGATAAATGGTCAATATCAGACATTTTTGCCATCAATTCTCTGATTTCTCTCTCTATTACTTCTCCGTAGCTAGAATTCTTTATCAACACATTGCCGAGCCTGTGGATGCCCTTTCGCCGGAGCTCATAATCATCGAGGTCGAAACTTCCACATTCATAGTTTGTCCTGCTTCTTGCGAGGTCATGATCAAGCGTGGCACATGTGGTGATGACTATGTTGAAGAGGTGGCGCCTAATCATGTCGGTCAGTATCCCCCGCAGGCCCGTAGCTATTAAGTTGCCGGTAAACGATAATATCTTAAGGCAATCACTCCTACTAAACATCTCAACTAATATCTCCTTAGCCATCGCGAGGTTCACGGCCATAAATCCCCCCGACCTAAGCATCATCTCAAAAATCGTGTTTAGGTCAGTGTCCTTGTCTATTTTTATGTCTCTTATCGGTTCACTCATCTCTACCCATCACTGATCATCCATTCTGAATGATAAATACTTCATCAATGACGGAAATATTATCAAGCTATTTGCAAATCAGTAGCTCCTAACTATTTTAAGCCAATCCCTAAGTCTAACCTCTAAGCCGAACCTTTCTTCCCGTCTCTTCATGTAGAATATTGGAGATATGAGGAGCCCAAAGTCGCGCATGAGCCTAAATTTTCCGCTAAATTTTTTCTGAATAAAAACGAACAGTTTATAAAATATGTCGAAATGACTCATAATGTCTTCTGGATACTTGTCCAGACTATTGTTCTCTATATGCTTGGCTAGTATTTCTGCTGATTGCATGCTTGGTATGATTCCCTCGCCAAGAATCGGATAAACGGTTCCTACGCTTTCCCCAACTCCGATTATATTTCCGTCAAGGATCGGCGTCGAGAGATGTGGGGGCGTTATTCTTACAGGCCTGCCTATCTTCATCAATATTTCGCCCTTGTATTTCTGTAAAAACTCGTTTAGATACTTTTCATGGTTCTTATAGTAATCTCCTGCACCGACATGGTAGATCCCCTCATCTAGCGGAAAATACCAGAGATACCCTGATAGTTTGTCAATCGGCCTTATGTAAAAATCATCAAAGGGAGGATCTCTATACTTCACCCTGTACTCAACCGTTGGAATATAGTAATCTCTCCTAATTCTTGGAAGGAGTATCCTGTTAAAGCCAGTAGCGTCTATGATGAGGTCGCTCCCATCATTTGGAGGTCTAGTAATTCTTGAGCCGTAGAATAGTCTGACGTCGCGGTGCATGTCTTTAATGAATCTAAGCTTATCGAACGTGCAAAGCCCCTTGAGCTTGATCTCAATTATCTCTTCTTTTACCTGAACAAGCATTCGCTTTCCCACGTGGTACACATAGTCGTCGAAGTTTAGCCCTATTTTTCCAGCCAGTTGACGCAGCTCATTCAGACTTGTTCCCCACGCACATATTGGGAAGAACTTATTTCTTTCCTGCCGTTCGTAGACAACTATGTCGTGTTTGTCTTTTAGGAGCTGAGCCAGATAGGAGCCGGCAACTCCGCCCCCCACTATCGCGATCTTCATGTCTCTATCTTTGACGACTACTGATTAGTCATCCCAAAATATATCCCTGCTCTCGCTATGGCTCAACTACTGTTCCCGCTTCATTATACAGGATGGCACGTCTAATGTTCTCAACATCTCTACCATCTATGAAGAGCAACTTCGTCCTTGACCTCTCAAGCATGGTAAGCCCGACCGAGTCTATTAATTGGTATTCACCTGCACGATGAGACGTTGCTGCAAGCAACTTCCAGAGCTCTGAATAAGTCATGCGAGGAATGAGTCTAGCCGTCGGGTTTCTCTTGGGGTCAGAATCATAAACACCGGCGACGTCGGTCGCGATAATCATTCTAGATGCCTTAATTGCTTGAGCGCATAAAGATGCGACTGCAAAGGTAGATTGTCCCGGCCAGAAGCCTCCGACGACGGCGAGATTAGAGTGTATCAGTGCTTCTCTGAGTTCAGAGGTGTTCCTAGGTACTGATGGGAAAGCAACATCTCTAAGAGCTTCGATAAACAGCATCGCATGTATCCTCGTGACCTGTATCGCAATCTCGTCGCATATAGTCTCGTCTGCGCCAAGACTTCTCGCGGCGTCTATGAAGCGTCTTGCACCCCCTCCGCCGCCCACGACTACTACCCATTTATCTTCAGGTCGCAGGGTCTGTCTAAGGGTCTCGGCGACGTTTCTAATGAATTTATGGTCAAGTTGATCCCTGTGGAAGAGATGTCCCCCTATCTTCAGCACCAAGGACATACATAATTATCCAGTAGCGTAGTATATTATATCTTAATTAATAGCGTCCCCACGGATAGTCATACTTATTAAACAGCTCTGATGTCTAATCAATACAGCGACTTAACAATGAAGCTCCTAATCTCACCTAACCACTAGTCGCCGGGTGTATTTAGCATGAAGTATGATTCTGTAACACTTTACAAATTTAAACGTATGATAGAGGAGTTAGAAAAGAAGGAGGGCCGAGGAACTGAACTAGTTAGTATTTATGTGCCTCCCGGTAGACGGATCGACGAAGTTATAGCCTATCTCAGGCAGGAATACGCAACCGCCTCAAACATCAAGTCCAAGTCAACTAGGAAGAACGTCATGGACGCGATTGAGAGCGCTATACAGCGGTTGAAACTTTTCAGCGATGCCGGCGAGAATGGCATAATAGTTTTTAGTGGAGCAATACCGCAGAATGGGCCGGGAACAGAAAAAATAGAGGTATATCACGTTATCCCGCCCATGCCTATCAATATTTTCCTTTATCGATGTGATAGCAAGTTTCATCTAGAGCCTCTTAAGGAGTTGGTCAAGGAGAGAGATGTTTATGGCGTCTTGGTAGTTGATAACGAGGAGGCCGCGGTAGCCGTTCTTAAGGGCCGCTCAATAACAGAGATTCAGACATACACGTCGGGTGTTCCTGGCAAGCATAGGGCGGGCGGCCAGTCTGCAAGACGATTCGAGAGACTCAGAGAACAGGCACTAACAGAGTACTATAAGAGAGTGGCCGACCATGCAAACGAGATGTTCCTGAAGTACCCAGACATAAAGGCGATAATAATAGCCGGTCCAGGACCCACCAAGGAGATCTTCAGTAAGGGCGACTTACTGCACTACACTCTTCGAGACAAGATATACGTGGTCGACACTTCGTATTCGGGGGAGGAGGGAGTCAGGGAGGCGATAGACAAGGCATCCGATCAGTTAAGAGAGCTACGCCTAGTAAAGGAGAGGCGACTCATTGATAAGATTATCTGGATGGCATCCAATGCTGGAGGAGTCATCTACGGCGAAAAACAGGTAAGAGAAGCGCTTAGGAACAAGCAGCTTGCCCTCCTAGTAATTAGCGAGGACCTAGACAAGTGGGAGGTCGAGGTTAAGTGTAGTTCGTGTGGATACAGCGAGAAGCTTTCATTAACAAGCGATGAGCTTGTCTCTAAGCTTCCCCAACGCTTGGCTGAAAAGTGCCCGAACTGCGGCATGCTTTCTCTGACTAAAGCTTCAGAAGAGTTTTTGATTGATGTCTTGATAAAGGAGGCTGAGGATGCCGGTACGAAGGTAGAGCTCGTGACCTCGGCTCACGAGTCTGGGGAAATGTTTAAAAAAGCCTTCATGGGGCTGGCCGGAGTCCTTAAGGGGCATCAATACAACCTCTGACACATTTACGCCCTAAACCCAAATATTCCTTATACATGCCTAGTTTAAGAATGCCTAGCAATGTTCCCTACGGCCCAGCTGAGGATACTTGGCTACTTGAAGATTCTTTGATGAGGGCGGAAAATGTAGGACGCTCCGCTGAGGTTGGATGTGGAACCGGCTACATCACGAAGATACTAGCAGAGAAATCGGTAGAGGTAGTCGCTATTGAAAAGGACGCCGAGTCAGCATACTTAGCGAGAGAAAACCTTAGACGCGTCCTGAGCAATGTCCACATAATTATTGCTGACGGGCTCAGCCCAATTCATACATCAGCCAAATTAGACCTAATAGTTTCTAATCCGCCATACCTGCCACTCGACGATGAGTTCTACGACCCTGCCATTCATGGAGGCTTTAAACAAAATTTAAAGCCTCATTCGGACACTATCCTGGTCTTGGGTATCCGTATATCGTTGTCTGTCCCTTCCCCCTGAATATTACCTCGTTTCCCCATAGATCCAATTGTATTAGAATATTGATGTGTTTTAGTCCTAGTAGGTGCTTTATCTTTGACTTCTCCTTCTTCACCACTCCTATCTCTTTCACCATTCCATTCATGCTTGATAGTGCGTAGTATATTTCTCTCAGCAGTATTAATCCCCCTTACTTTCAGCCTGGTCTCTAAACGCTTATGTAACGTCATCTCCATTATTCTGATAGTAGTTGGATGAGGACGGGACCTACGCGCTATGCCGCGCAGGGCCGTGGCTGGGCGTGCGTCTCGTCCGATGCGGGAC
>Ga0080004_1218674_pt1 | contig 10036 bp, 10 predicted proteins | sample WasSprMetagenome_FD_69207 | JGI IMG/M metagenome (GOLD analysis project Ga0080004, IMG submission 69207) | Sulfidic aquatic microbial communities from Washburn Spring, Yellowstone National Park, USA - WS (SPADES assembly) (version 2) | ecosystem: Environmental > Aquatic > Thermal springs > Hot...
CACATAAGATCCGCTTAGGCTCAAGCTTGAGTTTCTTAAGTTGACAGTTTTCCTTCAACGGACAGTTTGAGATCTTCGCTTCCCCCCAAGGCCTTCAATGCCTCCTCAAGCTCGACTGTAAAGGGCTTAACTGGAGGGCTTTCCAGGCTTAATGCCGTAATGCTCCTTGATGATCTCCCTCGAAAGCATGCTTAAGCTTATACCCTTAGCTTCTGCCTCTTCCTCCATAAGCCTTATGAGTTCAGGCGAAAGCCTAGTCGAAACGGTTTCACTCAACCGAATCACTTACCTCAGTATAATTGCAACATTACTAAGCTGCACATAACTTAAAAACTATAGACTCGGGACATCCCTAAGAGCCCTATAGTTAAGGGCTCGCATCATTGAGCATTGGTTCCATGCTTGTCTACTGAGAGGCTATCATTAATTTGATGTTGTTCCATTAAGGTGCTTTTTGGCTAGTTTAATTTTTGCTTTTCTTGATATGTCGTTTGTATGTGGTTTTTATTTTGGCTTTGCTGATGTATAGTACGCATAAAGTGAGGGTTGTTATCGATATTGCGGAGCCCATGTAGAAGAGTCTTTGGGGCCAGAATTCTAAGGTGATGGTATAGGTGCCTGTTTTGTTAATGTACCAAGCATTAGCGTAGCCATTAGCCATAAAGTGATATTCATTTGGTATTTGTTTATCGTCAACGTATGCGACCCAGCCTATGTGATAAGATTCTCTGAAAATAAGGAAATAGGGTTTAGAAGCGTTAATTTGAATGATGTATTTGGTTGGATCTATTCTACTAAATGAAACTATATTTTTTTGGAATACAGCAAGCTCCTTTAATTTTTTTTCGTCGATAATGAAATACTCCCATTCACCTGGTGTATCTTTTTCACTGTATATTTTGAAGGCAAAGTCAGTCGTATTACTGCATTTTATCCAATGCGTACCATTAAAGTGATAACTTGCGCCACTAATGTAATGATCCGTGTCGTTCCTAAAAGCCCACATAAAAGAATTATCAAAACTTAAAGTCGATGATGTCTTATCAAGCACAATTGCATACATATCACCTGGAATTAAACCGTTAAACGATATGTTAGCCGATACCCAATTCCAATCATGTTCTATACTAGTTTTAGGTATGGTTGATGAGGCAAGGATCACGCCACTGGGTAGTCCGTCTTTTGTTGTTTGCAACATTACCAAAAGATCGCCATCAGGTGAACCTCTGGAAGCAACCATAAGTTTAACACGATTAATAGATGTTGTATTAAAAATAAAAGTTTGAGCAAGTAAAATTGATGAGGGATCAGCCCTTAATGTAAAATAACCTGAGTCGTATAGGGGTTGAGCTTGGTCTATAACGCCACCCTTAATAAGAAAAGGTGTTGGTGCTGCAAAAATTTCAGGGAGAAAATCCATGTTTTCCCATAAAGATGCATATTGGCCTTCATATACTAATTTTATTCCATGCATTCTTTTTAAATTGTTATACACCTGCGTATAGTTCCATATACCCACAGACGGCCCGAAGGCTGGTTTAACATCAGCCCTTAAAACAATATACTTTACATTAATGATCCCTAGCAATTTCGGAATATTCTCGGGCGGATTTTTTCTGTAAATCATGCTCTCGAGTAAAATAGCAAATAGCTTTGCATAGTTATTAGGAACAACATCAGCAATAACAGCAGGTTGCAAAGAGTTGCTAATTATGGGATCACCACCCTGATTCGAAGATTGATATTCTGTTTTTTCATAAAATGGAGAGAAAGACATGGGAAGATATAGTACTCTGTAGCTTTCTCTTTTCGTGTTAATCATGAGTCGATTAATATACTCGTAATCTGGTGGCAATCTGAACAAATCAACATTGCTCCCGAGGTTCCCCGAATAGAAGGGAACAACCCAAACGGATGTTGAAAGAAGAAAAATACCACCAATGCTTACAACAGACCGTTTATTTAGCTGATTGCCATATAGACTTAGCGAAAATCCCCAAATTATAGCGTAGGAAAATGTAAGTACAAAAATAAATTGTTGAGGACCCTCAAATAAAACCATCATAGGAATATGAATATATAGCCATTCAACTAATTGCCCTAAGGGCGGATGACTTCCAGTCACAAAGATTATGGATATTAAAGCCAAAATAACCCAGAAGAAAACTTCCCTAGTTTTCAACTTTAAAATGATTAAAAACATTACTATAACCAAAGCGTATACGACGAAGAACCAAAGAAAGTATAATGAAGATGGTATCGCATTTGAGAAAAAATCAGTCCAATATCCTGTCGCGATGAAGGCTTTTAGAAGAGATGGAGTGTGAATGTTTATATTTGTTATCATGGCTTCCAATCTATCTTGACGCATTACATCCGTAATTAACGTTTTCATCAGGGTTACTTCTGGTAAAATCCAATAGGCGTTAATTGGCAACCAAACTAAAAGTACCGCCATCATAGCCAAAAAACCTTTTCTTCCTCTAATTAAACTGTAAAGCAACATAATTGCGAGCAGTAAGACAGTTCTCTGTAGAGATATGGCTATAATACTAAAGGATAGTGCCGTAAGAACAATGTATTTCCAATTTATGGCTTCATTTGTGTGCGTTTTTCGGTAAAACAAAAGAACTAACGGAGCAAATGAATAAGCGATAAACTGTGTATTCGCACCTCCTATAAATTCATTAAACGAGAATGGAGACAAGGCATAAAAATAACCAGCCGAGATAGATGAAAGTTCGATGATTCTTCCTTTATTTCGAAAGTTTATATTTTGTAACTCTAAGCTAAGTATATCTCTAACCAAATAATGCATCGAGCAACCAGATATGATTAATGTGAAGATGAGTAAACATTTAGAAACGATGTCTCCGGAAAAACCCAAAAAGCCAGCACAACCCAATATAAAACTCGGTATAAGTGTCGGTATGCCATAGCTCACAAAATATCCGAAAAACTGTGGGTTCCAAACGTAAAATGAATTAGTGACCATCATAATTAAGTAAGAACTAGTCGGGGGAATATTCCAATCCCAATGATGCCCCACCGTCCCTGATTTTGATAAAAATTCACGGAAGGTTATAAGTGAACATATGAAGTAAAAGAGTAGCACTAATAAGTGTTTTTTGTAAGTCTTAAGCTTAATTTTCCTTTTTATTACCACAATCACCTGCCCATTTGCTATGTCACTTGTTTCTTTGCTACAAAAACTAAATAAGACGCTAAAGAAGCTTTTCGGGAAAACAGTCTTTCAATGGGACGAATGAGAAAAGGTAGGTCTTTAGCAATGTTAACTCCAATGTTCTTTTCAACGCTGAAACCATGTAATTTGAGTAACTCTTTAAGTGATCTGCATGTAAACACTCTTATGTGACCGCTAATATCCTGTGTTTTTGCCCCGAATTTTCCGACGTTATACTTTAAACTTATCTCAGTGAAATATGGCTGGAAGCCGAATAAAAGAACTATCCTATTTAGCCAAGAAGCTAAGTTGGGAGTAGTAATCACACAAATGCCCTCAGGAACAAGCACTCTCTGAATTTCATCTAATAGATTATCTGGATCATATAGATGTTCAATAACTTCGCCGCAAAAGACGGCGTTAAAAAAGTCATTTTCAAACGGCAGTTTTTCACCGTCGAGATCTACTATATATGCTTTAATACCTTTTTCTCTCGCTAATCTTATGGCATCCTCAGAAATGTCAATTCCATATACTTCATCGCTAAAATTCTTTAGGAGGAGAGAAAACGAGCCGTCTCCACAACCAATATCTAGCATACGATTGAAGTGATGCCCCCTAAAGACAGAAAGCACTTTCTCTAGACGATCAGAAAGAATCAGACCCTTCGCAAATTTCTGTGAATAAAAGCGATGCTTCACTCTATCACTTTTCATGGACTTCAATTCCTGATAGGAATAGCGCATCTTTCTCCATATGTTGTGACCAGACTATTCGGAGGGTAAAAAAGTCCGTCATTTCGTTTAATGCATATTGCAGTAATTTGAGGATTATAACCTTCTCAAACAGTTTGTGCATAATCTTAGTTCGAGAAGAAAAAGGATTAGGCTGGAACCGAAGTCTATTTCCTATTTTTCTAGCAATATACCTATGAAAACTTTGCGGAAATATTATCTCATTAATTAATGTGGGAACTGTTATATAGACTATATTTCCAACTCAAGTAAGTTCCTCAAATGCTTGCAAAGGGCGACCCGTATGCTCTAAAGTGGCGCAGCAATTGACTAGGGCAAATGATTTATCTTTAAATGGCAAATACTCAGCAGAACAAACGATAAACGGCTTTCCATAAGTTTGTAATCGGTGTCCCCCTCTTTGGGCGTCACTTTTCATGTAAAGATCACAAAGAACATCTGCTCTGGGAAGAGGGTTATGACCTGAACCTACATCCAAAACCAAGTCTCCTTCTCTTAAAACAGAGAGAAGATGTAGTCGCTTTTTTTCACTTATTCTATGTTTAAACCATAGACTTAATTTTCTAGCGAGTTGTTGCAACAATTATTAATGCTCCTCCGATATTGCACTTCTCTAGGTAATATTTCTGCAAAATATGTCTAAAAAATGAAACTCTCACACTTTTAGTACTATTTAGCAATCGATTATGAACCCTGCAGGGAACCTTGCACATGAATGTTCTCATAAAAAAAATACGCAAAGAGCCAGAAAAGTCCCAAATCTCAATCGTAGATTTTGAAAGATAATACTCTGCATAAACCACGCTCAAACCAGCCTCTTTAAGTTTGTATTTCCATACCCTTGGACTGTAACAGTGAAAGTGATGTAGTAACTGATTCCTACGCTTGCTATACCAAACGAGCGAAGCCTTTGAGACCCAATCTTTCTGTTACTACACGAAGAAAAAGATAACTACTAAATTGGTTACTTGGAACAGTAAATACTAATTTTCCATTTTCCTTTAAAACTCTTGATACTTCTTTAAGCACCATGTTAATGTCATAGATGTGCTCCAGGACAGAGTTACTAAACATAATGTCAATGCTTCTATCTGAAAAAGGGAGCCTTCGTGCATCTCCTGCTACAAGTCCTATATATACCCGCCTTTTTAGCTTTACTAATTTCCTCTCTAGAAATATCTAATCCGATAATTTCCAAATCATCAAAAATTGTTGAAGAAAATTTGCCATTACCACAGCCTAAATCAAGAATTAAGTTTCCTTTAAGGTTTATTTTTGATATGTAATTCGATACGTATTTCGCCTCTATTGCTTTCCATAATACTATAGAAGGATGGTCGAATTGCTTAAGCATTTCAAGAAGCCAATCCTTTTCTTTTAATTCCATTTTGTAGTCCTCAACCATTTGTCACCGAAATCTATATTCTCCATCCTGATGAAGGACGGGAGATCTTGCTATATAAATAGGTAAAAGTTGTTTTTCTCATAATTCGTGGCATGATGTCGCTATCAGACACTTTTCTGATCCTGCGTTGGACTTCTTGGCGTTTTTTCCAAATGATCTTAAGCTTTATTAAATTCCAAAGGATTCCTTTTATAATCCACGTTGCTTCTACTATTCTACCCCTTGATATATGCCAAACAACTATTCCAAACCATAATCCTATATGTACTGGAAGTATTCTCAGCATATTCCATACATCGAGATTTTTTGTTAGAGTAACAATGTAGTTCTTAGTTCCGTGGTACCTAGCTAAAAACTTCGTATATGGTGACGAAAGCTTTGCTATCCTACCAAAAGCATGATAAACAATCGATGTTGGCAAGAAGACTACTCTATAGCTATTTAACCATATCCGCCAGCAGAGATCCGTTTCTTCCATGTATATGAAATAATCCTCATCGAACCCTCCAACCCTATCAAAAACATCCCGTCTAACGATCATACCAGCAGATTTTGCACTGAATATCTCCACAACTTTGTCTAGCTGACCGTTGTCTGTCTCTCTAAAGCTTGCCCTCTGAATTAGAAAACCGTATTGACTTAGATAATCCCCTGCATAATCGAATTTATCCCGCTCATCCATTAATAGAAGCTTACATTGAATCGCCCCGACTGTAGGATCCACTTCCATAAACCTAATAGCCTCTTTTAGCCATAGCGAGTCCACATCCGTATCGTTATCTAAAAAAGCAAGGTATTTGCCTCTTGCCATTCTAGCTCCCATATTTCTTCCAATAGAAGGACCTAAATTTCTTTCATTTAAGATCAATTTTACATAAGGATCATTCCCAAATAACTCCTGGACTAACTCAACACTACCATCTGTCGAACCGTTATCAACCAAAATGACTTCAAAGTCAGGATAATCAGAGTTTAGGACTGAGCTTATACATCGTTGCAGAAATCCTTTGCCGTTATAGTTTATGATCACAATTGAAATGGGGGGCAATTCCTCTTGTTTATTAATCATTAATTAAAGCCCTTTTACTTAATAGTAGTCGAATGTTCTTCGCTAATCCTGTGATTGTCCCGAGTATAGATCCTAATTGATTTACGTGTCGTGCATGCTTTATTGTTGGGAAATGGAAATGATAATGAGGAGCAACCTGTTCTATCTATACCTTACCTAAATAATACCTTAAGTCGATGATATAAAGTACTTAGCATACTTATCATAGGACACTATCTATATATAAGATTGGATGTAATGCTTCTATCTATGGACTTTAGCGACAATTAGTAACCCTCCACCCTTATCGCATTGCTCATAATAATATTTTTTTAATATCCTGGCGTATAGCCTTACTTTCATCTTACCAAATTTAGGTACTACTTTCACAAATGATTGTAATTTATTAATATGAAGTTTTCTCCATAAAAATCCTAGAAAGGCCAAAAAATCCCAGATTTCTATGGTTGATTTGGAAAGATACTGTTGTGCAATAACTACCTTTAAATTTACATCTTTGAGTTTTTTTGCCCAAATATCTTGGGAAAAAACATTGTAGTGATTCAGATATTCATTTCTCTTAGTACTATAATACCGAGCTAGTCTTTTTAACCCCAATCTACTCAACAAAATATGGAAAAAAAGGTAATTTGTAAAATTTTCACTTGGTACCGTAAAAACGAAATATCCATCTTTTTTTAATACTCTCGAAATCTCTCTTAGAACGCTCTCTACATTGCGTATATGTTCTAACACACACATTGCTGAATACCAACCCAAAGTATTCATCAACAAAAGGTAGAAGGCGGCTATCCGCAATCACCAAATGTTTGAATGATTTTGTTAGTTTAGCTTTTCTAACTTGGATCACATCTATATCAAGACCGATGTCTATCGTTCGATCGAAAATAATTGAAGAAACTTTACCTTCTCCACATCCGAGGTCAAGAATAGGCCCATCAAAACTTATTTTATTAAGAGCTTCAGAGAGGTTTTTAGCTTCAACGGATCTCCACAATACTATGGCTGGATGGGAGTAAATTTTTAAAAATCGGGTTAGAAAAGTCATTTTCTCCTTCTTTAACATGACTTTTCAGCCTCTAATTCTGAACATATTCTTTGATAGCCCAGCAATTGTTCCAAGTATACATCTCAACTGGTTTATTTGCCCAGAGGTAATAGCTTTGTAAATAAAATATCCATTTAAAAATAAAAGATATGAAAAGAATCGGACGAATTTATCAGGGGTATTTGGCTTTATATGTTTAAAGTAGAAATTTATGAAATTCAGAACTCTTCCATATGAGTTTGGTCTCTCTTTAAAGAATCCTTCTTTGCTTGGAAGATGATACACTGCGGCCTTAGGATTAAACATAATTTTATAGCCTAGTTTTCTTATTTTGAAAGAGACATCTGGTTCATTGAACTCCCCAATACCGATGTAAGTTTCATCGAATCCTCCAATTTTCTCCAAGAGAATCTTTTTTACCGCCATATTACATGCTTCATGATGATCAACCTCGATTGGTCCTTTTAAGTTTAAGCACTCTGGATAATTTGAACCTAATGAAAACGCTCCACTCTTAAACCATTTACCCACAGCAAATGGTTGTCCCTCCATAAAATAATTAAAATAAACTTTTCCTAAAAGACGCCAGAAAATCCCTCCATTTTTGAATTTCTCTTGGAAAAGGAACAAGTCACGAAATTTCTTTCTATTTTCGGGGATTATTGTTGGTCCAGTCACACCTCCGATTTCATCTGATATCTTAAAGGTCTCAACTATCGCATTAAGCCACCCTGGAGTTGCTATTATATCGTCATCGATACGGACCAGAATTTCTCCATTTGAGATTCGCCACCCTTTATTCTGTTGAGGAATCAAACCGCCTTTTTGTATCTCAAAAATTATGCGTAATTTTCCTGAATACTTTTCGACAACACACCTTGTTTCATCTGTAGATCCTCCGTCTACTATTACTACTTCAAAGTCCGTAAAACTCTGCTTTGTTAAAGAGTCTAAACATCGAGCTAAAGATCTACTCCTATTCTTAGTTGGAATTAATACAGATAATCTTGGTTTTTTATTCATCTTTCTAGTCTATCCTATTAAAACTTCTTTGTTTTCTTTGACCCATCGCACTAGGTCCTCTAAGCCTTTCCTATGTTTCACTTTTGTTTCCCAACCTGACACTTTTTTAGCCTTTGAAATGTCAGAGACATAGACCTTTCGATCGCTGGGGTACCTTTCACTATGCCTATAATATTAGAAATAACGTAGCTAAGAGCTCCTGCTAAGGTTGCCAGAGCTTTTGCTCCATAAAGAAAAAATTGTGACAGCCTATTAGTACTGTTACCTGCGCCTCTTAATATTATCCTTCTAGGCAACATTCTACCAAAGACAAGTTGCCAGTCTTCAACTAAGGCTGGTATAATGTAGAATCCATAATGTCTGTAAAATTTTGTAAACATCCGCATAGGGGCATTCATCTCGTAATGGTATATTACAGCCTCCGGAGCGAATCGAGCTCTAACTCCCCTTTCAGCTACATATTTCCATATAAAGGCGTGATCAAAATAACCAATTTCATGGGCGGGCGGGGGGATCTCTTTCAAAACCTCAGCTGGAAAGAAGCGAGGGAGAGCCGTCCCAAGAAGCGGGTCCCAGTCACCCATATGTATAATTCTAACGTACTCTGCTTGCAATTTAGCTATATGTCCTGCCACCATTGGCACCGAAATTTCATTTAAGATTATAGCTTCAGGCTTAGGCAGAGATTTTTCGATGGTTATACATTTTTCGATGGCTGTTCTCTCAAGGATCTGATCCGAATCCACTAACAGTATATATTTACCTTTACTTTTACGAATACCTACCAGACGCTGATTAAGAAGACCTCTCGCGAAATAGAGCTTAGCTCCATGTTCTAAGGCTATTTTGGCTGTATCATCCGAACTATAAGAATCTATCACTATTATCTCATTATTCTTGTAAGTCTGCTTTTGTATTGCTTTAAGGCAGTATTTCAAAGTTGCAGAGGAGTTTAGAGTAGGAATATTTATCGAAACTAGGGGTGTGGCGCTAACCATAGGTAGCTCCCTTGCAAAATTCTTCGCATGCCCCAAGACCTTTATTACGCCTCACGAGCATAAGATATCCTGGTTTTCATCGTAAACTACTTGAAGCCCCTTATGTGACCTAAGACCTTACGAGCTCCACGAAAAACCAAACCTAAGGTCTTCAAACGAACGAATAAAGCGCAATATCTTATGATGTATCTATCAGTTTTTCTATAAGAATAGTAAAGTGGCTCAGTACCTACAATTTCTTTATCTCGAAAAGGTTCAACCATGCGTCTAAGCCAGTCTTTTCCATCTAGAATATTATCTGAATCTATAAAGGCTATAATTTCATTCTTTGCGGCTTTGACTCCTAAAGCCTTTCCCGCTTCTCCTGTCCTCAAAGGGTTGTATAGGATTTTTGTAACTTTGAATTCCCTGGCGATATTGATTGTACAATCAGTTGATCCGCCGTCAATAATAATTATTTCAAGTTTGTCTTTAGGATAGTCCTGATTGTTTATCGATTGTAAGCAAAGTGGTAAAAACTTTTCTGAATTGTAAGTTGGAATAACTATGCTTAT
>Ga0080004_1135218_pt1 | contig 10032 bp, 9 predicted proteins | sample WasSprMetagenome_FD_69207 | JGI IMG/M metagenome (GOLD analysis project Ga0080004, IMG submission 69207) | Sulfidic aquatic microbial communities from Washburn Spring, Yellowstone National Park, USA - WS (SPADES assembly) (version 2) | ecosystem: Environmental > Aquatic > Thermal springs > Hot...
GGCTGAGGGGACCGAGGTCATCAGAGCTGAAGGATGCTATTGCACACGCCTACGACTATGACAAGAATATTTCCTTCATTTTGACTGGTTCAGAAGTGGGGCTACTATACGACTTTATAGGCATTGAGGACACAAATTCCCCACTCTATGGAAGATACTATGTCGAGGTAAAGCTTGAGAGGCTCAGCAGGGAGCAGTCTATAGACTTTCTGAGAAAAGGTTTTGCCCAGCTAAACCTAAAGGTAAGCGAGGAAGTCATTGAGGAAGCATACGAGCAGTTCGACGGGATACCCGGCTGGCTAACATTCTTCGGCAACGCCTACGCGAGGGGTGAGGCAGACATCGAAAAGATAAAGTCCATGGCCGTAAGGACTGCGCTAGAAGAGCTGAGAAACATGACCAGGGACAACCCTAAAAGGTATGGGCTAGTCCTCAGGGCAATCGCAGAGGGCAGAAAAACCTGGAGCCAGGTGAAAGAATACCTAGAAGAGAAAGAGGGCACCACAGTTTCGAGCAGCGTTTTAAGCAACGTTTTGAGAAGCCTCGAAGACCTGAGCATCATAAAGAACTATGAATTCCTAGACCCAATCTATCGTGAAGCATCCAAGCTCCTACAATGAGGACATAATTAAAGCACACCTAGATATAAGACCCAAGAAAAAATATTTTATGCTGGGAGAATGTTTATTCTCGCTTCTTCTTCACTAAATATATGTAGCTTTGTTTTATCTACATATAGAGTTACCTCCTCCTCTGCTGGTTTATTCTTTGACAAAGCTCTTAGGACAAAGCCTCCGACATCAATGTGTAGTATAAATTCGCTACCCAGATTTTCTGCAACAACTAGGTTTCCCTTCACGGGTATGCCTTGTTCGATGGGAGAAGTTGAAATATCATTGGGTCTTATACCTATTGTAACCCTTTTTCCAACAAGCCCTGGGGGTATATTTTTGAATGGTATAACTAGGAAACCCGCATTGATAGAGCCTTCCTCTACTGTTCCAGCAAAGAAGTTTATAGGAGGTGTGCCTATAAAGTGTGCCACAAATCTATTCGTTGGTCTATTGTAGATTTCGTCAGGTGTTCCTATCTGCATTACTCTACCTTTATTCATTACTGCAACACGGTCTGCTAAGACCATGGCTTCAGTTTGGTCATGCGTTACGTATATTGTCGTGATCTTGAGTTCTCTCTGTAATTTTACCAATTCTGCTCTAGCTTGAACCCTCAGCAAGGCGTCGAGGTTGCTTAGCGGCTCATCCATCAGTAGCACTCCAGGCTCAAAAGCTAAAGCCCTGGCTACGGCGACTCTCTGTCTCTCGCCACCTGAAAGTTGAGCGGGATACCTGTCTAGTAGATGAGCAATGTTAAGCATTTCTGCAGCGGACTTTACTCTTCTGTCTATCTCTTCCCGTGGTAGTTTCTTGATCTGTAGGGGAAGAGCAATGTTATCGTATACCTTCATGTGCGGCCAGACAGCATAGCTTTGAAAAACCATAGCCACGTTTCTCTTTCTAGCCGGAACACTCGTAACATCCTTTCCGTCAAACAGTACTCTACCGAGGTCAGGAGTTTCAAGTCCAGCTACGATTCTAAGCGTTGTCGTCTTGCCGCATCCAGAGGGACCTAGCAGTACAAACAGTTCGCCACGATTTACTCTGAAGGATACATTGTCTACTGCAACTACGCTGCCATACTGTTTAGTAACTTTTTCAAGCTCGACAGTCACCACGCTACCTCACCCCTGCTGCACCCCACATTGCTGTCAAGTATTTCCTAGTGTACGCCATAAATGCAAGTGCAGGAGCTATCATTATCGTAGCGGCTGCAAACCTGTACGGATCTGGAAGCTCACCGCCAGTCCCCATAACGTATGGTGTTAAGACTGTAGCTGGGAGAGTTCTATTAAGATAGCTAAGTATGGTTGAAGCTACGACTTCATTCCAAGACATTAGAAACGCAAACATACCCGCGGCAGCTAGTCCCGGCGCTGCTAGGGGTAGTGTTATCCTCGCAAACACCTGTATCATGCTGAGTCCAAAGACGGTGCCTGCTTCTTCAAGTTCCCGCGGTATACTAATAAATATGCTTGAAGTTATCAGCACAACGAATGGCAATTCTATAGCCGTATGTGCAAGCGTTATTCCAATGAGTGTATCGTACATTCCAATTCTTAGGAAAAGTACTGCGAGCGGAACAGCCATAACAACTATCGGTAGGACTCTAAAGAAGAGTATAGTTACTCGAATAACGTCTCTACCTCTGAATCTCAGCCTCCCAATAGCATAGCCCGCCGGTATTCCAAGCAGGAAACTAAGTGCAACCGTCAATATACCAACTTGTATGCTTCTTAGTAGTGCATCTCCTACACCAAGTCTCCAGTACTCCTCGTAATACTTCAATGTATACTTACGTGGAATTAGATGTTCGTAGTAGTCTAGCATATCTGCAAACGAGGCCACAGCAGTGTAGAGTATTGGGGTTAAAATCCATGCGGAAACAAGGACTGCAACTAGGTAAATCCATAGAGTCTTCAACTTACGCCACCTCGAGGGGTTTAATTAACTTAATGTAGAGTATGCTCAGAACGAGTGTTACACACCCAATAAGAGTGGCCCATGCACTCGCCATGTATGGATTCATTCTCAGAGAGTACCAGTACACAACTTCAGTAGCCATGACTCTCACGTACTCCCCTCCTAAAATCAATATTGGTCCTACTATTTGAAGGGCAAATAGCGTCCTTATGATGAGTGCCGTCTGTATGGATGGTTTCATTAGTGGCAGTACTACGTATCTTAGTTTTTGCCAAAAACTAAATCCAAATACATCAGCTGCTTCAAAATATTCCCTGTTAATCATTTGGATACCAGCATAGGTTATTGTGAAAACCAATGCTGTAGCTCTCCAGATCTCAGTTAGTATAATGGCTAGTAGTGTTCGATTTCTAAATTCGTATCCGAAGAAGTATATTGGCTTGCCGATCACGCCTAGCTCTAGTAAGAGTTTATTTAGGAATCCACTTGAAGAGAGCATTGTGTACCAGAGCAACGCTGCTGCAACTTCATTTATAGCTACTGGGAGTATGAACAAGTAGATTATTAGTTCTCTAGCTTTAAACCTGTTCAGGAAAAATATTGATGCGAAAATGGACACGACGAGTTGCACAGGTATGACTGTGGCAATTATTAGAACAGTATAGAAGATGACTTCTCGGAGTCTCTCGAGCTCTTGAAGAATGTGGATTAGGGCTGGGGGATTGCCTGAAAATGCAAGCGTAATTGCATACAAGATGGGGTATCCGCAGAAGAAAGCTTCGTAGATTATTGCCGGGAGGATGAGAAGATAGGGCAGAAAAATACTCAATTTAGAGTTCATAGATTGTGAAGCCCCTGCTAGTATGATTTTAGGGTGCTGAGATGCCAAGCTCGCTGAAAATTGCTTTGAGCTGTGGTTCAAGCTGCGCTAGTACCGTTGATGGATCCTCGCCCTTTAAGACTATTCTCTCAAATGCTGTTCTGTATATAGCCGTGAAGTCTCCAGCTTTGCCTCCCAGACTTGGAATAAACACTGGTTTACCGTCAGCCGCAGCTAATTGCGTACTCACAGCCTCCGAAACTTTCTTTACACCTGGATCTACAATGGTGGGTGTAGCTTCATTAACTACTGGGAAGAATCCCACATTCTCAGCTATTCTCGCTTGAATCTCAGGTCTTGTTAGGAACTCTATGAGCTCCCAGGCAGCATCCTGGTTTGGCGCCCCCTTCGGTATAGCTAAACCGGCTAGTACGAGAATATAGCCTCTACCAACGGGTCCTCTTGGAACTGGAGCCACAGTAAATGCATCTGGCTTTGTTTTAACAGCCGTCATAATTCTAGCAGTGTGGTCCCAAGCGATCCACACACTACCTTTCAACAGCGGATCAGCCATGGCAGACCATGTGGTGCTCTCGGGGTGGCAGTACTTCCACAGCTCCTTGAGCAAATTCCACATACTTACAGCTTCGGGTGTGTTGAAGTTCCTTGCTTGGTAACCTGTGTATGAGACATAAAGGTACCCATGAAGCAATCTGTGCAGTAAGCCACCGGAGCCTGCAGGCAGTCCTACCCTTTTCTCACCTGTCTTCTCGTATATGTTCTTGGCCCACGCTACCAGCATGTCCCAAGTCCACTTTTCGGTTCCTTTGACCACGTCGTCCTTCGTGAGCCCTGCAGGCAGGTAGTTGAATGCCTCATTATTTACAACAATTACGAATGAAGCTGTCATCCAAGGAACAAACGTTTGCATATTGTACTGTTTCTTTTGCTGTTCCACAACACTAAGTGCCGCACCAGAGAATGTTCTCCCTGGAAGAGCTTTAAACTTTGAGAGATCCTCGAGCCAGCCCTTGCTGGCAAAGTAGTCTATTTCTGTGGCTAGTCCACCAACAACACTGACCGTTACGGTACCTGAAGTAACCTCTGCCTGTATCTTTGAAGCCATGTCAGTGTAGCCAAGCGGTACGAAGTTTACTTGAATGTTTTTCTCATTTAAGAGGGAAGTCAAAAGACCCCTCATAAATGACTGCTCTTCTGGTGGCGACAACTGCGTAGATGCAAACACGATTTTTGTTAAGGGCCGCGTGACTGAGGGGGTAACCGGTGGTCTAGTGTAGTAGTAGTAGTAGACTAGTGCTCCTATACTAGCAATTATCACTATTGCTGCAACAATGACTCCTATAGTTTTATTTTTCATAAATTTTTTCATGAATTTTTCGCCGGTAACACTATGCAACGCTTACTTATTAAGCTTTCGCTTTTTTGCCAACGGTTGGTTCCATGTTATGCGGTTAAATTTAAAATCGATCAACATTTTCATAAAAAAACTTATAAATGAAATTTTAGCTAAACATTGCAAGAGGGTGAGTATGCGAGATCACGATGACCAATTGGTGTGTAGTGAAGATATTGCTGAAGTTTTTTCTATACTTGGCGTCAGCAGGTTTGGTTGCGAGGTTTACCTTAAACTCCTGCAGGAGGGGCCTCTCTCACTGAGCGAGCTAAGCGAGATACTTGAGGCCAAGACTTCTCAAATATACTATTATGTCAAGGAGCTGGCTTCGAAGGGACTCGTAGAGGCCAGTAGTAGTAGGCCCGTTGTCTACAGAGCGGTTTCTCCCAGTATTCTTGAGAAACTATACCTGGAAAAGGTGGAGTCTCTTCAGGCTAACGTACTAGGGAAACTTAAATCAGTGGTTCCAGTAAAGCATAAGATTACGGCGGAAGAGCCTGGCGTGTATACCCTAAAGAGCTGGAAGACTTTTCTTCTGAGAGCTGAGGAGGTGGCTCGCAGCGCTACAGTAGACCTAGTAATATGCGGGGACTTCGAATTCATTAGATACTTAAAGGAGGCTGCTGAGTCGATAGAAAGAGGGGGGGTTAATACCTACGTATTATTGTACGAGGTGCCTGGCATAGCAATAGACTACTCTGATCTGCCGAGGCTAAGGAAGATTAGGAAGTATGTTTCAGGAGACTTGGTGGTTATCGCGGATTCACGTATCGCGGTGTTGTCTCAGAGGAGGAGAATTGTCGGGGAGAAGCCTAGCTACGGGCTTGTGATTGAAGAGCCCGTTATAATAGATTACCTTGAACAAGATTTCTTCTACAGGTGGATTAGGAGTGAGGTTATTCGCGACGAAGCCGTAAAGCTTCCAGCATCCTTTACCATACTGAGGTTAGCGCTTTACGAGGCTCAAAGGCTGGTGCAAACTGGATGTAGAATGCGTGTCTTGGTCTATGGGAGGTATGTCAGGAGTGGCGAGGATTGTATGATCGAGGGGGAGCTATTAAATACTGTTTTTGAGGATAGTAGGGGTATTGCACAGCTTGTCTTAAGAGTAGATGGAGACACCGTAACTGTCGGGTCTCAAGACGCTATAGTAGAGGATGTTGCTGCCAGTAGGGTTGAGTTGAGAGGTGTTTGCTAGTGGCTAGAATCCTTCAGTTCAACTTTGAGGACAAGGATCTGGTGTACCTCAGTCGAATAAGTGGAGCTGATATTGTTAGCTTGGCACAAGAACTTAACTGTGACACAGTAATCCTTTTTGCGAGAGATGCCTGGGGTAGGGCTTACTACGAGAGCCGTTCCGCGAGAAAAACTTCAAAGCTGGGGGACAGGGATCTCTTGAGAGAGGTGATCTCGGAGGCAAAGAGGCGCGGAATTAAAGTAGTGGCTATGGTGGGCCACACTACGAACTCTGAATTATTTAGCAAGCATCCTGATTGGTCTCAGAGAAGTTTTAAGGGAGAAGTTATACATATGGACACGAACCCACGGCTAGGGAAAAACTCTCCATTGAGATGGCCTCTCATGTGTCTTAATAGTCCATTCCTGGACACCGTTGTTAGGGAGGTAGAAGAAGTTTTAGAGTATGGTGTTGACGGCATACTGCTGGATTCTTTCAGGTATATGCCGGATTACGGAAAAGCTTGTTTCTGCGAGTACTGTAAGGCGAAGCATAGAGAAGAGTTAGGCAGAGATCTGCCAATAGTTGAAGACTGGGACAGCTGGGCTTATAGGGAGAGTTTTCTGTGGAGATACGATGTCAACGTGAAAGCCATTAAGAAAATTTGGGAAGCCATTAAGAAAGAGGCTCCGCATGTTATACTTGCGTATAATAGTCACCCTGCAGGTTGGAAGGGCAGGGCTAACACTATCGTAGAGATGGCCAAGGATTATTTGGACATTGTCTTCGCTGAGGCTTCGGAAGCTGACTACCAGACACCTGGTTTCTTGGCAGAGATTGTCAAGTTGACTAAGGCTCTTAGCGGAGGGAAGAGCGTCTGGGCTACCCGAAATGCTTTCCACATGGCTTTAACCACGACCTCTACAACGCCTATTGCGATTAAGCAGGGTGTTAGGGAGATCTTTGCTTCTGGAGGGGACCCGATGGTTCTGGTGTTTAGTTCTACGTACGTGCAGTCTCCTTTGTTTAAACAGCCTGTTAAGGAAGTTTTTGAGGAAATCAAGAGGCTTGAAGAGTTCATGAAGGATGTTAAGAGAGTTAGATATGCTGGCGTAGTCTACTCAAATAGGAGTAGAGACTGGTCTGGTCGTAGCGACCCCAGACACGTTACAGATGAGGCTAGAGGTTTTTACTACGCCTTACTATATAATGGATACCCTGTTGACTTTGCAGTTGACACTCATCTTGATTCAGGCGAAATTTCTGAGTATAAAGTTCTTCTGCTGGGCAGTATCGCCTCTCTTTCAAAGAGCGGCTCAAGTAATATTGCAAGTTACATTAGGAGGGGGGGAGGACTTATAGCTACATATTCGACATCCCTAATGGATGAAAGGGGTGGTTTCCTAGAGGAATTTCAGCTTAAAGATATTTTGGGGGTCTCATTCAAGGGTGTTTTAAAATATCCTTGGAGCTACGTGATTCTAGAACGTGTTCACCCCGTCACCGCTGGAATAAGCGAGAAAAACATTCTGTGGGGCGACTATGATAGAGTTTTCCGGGATAGAAGAACCTCGCCATTTAGTGCTTGGCATATGCTTGTAGAGCCTGAGGAAAATGCTTTTGTCATAGGCTATGTTGCTGAGCCTCAAAGCGAGTTTGGATTCGAGTACGAGAATGGGAGATCCCCTCCTATTATTGGAAACTTGACAAGGGCACCTGCTATCGTTGTAAATCCTAGTCGGCGAGTCGTATATTTCTCGGGACAACTAGGTAGATTATACTGGAGACTTGGGTTACCAAGCTATGAAAAAATGATATTAAACTCGACAGTTTGGAGTGGCGGTGAGCCTCCTGTCAAGCTGAGTTCTAAGGGGATCGTTCTTATGGAGCCCTACCAGAGGAGTGGGCAACTGCTTGTACACCTGGTTAACCTGACGTTTGACAAAAGAGTCATTGTTCGGGGTAACATGGACGACCCACTGATGTGGCACTCGTCAGCTGAGAGTGTTTGGCCTCCATCCTCGACCATACCCCAGGAAGTTTCAGTAGAGCTTAGAGGTTATGAGGTGACAAAAGCTTGGTCACCTGTTACCGGAAAGAGGTATGAGATAAAAAGAGAGGGTGACGTCGCAAAGATTTCGGTTGGCTTAGACGAGTATGAATTACTCGTCCTGGACTTGGCATGAAAAACATGACCTATAATGCTTCGAATTTCTATGTTTCATTTTGCGCGCGCTAAGCTCCTTTACCCTATTTCTTTTTTCCTCCGGAACTCCCCTTAAAGTCTCTATTAACGTAACTACGGAGATAAAAACACCATCGTATTCTCTCCTTTTAAGCTTCTCGAGTAGAATGCTGGTATTGAAGAATCTCATCTCAGTGCGAACCTCTCTCTGAACACCTTGCTCATTTTTCTATTTCCTCTAGGTCCTTATCGCTGAGTAGTTGCCTTAGCTCTTCAACACGAGTCTTTGTCTTAAGCTCTTTTACTTCTCTAAGGAGCTCTAACAAGCGCGCGCGCCTCTTCTACAATTTTAAGTTCCTCTGAAGGAGCCACTCGTAAAACCTTCCACATTGCCTCAAGAAGACTTTCCTCGAGGTAAAACACCTCAGCGTTATGGAAATTTTTAATTGCTTCCGTTACCTCTTCTTCGACCTCTACTCCAAGTGCTGGGAGCAAAAAGCTTGTATCAATTAGAGCCTTTTAACATACCTGTTCTGCTCCTCCATGCTAGTAGCTTCAAGATCCTCTAATGTAACCTTTGCAACTTTTTTCCCGTATAGCGAGAGCCAAACTGCGTCCCGAATGGGCTCTAACACTATTTTGTCTTCGATAACTGTGATTTTTACTTTGTCTCCTTCCTTTATGCCAAGTTTTTCTGCAACATTTTTAGGTATGACAAATGTCCGTCTTTTACCGATCCGAGCAACAGTACTCAGACTTTCCATATTATCTGAATTATTTATAAAAATCTGAAATAAATAAACATTCCGATAGACGAAAAACTGTGAACAATGCCAGGCTGGATAGCGTGAAGCGTGCCGAACCCGCATTAACAATTGGAAAAAAAAATAAAATATTTTCTCTAATAGGGGAGGGAGTGAGATTATTCATTAAATAATATCGTAGAAGAAAAATCTTTTTGCTTCTTTATTCACCATGCATTAGTGGCTTGTTCATTAAGTCTAGGATTATTCTGATTAAGTTTGTTCCTCTTATTCTTCCTAGTCCTCCTTGTGCACAGGATATTTCATCAAATTTTTCTACGCTGTCACGGCGAACACCTGGTCCAGAAATTAACACAGGAACTGGATCGCCACTATGGTCTCGAACATTACAGGGTGTAGAATGGTCAGATGTCACGGCTATTATCGTATTATTCCTGTCAATGTTCTTCAAGAATTCGCTGAGAGCTTTATCTACTTTTTCAATAATTTCTATTTTTCCCTTGGGGTTAGCATCGTGACCAGCAATGTCTGTCCCCTTAATGTGTATAAAGAGTATTTCGTAACCCTTCTTGTAGGCGTTCAACGCCGCTTGGAATATCGAATTGATGTCCGTGTCGAGGTCGGCTGTAGAGCCTTCTGGTATTTCACCATTTATTCCAGTAATGCGTGCAATACCGAGAACTGTTGCCTCCTCGCATACAACATATGCAGTTGAAGAAAATAACCTAGTGAAAGGCACAATATTCCTTGGAACCATGCCTGCACTTCTAGTGATTATGGCATTCGCAGGTAAGAGACCTTTCATGGATCTTTCCCTGTTTAAGGGGTTATCTTTGAGCAGTTTATATGCCTTCCACAGGAGCTGGTTCAGTATTTTAGCCGTTTTCGCCGCGTCGGGGTCGCCGGATAGGGGTTCAACTTGTCTTATTGGCTTGCCCTCCATAGCGGTTCCAGGATCAGAGTCGGATACTGCCGCAGAGAGCCCATTTCCCCTTAACACAACCACGAGTCTATGAGCAGTTGCATGTTTAAAAAATACTTCAACATCCTCTATTTTCTTGATGTTTTTTCCTAGAAAGGCTGTTAATTCTTCTGCTTCTTCTCCATGGATTCGCCCCGCCCTTCTGTCTAAAAC
>Ga0080004_1228667_pt1 | contig 10031 bp, 9 predicted proteins | sample WasSprMetagenome_FD_69207 | JGI IMG/M metagenome (GOLD analysis project Ga0080004, IMG submission 69207) | Sulfidic aquatic microbial communities from Washburn Spring, Yellowstone National Park, USA - WS (SPADES assembly) (version 2) | ecosystem: Environmental > Aquatic > Thermal springs > Hot...
GGGGCCATCCCCCACCACCGCCACCCCAAGCCTCCGCCTCACCAGGCGCAACGCCTCCAAAGCCTCCAAAACCCCCTTATACGGCACAAGACGAGACACAATAGCCACATCAAACACCTTACCCAAACCCCTATACCTCAGATACTCCTCAAGCTTAAGACTGAGCGGCACCACTTTAACATCCCTCCGCACACGCCTAACCCTCTCCCCCACGAAATTAGACGGCACAACCACAACCCGCGGCCACGACACGAGACGCCTCTCAAGCCACTCCACGCCACGCCCCACAAACGGCCCAAAATACTCCCGCCACTTGCGCCCCCAAAACTCAAAAAGCGTAAGAATGGTGCGTGTCCGGGGCAACAAAAACACCTCGGTATAGGGCACAGAGGCGTCGACAACCCTACATCCAGCCTTCTTCACTGCCTTGGTAGCCCTCCAGGCAAAAGACACAGCGGGCCACAACCTACGCCTTCCCTTGCTATCGTAAAGTACGGGCGGATCATCTATAGGTATCAGTGGAATTTCAGAGGAACCCCAGCTATAGGTAACATAACGTACATCATAACCCCTACGTATGAGCTCTAGCGCAAATTCATAATAATGCCTCTCTGCACCGCCAAAAGTATAAGGCCAAAGATTGGAAAGTACGAAACAGATCACTTCAGAAAGGTTTTTATGCGATTTAAATTTTCAACGGTCATCGATAGTCTTAATGCGGTATACCACAAATGAAGTAGTATGAGATAATTCATTAGAAATAATAAAAAATCTTGAATAAAATCTGGCGTATAATTGATCAAAAATAATGGTCTGATACTTAAATAAAATTAAACAAGAATTGTTGGAAAAGAGTAGTTTATAATTAGTATGCGATAAAGAAAAATAAAATTCAAAACGAATAAGATCATAAGGAACAAGATGATTAATCAGATAAGTATTATTAGAATAATATGAATATGACAAGATAAATGGTAAATTGAAATAAAATATTTTTGAACAATTTGTATTAATTAATAGATGTGTTATCTCATTGTAATATAGTAAATTTATATCGTTCCTGGTAACAAAAACTGGATGAATCAAATTATTAAAAATATATGAGATCGATAAAATAAATAAAATAATTAATAACGAATATTTTGGATGCTTATAAGATAATAATAATAATAAAAATACAAAAAGAAGTAGAACAAGAAAAATAAAACGCCGATAATCAACAACAAGTAAACCTAATATTGTTCCAATAAAAATAAGTAACAAATAAATTTCATTGAAATTACTCTTTTTAAATATTAAAAAGAATAAAGATATAACAATGTATAATATGTAATAATAATATGAATTAATTTTACTGTAAAAAAATTGAATTAAACTATATGAACTAATCGTTTTTAGCCATAATATATATTCATTAGAGTTATAGATAGAAAGATATTTTAAATAATTATTAAAATATGGATAAATAAGTATAAAAATAAGTAAACCAAGAATTAATATTTTTAACACTGATATATTTTGGATTAAATTTAGATTTAATTTTTTATAAATTATCATTGCAATAATCGAAAAAATTATTAGAGAAGGCATGATTACAACGTATTTATCAATATCAGAATTTAATCTAATTATAAACTATAAATTATCTTTTGGATAGTGAGGGAAGAATATTAAGAAGTTCTTTTAAAGGGGCCTTAAAATCTGGAATTGGACTATCTTTTGACTCATTAATTACTAAACCATCACTAACGAGATAGGTATTAATCAAAAGTTTTTTTGCAGAAATATCTTCTTGTGCATCATTTCCTAACATTAAACAATTTTCAGGTTCCTCTTTAACAATATCTAAGATTTCTTCATAATATCCTAGATGAGGTTTACAAAAATGCATTATTTCCATAGAGGTTATTAAATAATATGGAAAATCCTCTATTCCTGCCCAAGAAAGCCTCTCTTTAATTGCATTTATAGGAAAAACAGCATTAGTGGCAATAACTACTTTTAAACCCAAATTGAAGGCTAACTCTATTACTTTTCTTGCATAGGGGTGAGGTCTTGTAAGATATTTTAATTTTGGAAAATCTTTCTTATAAAATTCCTCAAAAAACGCCCTAACCTTTCCTCTCTTCACATTTGTTAAGGAGAGAAATTTATTCCAAAAGACTTCTTCATTAGTCTCTGGACCTTTATTTTGCATCATATGATATACTGCTTTCTGCAAATTAGAAATGATAAATTCTGGATTTCCTAAATAAAATATCTTTTCACCTATAAGTTTAAAATATTCTTTAGAAAAAATTTCCATATTATTAAATAAAAGGTTCCATCAAGATCAAACCATATACTTTTTATCATTTTTTTACCTCCTCTAAATCAATCTCTTCCCCTTTCCCCAATATCTTCTAAGTAAGATATATAATAAGGGAATAATAAGAATTGTAAGCCACCATCTCCGAGAAAGAATAAGGAAATCATATAAGCCATGAATTATCGAGGGATAAATTAGGGCATTAAAAACATGGGTGGGAAAATTATATGTTAATTTTGCTAATCCTAAGGAGTATCCCATTATTAATGAAAAGATAAAATGAGCAGGTATTGCAAAAAGTGCTCTGGAAATTGCAGTCTCTATGCCTCCCATTATTACATATCCAATATTTTCTAATGTGGCAAAACCTAATCCTACCATAACCGAATACACTATCCCATCAAAGGGAGTATTAAATTCATCCCTAGGATAAAGATATTTATATATTACCAAAAATTTAGTTCCTTCCTCTACAATTCCTATCCCCAAAAAGCAATAAATAGCAAGTGAGATAAGATCTTCTTTATCAAAGGGGATTAAAAGATCTATTATTCCCTCTATAAGTGCTGCAGGAAAAACTATTAGGATCCCAAGAATAAAAGAAAAAATAAGTAACTTTGGTGGTTCTTTTTCCCACCTATCTTTATTATAAACATACCAAGCCAAAGCAACACCTGGCGCTATTGCTAACACTAACAAAGTCAACATATCTTTTGCATTATACATTAATTTTAAAAATTTGTCAGGAGAGAAAAATCTAACCTGTAATCACTTTTCCTTTGTAAGGTATTCCTTGTTGAAAAATTCAGAGTAGCAGAGATTTTTTACTTTGGTTTGTATGTAAAAGGAAAAAGATGTACTTACTTCTAAAACTTATGTAAAAGTATTAGCAAAATTACATAATTCTATAAATTTGCTAATAAGAGGAATATATTCCATGTGAATTTCACTGTTAGGAGAAATTTCTAAAGCACTATTTTGTAATTTTTGAACACCTGGCAATTTATAAATCTCATTTAAAGATATATCACTACTCATTGCTAAAAGCGCATCTCCATATGAAGCATTAATATTCTTGTAAATTTTTAGAGTTTTCCCAGTTATATCTGAAATTTTAGTTAATAAATCTATATTATTTGTTAAACCTCCTGTCACATGAAGAAGATCAGGAGTTTTTGTCTTTAATTTGATTTTATCTAGTATTAAAGCTAATTCGTATCCTAAAGATTCATAAGACGCAAGTAAAATTTCTTCTTTACTTGTCCCTTTTCTTACACCACTAATGAAAACCGAAATTGATGGATTATTGTATGGAATTCTTGCCCCATCAATGTAGGGCAATATAAATATTCCTGATGGTCTTTCAATATGTAGTGAAATTTCCTTAGGGATATTAAAAAATTCTCTAATCCACTCCAAAAACCTCCCACCAGATGATGTAGCTCCGCCTATTCGATAGTGATTTTTAAAGATAGAGATGCCAGTTATAAATCCTTCTAAGATGATAGGGGTGTCTATTGTAAAAAGCACACTTATTGTAGAACCTAAAACTATGATAAAATCTCCTGGCTTTATAGCTCCTATAGCTATAGCCTCGGCATTTATATCACAAGCCCCTGTAATAATTTTTACACCTCGTTTTAGACCTGTTAGTCTCTCTCCTTTGTTATCTATTTCTCCAAGAATTTCAGTAGGCCATTTGAATTCAGGAATTTTATAACTCTCAATTTCTAATTCTTCAAGAATATCCTCTGGTTTTTTAAAAGTTTGCAGATCTACAAGCTTAGCTCCTGAAGCAGTAGGATAATCCCATTTATTTATACCTGTAAGACGAGATGTTAGGAAATTGTTACTTTCTACAAAATACCTTGTAGAGTTATATATATTAGGGAAATTTTCTTTCAGCCAAAGAATTTTAGGAATAACAGAATGAGTATCAAAAATTCCTCCTAATTTCATATACAAAAATTCTTTAGAGTATTTTTTATTCAAACGATTTACTTGTTCTATAGAACGAGTATCTATTCCATAGAGAATTGCATTATAAACTGGGTTCAAATGTTCATCTACAGGCACAAAAGTTCCACATGTAGAACTAATACATATTGCTTTTATCTCTTTTAAATTAATTTTTTCTTGAAGGTTTCTACATATTTCTAAAAATTTTTCCCACCAACTTTTTATAGGATCAATCTCATAAAAATTAGGTCTAGGATTTAGAATAGCAATTGGAGATTTACTTTGATAAACTATATATCCCTTATTATCAATTAAAGTTGCTTTTACAGAAGAAGTTCCAAAATCAATACCTAAATAAAAACTCATTTTTTAATCATTCCTTTGTAATTAAATTAAGGGGAGATGTTAAGAAACATCCCCCCTCTAATTTCTAAATTACCTACTTAAAAAAGTAGAAACATTACTTTTATCTACTAAAGGAGCATCTAAATAAATAACTTTTCTTCCACCCGTTGCTTTTTCTGGAGATATCCTTCGAATAACAATCTTTTCAACAAGTTCTACGGCTTTTTTGGCCATCTCTTCAAAGGGTTGAGCTATTGTAGCTGTCATTTTCCCTTCCTTAATTCTTCTAAATGTCTCTTTATTTCCATCAATCCCTACAATGATCGCATTAATCCCATAGCTTTGAAGTACATCACCTGCAATATATGCTAATTGGTCAAAACAACACCAAACTCCATTTATCTCCTTCCCATAGCGCTGAGCATAAGTTTCTAAGGCAGAACGTGTCTCTTCCATAAATTTAGCAGGACTCGTTATTGTGTATTCAGCAAGGACTTTAATTCCTGGATATTCGCTTAGAACTACATCTAAGACTTTTCCACGTCGTCTAGTACCAAAATGTTTTTCATATTTTATAACAATTATATTTCCTTTTCCTCCTAAAGCATCTATAAAATAAGTTGAAATTTTAGCTCCCATTACAAAATTGTCGGTTGTTATATCAGCTACAACTCCCTCAACATATCCAGAGTCAATAGTAATTACAGGAATTTTAGCATCAAATGCTTTTTGTAAAGCTGGCTGAATAACTAAGGGATGCGCCATTGCTAAAACTATTGCATCAACTTTCATTTGAATAAGATTTTCTAATTGATTCATTTGTTTTTCATCTGAACCTGCCGAATTAAGTAGAGTTATATCCCACCCTTTTTCTTTAGCAAATTTCTCAAATGCATTCGCTACACGTGCCTGAGATTCTGCTGCAAAATTTGTAGCAATAAACCCTACCTTTATAGGAGAAGATGCAGAAAAAGATATTGTAATTATTATTAATAGAAAAATAGAAAAGGTTTTTTTTAATAGAAATTTCACCTCTCACACCTCCTTAAAATTGACTTAGAAAAATTAATTTAGAATTAAACTCTTAAGATCTCATCTCCTTTCTATTTTCTTCTTTTGGAGAGAGGTTGCAGAAACAGAAAGAATTATAATTATTCCTTTTGTAATATCTTGTATATAGTATGGAGCTCCTAAAAGGGTCATTCCATTATTTAAAGTACCAACTATAAGGGCACCTATAAAAGTACCAAAGGGAGTTGGTTTACCTATTCCAAATACTGTTTGTCCAAGAAGAGCTGTAGCAAAACCATCCATCAAAAAACCTGTAGCTCCTTCGGGACTTGCAGCTCCTAGTCTTGCAGTAAGTAAAACTCCTGTGATTGCAGCCCCTGAACCTGATAGAATAAATCCTAACCTTTTGTAACTTTCAATATTTATTCCTGCAAGCCACGCTGCAATTGGATTTTCTCCTGTAGCCCTCATATACTTTCCAAATTTAGTTTTATTTACTACTATTTGCAAAAGACTTACAAAAAGGAACATTATTAATACTAATATAGGTAGGGGGCCAATATTACCTCTTCCTATATTTAAAAAGGACATAGGCATATTTCCATATAATGAAATACCTTTAGTATACATGTATACTGTTCCACCTGTAATCATCCCAGTAGCCAAAGTAGTTATTAGAGCAGGTATCCCAATCTTTGTAACGAGAACTCCATTTCCCAAACCTATAAGAGGACCAACGGAGAGGGATAAAAGAACAGAAATCAAAGGATTCCAACCTTTTAACATTAAATCAGCACTTATTACACTTGCAAGGCTAGCTATTTGAGCAAAAGAAAGATCAATTTCTCCAATTAGTAGGCACATTGTAAAACCTTCTGAAATTATGGTTAAGAGAGAAATTTGGCGAAGAATATTTAAAATATTTGCTATCTCTACAAAACCTTTTGCAGTCATTGAGAAAAAGACTGTGATTAAAAATAAGGCAAAAATAGTTCCATATCTAATAAAGAAATTTTGAAATTCAAATCTCGCTTCTCTTTCTATCATGATATTTTATCCCCCTAACATTTTAGATAAAATCATTTCTCGATTATAAGGAGGAGAAAACTCACCAACAATTTTATGTTTATTCATTACATATATTCTATCTGATATAGCTAAAAGCTCATTTAGATCTGAACTTATAAACCATACTCCAGCTCCATTTTTAGCTAAGTTTTCCATAAATAAATATATTTCTGTCTTGGTTTCTACATCGATACCTTGAGTTGGTTCATCAAAAATCCACAGATTAATTTTTCGTTCTCCAAGCCATTTAGCGACAGAGACTTTTTGTTGATTTCCCCCACTCAAAGTATATACCAATTGTAAAGGTGATGCTAATTTAATATTAAAAGAATTAATTAGAAAAAGAGAACGTTTATTTATAGCTTGTTCCTTCAAAAATCCTCCTATTGAGAGAATATCTAAATAAGGAAGAGCAAGATTATCCTTTACACTCATTCCAAGAATAATTCCTTCTTCTCGTCTTTTCTCAGGAATCATCACAATTCCTTTGTTTATTGAATCTTTAGGCCCTTTGGGGATGAACTCTTTTGAAAGAAAAATAATTTTCCCTACACTATTTCTATCTCCAGTAAATATTAACTTGGCAAGTTCAGTTCTACCAGATCCAACAAGACCTGCAAAGCCTACAATTTCTCCAGATTTTATGTAAAAATTAATATTATTAAAACCATATTTTTTATTAGCATAGTTTTTAACCTCAAAAATCTTATCCCCAATCTCTTTCTTAATCTTAGGATATTGTTCATGAATATCTTTTGCAATCATATACCTTATAAGATCTTTTTCTGAAACTTCATTTGCTCTTACCGTAACAACTTTTTTACCATTTCTTAAAACTGTAATTCTATTAGCAAAAGATAATACTTCAGATAAACGATGAGAAATATAAATTATAGAAACCTTACTTGCTCTTAATTCTTCTATCAATCTATTGAAAATTTCGATTTCTTTTACGCTTAAAGATGCTGTAGGTTCATCAAATATTATAATTTTAGGTTTACGAAAAAGAACTTTCATTATAGTAAGCATCTGTTGTTGTCCTGGTGATAAATTTCTTGTCAATGCTAACAAATCTAAATTTACATTATAATTTTTCAAAAAAGTTTTAGCCTTTTCTTGTAGTTCTCTATTCTTAAGAAATCCTCCCTGAACAATTTCATTACCAAGAAATAAATTCTCAATAACAGTAAACGATGGAATAAGTTCTCTTTCTTGATCGACAAATCCTATTATATTTATTAATTCTCTTGGAGAATGGGAATGAAGCTCTTTCCCATATAGATATATCTTCCCTCGAGTAGGGGGGAAAACACCTGCAAGAATCTTAACCAAGGTGGATTTTCCAGCACCATTTTCTCCAACTATTCCATGAATCTCGCCTTCTTCAAGATCAAAGTTAACATTATCTAAAGCTAAAACCCCTGGAAATTCTTTTGATAAATTTTCTGTTTTCAAAATGATCATAAATATCTATTCCTCAACTCTTTTGCTTTTTTAATAAAAAAATTGGCCCTTTCAGGGTCAATAGGGTTAAATGTATTTCCATTTATTTTCAGACTTGTCCCAACTATTATCCCATCGGAAATTTTTAAATAGTTTTCTATATTCTCTATTGATACTCCACTACCTACTAAAATTGGAACACCCTCTGCCCCTCTTCTTGCATTAACAAGCTCCTCTTCTGAAACAGGGCTCCCTGCTGTGGTACCTGCAACACATAAAGCATCAGCTAAACCAAATTTAACAGCTCCACGAGCTAAATCTTCAATTTTTCTATTACCTAAGGGCTCAGTATGCCCAGATATATTAGCAAAAACTTTGACTTTAGAATGTATGCTTGACCTTAAACGTTGTAAATTTCCCGCTCCTGGATCAACTATGCCCCAGTCTCCAACATATACCCAAGAAAGAAACATTCGTACAAATTTTGCTTCTACAGCTGAAGCAACAGATATTCCTGCCTCTGGATCTGCCAAAACAGAAACTCCAAAAGGAATATCAATAAGGGAAGTAAGTTGATAAATTAAACGTGTCATTATAGCTACCGTAGCTTTACTTACATTCGATAAATAAGGACGATCTCCTTCATTACTGAAAATTATTCCATCAAATCCTGCTTTTACCAAAACTTCAACATCCCTCTTTGCAAAGTTAAGAATTTTGGAAATTCCTCCCTCTGGGTCATACAAAGGTGAACCAGGTAAAGGTAGAAAATGCACCATTCCTATAATTGGTTTTCTAACCCCAAAGATTTCTTCTAAAAGATTCATTAATTATCCCCCTTTCTCTAAAAGATAGGTACAAGCCTCCCTATCAGTAATTAAAATATTTATTATTCCCTTTTTTAATGAAGCCTTTATACCTCTTATTTTAGAAACTCCTCCAATTCCTATACGAATTGGAATGCGCAATAGTTGATTAAAATCAATAGAAATAAGACATTTATTAAAAAAGATATCCAATTCTTCTCCATCTTCATTGATAATTCTTCCAAGAATATCACTAACTCCTCCCCTTCTTTTTACTTCATTTATTAGAGTATTATCTTGTGCTATAAGTGGAAGAATACTATACTCTATTTCTGGACCAATAGAAAATATAGCTACTTTTACCTCCTCCCACTTTTTAATACATTCTCTTATTTGAGGCTCATTTAGAAATTTTTCTTTAATATAAGGAGAACTTACAAAAGCAGGAACTGTGAGAAGATAAAAATCACATCCTAAAGCATAAGCCATAAAAATAGCAAGCTTATTTGTTTCATATTGCACATTATGAATACCCCATCCCCCCATAAGAGGAATAATTCTAATATTAGGAATTTTGGTTTCTATAGAAAGAGAGCTAATCATTTCAAAAATTGTTTCTCCAGGTCCAATTCCTATAAGATCTCCAGGACTGAAAAAATTTGTAATAATTTTACTCGCTTCTTTAGCAAGAATTTTTTTAGAAGACCACTGATCTATTTGTACATTTAAATCAATAACTATTGCTTTCTCAAGTGAAAATTTTTTCTCTAATTCTTTCTCCATCTGGAATAATCTTTTCTCTATATTTTCGATCTTAACTTGTACAATTCCTTTATTAAAAGCTTCTTTAAGTAAGCGAGAAACAGTAGGAATTGATAAACCTAATCTAAGACTTATCTCTCTTTGAGAGAGCTTTTCGTAATAGTACATCTCAGCAACTTTTAATAATAATGCATTTGAATTCATTTTATTTATGTTATAAAAATATTTTCTGAAAAAATTATAACAACTAAAAAATGTTATGTCAAGTGCCCCAGGAGAATGTTCTAAAAATTCCTATGTAAGAAAAGAAAACACTTTTAGAAAGGGAG